>Ga0187809_10000193_pt1 | contig 39637 bp, 43 predicted proteins | sample NC_wetland_sal_i_8_FD_132415 | JGI IMG/M metagenome (GOLD analysis project Ga0187809, IMG submission 132415) | Wetland sediment microbial communities from Neuse River Estuary, North Carolina, USA - ASW_4 | ecosystem: Environmental > Aquatic > Freshwater > Wetlands > Sediment | place: USA: North... | reverse complement strand
TTCTGGCCGCGCCACCGTCGCGGAACGTCGTGAGCACGATCGATAATGCTGACGGCGACATGAGTGCTGCAGACATACCCTGCAGCGCACGGAGGGCAATGAGCAGGGTGGTTGAGTGGGATACGCCGATAAGGAAAGAGAACAGGGTGAAAGCACTCATACCTGTGACGAGCACGCGGCGCCTTCCAAATAGGTCAGCTGCTCGTCCACCCAGCAAGAGAAAGCCGCCGAAGGTGAGTGCGTATGCGGTTATTACCCATTGCAGGGTGCTGTCGGTAAAATGCAATTGTTGTTTAATGGTGGGTAAGGCTACATTCGTTATCGCAGTATCAAGCACGACCATAAATTGAGCGATAGCTACGAGCGTGAAGACTAACCACCGGGACGACTGCTTTTCCATAAGTTATGCTCCTTAAATAGTTTATAAATCTAAACTAATGATACATCTCAAAGGTTTATATTGTCAATACTTTTATTTTGGTCTATAATTAAGTCATGATCAGTAAGCAGCTACAAGATCAGCTCAGTCTCCTTATCATCCGTTCTTCCATGAAGGGGAAGTACGCTATTATGCAGATTGCCGAGGCGCATAATATTACGCTCATGCAAGCGCTCACGCTTTGTTTACTTGAGCCGAATCAGTCAGTACCTATGAAGTCTATCTCAACGTTTTTGGCGTGTGATGCCTCAAATGTAACCGTTATCGTTGAGCAACTGGTGCAAGAAGGATTGGTTGAGCGCAAAGAAGCGTCGTATGATCGCCGGGTAAAGACGTTAACCCTGACCAAGGCCGGCTTTGAGCTGCGTGATAAATTCTTGGAAGCCACGACCAGTACGCGTTTGCCGAATATTAACACGTTGTCTGATGAGGAAGCCGAACAGCTTATGGCTATCCTCGATAAAGCAATCGGAGCAAACCTCAAGCACGAGGTTGGCTCGGCTGCCTGATACCGGTAGCTTCTTCAATCGCTTTACCATATAGAATGGCCCGCACCGTGACCATGATTTCGGTGCGTTGATGTGGGAGGGTAAGAAAACCTTCTGGAAGATCTCATACAGGTATGTCAGTGGGTATGTCTAATTTTGGTGAGTAAACCTAGACAAAATGCTGATATGTGTTACAGTATACTTGTTCATCGGAACGGTCAATACTTTCTGGAGGGAGAGTTCAATGAAGTTCAAGCTGTCGGCTGTCACGAGTCTCGCGTTCGTCTTTCTTTTCATCCTCATGAGTGCAGCTCTGCTGGTCCTCGGACAGGTAGAGAGCGCCGTAATGACAATCGGAAAGGATGCCTACACTACGAGGCCCTTTAGCTTCATACTCATTGATCCGTCAGTGCTTTACTTCCTTAGTGGAGCGTCGTTGTTCGGCGCCATTATAGCGGGTATTACTGCAATACGGGTAGCCCGACCGTAGTTGACCACATAAGATGAATAAAGCCCTGGCTATAAAGCAGGCTCGACGCAGTGGCGTTATAGAGCAAACCAGGCAAGCCGTATGCATCCGGATAGAGAAAAGTAAAAGTGGCGATTCGCTCCCAATACCATTTCTCACCCCAACAACTCATACGGCTTTCTTCATGAGGTTCTCTTCTCATACAGGCAACATACGGCCTCAATCGCTTTAAGCTACGCAGTATCCCGACATTTTTCGGGATACTGGTCTGGTTGAGGGTAGGGCAATATACAAGATAGCACCGCAACGATACAGCGACTTGGCGCAGTAGTGCTGATTGCCGGTGGCCGTCACCGCAAGCTGGCTATCATTGACCGACAAATGTTCTCTTACTATCCTTTCGTACAATGACAGAGGTGATATGGCGCAGATTATAAAGTTTGTAGGACTGAATTTTTTGTAAAGAAAATAAACGTCCGCGGTAAGCCTCTTGTAGTAGCACTAGTTGAGGAGCCCCTAGTCGATGTACGCCGCAGTTTTAAGGTTGGTCTCTGCCGGGCGCATCATAGAACTCCCTGATACGCCATTTCTTCTCGCCACGCTCCCATACAACTGTATCTTCACTTATCTTTTTGAAGGCTGTCAGTACGCTGCCTTTAATCGAGGGGCTACCGCTGTTAGTGACCGTGGTGAAGCCGCTACCGAATTGCTTGTTGATCAGGTAGTAAGCATTATTCTGAGTCAGCTCGCCATCCTTTTGGACGACTGATAACATCCATGCCGCCACGTCGTTTGTTGTAGTGTCAGTACTCATTGCTCTCGGATTATATCAAAACAAAAAGACTTCCAAAGAAGTAAACATAAGAGGCGTGGCTGTCCTTAGTTGACCTACTTCGTAACTACGACGACAAGGCTGCTGAAGACATCCAGTCATGATATTTATAAACTAGTTCAGAGCTCACGGACTACTTAAGTACATCATATCTTGTTCAGTGAGGGGTTTCGATAAGCTTAAGATAGCCATATCAGCGTACCCCTCGGACGCTCACAATGTGCGGATAGCACTTTGACACCTACGATGCAGGTATGCGGGCCTTGTGAGAGCCGGTCGAGAAAGTTGGGGAGGTGCTAGCCGCTAGCTGCCGCAGTAGTTGCTGCAGTTCGAGAACTGGCAGCAGCCGGGTGGCGGTACGTGGATGCAGTTTCCACGCGTGGCCGACCGGATATCAAGCGCCAAGAGCCGTTGGAGCCCTTCGTCCACGTGGCCGCATCCCTTGCGTGTTCCGGCGATCCCGGCGATCGAAGCAGGCTGCCCCGTAGTCAGAAGCGTAAGCTCCTTGAGGGCGACGGGCCGTACTGCGATGGATGCGAACCAGCCGGGGCTCCACGAGTGGCACTGGCACGAGCAGCTACGGTCCTGGCACTGTGGCTCATGCTCGCCTCTGTTGCACCTGTCGGAGATACCGCCACGGATGGGCCATACCTCACTAATCGAGATTGTGCCGAAGGGCACACGCTCGAGGGTTGCGGTGGTCATCACTGACCAGTCCCTTCTTTACTCTGTCTTCTGGGCTAACCCCTGAAGAATGCCGACAGTATACCATATACACCATAAAATGATAGATGGTACATGCGTAGCTATACTCTCAAGAGTATTTCATAGTGCTTAAATTTGGGTGGGGAACGAGTTCGGGAGTATAACTTTTTCGAATCAACAATCTAGCAAAGCACTCGCATCTACATCTTTAAACGAGCGTAACACTCTATTAGCCAAAGTGAGCTCTTCGGCTCGGTGGGTACTGGCGATCGCAATCACGGCCATACCCGCTGCTTGTGCGGCCTTTATACCAGAAATAGTATCTTCAATTGCTACGCAATCTTCTGGTGCCACATGAATGGCGTCTGCAGCTTTCAAATATATCTCCGGATCTGGTTTGCCATTGGATATTTCCTCCGCTGTTACGACTGCCTTGAAGTGCTTGCTTAAATCGAGTTCGGTCATAATAAACTCAAAGTACCGACGTCGTGAGCTCGTGGCTATGGCTAGTGGAATCGATAATTCGGTCAGCTCATCAAGAAGTTTTTTAAGACCTTCCGCTAACTCAATCTGTGGTTTGTATATTGCTATAGTTCTTTCAACCCGTGCGTTCGAGTCTTTCTCAAGTTCTTCATCGGTAATGTTCCGTTTGTATAAGTACTCTAGTATTTCTTTTTCACTACGGCCGAACACTCGATGCTTAAATTCCTCTTCGCTTAAGAGGAAACCATGTTCCCTACAATATTGCCTCCACGATTCTTGATGGATTCGTTCATCATTGATAATGACACCATTCATATCGAAGACGACAGCTTTTTTCATTATATGGATTATAACAAAGGGAGTTAAACAAGCTCAAAGACGACGATCAACCGAAAAGGGTCGACAGAGCGACTATGGACAGAATTGTAGATTTTTGGCTGGGGATGAGGTCGCCAGGTGGAGCCACTTAACAGATAGAATGACACTTATCGCACAACGACTTGCCGAGCAGGGTTACTCGTACGATAAGATACCGATAAAATTGCTGAAAGGAGGGGTCCGACGTAACGAGCGTTCGTATGAAGACTATAATATTTTGGCTGTCATAAATTTAGCAAATTCAATAGTTTCCTTTTGCGTTTCCAAGCTGTCCGATTTATCGGGGGATCCATGCCATTTCTCAGCGAGATGGATCAAGCTTGCCCATTCGGGAAATTCTTTCGCTGCCCAAGATGCACCTTGAGGTTTTGAAATCTGCCTCCCATACCGAATTGCGTATAAACCACGGCATAGTGACATGATGATGTAGGACTGGTAGCCGATCCACCGTGCTTCCTTCGCTCGGTCAACCCAACTTAAATATGCATCCTTAATGGAGGCTATGAACTCGTCTTTTGTGATATGTGGGATGTAAGTGTCCGGCTTTGGACCATATAACGTTAAACCCAGTTCTTGAACTACATACCAGTCCATGGCCCAACCTTTGTCCATGTCTCGAAAATGTAATGGCTCACCGGGGCTAATGCGTACTATTGTAACGGTACTCGTTTTGAACTTTTGCATGGATTCGACGTCGACGTATGCAACCTCAATGCGACCTTTCCATCTTGGATGTGCGTTAATGAATGTCTCGTGCGTGCGTCTGAGATCATCTAACTCGGTGTCGGATAAACTTGCTTCCGTTATCGCTAGGAGATCAACGTCGCTTGTTTGTGGATCAAAATCACCACTGACGGCCGAGCCGAACAGATAAAGCGCGAGTAGCTTTTCTGATAGCGTTGATTGTAAGGACACGTTGAGGTCGTCTACTACTTTTTCTACGTCGGGATATTCAATTTTGGGCATACGTAATAAGTTACCTTTCAAATAATATGTAAAGTTAATAATTGGGTAAGCGCCAATTTAGAGTTACGAGCGGCTTACTTACGCTTTAATCATTCCTATCAGTAACATCCTAGAAAGAGAACCTTAATAAATGAATACTATCAAAACCCATTCTGGCAGAAGGCAGCAAATTAAACAATGCAGGGATGAGGGATTCGAACTCCCTATAACAGGGATTGATATGGCTCGAAATAAAAAATGCCCCAAAATTGGAACATTTTCGCCTCTGTTATTGATCACGGCTGCCCCTAGTAGACAAGCTTCGAACCAAAGATTAGTGACTTGGCAGGGTCGCTCCCGCCTGACTTGCCGCCTCAACTAACTCGGCGTGAAGTCTTAGCAACTTTTTTTCTATGCTGAGCTTTTAGAATGATTCATCACTAGCGGGTAACTTCTGTAAATCGGCAACCATATATTTCTTTGATATCATTCCCGAGTGCCTCTCACTCATCCTAGATAGATGTATTTCGCAATTTTTAAGGTTGGTCTCTGTCGGGCGCATCATAGAACTCCCGGGTACGCCATTAAATACTAACAGACGAGAAACAGATCAATTAAGACGATCAAACAATTACTCGACAATGAAGGCCTATAACTAATCTATATGAGACCGTAGCCAAGCGGTAATAGCCGGAACGTCTAATGTGTCTGTTGCTATGAGTACGGCAAAGTTCTCTATCTCGCCAGATTGAGCACTGAATCTTAGATCATTTACCTCCAGTAATGTTAGTCCTGTCAGCATTGCTGTGCGTTCATTACCATCAACAAAAGGATGATCCGCAATTATTCCTCTAGTGATGGCTGCAGCTTTATCAACTAGAGTCGGATAGAGTTCCTCACCGAAAACATTCTGACTTTGTGTAGCAATTGCAGCTTCAAGTCGACCCAGATCTCGTAAACCAATGCTACCTCCGGTTTCGTTTACGATAAGTGCATGTATCTGTAAGAGTTGCTCAAGACTTATGAGTTTCATCGATTTGCAAGGTTCTGAAAGTCTTGCTTGTACTCGTCTAACGTTTTCTTGGCTGTGTCTAGCACGTGCTTGTCGTCGCTACTGCTAGCACGAAGTGGTCTAACGATTACTTCGACTTCGTCGCCAAAGGAGATATTCTGGCGTTTGAGTTCCTTGGCCGGAATTGTAACGCCACCGCTTGTACCTATCTTAATTATCTTTTGAATACTTTGAATCATATAAACATTATAACGTTATTATAATATTTAAGTCAATAAGCACTACCGTTGAGATAGAGGCGATTGATTTTTATGGCTGGGACGGGGGACTTGAATCTTCGAATATGGGGCTGGTGGCGGTATGGATTGACGCGGGACAGGGTAAAGGTGTTAGCCGTATAGGATGGCCTTATCCTCTCATGCAATGATGGTCTTCCTCCCGCAGCCCTCTTGAGTATAAGGGCTTCCCGGACCGGATCAAGCTCGTTCTGCCGGGTCGGGAGCTCCAGCTTGACCCGGTCCGTCCAGCCCTTGCCCGGGGCTTATCAGCGGGAGGTCGACTCGTTGACAGACTAAATCTAATCTCCGAAGGAGGGGCTATGCACAAATGTATTCACTTATCGAAGGCTGCGAAAAGAGCGGCACTGAACGACGCGTTTCGACAGCATACTTGCGTTACTATGACGACGCCGGGTATCATGCACGGCATTGTTGATCTACAAGGACTAATGCGACAGGTAGCTTCATTCAAGCGCTTTCACCTATGGAATAACTCGCATCGTGACCATGATTTCGGTGCGCTGACATGGGAGGGCAAGAAGATCTTTTGGAAGATCGACTATTACGACCCGAGCCGAACGCGGTACTGCGATCCGCTATCCAAGGACTGTCATCGTGTATTGACGGTCATGCTGGCGAGCGAGTACTGAGCTGCTGAACCTGCAGAGCCCGGATGTCTCATGTGGCGTCCGGGCTCTGCACCGGTAAGCCCACAGGTATGATGTATCCTCTAAGGAAATAGCCATGCTTCTGGGAAGGAGATGACTACCTGAGAGGGTAACGTTCCTATTACTTCTTCCACACCCGCACGTAGTCGACTTTCACCGTGTTGTACGTGGTGTAATTTGCCGTATCCCCTACTTGGCTCTGTGAGTCATCGCCTATGTTCAGCAGGAGCCAGACGGGGTTATTTTTGTCGACGGTTTTGGTGGAGCCTATAGCAACCCCATCGCAATATACCGTGGTGACACCTTGCTCGCGATCAATGCCATAGATATGGAAGGTATCGCCGTAGTCGTTCGCGCACGTACTCTTGGAATCTTGCTTGGAGTAAAGCGTACTTCCCCTTTGTCCGAGTCCATCACCCGGGTAGGGGCAAATTGAGCTGTCCAGGGTGTGGTCGCAGTTGTAGTTCCAGGTCATTTTTCCATTTATAACTTCGGATATATCCGTCTCGTCTCCGGTAGTGGGATCTTTTGAGTTTCCCACCGTCCACCAGGCGGGCCAGTTGTACAGGGTCGAACCGCTGCCCGGAAAGCTGATGCGGGCCTCTATAAAGTCAGTGCCGCTGAACCTGCCATTGGTCGCGTTGAAGCCGGCGCTGTCGCTGGTCTCAACGCATGCTCCTTGGCCTTTGCTCTTTTGCGTAAGTATCAGGTCGCCGCCGCTGACCTCGGTATTGCTTGCCGGAGTGGCTGAGCCATTCAGCCCGCCGCCAGAGAAGTCAGGGCAGGTAGGGTCCCACTTGGCGGTGTCTACTACCGTACCGCTAAACTCGTCATCAAATACCGGTGTACCCCAGCCGCCGGCTCCGGTACCGCTTGCGCTACCGTTCATGCAGGGTGCTGCGACGCTGCCGGTCGTGCAGCCGGCAGTGGGGGGAGTTGGAGGCGGGGTAGTTTTGGTGGGCGATGAACTCCCGCCAAACTTTACCGCCTTGTCATGCGATGCGGAGGTGTCGGATATAACCGAGGCGCTGCTGTTTACTTTGCCGTTTTCCGCCTCAATAGAGGGAACGGGCGTCATCGCATGCGTAAGGCTTAGGGTGGCGTAACCTGAAACGGCTACCAGTAGAACGACTGTGAGCTGCATCGTTCGGTGGTGTATGGAAAACTTTCTGGCCACGGTGCTGGCAAGAGGGCGGTTGGTATGTCGCATATGGTTTTATCCTAGCACGGTAGGGGCTCTTAAGCTTCCTCCCATCCGCCGCTGATGACCCCGGTCTCTCGTACCTTATCGATCGTCTTGAACTTGATGTGTACATCCTTGCGGTCAGGGACGTCTTCAAGTAGTTTTCGAGTACGGCGCTTGGCGTACAGGAGTTCGCCGACGGAAGGACAGATGAACAAAACTGTCGGTCGGGCAGTTGTGCTGGATGCCTGCCGCCATTCATCGAATTCATAGTCCAGTAGATCCACGTAGACTTTGAGGCGTCGCTTGACGCGGTACCGGGGTAGGGTCGCATCAATAAGCTCTATGAGGTAGGTTCTGCTGGTGCCGTCCTGTTGCCTGACATAGACGATATCCGGATGAATCGCCGTAAAGTCTGTCAGGAAATGAAAGTCACTACCGGGCAGAGCGTAGGCTGCAGTCGGCTGACACAGATAGCGTTTGTTATCGTTACTTTTAACCTGTAATTCTATAGCGATATCCGCGAGGATTTTGGAGCGGGTAATAAAGCTGCTGGAGCGGCCGGATTCTTTGTACCGTTTGCGAAGCTCGGTAAGCGGGTAGGTCCCGGTGCCTCGCAAGTACCGGACGCTATTGATGCCGAGGTAGTAGGTTGCGGGTTTGGACTTCTTTTCAAAGTCGGTCGAGTAAATCCATTCGACGTACTGTTTGTGCCGTAGATCTTTCAGCCAGCTGGTGATCCTTCTTTTGTCTCTATGGCCCATAAATGTTTGTATTTGTATACGGTCTAAGAAACGGTATCGGTATAGTAATTCCAGAATTTCTTGTTGTTTGGGGGTAATACTTGGTAAGTTCATAAGTCGTTATCTCACGGTAGATTTCTTTGTTTGCCAGATGGGGAAATTACCAATATTGCCTACCCCTACCTACTCCCCCGTAGGTAATAGCTAGGTGGCTCAGACGGCGCACAAGTATATTACTATAACACCTTACAAACGGGCAAGAGTTGTCCCCGCACTTGTCCCCGACCGCGGGGACAGTTTTATAATCGGATCCGAGACCATAATCGTCAGCACAGGCGCCTATGTGTAGCCTTAATTGCATCGTTCTGTGGGCGTGGACGGATAGCTTCGGCTACCTAGATAGAAGCTGCGCTTCGATAACGGCGACCCGCTGCTGATTCAATATATTGTTAAGTTACTGTATTGCAAATAAAGCAATTCTGTGCTACTATAAATATAGTTACGAATTTAAACAAAAAAGAAATAGAAATATGTCAGTAGCTCCTGCGGAATTGAACTTCCAGCTTCCTCCGTTTGAGTCGGTACAAAGAGACGTCAGCTACGCTCTTGAGGCAGGGGAAGCAGTAAATATGTTCACGGGTGATAATCCGAATCGACGGTTTGCCGATGATGCAATTCAGGTAGATGTAGATCCGGAGATTGGTCGGCCTCCTGTAGTGCCGGCGGACATAAGCCCATACGGTTTCGACGTTTTATTCAGTATCGGTCCGGGCGAAGATCCATATGCCCAAGATCCCGACATGGTGCATGTCCTCGATCTCCGTAATGACCCGGTGCGCACAGAGCATACGAATCCGCAACTTGTTGAGGCGGTCGCGTGGGCACGCCAAGAGAACGAAGGCGCTCTTTTCATGATAGTAGGCTCGAACTTTTTAAGAGACTTGGACCCACAGCGGTCCGGCGCAAAAATGATTCGAGAAGGTGACGTGTTTCACCTGGGACGCGGTAAGGATACGATCGGCTCGCGCTTTGGGCTGGATCCGCAAAATACTACTGGAAGTAAGGTTTCAAATCGTCACGCACTGGTACAATACAGCGAAAACAGGTTTGTCGTTATAGACCACCATTCGACCAATGGCACTTCAGTGAAGGCTGGAGCGTTGCCTCGGGAGAAGAGGGATGCACAAGCATTGGCTGCGCGGGAAACGAAGGTTTTGGTGAACCCGTTGGAGGAAGTACCGTCAAAGAAGCGGCGTGTGGCTGCTGCTATCGGAGGCGCTATGCTGAGGCCTGTGAAGGCAGCGCAAAGCGAATTGGGCCGGCGTGCACGAGAAGATGCAGCAAAGCGGCAGGAGGCTTACAGAAGGGGCAAGTCGTAAGAGCGAGTGCGTAGACCCTGGCTTAAATAAACACTGTTGACTTGGCGTCTATACTTTCGGCTCAAGTACATCACGTCAGTTTTTGAGAGCCATAAACATTTTCGTTATAATGCGAAGCCACACTGATGCTACCTATAGCATAGTGTAATCTCGGACGCATAAATATTGTGGGGGGCTTACGGTTCATCGTCAGAGGTGTCAGTTTTACTTTCTCTCGGGTTAGCTGTTGTGTTGCTGTTCTTATTGCCAAACAGCTTCTCTAAATATGTTTCCACGTCTTTGCACGGCGTGCCGTATTGCTTGCGGCTGGCGGCAACCATGCGCTGTGCAGCCTCCTCAGACTCTTCGATCTCGAGTGGTAGGGTAGTGCCGGAGAACGCCAGTTCGCTTTCGTCAGTTACGGTCTTCATAAAGAAATGGTACGGTGCCAGGTTCACGATGGCGCCTTTTTCAACCGCCGGTTCCATCCAGGGGAGGATGAATGCTTCGTCATGCGGGCCGGCTCTGAAGCATAGAATAGTGTGGGCATTGCCGGCCATTATCTTCAGCAGATTCTGGTCTTCGATCTGGGCAACGTTCTGGTGCGACACGGTTAACCCTATATGGAACTTACGCCCTTCGCTGGCAACATCCTTGAAGCCTGGAGCGGCAAAGTTCTGGAACTCGTCAATGTAGAGGTAGAAATCCCGCCGCTTTTTCTCCGGTATTTTCGTTCGTTGGTACGCGGCCATCCATATAAGCGATGACAGTATGGTGCCGAAGAAGTAGCTTTGATCTTCACCGACGTCACCCTTGGACAAGTTCACGAGTAAGATTTTGCCTTCGTCCATAATTTCAGAGAGACGTAAGGTCGTGTGCTGCTGCAACAAGATATTTCGAGCCATCGTGTCAGTCATGAATTTGCCGAGCCGGTTTGTGAGCGGTGCGACGGTCGTGGCAAGCTGGGATTCTCCTAAAGGCAACATTTCATGCTGCCAGAATCCCTTCAGAACCGGATCTTTCAAAGCTTTGACCGTCTCACGCATGAACCGTTTATTGGTCAGGAGGCGTTGCAAGGTATATAGGGTGGGGTTTGGGAGGTGCAGGGCAGTCAAGGTCGCATTCCTCAGTATGTGCTCCATCCGTGGCCCCCAAAACGACTCATCCGCTAGCTTTGAGAAGATGTAGACTACCGAGCTGGTGATCCGGCTGTAGCCGTCTTCCTTATTCGCAAAATGTATGCCGGGGTCCAACATGTTGAGTCCTAACGGAAAGTCCCGATCCGAGGGGTCGAAGACGACCACGTCTCTCTTGCGTTGTTCCGGCACGATTGCAAGCAGCTTCCGGTACATGTCTCCATGCGGGTCGAGTACGGCTAGTCCTTTGCCGTTTAGCATGTCCTGGTAGATCATGCCCTCAAGCAGCGTCGTTTTACCGGTGCCGGTGCTACCGATTATATATAAATGCCTTAAACGGGCGGCAGCCGTCAGGCCTATGTCGGTCTGTTGTTCCTGATGCTCGTTGCGGCCGATTATGACGTCAATGTCAGCGGCGCGCTTCTGGGATGGTGTGGCGGGTAGGGTGTGACTGAAGCTTTGCGTCAGGTTTTCTATGACGCTGTTGAGGGTGGGAAAGTGATAGAGGTCGGCAAGCTCTGAGCTTGATAAGATGACAGGCTGGCTCAACAAATGCGGCGACAGTGTTCGCGCACGAAACCGCGACAGACTATGTGCGCGAGTGGCGACTACTGGGTAGTTGGGCCGCACACACAGCCCTTGATAGCCGGTGGTGAACGGCTGGAATGAAGTGACTAGAGCAATCAGCCGTTCCTTTACTACTTCCGGTTTGGGCGACGCGGCCAGTACGCGGATAGCAACCTCAAATAGGTGTTGGTCGGTTTTGCTTTTGACCATCTGCATGACCTCTTGCCCATAAGGGTTGTTGAAGCGGCGCTTCCCCTTTTTGTGGGGGCTTCCGTCGTAGCCTAGGAAAATTGCGAGGAATAGCTCGGTAAAGAACCAGTTTATTCTAACGAATGTCCTTATAGACCAAAAAGGTGGATACCACAGAAACCAAAACAGGCGGGCAAGTGGGGTACGCTGGCGTCTAAGATGCGAAGATACTTCTTTGCCGAGTGCGATTCGTATGCGCAATTGGTGGAGCCGGTGGGCTATACGGCGATGCGTGAACACGTATACTGGCGTGACGACAATCTGCACTGCGATTGCTTCATCCTTTTCAAGTCCGGTCATATGGTTAATGACATATGTCATCACATCGTGTTCAGCGAGCACTTTGTGTTCCTGGAGGGGCAAGACATAGTCGCCTGCAAGCTCTAGCTCAACCACCCTGATGTTGCCGGTGTAGCCTTTCAGGTAATCATCGATCTCTCGTGTTTTAATGCCGGGCAGATAGGTAGACAGTTCTCGACGCACTGTGTCGACTATTTGCGTTTGTATACGTAGTACGAAACGAATACCGCCACTATGAGTGCTGACGAGCTCAAGCGAGTACAGCTTCTTGCGTCCAGCCATCCGCGCCCATACTCCGTTATATAGAACCAAGCTTCGCAGCAAAATATGCAGCTGTTCGGTGGCGAATGCCGACTTTCTCGTATCCATAGGGAGAACTAGCTCCAGAAAAGTTTGCGGCACTTCCTTGTCATCGACGCCGGATATACGTAGTACAAAGCTCACGAACCTCGGCATATTTCGAATCGTTACCACGATCAACAGCCCGAGCAGGTATAGTGACACGAATTCAGCTACCATGATAGCGAGTGCACAATATTCGTTGATATGGTGATTGGCAATAAACCGATTTGGTGCGTTGACCAGTGACATAATGGACTGTTGCATAGAGCCTCCATACGCACCTATGGGCTTAGTCTGATATCTTACGACACAATATACGTTCTATGCATAATATCATTTCTTCTCTACAGGGGAAACGACGGTCGCCAAAAGAACCGCAACATGCACTGCTCGTGTAGGCTTTAAATGAGAGACACGAGGCAGGTGATCGTTAGAACGCTTACGGCTGAGGTTTATGTCCTTTTGGCCTTATATATCACTACCGACCCATCATCCGGCATAAAACTTGCTATCTGTTCTAATACAGTCATGTTTGCGGAGCAGGTGACGTAGAGTGTTCTGCCGTACGGGCCGAATTCCGCTAATTGGTCGGGGGTAATAAGGTATACGTCTGCAAAGAGTTCGGCATACGGTGATTTGGCAGTAAAACGTGTGTGCTTCGATAGCGTCGCAAGATCTACGTACCGTGTAGCGGAGCCAGCGCCGAGTATCGAGGGCAGCTTGTGCTGCTCACGTTGTAACTCCTTCAACCACTGCTTCCGCAGCATAGGGAGTAAACGATCCGGCTGAGCGGCAACTATAACCACCTTACCAAAGCGCACCCGTCCAATCAGGTCACGCGCGATCACGCCAAGAAGGGCCGCATCGTCAGGCAGGGTTTGTTCTTTGATACTTAACATAGAAGTAATATCTGTACTGGTAGTTTAGTTACTAGTATGGTCTGTACTATAGCACAAACAATTAAGAACTGGTAGTTTAACTACCTGGTGCCTATATTACTAGTCAGTTACTGTTCTGGTAATGGCAACGACTGACCCCAAATACTATAAAAAGTTTGGCAAACGTGTAAGTGAGTTGAGAAGAGCAGCAGGCTTGACTCAGGAGCAATTAGCCGAAAAGGCTGATATCAGCTATGACACGATTACTTCTATAGAACACGGTCAGCAATTCGCTACACTCGGTAATTTGCACCGTCTCGCAAAAGCTCTCAACGTCCAGCCGATGGAGCTCCTGAGGAATCAATAGGAAAAGGGCAAGCCCGAGTATAGTTGTATATCAAATTAATTTTTCTGTCAGTCTTCTCGTAAAAGGAAGCTACCGCTGTTCACACAGGCAGTGTAGGTAAGCAGGGGAGATGCAAATAAATCTTACAATGCTTGGTTCAGGAAACAAAAAAGCGACCAATAGGACGCGTATATACAGTTCGTGCTTATGCTTAATACACTTTTGTAATAAGTTTGCCAACTTATCCAAACTTGGACCCCCAACCCGCCATTCCTGCCTAAACCGGAAAGGCCAATGCTTATCGTGCCCGCATATGTTTCTTGGTTTCGTAGCCCAGGATTGCGAAGACATAAAACAGTGCATCAGCGGCAAGTTTACCTACGAGAAAACCTAGCGTATAGGGCTTCAGATGTTGGGGAAGATAGAACATTAAGAGCGGTCGGATGAGAAGGTTATCGACTATCTCGGCAGGAGCGAACTCAACGATAAGATTGCTACTGCTACTAGTGACGACCGCTACTAGGCGCCGTAAAGGCGGTAGGTTCCGGTATGCTTCTTGATTGGCTATCAATTCGCTTATAATGAAGTACCCATAAAATCCGATACCCTCACCTAGCCAACCCGCGCCTGCCGCCAAAGCGTACGAGTGAGTTCGCGTGAACATACTGTAGGCGAAACAGACTGCTAAAAGAGTACCCAGTAGCTCGGCCCGAAAATATCTGGTCAGCCATTCTTTGAATCTACGCTTCGTTTTTGCGCCGTACATGATCATAGGCATTATAACTGATCCTTGTGTAGTGCTTACCGGGCTGGTGAGTGTGATACCGAAATGCCGTAACACTTTTAGACAGTCTGCTTAACTCTTGAAGAAGGGGCTGCTTGCGTACGTATAGACCTTATTGTATTGTACTCATATGAACAAGAATACCGTCGACTGGTCAAGCGCAGCATGTATTGGACCTGATCCTGATTTATTTTTTTCACTAGGCGATGACAAATACGCTCCAGGACAAGTCGCGGAAGCAAAGGCCGTGTGTGTCTCGTGTCCTATCCGCACGGAATGTCTCACAGAGGCATTGGATCATCCAGAACTACGAGGAGTATAAAACCAGAACAAGGAAACAGGGAAGATTGAAAGCCTAATCCACAGGCAATGTTTTACATCAGTTTGACCATTTTTCGGTACACAATCTAAGGTGTTATTTTTATGTTGACTACAAGGAATAGGGGTGTATACTAGATACCATGAGATACACGCTTCGTGACATGCAACAAGCCTTTCCTGATGACGACGCGTGTTTGCATTTTCTTTTCCGCGCCCGCTTCCGCAACTTAGTTGCATGCCCGAAGTGCGGCGTCGAAAAGCCAAACTATTACAAGGTTAAAAAGCGTACTGCTTACGCATGCGGCGACTGTGGCCACCAACTGTACCCGTTGGCTGGGACTATCTTTGAAAAGACCACTACGCCGCTCACGCTATGGTTCCACGCTATCTACTTGCTATCAGTTAGCAAGAATGGGGTCAGCGCCAAGGAACTGGAGCGCCAGCTCGGCGTTTCTTATCCGACAGCTCACAGAATGGCCAAGCAAATCCGCTTGCTCATGCTGGAGCGCGGCCGTCTAGGTAGACTTGGTACGCCGATCGAGATTGATGAAGCCTACATCAAAGGGCGCGGCAAGAAGAGTCATAACTACCACGACCGGAGCACGCCAGTTTTAGCAGCAGTGGAAGTCGGCGGCCAGGTGCGGACACAAGTTGTTGAACGCGCCGACCTCAAAACCGCCATGCCGTTCATCAAAGCGAACGTCTATCAGGGTTCAACTATCCATACCGACGAAAGCAAAATCTACAAGCAAGTGAAGATGTACTATCAGCACGAATCAGTACGCCACATTGCGCACGAGTACGTGAAGAATGGCGTTACCACCAATCATATCGAAGGATTTTTTGGCCAGCTCAAGAGGAGTGTGGACGGGACTTTCCACGCGGTTTCGCCGTACTATCTGTCTTCTTACGTGGCTGAGTTTGCTTATCGGTATAATCACCGGAACGAGGCTGTGCCGATTTTTTCTCTTCTGCTTGAAAAGGCGTCGACGCGACTGTAAGTAGTTCGAAAAATCGAGTCTTGCTCATAACTTCATTATACTGGAGTTATAAATTTATTTATAATGTTGTATGTTATAATGCGTGGCCTTATAATAGTTTATGTAAGGTAAACGAAAGGGGGCGCTTATGGCTTACGTCGATGGGTCGCTCCTGAATACAGAAATACAAGAAAAATTAACAATTCATACCGTAAAGGCAATGGGTGGGCGCAAACGCGTTCGGCCCAATTTAAGTTATATCTATATAGAAGGAAAGAAAGGAGAAGTACAAAATGAGTGATGCAGTCCTGCAATACCACGATATCCGCAACACCATCACTAGTAATTTGACAGTTATTAGACAGCTTTTAGAGCAAGCGGAAACTATCCATAACCTAATCGAAAAAATGAATGACGAGGATAAGGATGATAAGGAAGCGCTCCAACGTTCTATCGACAGTATTTATAGTAGTATTGACCAATTAACAGACCAGACTCAAAAACTTTTCGAGTCATTCATTAAGTTTGCTAGCGAGACGGAAGTCATAAAATCGTAACGAAATTATGGACTATCCCGCAAATAAACAGGGTGGGGATAGAGTAGATGATGCGAACCCAAGTCAGATAACCCCTGGGTTTGTTCGAAGTAGTGTAGACCGAGCAGGTTTTGATATGCTTCGAACAAAACTCGATAAAGTTATCGAGGAGTCTAGATCCAACAAGAAAGTTCGGGGGAATAAAGATGAAGACCGGTCACAAATCGCACTGTTGTTTGTGTGGTTCTTTTTAGCTGCGATAGGTGCCGTTTTAATTCTGGTGCCCGTGTATAATCTTTACGCTTTTCGCCATGCCCCAATTGCCGTAGATACGAAACCCGCGATTCAACCTCTTGACCTAGGAGCAGTCTTAACAGATGTGGGCACTATTCTAGGTCCATCTGTAGGCTTTGTAGTCGGATATTACTTCAAAGACGAGTTTGGTAACAAGAGCAGCAATAAAGCTTCAAGAGACTAGGATGTGTATAACGGTTGTTAAAAAACCCATTGTTCTCTTGACAAAGAGATGTTATTATATCCTTGTGCTTGTTGGGCGAGAGCCCCTCTTCGACTTCAGGTAAGTTGGGAAACAAGCACACCAGGGAGCCTCGCTATTTGCGGGGTTTTTTGGATTTTGGCCTCTTGTTATTTTCATGCTTCATAACACTGTGGTAGTTTATCTGGCCATCGCCAGTGCGCATGACTATCACGCGAACGGGGACTCGCTGCTTACCCGCCTCGCAAACAACAGCATAGTATTGGACATCTTCATCCGGCTGCCCATCCGGAAAGCGCCAATCTTGAATCTTAGTAGCGTTCTTTAATACGGGTATCACCAGCGGGAATAGATTCATTTTGTAACGCTGCTCTTTGACGTTACGCTTTTTACGGTTTCCTTTATACAAGAGATGGCGTTTGCCTTCGGCAGTAAAGTACACATAGGAATTGAGGATTTTACTATAGACGCGCCCAATACTATCGTAATAAGTACGGGTATCCTGTATGAGCTGTTTTAAATCTTTCTCTGGCATTTGCAGCCATTATACCACCGGCCGCTTGTGCTTGTAAGATATTTATTACATACGTAACATAAGCACAAACGTATTGACAAGCACCCCCAGACAGCAAGCAGCATGATAAAGTATGACTATGAGACACTATACCGAAGAAGACCGTCTCAATGCCCGAAAAAACGCAAAGGACCAACTTAAATCCGGTCTTTATTCCATCATCTTTGTGGCTATTCTATTTGCTGTAATTGGTCTTTGTGGCTTATATGCTGAACATCGAGACAACCAAAAAGCTCAGGAAGAGGCAGCCAAGATGAGTCAATACAATACCGCCTTACAGGCTTGTTACCAACAATACGTTGCACCTTATCAGGAAGAGATGGCGGCCGATCCTTACCTGAGCGGCAGCCTCGCCCAAGCTATCCAAGCTAATACACAAAGTTGCCAAAACACCGCGAAACAATATCTCCGGTAGGCTTTACTAGTAGGAACGACTATTCGAATAACCTTTTCTCCTTGTCCTGCCTTTATACTCGTCAGAACTACACAATGGCGCCATACGAGGGGGCACTACCTTCGAAGAGCGAATTGCCTACCGTGCAGGCTCTGTCAGTTTGCAGGAGATTGTCCCGTGGCCGCTAGATTTGTTTGAGGATGAAGCGCTCAGCGCCTGAATCTTGGTATCAGCAAATATTTTGCAAAACGTTGCAAACGTTAAGCGGCCAGTAAGACTGCTCGGCTTTCATCAATTAGTTCAAGTGCCGCTTCTCCAAATACGGCCACCGTTGCCGCCTGCTTCAAGAGGCTTTGGCGGTGCCGGACCTCACTGCTTCTTATCCCTTGGGTACCAATACGGTCAACCTCAAGGCAGTCGTTCCCCATGACATACGCACCATGAGCGGTCTCTACTACTCGGACATCCTGGGGCACAACCAAGCTCATGCCGGCTGGGATCTCTCCCGGCAAAGGTCTTATGAACGAAACGGGCATAATGCCCACTTTGCAGAGACTATCCGGTCCGGCTTCGATGTCTTCCTCGACGACTGTCCGTAGGTGATCAATTTGTCGAAGCACGGTATTTTTATCACCCCAATGTGTGTGGCGAAGTGCCGCTGCGCCTACGTAGTAACTTCTTGGAACGGCGGCATCTCTAAGGATTGTCTCACGACGTAGCCTTGTATCTAAGCGTGCTGAAGCCAAATCCGGCGTATTTGCTGACCATATAACTGCTGCAGCATATTCGCGCGTTTGTAAGCCCGCCGGAACGGCATAACACTCTGCTTGTTCGCTACTTTCGGCATCGCCAAGTACGGCGTACATGTCTGCTAGTGCATGCGGCTCGGCCTCGATGGGGGTAAAATCAAATCTGCTCATACTTAAGCTTATACGGCAAGCGCGCTGGTTTTGCAATGAGGCGCGGCGGTTACACCTTATGCAGGCGATACGCCGCGCTTATTGCGCAGAAGGGTACTTCTTTTCTTATTGCTGTTTGGCTTTGTCGGTTCCGGCCTTGCGGTAGGTGGCGTAGATGAAGGCCAGCAGGGCCAAGATGATGATCGTCCACCAGTACCATGCAAGGCCGAAGAGCTTGCCAGCTGCATTTTGGGTAGCGACATTCTTGACGGGAGTGGTAGTGTTTGGCGTCGTCGTGCTATCGCCTTTGACATGGCCGCCATTATTGTTCGAGTTCGAGTTGTTCGGATGATTTGTGTTGGCACCGAGTACTTGCGGGGCGAACGAATTATTCGTGCTGGTGTTGACGTTATTATTGCTCCCACCCTGGATGGCGGAATTATGCGTAATATGTGTCACGGAGTGCTGGGTGAAGCTGGGTGTTGTAGTGATGGTGAGCTCGTTGGTTGTCGTGTCGGTGCCGACATTGCCGGCAGGATCGGTAGCGGTGGCTACGACATCGTACGTGCCGGTCGGCAACGGGTCGGCAACGTCAGCACTCCAAGCGTAGGTGCCGCTGCCATTCGCAGTGGTATCTACGGTTGCGGCATAGAGATGTCCATGCACTGCCGCGGATACGGCAGCGGTGCTATCGTCAACCGTACCGGTAATCGTAGGCGTGGTGTCGGTCGTGGACTGTGTGTTGACCGTGACAATCGGCGCAGTGCGATCAATGGTGATATAGCGGACTGCATTGATGCTCCAGTTGCCGGCTTGGTCTTGGGCGCCGACCTGTACGTAATAGTTGCCATCGGGCAGCAGGGCTGGCAGGTGAACAGTGCAGGTACCGGAGTCGTCTGTATCGGTCTCAGACCCGTTGCTGGAGCAAGTAACGACCCAATGGTTGGTGTGCGACGAGTTGGTGTCGAACAGGTCGACATTGACCGTCTTCAGTGCAATAGCGTCATGGGCTGCCCATTTAACCTGGAAGTCGTTGCTGTAGACGCCGTTAACTTCCGGATAGTTTGCCGAATCAGTGAAGGTCACGGTTGGTTTGGTGTTGTCCACGGTTACCGTTACGAAGATGGTCGTCGTGTTGCCGGCTTTGTCCCGGGCGCTGAACTGCAATTTGTATACGCCGTCAGGAATACTTTTGGTATTCCATATGTAGCTGAGTGTGTTGCCGCTGACCGGGCTTTGGTAAGCGCCGGGTGTGACGGATACTACGTGACCGCTGTTGTCGAGGACGCGGATGTTGTATGCGGCCGGATTGGCATCGGTGACGGTCTCTACGACGTTAACGTTGCCCGATACATACTGATTCTCAGCAAGATTGGTGCTGATAGCAGGTGCAGTGCGGTCGACGTTGATAGTCCGGCTGGCGTTGACGCTCCAGTTGCCAGCATTGTCGCGGGCACCCACCTGTAAGATGTATGCACCGTCAGCCAGATTGTCGGGCAGGTGTACGGTGCAGGTTTGCGAAACATCAGTAACGTCCAGCGCTGATCCGGCATAGCAAGTAGTCTTCCATTGCCACAAGTGGCTCGGGTCGCTGTTGTCGTACAGGCTGACATTCACGCTGTCGAGCGCCACGTCGTCGTGGGCGGTAAAGCCGACGTCAAAGTTGCCGTTGACGTATGCGCCGTCAGCCGGCGTCGGAGAAGTGAATGCCACAGTCGGTTTTGTGGTGTCGGCGTTGAAGTACTTCACGAGGCCGAGGGTTGCATTGTATAGCTGGTCGAGTATCTTCTGGCCTTCAGCTTGGCGTTCTGTCTGGTCCATCTGATCCCCGGTTTTGCCGTTGAAAGTCGCCGATGTCGCGTCGACGCCGGCTGTCTGGAAGTTGGTGATGTCGTAGCTGCTATCGTCACTGCTGAATTCGGTGTCGCCCAGCACTAGCATGCCGCCAGAAGTCGTTACGGTGTAGCGGGGTACTCCCGGGCAGGAAAGCTTGAGATAGCCACACACGAAGGAGTTTTCATCAGTGTCGCCCTCTATGTATATGCCGCCTTGGGTTGGCGAGCCAGAGCCATTATCACTTAGATGGTTAGTGCCTTCGAACTTGACGCTCGTGATGTTGTGTCCAAGCGTGTTGCTACCATTTTCCGTGTAGAAGCTGATACCGTCCCAGCCGTTATTGCTCGCCGTCACACCATTGAAGGTAATGTTGCGACTGTAATCATCCGAAGCGACATACTTTGCGGTCACAGCGAAGCCGTTTTTGCCGTAGTTGCTGGACGAGACATTATTGAAGCTGACGTTCTGGCTGCTATTGATGTCGACGCCGCCGGTGTGGCTGTTTTTGCCCGGACCATTGAAGGTGAGGCTGTTCAGGCTCAGACCATTCACACCGTATGCCTTCAGTGCATAACTGGTGCTGGTTGAACTGTTGAAGGTCATATTTTCGAAGTACAGGTGATTATGGTGGTCGATGTTCACGCCATAGCCAGCCGAAGTATCGACTGTCACGCCGCCTTGGCTTTCGCCATACATTTCAAGTCCATCATTCGGAATGTCCAGATCTTCGTGATACGTGCCGTTCGCGACGTAGACCCGCCCGTTTGCGGCAACGGCGTTCAGGGCGTCCTGGATCTTGCTGAAGGCATCGTACTGCCATACATGCGGTTGGCCTTCGACGGTGACGATGTCATTGCCGTCGCTGTTGGCTGTACCCGAAAGTGTGCTGTCAGCGTAGGTCTTTGTCGGCGGTGTTGTCCAGCTGGTAGTGTCGGCCACCGCATCACGGCCGTTGCCGCTGATACCGGTGGTGTTCAGATGGGTGATCGACGTCTGGTTGTCGGTCCAGAGACCGATTTGGTTGTCGGTGACCGTGTTATTCTGGACGATCGTGCCAGCTGCGGGTTCATAGAGGAGGATGCCGGTTGCAAAATCAGCGCCCGTGTAACGATTACCGCTGACCGTATTGCCATGAACATTTGCCTTTGCGCCGTAGGTCACTTCGATGCCGTTAGCCGCTAGCGCGCCCGTGAAGCCTACACCAGTTACGGTGCTATTAACGATGGTAGCGCTTGAATTTGTTCCGCTCACTTCAATGCCGGCTTTTTGGTAGTCGCTGACGGTCACATTGTTGACGGTGGCGGCACCGGTCGTGTTGTCTATGCCGTAACCTGTATAGCCGTGACCCCAACCAATCAGAATAGCGCGGCCGTTCTGGCAGCCCGATAGCGGATTGTCGCGGATGTCATCCACTGCCATATTGGAGAGGTTTGCAAATGCGTTGTTCTCGACGAATACACCGGCCGAAATCGACCCGCAGGTGGAAGGACCAGGGCCTTCGACAGTCAGCTGGGAAATGCTGGCGCTGACGCTCGAACCGTCTACGTCAACGATGGCGCTCTCACTAGGCATACTGTTCGGAGCTTCGATTATCGTTGTACCTTCGCCGGCACCGACAATTCGTACCGATTCAGTGATGTGCAATTGCTCGGCGTACGTACCTGCGGCGACGTGGATAACGGTACCATTATCCGCTTGGGAGAGCGCATAGGTAATGGTCTGGCAAGGGGTAGCTTTTACGCTACAGTTGCCGCTGTCAGTGCCGGTAGCGCTGTTAACGTATTGGTTGGCAGGATTCGCGATCGCAAATGCTCTTTGGGAAAAAAATAGCGGCAAGCCGCCGCCCAAACTTGTTGCTACCAAAATCAGTGATGCACTGATGTTTATTATTTTTGTTTTGGTCTCCCGATATAGTCGGTACGTGTGCGCCCGCCGCATGCTGTCTCTCCTCATAACTTAAAGCTCAGTCAATATCCAGTATACTCTTTTTGCCAAAATGCCAAGCATAAACACCATGAAGCACGCTTAGCATCGGCGGTAGGGTATTGCTGGCGGCTATCTAATTCTGGGTAACAGTGAAGCCTTCACCGTTGGTCGTGATGGCGGACGGTGTGGCGAGTGGCCGCCCGTATCGGTCGACCAACGTAATGGGAGCGGACGAAGCGGCGTTTAGGTTCTTTGCCGTTCCGCTAATCGTGGTCATGCTGCCGCTAAACGTTACCGAACCGAAGGTATCGAGCGGCACAAGTCCATTGTCACTCGAAGGATCTTCCTCGATCCACTCCGCAGAAGAGAGCGACGAGGCGTACGATACGGTCGTCGTGTATTGCTGATGGGTCGTATCGTCGGTAAGGCTGATACTCCAGGTATTGGTTGTGGTTTCATGAATGTCGGCGTCCATTGTGTCGCCGGCATTTATAGCGAAGCCGCGGATAATAAGCGCTGCGTCGGGGAGTAGTTCATAAAAAGCCTCGTATGAAGCGGTTCCGCTGGCGCTGACTGAATCGACCGTGCCGGTCTGAATGAGGTCGCTCGACGACACACCGCCGATGCCGATCCACGCAGCGTCTGCACTGGTGCTTGATCCGTTGCCTGTCACGTGCGGTACGGTCCATAAGCCGGTGATACCGGTGTAGCTTGCGGTGTTTGCGACGTAGCCTGACCAGTTGGTCGAGCTGTACTTGGCTGTGTTCGTATTGGTGCCGCTGCCGCCGCTTGATCCGCCGGAGCTACCTGTCGATCCCGAGGAGCCGGATGAACTTCCCGACGAACCGGAAGAGCCAGAAGAACCCGACGAGCTTGACGAGCCCGAACCGGATGTATGTTTCAGACTGCTGACGCTATGGCCGGGAGTAGGCGTAGATTTCGGGGCAGGAGTAGGCTTCGGTTTGGCGACGGGAGTAGTCTTGGCAGGCGTCTTCGTAGTAGGTTGGGACGTTTTCGTGGCAGGCTTGGGTGTAGGTTTCTTGGGCTGCGTTTTCGGTGTGGCCGTGGAGGACTGTTCAGTCGGATTTATCGTTATCGGCTGGGTAGGTTGGGAAGGATTTCCATGATACGTATATCCCAAAGCCAGCCAACAACCGAGCATCGTACCGCCCGTCAAGACCAGCAACCGCACGGCGTGCTTGGGATGCAGGAGCCTGTTAAGCAACCTGAGTGATGATAGTATTTGTTTTTTCGTAATGCTTACCATGTCATTCCATTTTTGGTATCGGGGGATCATTTAATTACTTTCGTCGTCCCGCAAGAGGTCATTGTATGCCGGGCACCTAAGGAGTTATCACGCTCTGCTTTAAAGCTTGTGCACCCGCCTGGCCAGCATACCGAATCGTGTGACGCTCATGGGCGTTTGCAGGTCGCCGTATAACCGCTTCAGGGGAAACGAATGTACCAGCCTTTGAGCCCAGATCTTTTACGAACATTTCTCCTGCATCTGTCCGAATCTCGGTATTCTCGCGTGAGGTGCCTCCACCATAGCCCGTGCCTCCCCATAGATCAACTGCACTGATGACCGGGCCTCTGTCGGACGTAGCATTGCGCCCGATCACGACTGTTCCGGTAGGAGGAAGGTAAACTCTCTTGGCTCCGGCAGCCTCAACTACGTGTGGTTTGCTGCTGGCGTCCAGTGTTAGGCCTTGGAGGGCGAGCTTGGTGGGACCGCTATAACCATGCGACTCACTTATAATGGCGGCATAACCGATACCTAAAGCTGATTCGCCTGGACTACTGTGACGTGCTCCAGGAATGCCCAGTAGGCCAATAACGCGTACCTGTGTATCGCCTTCCCGTAACTGAATGCCGAGGTCAACTTGCTCAGTAGGCGGGATGCCATGGCGCGTATCAATTTCGACTTCTTGCCCCATCAGTTGCTCCATAGTGTACATTGGCTCTAGGGTGTTATGCTCGGCAAGTACAGGGAGCTGTTCAGTGTACGCCGCTGTGAGTGCTTGTGTTCGTAGATCGGGACTTCCGTATTCGTACATTTTTCTTTTTAGTTATTTTAGTGTTACAGAGTAGTGTTAATACAGTAGCATAAAGTTGCATACAAAGCAAGTACTTACCATTAGAATTATAACTATTTACCGCCCGGTAAATGTAGCGTTATTGATACAGTAGTACTTTGTTGACTAAACTGCCATGTTGTGTTAAACTCCAACAAATTTATTAGTGCAATAGCGGAGTTTAGACAAACATGGACAATGATCCTGGCATGAGTATATTTTATGAGCGCCTACAGCCCCAGGAGAAACTGGTGCCGGCGCCGCGTGAAGGCAGTGACGCCGCGGCAGCACAAGATGCAATGATGGTACGCAACGATTCGCGCCGCGTGAGCCGCCGCAAAGTCGTTTCGAACAACGGATCGTATTTCCCTGAGCGTTATGCACGCATGCTGGTTATCATTCCAGCGCACGATGAGGAGAAGAGTATCGTCGGCACGCTGCAAGAAATCATCCGTCAGTCGCGCCGCCCGGATAAGGTAGTAGTCGTCGCGGACAACTGTACGGACGATACCGAGGGCGAAGTGCGCAAATTCATGCGCAAGCATCCGGAGGTGGAACTGATGGTGACCCGCAATAATACACAGCGTAAAGTCGGCGCCTTGAACCAGGCTTGGCTATTGTATTCGCAAGGCTTTGACTTGGTCGCTACCATCGATGCAGATACCATATTGTGGCAGGATGTACTGGGCGATCTCGAAGAAGAGCTTGTGCCGCGCACCCGCTGCGCCGGCATTATGGCTAAGTTTACGTTCGACCAGGACTGGATTCCGCCGGAACTGCGCAAGAGCAAAGAGCCGGCACGGGGCAGTGACGAAGACCCGATTAATACGAAGCTACCATGGACCGCGCGCCAGCTATTGCGCGCGCAGCGTATGGAATTCACCGCGCAGACCATGGACTTTTTACGCCACGGCCGGCAATCATACGTACTCGGTGGCCAGGCAACGTTATTCCGCCAGGATGCACTATTGCGTGCCGCGTACTTCAATAATGGCTACGGTCCATGGAACGCCGACACCGATGTCGAGGACATGGAGCTAACCTGGCGCTTCCAGGAGCTAAAACTCGAAACGTTGGTGAGCCGTACCGCCCGCGCCTACGCCGGCGCTATGTACAACACCAAGTCACTTTGGGCACAACGCCGCAAATGGGACGAAGGTATGGCGCGTCTGCTGCTGAAATACAAAATCGGCAAGAACACGTACTATCCGTGGCTGCGCCAGCTGAAGATGGGCCTCGACCTTGTCGTGCGCATTATGTTCGTGCTGATGCTGACCGTGTCGGTAGCGCTACATTCGTTTGTTTGGTCGTGGCTCTGGTTGATACCATCACTGCTGTCAGTGTTGCTCAACGTCAAATTATTCTTCAAAATGCCGAAACGCACGCTGGCTGACTTCTTCTTTGCCGTAACTTATTTCCCAACAGAAATTTATCTATGGTTCCGTTTGGCAGGCTTCGCGGCCAGCTGGGGTTCCGCATTGATGGGTACCAAGAAAGACAACTGGGCAGGGCAGAAGGCCGCCGAAAGTGGTGGCGGTAGTGCTGGTTCGGCAGGGGCCATGATACTCGGTACGTTGCTGGTGCTCGTTATTACCATGGTGATTAGTCTGAGTGTGATGCCGCGTCATATGGCGGACACGACCGTTGCCGTCGGCTGGGCAATTATGAAGACACTGACGATTATCCTGAGTGTACAGATGGCTCTGAAGCTCATGTACATGATTCTGCGCGACCGCCGTCTCGTCGCTTAAACACCCGGTAAGTGCGTTTGCCTTGGTGCTCGTGCGCGCTACTCTAAACATGCAGTCCTATAGATATAAGTTAAGCGCGCGCAGTCTCTTGGATAATGTCGGCCAGTACGTTATCTAACGTGGCCATTGTGTCTGCGTGTAGCCTAGACCCACTCGTTTTAAGCACTTCATAGCCCTTACGCGAAAGATTGTATAGCCCGGCATCATAATGTTGGGTAGCCCATCTATGAGCTATCTCGGGCTGCTTGACCCATATACCCCCATATGCAATCAGGGGGCCAATCTCACACAGCAGACTTCCAAAATAAAGCTTCCGACCGGAGCTGTCTATTACGGGCGACATAGTGTCATGGCCCCAGGTAGCTGTCAGTAGTTTGCTATCTCCCAGCTCAAATTGTTGCCGTACCGCTTTCGGTACGTCGATTGGTGTGTATGCTCTCGTAACGGTGATACGTTCTAGGCTGGGTAGATAGTCGGCATACTGGCCGTCGGCCGCGTATGTTGGGATCTCAATCATACGGTAGAAGCGAAGTGCACTGGAGATCGTCGCGTAGTGATCGTCTAACGACTCCGGGCTCTCGCCAGCCAGCCTATATAGGCCTGCGTAGTGTCGTTGGGCAATAGTGATATAGTCAGGCAAGCCGCCAGGGGCTGATTCTTCCAATACCACACCGGTCTCTACGTGGTCGCTGAATGAGTCATCCCGGACGACAAAGTCAGTAAACCCGCCGACTATATTGGCGGCCGCTATACTCCTTCGTGACGCTACGCTGCCAATACGAGCGAACCGAAGACCCGGCGTAACATTATTATGGGAATCGAGTACTACGGCATGCTCTGCCGATATGTAGTTTTGGAGCTCATCTAACGTATAGTTCGCTGCCTGATCCTGGGGGTCCCAAGGGTTTTCTAAGCCGTAATGGTCCTGGAGTTGAGAAGAAGCCGTCATATCAAGATATCGTAATAAGCCTCTACCGGCGAGCAGTGCGGCCGGATGGGCTAATATGGGCGTAACGCCGGGTATGGCTGTTTCATCTCCGGGGTTAACCTCCTCAAAAAATAGGTGTGACTGAGGATGGTCGTCAAGCAGCATGTAGGTTGGCAATGATGCGAGCTCATTAGCGTGGGTGCAGGCGATGTAGGCTGTCTCTATGCGCATTCGTGTCGGATACTTACTACCCTACTATCCAACGAGTTGTGGGGTTGCGTCAATTTATTGTGCCTACGTTTCTGGACAGGGAGTGTAATGGTAAGTATATCGTTAATGCAGCTGGGTGTTAGCTTATTCTGGGATATGAATATACCTGCGAACTAACAGAAGCTCGCTTTGAGCCCATTATGCTTACCAGCGGAGTAGGGCTCCGATAGTCAGCAGAGTGTTCCATACCGTCGAACGGCACTCCAGGCAACAAGGCAAGCGGGCAGAGCAATCCGACTCAAATAGTTATATCGGTTGCCCTTCCGCATCCCCCAGGAGCCATGTCTTTGCCCCTTTAGCCCAAGGCCGAGGCTAGTTTGGACGGGAGCGTGCCGTGTTCAACGACGGCTATCTGTTCAGCGCCGTCATGGTCGAAGACCGAGCGAATTTCCTGTTCGCTGACCTCGTTGTCTTCGACGCCGACCAACACTCCGCCGGACTTAATTACCGAAGCATGTTGCTTGGCGGTGTCTTCCGGTACCCCCATACCAACGAGCGCACCTACGATGCCGCCCGCTGCCGCGCCGACAGCTCCACCGGCGGCGGTTGTTAACGCGACCCAGCCGAGCCCAGCGAGCAGGACCACGGGTCCGGCCACGAACATACCGGCGGTCGCTATGGCTCCGCCGATTAGGCCGGCCAGGCCACCGACCGCGCTGCCGACCGCCGCGACGTCACCAGCGGTACGTCCGGTGGATGATTCGGTAGCGGTCGTCTTGAACTTATCAGTTTTACTCATATCTTCCTGAGCGATAAGCGAGAAATCGCTGCTGGGGACTCCGCCTTGCTCAAGTTCCGTAATCGCTTCGTCGGCCTTAGCTTGGTCGGCAAAAGCGCCAAGTACTAATTTTGACATAGTACTTCTCCTTTCTTCTGCCTAGAATGAATGCGCATAGCACAATTTGCCCATGCTCTGCGTTCCGCTTCTCGGTCTGCGATCTTTAGACAAACTGTGCGTATGTGCTTCATCTTGAAAATGTTTAAGGGCAATTTCCGGCGCGCTTAAGTTTAATGCGCCGGGTGTTCGTGGTGTGTGCTGTGGCTTTCTACCGTTATGGTACCGCTGCTGTACGCGAGAATTGCCACGACGATACCGGTGATCACTTCGCTCCATTTAGCCGCGGTTGTAGTAGCCATGGTCCACGGTGCGATAATCATCCAGACGCCGATGATCAAATTGATCCAACTCGGCCACGATACGTTAGGCGCTGCCATACGTACGAGTCCGAGTATACCGACGACTATACCTAGAATTACCTCCTGCCATACATTACCCGTTGAGTTGTAATGTAATACGAACGGTGAGATGATGAGCCAGATGCCCGCCAAAACATTCAGACCACTGAGTGTTCGTGCTTGTCCTTCCATATATCCTCCCAAAACTCCTTAAATTTTATTATCCTCGGTGTAACTAGGGTAAGAGAGTCGAAAACCTAGCTATACTGGTGTGCTGTATGTGAGGAAATTCGTGGGCGTTGCCACAATTTCCTGCCGCTGCAAGGAAGCCATTCGCTCCTGCCCAGTCGTGCGGGGGTCAGCTTATGAAAGCCTCCGAAGGCTGATTGGCTATCAGCAAAATAAATTGCCGCCTGTGGCGCTGCCCTATCAAGAATATCGGTAGTCACGCCAGACCCTATCTGGGTGTTGCTGACGGTAGACTCGCGTTCTGTGCGTTTCTTCATGAAGCTATTCCTTTCTCCCTTGCGTCGCGGGAAGTCCTACGACCTTTATGTTATTAGCCGTTGCTGGCGCCGAACTGACCTTGGTTTTTCGGATCTGCCATAAGCCCTCCTTCCTTCACTTAATGACACATCCTACTGTAGGGCCTCCTGCCGGTACTTGCCGTTAGCTACGTCGCGCGTAAGGTAGGTAAGATGCCACGATCGGTATGTGAGTATTCTCATAGTTACCCTGTATATAAGGGTGGTTGTATTGTGGCAGGAGACGAGCAAATGGAACGAAAAATGCCAAATGCCCTGAAAAGAGCACTGTCTGAGGTGCGTATCAGAAACATCCCCAAAGGGCAGACTATCATTTACGAAGGAGATCCCACTGTAGAGGTATTTATTGTTAAGAGCGGCGTCATAAAATTGCATCATTCGAATGCCAAAGGTCACGATAAGATTCTTCACTTGCTTAAATTTCCGGCCGTGATGCCACTTGCGTACTTCTCTGGCGGTAATCAGCTGACCCGCTGGACATACACCGCGCTGACCGATAGTGAACTATATGTTTTTCGCGTGGAAGCGCTGCGTGAGTTGATGCTTGGCGACGCAGAGACCGTGCGCTATCTGGTGAACCACTTCTCAGAAGACGTACACGAAGTGCTTGTCCGGCTCGAAAGTCTAAGTAAAACGGATATTTATGCGAAGCTTACCGCCGCACTTCGTTATTTGGCCGTTGTTCATGGCGAAAAAAAGCGGGGCACATGGATGTACGTACCTTTTCCCGTAACAAACCAGTTGCTCGCCGATATGACTGGCGCTGCACGCGAAAGTACTTCAATTGCCATGAAAACGTTAGCAGATAAAAATATCGCTCGATACCCGCGTTTTGCGCAGTTGGAGGTTAACTTCTCTAATCTCCACAAGTTTATTCAGAAAAATAGCAACGCAGAACAGTAGAACGTGCATAATGCTTATGTATATAATAAATTTTTTTACTTGTCACATTTATTTTAGTGATATATAACTAAGAGTACTTAACACTAACTGGAGAGAGGGAGACCCAGGTGAAAAAGCTCTTACAAATTCTAACAACATCCGTGGTGGGAGCGTTACTAATGGTGGGGGTCGTCGGTGCGACCGGCAACAATGCAAATCAGTGTGACGTTATCTATCAAAAGAACTCAAAGTCATACGATAGTTGTATCAAGAACCTGACGAAGGCTACGGTAAAGGTTGTATGTGTCAATAATGTATACGTTATTAATAACGATTCCCAGAACGCGGGCACCGGAGGGAGTGTAACGGTCAATGGGAACAGTATCAGTGGCAGCGCAACGAATCAGAGCGGTGCTACTGTTAATATAGGTGCGAGCTGTGGCAAGGTCACCGGCTCAGCCTCTTCTACGACTCCGTCTCAGCCGGGCGGTTCCACCTCGTCTTCGACAACCCCCAAAACGCCGTCGAGCACTTCGAGCAGCACCGCCATGGCTGCGGCCTCGCTGCCGGAGACAGGTAGCAACACCGTACTTAACGCTGCGATTGCCGGCACTGCGTTAATTGTAGGCGGCCTGGTGATTTCATTCGTCGGTACTGCATTGTACCGCCGCGCCGCGCTCAAATAGCAGGGAAACCCGCTTCTTAACTATGGACAAACGAGCTTCATGGATACAGTATGTGCGCTTCTATACAGCAAGCGCACTGCTGTATTTGATGAGTATTGCGGGTATCGGGTTCGCCTTGTATACACCGTATGTCGCAGCGCAGGCCTCGGCCATATCACCGTCGGCTAAAGTGGCTATACATCCGGCGGAGCCCACGGTTCCGCTGATTGAGGGCACGCCAACTCGGATTGTTATTCCAAGCCGGTATGTCGACCTGCCACTCATTCCGGGAACCTACGACAAGGCGACCGACTCATGGACGCTGAGCGGCTACGAAGCCCAGTTTGCTACGGCCAGTACGCCGGCGAACAATACCGGCGGTGAGACATTCGTATACGGGCATAATAACGATTATGTGTTCGGGGCGTTGCGGCATGCGGCACCCGTCGTCGGTGCTGAAGCACTTATTTACACCAGTAACGGCCACGAGTTCGCGTACACATTCGAAAAGACTTGGAGTGTTGGTCCGTATGACGTATCAACCATTAACTATCAGGGGCCGCCGGTACTGCTTATCCAGACGTGCACCGGCAGTTTCAACGAGCTGCGTACCATGTACTTGTTCAAATTTGAGAAAGTTGTCCGATGAATATCGATCAATTTGCACTGCCGACTATGGTTGTCGCGGCTGTCGCCGGCAGTATGCTGATGATCGCGCAAATAGTAGGCGTCTTCATGTATGATGCAGCCGAGGTCAGGCAGCAGCGCGCCATGTGGTTGCACCCGCATGCTCGTGTGTACCGTCGTCGGCCGCTTATCACGGTACTTGTTTCATCACACAACGATGCGGATACGATACGGCACACACTGGACAGTATTTTGCAGGGCAACTACCGCAACGTTGAGGTTATTGTTGTTGATCATGGGTCTACTGATATGACCAAGCAGGTTGTTAAGGGGTATATCGACATGCATCCCAAGCATTCCATAAGGCTGGTCGTCCGCCGACATAATCAAGGTAGGCATGCGAGCGTGCTGAGGGCTATGAAGCGGCACGGGAGCGGGCAGCTCGTCATACAGTTACCTGCCGGTAGTGTCGTAGCCAAAGAGGCGTTTGCGCATGCGGCACAGCACTTCGCATACGATCCGAGCCTGCACGCGATTACTTGTAATGAACAGGTCGGCCCGACACTGAGCATTGTTGGTTTGCTTGAAAAGTATCAGGCACTGCTCAGTAGACGTCCTGATAAGGCCTTGAGTGCCTTCGGCTGGATGAGCCATCGGGGCAGAATATCAGTATGCCGCACTGACGCGTTTACGCAACCATCCCGGGAATTACGGGTTCGTTATGCATATAATATCGTGGTTACCGTTCCGGCTCTTACGTCATTCGGGGCCACATTCGGACATGTCTATCGCCGGTACGTTCAGCTGCTGCGTGCGAGCGTGGGACGGCAAGACGGCATGATGCGAATGGGCTATGCATTCTGCTCGGCCTTCGTGGCGATGAGCGGCCCGCTACTCGTCGCGTACTTCTTATATGTAGCCCTCTATTTGCACGAACCGACGCTTCTGCTGCTTGCTATAGGGGGCCTCAGCGCCTTTATGCTGACCGCGATAGGGGAGAGCGGGCAAATGTCTTTATGGCAAAAAGCGGCGTACGCGTTCGGCATCCCTATGACCTATGCCTTGCTTTACTTATTGTCGTTTAGTCGGCTGTTCGCTGCTATTGCGGCACCATTCGCACAGCGGCTTACTGACGAAAAACGTGCAGTTTGATACTATTGCCATAATGGATCACAAGACAGTTGAAGCATACATACTTACTATGCCGAACGCGCGGCTGGATTATCCCTTCGGCGAAGGGGTGGCAGTATACAAAGTCGGCGACAAGATGTTTGCCCTGATCGAAGAGAAGAGTGATCCTGTGCACCTGAGCTTGAAGTGTGACCCCCAGCTGGCAGTGACGCTGCGCGAGCGTTATGAAAGTGTGCTTCCGGGCCAGCACTTGAATAAGAAACACTGGAATACCCTATTGCTGACGGGTCAGTTGTCGTGGGAAGAAGTGCAGGATCTCATCCGCCATTCATATAACCTAGTGTGTGGCGGTTAGTGTGCCCGTCAATGTCAGCTGCATTATCGGCCGCGGAGTGTCAGCGTCCCAGCTCCTAGAGCGCTGACTGGGCACTGGTAAGTTGCTTCATGAGCAACTGCTCATTATTGTAGTCATTGTTAAGGATTTGCTTCTCGGTGTTGCTCTGGGAATGCGCGTAGGCTTGCTGCAGGTCGGATGCATAGGTTTCGAGGTCGGTTTGCATGGCGGTTAGAAATACCTGGTCAAACGTACTCGAACTGGCCGCGGCGCTGAGCGCCTGTGTAGTGGCGGGATTCGTTTTCAGCGCTAGCGTAGCTGTACTAAGTTTGGTGCCATGCGCCGTAAGGAAGTTGAGTAGTTGCACTTGGTCTGATGCGACGCTTAAGGAAGCGTTTTGTGCAAAGTTCATGGTCGTCTGCTGCGTGACGTCAGAACTGTCGTCCTGAATCGCTAAGGTAGCAACACGGTCAACTTCGTTCTGATCCTGCGCAACAATCGTCATATTCGGCACGTTGCCGCTGCTCGAAAACAGCGAAGAAACCATGACTATCAAGATGATAAGGATAACCACGCCGCCCGCTACGACCGCGATGCGCTTGACCATCGAACCGCCGCCCAGACTAAGCAACGGTCTCCGCTGTGGCGTCTGCGGACTCATAATAAAATCGTACTGATTATTGTACGGATTGCTGTACGGATCAGTGTACGGCTGCTGCGGTTGCATGTGCTTTATTTAAGCATAACTTTGTATCGCACAAAAGCGGTAGGCCTCTTACGTGGGTGTAGCGCGAGAGAAGGATGGTGGACGGGTGAGTGGATAGCGGGGTATATTGAAAATGACCGTGAAGCTGTTAGCAAGTTCTGTGTTTTTATGTATGATACATATTAAGATGCTTATGGAAGAATGCGAGGGGCAATGAACATACATGTTGGCGATAACTGGCGGCTGGAGGCTAATAAAGCCCGGGCAGCGGCTTTTATTCTCGTATTCGCAGCCGTTGGCTCGGTGCTGTTATTTGCCACCCATGCCGCCACTCCGGGTACCGGTAGCGTACAAGCAGAGAGCGGCAGCCGTTCCAGTGGCGCTTCGGTTGTTGCTGATGCCGCCGCTTCGGATGGCCAGGCGGTCAAGTTTGCGGCAAGTTCATCGGGCGGCGGCGGGTCGGGGGGTTCATCAGGTGGCTCTACCGATTCCGGTCCTTCGGGCTCCGCTTCGCCCTCCGGCAGCACCTACGGTAACCATGCACTTGCTCAGTGGGCAACGGCGATTGATAATCGTTCAAGCAAGCCAGCGACGTGGGTAATCTGGGGTGATTCAGTTTCCGAAGGCCAGGGTTCCTCAACAGTTGCAGGGCGTTGGGCCAACCAGACCTTGAACGGCCTCCGCAATAAGTACTCTGTCAGCGGAGTAACCGGTGGATTCGGTTATATTCCTGCCTTTTACGGGACGTACGGTCCCGACTCGCAGTGGTCGACCGATCCGACGTTGAGTGGTAATGCTTCGTGGAATATTGCCAAGGATGATGGAAATGACGGGCAGCAATTCGGCAACGGTGCAGGGTTAGGTATGCTTACGGTGACACTGAAATCAGGCGGTTCCGACACCTTCAGAGTTACCGGCACCTCGATAGACATCCTGTATAACTACGGTAGCGGCACATTCGGATACAAAGTCGATTCCGGCGGCACGACTAATGTATCAGCCAGTGGTGGTTCCGGTGCTACGGGCAGCAAGCACGTCGCCTTCTCGTCCGGCGGCTCGCATACGGTAACCATCAGTGGGGTATCCGGTTCGGTAGTACTCGAAGGCATCATGACCTACAACGGCGATGAGAATAAAGGTATCCATTTATACGATGGTGCTCAGTCCGGCACGACCAGCGGTGATTTCGCGGCACAAGCAGCGAACATGGCCGCCATTACTGCCAGCGTCAAAGCCGACCTGGTGACTATTGAAATCGGAGGCAACGACTACAACCGGAGCAGCGGCCCACCCAGCCAGACCACTGCCAATATCAAGGCCATGGTCAATGACATCCGCTCGGCGGGGAAAGCCGTGGGTCATGTGCCTTCCATCGTAATCGTAATAGTGTATCCGATTAGCGGCGGCAATGATTCATTCGGGTATTCAGACTCAGCGTACAATGCCGCCATCAAGTCTGTTGCAACTGACGATCCCACCCTCGGTTTTCTGGACTTTACTTCATTTGGGGCTACGGCCGGCCAGCCAAATCCACTCCTCTCCTCATATGATGATTCGCATCCGAGTAACGCCGGACAAACCAAGCTTGCTACGATGGTCGAATCGTATCTCGAAGTCAAATAGCTGCATATAGATCAAAGCCGGCTAGGGCAAATCTCGTATCTGTATAACAGGTAGCGTACAATCATAGATAGCATGGATGCGGTAGAGGAAATCAAAAGCCGGCTCGCCATCGAAGATGTGATAGGCGAGTATGTGCAGCTGAAGCGTTCCGGGCGTAACTGGAAGGGTTTGAGTCCGTTTTCTAGCGAGCGCACGCCGAGTTTCATGGTGAGCCCCGAAAAGCAGATCTGGCATGATTTCAGTTCGGGCAAGGGCGGTGACATGTTCAGCTTCGTTATGGAAGTGGAAGGGTTGGATTTCCGCGAAACGCTCGAACGGCTGGCGCGCAAAGCCGGCGTGGACCTCGAGCAATTCCGCGGCGCCCGCGGCGGCAGCAACGCAAAACTGAAAGAGCGTTTGTATGAAGCGCTCGAGCTGGCGACAAAGTTCTACCAGGTGCAATTCAGTCGCAACCAAATTGCACTGGAATATGTATTCAACAAGCGCCGGTTCACGAAAGATACGGCACTGGCGTGGCAACTTGGATATTCGCCGAATACTGGTTCGGCGCTGGTTGATTTTCTAAAGAGTAAAAAGTTTACAGAAGATGAAATCAAAGGAGCAGGTCTGAGTTCCAAAGCGTACCGTGGTGGTATCCAGGATATGTTCCGCGGCCGGCTAATGATTCCGCTGGCCGACGGGCAAGGTCGCGTTATTGGGTTCACAGCCCGTTTACTTGCTGACGACCCGAACGCACCGAAATACATCAACACGCCGCAGACGCGCTTGTACGACAAAAGCCGTCACGTGTATGGACTGCATCACGCCAAAGAAGCGATCCGTAAGAACAAATACGCGGTCATCGCCGAAGGAAATCTAGATGTCATCATGAGTCATCAGGCCGGTGTCAGGCAGGTCGTCGCAACTGCCGGTACGGCGCTGACCGAGCAACATCTGAAGGCCCTCAGCCGTTTCACGCCGGACATCCGCCTGAGCTTTGACGCGGATAAGGCTGGCATCAACGCCACCGAGCGCGCCATTCCGATCGCGAGCAAAGTCGGCGTATCTTTGAGTATTATCACGATTCCGAGCGGCAAAGACCCGGACGAGCTCATCAAGCAAGATTCAAAAGCATGGCAGGAAATTATTGAGAAACCGAAGTATGCGCTGGACTGGCTTATTGAGCGATATCAGCAAGAGCTTGATCTGAAATCGGCTTTAGGAAAACGCCAATTCAGCGACATATTGCTTCCGATTGTGCGCAGTTTGAGCGACAGCGTTGAGCAGGATCACTATCTGAACAAAATCGCGGAATTGGCTGGCGTGAGCAAAGAAGCGCTTACTGCCAAGATGAATCAAAGGCCCGGCGACCCACAGCGACAGCTGAAGCCGCGCAAGACCGAGCCGGTCAAACTGGACCAGGAAACGGTCGAAACCACCAAGAAGCAGGACCATCTGCTGGCGCTGGCGCTGATGCGTCCGTCACTGCGCAAATACTTAAAACTTTTAAGTGCCGACATGTTCGTTCGTAAAGAAGGCCGTGAGTTATACGAATTTCTGCAAGCGCACCCGGACTTCAATGGCAAGGCCGAAGAGCTAAAACAGATGCAAAACCTGACAGATTATGCTAAGATATTAGTATTACAGTACGAAGAGCTGTACCGCGACGTGGAGCCAATCGAGCTCAAGAACGGAGCCGCATGGTTACAGCGAGAGATAGTCAAAAATTTCGTCAAAATTGAAAATCAAAAATTGGCTGCGCAAATCGATGAAGCCGAGGGCGAATCCCGGCGGCAACTTCTGGAGCGCGTCAATCAACTCAATGCATTATTAAAGGAAGTCAGGGAGGGCTAGATGGCTGACAAGAAGAAGGACGAAGCAAACGTGGATATTGAGCAGATCAAGCAAGATTTAGTAGCCAAAGCAAAGAAGGACGGGCAGGTTGACCAGCGCGATATCTTCGCGGCAATTCCCGATACGCCCGCAAACGCCCAGGTACTCGACCAGTTATACACCGAACTGGCCGACCTGAATGTTGAGATAACCGCGAGTGAGGTTGAAGAGCCAGCGGTGACGGAGCTGAGCGACGAGTGGGGCCCCGAAGATGGTAGTTTGGAAGAGGAAGTAGTCACCGAAGAGCGGGTATATCTCGACGACGACATTGCCGACGACTCGGTTCGCTTGTATTTGCGCGAGATTGGTAAGATTCCGCTGCTGTCCGCCGAAGAGGAGTTGGAACTTGCACATCGCGTCGTAGCTGGTGACAAAACCGCCAAGGATAAGATGGCCGAGGCGAACATGCGCCTGGTGGTGTCAATCGCTAAGCGCTACGTCGGCCGAGGTCTTGACTTACTTGACCTTATCCAGGAAGGTAACACCGGTTTGTTACGCGCTGTCGAAAAGTTCGACCCTGACAAGGGTTTCAAATTCTCGACGTATGCGACCTGGTGGATTCGCCAAGCCATCACCCGCGCCATCGCCGACCAGGCGCGCACCATTCGTATCCCGGTGCACATGGTAGAGACCATCAATAAACTCTTGCGTACTCAGCGCCGGCTGACGCAGGAGTTGAATCGCGAACCGACCAACGAAGAAATCGCCGAGGCGATGGAAATCGAAGTCGACAAGGTCGAGCACATCATGAAAATCAAGCAGGACATTTCGTCACTCGATGCCAGCATCCGTGACGACGACGAAGACTCAGTGCTGGCAGACTTCATCGAAGACGAAGACACCATTAGCCCGGAGGAGTCGGCGACGAACCAGCTGCTGAAAGAGCAGGTGAAGGGTATCCTGGGCGCATTGTCTGAACGTGAGCAGAAGATTATCAAGCTTCGCTTTGGTCTCGAAGACGGCAAGCAGCATACGCTCGAAGAAGTCGGCCAGGAGTTTTCTGTAACCCGCGAACGCATCCGCCAAATCGAAGCCAAAGCCCTTGCCAAACTTCGCAAGCACAAAGATGCAAAAAAACTCCACGACTACATTAAATAGGGATTGCTAAACCAATTTCGTTTCTGCAAGAATGGCATCGAGTCTAGTTGTCATGTGGGTTGGCTCGGTGTCGTTGGTGAGCGTGTAGTCGGCAATGGCGATCGGGCCGCCTTTGTCTATTTCTTCTATTTCAGTAATCTCACGAGCCTGAATCTGCTCAGCTGAGGTGTACTTGCGGTGCTCATCATGGCGACTGAGAATACGCCGGTATCGCTCCTGACGAGGAGCTGTCACGGCGATTACGAGCAGAGAATCGCCAAACTTCTGGCGCAGATATGTATACTCGCCCCACGTATACAGACCATCAAACACAATGCGCGTCTGATCATCTTTAGCGAGCGCCTCGGCCTTAGCGGCTGCTAATTTTGCGAGTACGTCGGGGCCTTGCTCCTCGCGCAGCTTGGGTCGGAACCAGTTTTCATCTTTTACGTTATCGAGTCCGCGTCGCTGCATTTCTTCATAAAACATGTGGCCAAAATGCACGATCGGCCACCCGTATTTTTCGTGTAGATAATCAGTGCACGTGCCTTTGCCGCTTCCCGGCATACCGACAAAGGCGATGATTTTCAGTTGCTTAGCTTCCATTGCCCCTTATTGTACTAGATATAGCTGTATTGAGAAACATCGGTGAAGCACTGGTGGGGTTGATGTGCGATCTTGAGATAGCGAAAAGCCGAGTGACAGTGATTCAGATGAATATGTCACCCGGCTTCGCTTTGGCTTATTGAGTTATGGGGTTATTGGCCGGATACGACCTCCTTGAGGATCTGCAGCAGCGTTGCCTGCGTCGGGTTCTGGTAGATTCGGTCGAGCAACGCACGAACTGCCTTGGAGTCGAACGGCGGCATGGTGGCCGGTCGCAGGTCGTTGAGCGTTTCCTCGACGTCCTTAACGAGTTGGTTGACCGCCTCGGCGAGGGCGTGCGGGAAGAACTCGAGAGGGTCGCCCTCGATGCTTGCCGCGTAGCCGATGACCTTGATGGTCGGGTCGACGCTGTGAATCGTCCGCTCGATATCACCGACCATGCGCCGCCCGTGGATACGGACGGTTACAACAACCACGTTACCTCCGGAGAGGCCGTAGTTCTCGATAATGTACCTGGTCGTGCTGATGCTCGTCGGACGAGGTGGACCGTAGAACCGCTCGACCGCAGGCGCGTTGACCGTGACGATTTCCAGATCGCCGGGCAGCAGGATCGTGATCGACTTGACGATTCGCGGCGGAACGTCTCCGAGCGGCTCGTCCGAGTCGCAAGCCACGATGTCGCCACGCACGATGTCGCCATCCCACGCGACGATGATCGACAGGATGAGCAACTCAAACTCCGTTGCGAACGCGCCGTGGAACGGCTTGTCCGCGTCGGGCAGCTCCATGAGCGCCATCTGTTCCTGGACCCACGGGTGGGCCTT
>Ga0187809_10000192_pt1 | contig 39771 bp, 31 predicted proteins | sample NC_wetland_sal_i_8_FD_132415 | JGI IMG/M metagenome (GOLD analysis project Ga0187809, IMG submission 132415) | Wetland sediment microbial communities from Neuse River Estuary, North Carolina, USA - ASW_4 | ecosystem: Environmental > Aquatic > Freshwater > Wetlands > Sediment | place: USA: North... | reverse complement strand
CTCTGCTCACCCGTGGCCGGGTTGAACACCGGACCCGTCCGCTCGGCCCTCCCCTCCCACGATCGACCAGCGACAAGATGCGTGATGCGGGAAGGAGTACTGCTCACGGTTATCGGTTCCTGTCGAGTGAGTGGGGTTTGACGGTGTTGGTCAAGGCCGGAGACTGGTCAGGCGAGGACCGCCGGTCCGGGCAGCCATACACCATGAGGGCTGCATCGCCCGGCGGCATCTCTTGGCGACGGAGACCCGGCCGTGGGCTGGCACGGCGAAGAGCCGACAGCATGCACAGGTAGGCCCACCCTTCTCAGTCTTGGTCTGCCCGAGGCCCCGAGGGATCCTCTCGCGCAACTATAGCGATATGGTACGATACTTGCAATAACTGATGCATAAAGGTACTCAGGAGGACACCATGACCGCCTCACCGCTGCGGAGGATGACTGAGACCACGCCCACCGCGCTGTGGAACGACTCCTCGACCATCTCGGAGCTGACCACCGCCATCAGGTGGGGTGCGGTCGGGGCCACGTGCAACCCGGTGATCGCGCTGGCCGCGATCCGCTCCGACTTGCCCCGCTGGCAGGCCCGAATTGCCGAGATCGCCCAGGAGCGCCCAACGGCGACAGAGTCGCAGATCGGCTGGCAGGTCGTGGAGGAGGTGTCCGTCGAGGCCGCCAAGTACCTCGAGCCCGCCTTCGCCGAGCACAAGGGCCGCAACGGGCGCCTGTCGATGCAGACCGACCCGCGCCTTCACCGCAACGCCCAGGCCCTGGTCGATCAAGCCGTGCACTTCGACTCTCTCGCGCCCAACGTGATCGTGAAGATCCCCGCGACCGAGGTCGGCATCAAGGCGATCGAGGAGGCCACATTCCGCGGTGTCAGCATCAACGTCACCGTCTCGTTCACCGTTCCGCAGGCGGTCGAGGCCGCCGCTGCGATCCAGCGCGGACTGGAGCGCCGCCAGGCGGAGGGCGAGGAGATCGGGTCGATGGGGCCTGTCGTGACGATCATGGTCGGCCGCCTCGATGACTGGCTCAAAGACGTGGTGGAGCGCGATGGCATCGCCATCGACCCCGACCACCTCGAGTGGGCCGGAGTCGCAGTCTTCAAGAAGGCCTACGAGGTGTTCCTTGAGCGCGGCTTCCAGGCTCGGTTGCTCGCCGCTGCCTACCGCAACCAGTTGCAGTGGACCGAACTGGTGGGCGGTGACATCGTTCTCTCTCCCCCTTTCGGCTGGCAGGAGAAGTTCCAGGCCAGCGGGCACGACCCGAAGCCGCGCATCGAAGAGCCTGTCGACCCAGTAATCATCGACGCGCTGCTCACGATCCCCGACTTCCTCCGCGCCTACGAGATCGATGGGATGTCACACGCCGAGTTCGACGAGTTCGGCGCCACGCGTAAGACGCTCCGACAGTTCCTTGAGGCCGACCAGGCGCTCGACCAGATCGTGCGCGACGTCATCATTCCCGCGCCATAACCCCGCCGGGCCACGTGCCGTCCTCCACAACTTCGACGTGGGACGGAATGGGGGGTGGGAGCGTCCGCGACGCGGTCCTGATCCCTCGCGGGGGCGACACGGTCCGAGGTCGTCTTGATCGGCCGGGGGCGATGCCCAGGACCCGGTCGTGCAGTGGTGCTTCGACGAGCTCTCGCTCAGCGTCGAACGACCAGGGGCAGAGGTCGCGCCCAGCGCGGTCGTAGTGGCCATCGCCAGCTCACGCTCCGGTCGACGACAAGGCAGTTGACTGCCGGCCATGGTGTTATTGCTATAGTAATAGGAACCGTAAGATTAAGGCGCGATGGCGCGGTGCATCAGGCAGCCAGCGGCCTGTTCCAGCGGGTCCGCCAGGAGACCGCCCCGTAGGGTCTTGTGGGTGGCCGGTCAGCGAGATAGCCCGGAGGAGACGGATCGGTGGATGGCCACATTGAGATCCTTGGTGCGTACGAGAACAACCTGAAGCACATTGATCTCCGGGTTCCGAAGGGGAAGCTGGTGGTCTTCACTGGCGTCTCGGGATCTGGCAAGTCGTCGCTTGTCTTCGACACCATCGCGGTGGAGTCCATGCGGGAGTGGAACGAAGTCTTCCCGCTGCACGTCAGGAATCGCCTGCCCCACTACGAGGCCCCGAAGGTCGAGCGGATCGACTACCTCGCGCCGGCGGTCGTGATCGACCAGCGACAGTCCTCGGGAAGCGTCCGCTCCACGGTTGGCACCATGACAGACGCAGCTCCCTACCTAAGGCTGCTGTTCTCCCGATGCGCCAGCCCCAGAATCGGTGCGTCGGGCGCATACTCCTTCAACGACCCAAGCGGGATGTGCCCGGAGTGCGGCGGCCTAGGCAGGGTCGTGCGGTTCGACTTGGACAAGGTGTTGGACAGGTCGAAATGCCTCAACGGCGGAGCTATTCGCCTCCCCGGCCACCAGGTCGGGTCCTACCAGTGGATGCTCTACGCGAACTCAGGTCTGGTCGACCCCGACAAAAGGCTGGTCGACCTGACCGGACGCGAGTGGCATGACCTCCTTCACGGTTCGGGGGTGAACGTGGCGATCGAGGCGCGCAAGGGTCGAGGTATCTGGCAGTCCTACAACCTCGCCTATGAAGGCCTGCTGGACAGGATCGAGCGGCTCTACCTCAAGCGGGACGTGAACGGTCTGAGCAAGGCGAATCGCAAGATCGTCGAGCAGTACACGCGCGATGATGTGTGTGGCCTCTGCCACGGAGCGAGGCTGACCACCACTGCGCTGGAGAGCAAGCTGCGCGGTTACAACATCGCCGAGCTCGGAGACCTGGAGATTCTGGATCTAGTCGACTTCTTGGACTTGGTTGACGATCCACTGGGCCTCCCAACGACCCGTACGCTCAAGCATATCCTCACCCGAATCGTGGACATGGGCCTGGAATACCTCAGCCTCAACAGGGTGAGCACCAGCCTCTCGGGCGGCGAATCCCAACGCCTTAAGATGGTGCGCCACCTCGGCAGCAGCCTGGTCGGCCTTACGTACATCTTCGACGAACCGAGCGTCGGCCTGCACCCGGTCGACGTGGATCGGCTCATCCGGTTGCTTACGCGGCTGCGCGATCGGGGCAACACGGTCCTGGTCGTCGAGCACGACAAGGACCTCATACGAGTTGCCGACGAGGTGATCGATCTGGGGCCCCTGGCCGGCCGCGAGGGCGGAAGCCTCGTGTTCCAGGGTTCCGTGGCGGACCTGCTGCGCCACGATGGGAAGACCGCTACTTACCTCAAGGTTCAGACGCCCGTCAAGCAGAACCCCCGGCCCGGGCGGGGCTTCCTGGCAATTCGCGACGCCAGCCTGCACAACCTCAAGCAGGTGTCCGTGCGTATCCCGAGGGGCGCCATGACCGTCGTCAGCGGTGTTGCGGGCTCGGGGAAGAGCTCGCTCGCTTGCGGAGAATTGGTGCGCCAGCATCCAGGCACGATCCACATCAGCCAGGCGCCGGTGGGCACAACTCCGCGTTCCACGCCAGCCACCTATGTCGGCATTATGGACGAGATCCGTCGGCTCTTCGCCAAGGCGAACGGCACTGCGCCGGGGCTGTTCAGCAGCAATTCCCAAGGCGCCTGCCCGGCCTGCAAGGGGAAGGGAGTGGTGCAGACGGAGATGGCATTCATGGACGCGGTGAACACTGTGTGCGAAGCGTGCCGCGGGACCCGGTATCGGGATGAGGTCTTGAAGCACCGCCTCAATGGGCTTTCCATCTTGCAGGTGTTGGACCTAACGATCGACGATGCGGTCGAGTTCTTCTCTGAACCCAAGATTCATAACAAACTCAGTGGATTGCAGCGAGTCGGCTTGGGCTACGTCACGCTTGGCCAGCCGACCAACACTCTATCCGGTGGTGAGAGCCAGCGCGTCAAATTGGCCGCTCATTTGGGTTCACGCGAGGGCGTCTACGTCTTGGATGAGCCAACCACGGGGCTGCATGGGGCGGATGTTGAGCTTCTGCTGGAACTTCTGAACGACCTGGTGGACCAGGGCAACACAGTCATCGTGGTCGAACACGACCTGGACGTCATCCGGAGGGCGGACTGGGTGATCGACATGGGTCCAGGTGGTGGCCGACACGGGGGGCGCATCTTGTTCGAGGGAACGCCTGGTGACCTGCTGCGTTGCGCCTCCTCGGCCACCGCCGAGTGTCTGCGGCGGGATATGCCGCGAATCCAACCGGAAGATCCGGGACCACTGGCGACGGATCGTTCATAGGCCGGACGGCCAAGGCGACACGGTCCGCGCCGACCAGGCATGTGGTTGCAGAGTCACATGCCGTCGGTGTCGGGGGCGGGCGCGGGTGTGGACACGGTTGACCCCCTTTGCGGGGCGGGTCGGCTTGTCGCCACCCTCGCGTCAGTTGGTCTCCGTGGAGGTGACCGGAGTCGGAGCCGGACTTGGTGCGGGCCGGCTCCGGACCGCTGTGGCGAAGGTGCAGGCCACGGCGAGCAGGGCGGCGACGACCCACAAGGAGCGCAGCAACCCGACGTGGTCGGCCAGGGCGCCGAGGGTGGGTGGACCGGCGAGGTTTGCGGCGTAGCCGATGGCGGCCACGGCGCTGACCTGTGCGGCGGGGCGTGGACCGGCCTCGGCGGCGGCGGACATGCCGAGGGGGAAGCCCATCGACACCCCGACCGCCCACAGCACCACGCCCGCGGCGGTGAGCCACGTGGAGCCGGTGAGAATGAACAGGACGACGCCGACGACCCCGGCCGCAGACGTCGCTCGCACCACCGCGGCTCGCCCGAACCGGTCGACGAACGGGCCGCCGGAGAGCCGGGCCAGGGTCTCGGCTGTGGCGAACAGGACGAAGAAGATCGCGGCGACGCCCTCGCCATGACCTTTGGAGTCACGGGCGGCCAGCGTCAGCCAGGTGTTCGCCGAGCCTTCGCCGAGCTCGGCCCCGAGCATGACCAGCCCAATGAGCAGCAGCCAGGGGTTTGTCCATTGGGAAGCCCACCGTCGCAGCCGCTGAGGTCGAGACAGGGCGTAGTCCGTGCTCGCATCCTCGCGGGGGAGGTCGGCGTGCGCGGGGATGGACGCGGCGACCACGCCGGCGGCGAGCGAGATGACCAACCCCTCGGCGGTGAACTGCCACTGCACCGGAACGGCTAGGGCGGCGCCTAGGGCGCCGATCCCGGCGCCGAGGATGGCCCCGGCGGACCAGCAGGCGTGCAGGAACGGCATGAGGCTGCGCCCGAGCATCACCTCCAGCGCGGCGCCCTCGACGTTGATGAGGACGTCCAGCAGGCCGATGCCCAAGCCGATCGCGGCCAGACCGACAGTGGTGACCGGCAGCGACCCCGTGGCACCCGCGCCCACGCCAACCGTCGCGATCCCAACCGCCGCGATCAGCAGCGCGGCGAAGATCCCGCTGCGCGCGCCGAGCTCCGTGTGGACCCACGAGGCCACGCTCAGCCCGGCGAGCGAGGCCAGGGTCAGGGACACCAGCGCCGTGCCGATAGCCGTCTTGCTCACCTCGAGCGCGGCCTGGATGCTCGGCAGTCGGGTCCCGAACGCCGCGAGCGTCACCCCGCCGAGCGCGAAGGACACCACGACGGCGTTGCGCCAGCGCCGCAGCTGCGCGACGCTGACTTGCCCGCTCTCGTAAGGCGAGTCACCGGTTGTCGGGTCGGTCGCCCGGATCATGAGAGCTGTTGCGGTCGTATGCCCGCGACGTCCTCGCGCGTGTGGTCCCTGTCGGCGCCGGCCAGGGTGCGGACCTTGTGTGCGGCGGCGGCCAGGGCCTGCCGGTCGAGCCTGCCGGTGGTGACGGCGTCCTCTATCACGGTGATGCATTCGTTGAGGGTGTCGCCGCCGGGGACGAGCAACAGCTCGGTGCCGGCGGCCAGGGCGTCGACGGCAGTCTGCGGGATGCTGCGTCCGCGCAACGTGGAGAGCGCTTCGAGGTCGTCACTGATGATGAGCCCAGTGAATCCGATGTCCTCGCGCAGCAGGGACACGACACGGGGTGAGAGGGCGGCGGGCCGTGCGGGGTCGATGGCTGCCACGACGGTGGGTCCGAGCATGACGGCGCCGACCCCCTGGCGGACCAATGCCTTGAACGGTGCCAGGTTCACCTCAACCTCCCCACGGTCGACCGTGAGGTCGACGACGGCGTGCATCGGGTTCGCGCCGAGGTCGGAGAACCCGGGGAAGTGCTTGGCCGTGGCGGTGACCCCGGCCGCCTGGACCGCCCGTACGTAGGCGGCGGCGACGCGGGCGATCTGCTCGAGGTCCCCGGCCATGACCCGCCCGGCCAGCCAGGGGTTCTGGCCGCGGATCTCATCGACCACCGGGCTGAGGACCAGCCCGATCCCCAACGCTCGGGCCGCTGACGCGTAGGCGGTGAAGACTTCGTGGAGCCCGTGGTCGTCCATGGCCTCAAGGTCGGGCCGCCGGGGCAGGGGCGGCAGGAGGTGTTCCAGCCGCTGGACCCCGGAGGGCTCCGCGTCGACCGTCACAACCACTGGGCGGCCCGCTGCGGCGTCCACGGCACGGCGGAACGCCGCGATCTGCTCAGGCGTCTCCCCCGCGCGACGTTCGTCGCTGATCCGGCGGTCGTCGTACTCGCGGGCCGACGAGGCGAGCAGGACGGTGCATCCCCCGTTGGCCACGAAACTCCTCAGCCAGTGCGGGGGGACAAGGACGTCGCATATCGGCAGCAGGACGGCACGCACGTCCGCTGCGTGGTCGTGCGCGGTGGTGATGGGCTGGGCTTGCACGTGATCGACGCTATGTGACTGAATGATCACGTGCAACGATCAGTCCGGCACAAAATGATCGTCCAGTCTTTGCAGACCAGCGGACAGCTCACGGTCGATCAGCTGACTCAGCTGTTCGGGGTCTCGGCGATCACGATCCGTCGGGACCTGGTCGAGCTCGAGACGCACGGCGCACTGCGCCGCGTCCGCGGCGGTGCCAGCCGCCTCGTCAAGCGAGGACAGCAGCTGTCCTATCGGCTGCTGGCCGACGAGGACCGCGAGCGCAAGACCTACCTGGCCGCTGCTGCGGCCGCCCTCGTCGGCGACTACGAGACGGTGATCATCGACAACGGCACCACCTGCCTGGCCGTCGCCCACGAGCTCGCCGGCCGCCCGATCACCGCCATGCCGCTGTCCCTTCACGCCGCCGTCGTCCTGGGATCCACCCCCGGTCCGCGTGTCGTCGTCCCCGGAGGTCCCGTCGAACCCGACAGCCTCGCGCTGCTGAGCACGACCGCGGTCGACGCGGTGCGCGCGATCCGCGCCGATGTCGTCGTTCTGGGTGCCTGCGCGGTCTCCGCGGCTCGCGGCCTGACCAGCGACCTCTACGAGGATGCCGTCGTCAAGCGGGCTGCCATCGGATCTTCCGATCGTCGCATCCTCGTCACCGTCGCCGACAAGCTCACCGCCACCTCGAGCTTCCGCTTCGCCGAGCCTGCCGACCTCACCCACCTTGTCACGACTGACGACGCCCCGACCGACCTGCTGGCCCTCTTCACCGACCACGGTGTCGAAGTCACCCTGGTGTGAGTCAGCCTGGTCCGCCGTTGCCGGGTGAGCGACGAGATGCGGGTCTTGGCTCGGGCCTGACTTGCACCGGTCGGGCGTGACTTCGTGAGTCGGCGAGGCATTCGCCTGCACGAGCCGGTCTTCTGCGACCCACTCGGGGCTTTCGTGACCCCAAACGTCCGTCGTGACCTCCGGACGGGCCCGCACCCGCGGGCAGTGCGGCGAGGCTGACGCTCGGCCCGGGCGCTGGTGGGAGTGCCGACGACCAGCTCGGTCACGTCCGCCCGTCGATGACCCAAGACGTCTACATGGGTCATCAGACGAGGAACCCGAAGGCCGCCGCCGCGTTGGAGACCCCCCGGGGAGCCGCTTCAGGGGCGAAGTACCGGTGAAAGCACGGGTTCTCGGGCCGCCACGGGGGAGGGGGAAGCGCCTGATCTGCAGTGATGGTGCGCCATCAGGGACTCGAACCCCGAACCCGCTGATTAAGAGTCAGCTGCTCTGCCAATTGAGCTAATGGCGCGCGACCGCAGACATTAGCAGGGTTGGCCGGGCCCCGTGAAATCAGGTCGCCCTCACGCGACCCCACCCCGGCCCGCTCCGCTCAGCCGGTCCGACCGCGCCGGGCGAGCGCCCATCCGCCCCCGCCGAGGGCGAGCAGGACGACGAGCCCGAGGACGACCCAGAGCCACGGTGAGGTCGCGCCGGAGGTCCTCGAGACGGGGGCCGTCGCGGGCGACGACACCGCCGCGGAGGGCGAGGCCGAGGCCGAGGCCAGGGGGGTCATCGTGGGCCCCGCACTCGGTGTGGCGGACGGCGTCGAGGTCCGGCCGGAGGCCGAGGTGCTGGGAGCGGCTGTCGGGCTCGCGGTGCCCGCCACGGTGAACCTCGTGCGGGCCGAGACGGGGTGGCCGTCGGCGCTGATGATCTTGTACGTGACGATGTAGGCACCCGGCGCCAGGCCGGCCTTCAGCTGCTGGGTGACGACCGAGCCGGAGACGGTCGTCGTGCCGTCGGTGACGTCGGCTCCCGACGCGTCGACGACCCGGATGACCGAGAACTGCTGGTTGACGGCCTCGTTGAAGGTCAGCACGACCTTCGTCGGCGGGGTCGTCAGCGTGGCGCCGTCGGCGGGCGACATCGAGACGAGGGTGTCGTGGGCGGCGGCCGAGGACGCCGGGATCGCGACGGCCAGGGCGCCGACGAGGAGGGCCAGCGCGACGCGGACGAGGGCATGCCGTGTGGTCGAGATCACCTGCCCAGTGTGCCGGTACCGCGGGCCCGGACCGGCATCGGGTCCCCGGTCGGCGGACCGGGGACCCGATGGACATGGGGTGAGTGACGGGATTCGAACCCGCGACCACCTGGACCACAACCAGGTGCTCTACCAGCTGAGCTACACCCACCATGGCGAACGGACGGCATACCGGGATTCTCCCGGCCGCGGTCAGCGCCCCGGCCGGACCCGGGCATCCCGCCCGCGCACAGCGACGCCTAGCGTACCCGCTCCGCGGGAGTGCTACGGACCCGTTTCAGGAGCCGTCGGTGGCCGGTGCGTCCGCGGGTGCCCCGCCCGCCCCGGTCGCCGGAGGTGTCGCCGCGGCGTGGTCGACGACGTGCCGTGTCGCGATCGCCCGCAGCTCCTCCGAGCTCGGGCCGGGCGGCGCGACGAAGACCGCCTCGCGGTAGTAGCGCAGCTCGGCGATGGACTCGCGGATGTCGGCCAGCGCCCGGTGCCCACCGGTCTTGGCCGGTGCGCTGAAGTAGGCGCGGGGGTACCAGCGCCGGGACAGCTCCTTGACCGAGGACACGTCGATGACCCGGTAGTGCAGGTGCGCCTCGAGGTCGGGCATGTCCCGGGCGAGGAAGCCACGGTCGGTGCCGACGGTGTTGCCCCCGAGCGGCGCCTTGCGCTGCTCGGGCACCCACTCGGTGACGTAGTCGAGGACCCGCTGCTGGGCCTGGTCCATCGTGATGCCACCGTCGAGCTCGGCGAGCAGGCCCGAGGTCGTGTGCATCCCGCGGACGAAGTCGCTCATCTGCTCCAGGGCCGCCGCCGGGGGGCGGATGATCACGTCGACGCCGTCGCCGAGCTGGTTGAGCTCGAAGTCGGTGACCAGGGCCGCCACCTCGATGAGGGCGTCCGTCTCGAGGGAGAGCCCGGTCATCTCGCAGTCGATCCAGACGATGCGGTCGGTGAGGGCTCGGTCGGAGGACGGCGTGGACATGGGGCCCACTGTAGGGGCCCGGGCACGCTACCGGGGCGGGCTGTGGTGTCCTGCATTAGTGTCACCGTCATGAGCGGGCAGCAGCCGACCGGGTATGCCGGTCAGCCGTCGCCGCTGCGTCACCTCCCCCCGGGGGAGCCGCTGTCCGGCGACGAGGGCACCCGCAGCCGGCCCACCGGCCGGCACGCCGGACGCACGACGACCCGTCCGGCGATCCGGACCTGGATCCTCCTCGGGGTGGCGCTGGCGGGCTTCTCGGTCGCCGCTCTCGTCATCGCGACCTACCTCGGTGCCGCGCTGGGGGTGCAGACGGCGCTCTTCGCCGTGCTGCTCGCCGCCCTGCCGCTCGGGGTCGTCATCCCGACCTTCCTCTGGCTGGACCGGTTCGAGTCCGAGCCGACCCGCTACCTCGTCCTCGCCTTCCTCTGGGGGGCGCTCGTCGCCTCGGTGCTGGCGGCCGTCTTCAACACCGGTGCCGTCGACGTCTTCCGGTCGAGCACCGACCCGAACGCCGCGCTCGCGACGACGGCGGTCTTCGTGGCGCCGTTCATCGAGGAGGCGCTCAAGGCGCTGCCCGTCGTCTTCGCCTGGGTGCTCCTGAAGGGCGAGTTCGACGGCATGACCGACGGCATGGTCTATGCCGGGATCTCGGCCGCCGGCTTCGCGTTCACCGAGAACATCCAGTACCTCGGGATGGCGTACACGAGCGGGGGACAAGCGGCGCTCGGGGCGACCTTCGTGTCGCGGTGCGTCATGTCGCCCTTCGCGCACCCGATGTTCACCGTCCTGACCGGCATCGGCCTCGGGGTGGCGGCGACGGCCCGCTCGCGCCTGCCCCGCATCCTCGCCCCTCTCGCCGGGTACCTCCTCGCCGTCGTCGCCCACGCCCTGTGGAACGTCGCCGCGATCACCGGCGGGTCCGGGCTGCTCGTCGTCTACCTCCTCGTCGAGGTCCCCGTCTTCCTCGCCTTCGTCGGCCTCATCGTCTGGGCCCGCCGGCACGAGGGTCGGCTCATCGGTCGCTTCCTCCGCCCGTATGCCGACGCCGGCTGGCTCTCGCCGAGCGAGGTGGCGATGCTCTCGTCGATGGCCCGGCGGCGGGAGGCCCGGATGTGGGCGCGGGCCAACACCGGGCGGGCCGGCCTGGCCGCGATGCGCGACTTCCAGGACCTCGCCAGCGAGCTCGCCCTGCTCCGCCGGCGGATGTCCCACTCCGCGGCCGACGCGCACGCCCTGGAGGGGGAGCGGGACCTGCTCGACGCGCTCGTGATCCGTCGCCGGACCTTCCTCGGGCTGCCGATCACCTGACCCTGCGCCCGACCGACCCACCCCGACGGAGCACCCGTATGCCGCCCACCTCGCAGCACGTCCCGGCCACCACGAGCGGGAGCCGGTCCCTCGACCTCGCCGCCGAGGCCGCCCCGGACCTCGTCGCGCTGCGCCGGCACCTGCACGCCCGGCCCGAGATCGGCCTCGACCTGCCCGACACCCAGCGGGCCGTGCTCGACGCCCTCGCCGGCCTCGACCTCGAGATCACCCTCGGCCGCTCGCTCAGCTCGGTGGTGGCCGTCCTGCGCGGGACGGCCCCGTCCCCCGGGGACGGGCCGCGCCCGGTCGTCCTGCTGCGCGGCGACATGGACGCGCTGCCCGTGACCGAGGAGGTCCACGCGGCATACGCCTCGACCCGGCCGGGGGCCATGCACGCATGCGGCCACGACCTCCACATGGCGGCCCTCGTCGGCGCGGCCCGGATCCTCCACACGCGACGCGACGAGCTCGCCGGCGACGTCGTCCTCATGTTCCAGCCCGGTGAGGAGGGACCTGGCGGGGCCGCCCCGATGATCGAGGAGGGCCTGCTCGAGGTTGCCGGGAGGCGGGTCGACGCGGCTTATGCGGTGCACGTCTTCTCGGCGGAGCGGCCGTTCGGGGTGTGGTTCGGGCGCCCAGGCCCGCAGATGGCCGCGGCCGACGAGGTCCATGTCCGGGTCCTCGGCCGCGGTGGTCACGGGTCGGCGCCGCACCGCAGCCTCGACCCGGTCCCGGTGGCCTGCGAGATCGTCCTGGGGCTGCAGACCCTGGTGACCCGGCGGTTCGACATCTTCGACCCCGTCGTCCTCACGGTCGGGCGGATCAGCTCGGGCACCAAGGACAACATTATTCCCGACGAGGCCCAGCTCGAGGCCACGCTGCGGACCTACTCGGCCGCCACGCGTGCCCGGGCCCACGCCGAGATCGAGCGCCTCGCCTCGGGGATCGCCACCGCCCACGGGCTCGCCGCCGAGGTCGAGATCGTCCACGGCTACCCCGTGACGGTCAACGACGAGAGCGAGTTCGCGCTGGCCCGGCAGGTCGCCGTCGACCTCTTCGGCACCGAGCGGTGGGCCGACATGGCCGAGCCCGAGGCCGGGTCCGAGGACTTCTCCTTCGTCCTCGAGCAGGTGCCCGGCGCCTACCTCAACGTCTCGGCGTGCCCGGCCGCCGACCCGCTGGCCGCTCCGGACAACCACTCGCCCAGAGCGGCCTTCGACGACGCCGTCGTCCCCGACGTCGCGGCCCTCCTCGCCGAGCTCGCGCTGCGCCGGTGCCTGCTCTGAGGCGTCCCGAACCGGTGCCGCGAGGGGGTTCGGGGTGGGCGTCGTCGTCACTACACTTTGCGTCGGCCCGGTGCGCGTGCGCCGCCCGGTGACCGAGCCCTCGTAGCTCAGCTGGATAGAGCAAGAGCCTTCTAATCTCTAGGTCGCAGGTTCGAGTCCTGCCGGGGGCACCAGAGCATCCGGCCCGGCTCGCCCGCTGCCCGCGTGCCGCCCTGGACGGGGTGCGCCGCCTCGGCACAATGGGGGCGAGCCGACGAAAGGACCGCGCCCATGCACCGGACGAGGCTCGCCGGGGTCGGCCTCGTCGTCGTGGCCGTCGCCGGGGTGGTCGCCGTGCGGGCCCACGACTCGGGACCGCAGCCCTGGTCGACCCCGGAGGCCGCCCACCACTTCCTCGCGATGTCGGCCCCCCTCGACCGCGACCGCGCTCGGCTGGCCGCCCTGCCGGCCACCGCGACGATCACCGACTGGGTGGCCGTCTGCCGGTCGCTGTCGACGTCGAACGCCGCCTATCTCACCGACCTGGAGCACGGGAGCTGGGATCCCGCCCTGAGGCAGTACGTCGACGCGGTCGTCGAGGGCGCCCGGGCGACGCAGGCCTGGTACGACCAGTGCCGCAGGACCTCCACGATGGACGGGCTCGACGCGCTCGGGCCGCTGTCGGCCCGCCTCCCCGACGTCAACGCGACCGCCAACCTGCGCGAGCAGCTCGGCCTGTCACCGACCGGGTGAGCGCGGACCGTCCCCGCCGCGGCCGAGGGGGAACCGCTCCAGCACGTCGTAGCGGGGCCGGCCGCCGCGTCCTTGACCGAGGTGCGACTCGACGAGGGTGAGCTCGCAGGCTTCCCACGCCGGCCCGGCATACCCCTGGAGGACCCGCAGCCACCGGGTCGCGTCCGCCGGGCGCGGCAGCCGGGCCAGGGTGAGGTGGCCGCGGAACGGGCCTCCCTCGGGCTCGGCGCCCGCCTTCGCGGCGACCCCTCTGACCGACCGCGCGAGCGGCGGCAGCCCACCGGCCTCGTCGGTGACGGCGCTCCAGAGGACCCGGGCCCGGGCGACGTCGGGGAAGCAGCCGGCGCCGGCGACCGCGAGCCGCAGCGGGGAATGCCGCCGGCCGACCCGGCCCAGGCGCTCGCCGAGGTCGTCGAGGACCCGGGGCGGGGCCGACCCCATGAAGGCCAGGGTGAGGTGCCACTGGTGGGGATCGGTCCAGCGCAGGTCGGTGCCGGCGTCCCGTCGGGGGCCGAGGAAGTCGGCGAGGTCCTCGAGCACGTCGTCGGGGGGAACGATCGCCACGAAGAGCCGCATGACCCCGATCGTGCCCTGCGACCTCGTGAGATGCCTATGACACCCGGTATCCAGCGGGGTGTTCCTCCACGGGGGTGGTGGGGGGATGTCGTTAGTCTGTGACCCGTGACGGAGGAGGCTGGCGCGGCCGCGCTCATCGATGCCGTCTCCCGTCTGCGCGACGAGGTCGAGGAAACGGTCTTCGGCCTCGATCTGCCCGGGAGCGGTGACGCTCTCGCGATCCGTCAGGAGCTGCTCGACCAGCTCGACGACTACATCCTGCCGCGCCTGCGATCCCTGGACGCCCCGCTGCTCGCCGTCGTCGGCGGCTCGACCGGTGCCGGCAAGTCGACCCTCGTCAACTCGATCGTGGGCGCCGAGGTGAGCCGGTCGGGCGTCATCCGACCGACGACGACCATCCCGGTCCTCGTCCACAGTCCCGCCGACGCCCGCTGGTTCACCGATCGGCGCATCCTGCCCGGCCTCGCCCGGGTCACCGGCGCCCCCTCGGGCGAGGAGCAGCCGGGAACGGTCCAGCTCGTCGGCTCCTTCGAACTGCCGCCGGGCATGGCGCTGCTCGATGCGCCCGACATCGACTCCGTCGTCCATGCCCACCGCGAGCTCGCGACCCAGCTCCTCGCCGCCGCGGACCTGTGGCTCTTCGTGACGACGGCCGCCCGTTACGCCGACGCCGTCCCGTGGGAGCTCCTGCGGACCGCCTCGGAGCGCGGGACCGCGGTGGCGATCGTCCTGGACCGGGTGCCTCCCGAGGCCGTCGACGACATCCGGCCCCACCTGGTCGACATGCTCCGGGACCAGGGGCTGTCGACGACGCCGATCTTCACCATCCCCGAGACGACGCTGACCGCCGACGGGACCCTCCCCGACCCCGCGATGGGCCGGCTCCGGGCCTGGTTGCACGCCCTCGCCGGCGACGGGCGGGCCCGCGCGATCATCGTCGGCCAGACCCTGCGCGGGGCCGTCGAGTCGCTCGGCGACCGGACCGCCCGGCTCGAGGCGGCGAGCGAGGCGCAGGCCGCCGCGAGCGCCCACCTGGCCAAGGCCGCAGCGGGGGAGTACGAGGCCGCCGAGGGCGCCGTCCGTGACGGCATGACCGACGGGACGCTGCTGCGCGGCGAGGTCCTCGCGCGGTGGCAGGAGTTCGTCGGCACCGGTGAGTTCTTCAAGCAGGTCGAGACGACGGTCGCCCGCTGGCGCGACCGGCTGACCGCCGCCGTCAAGGGCGACGTGCTGCCGTCGGGTGAGCATCTCGACGAGGCGCTGCAGACCGGGGTCGCCGCGCTCCTCCGTGCGCACGCCGAGACGGCGGCGATCGAGACGGGCCGCGCCTGGCGCCGGCTGCCCGGCGGGGGGAGCATCCTTGCCGCGCACGCCGACCTCTCCCGTCCCGGCCCCGACCTCGACGCCCGGATCGAGCGGCTGGTCCGGGACTGGCAGGGCGAGGTCCTCGAGCTGGTCCGCGGCGAGGGGGGCAGCCGCCGCGCCAACGCGCGGATCGCGGCATACGGGGTCAACGGCATCGGCCTGTTCCTCATGCTCGTGACGTTCGCCCACACCGGCGGCCTCGTCGGCGGCGAGATCGCCATCGCGGGCGGGACCTCGGTCCTCGCCCAGAAGATCCTCGAGGCGATCTTCGGCGACCAGGCCGTCCGGACGATGGCCGCCAAGGCGCGCGACCTGCTGCTCGACCACACCGCCCGCCTGTATGCCGCCGAGCTCGGCCGCTACCTCGCGGCCGTCGACGCCCTGGCGGTGTCGTCCCAGCAGTCCGGGCGGCTGGCCGAGGCCGCCGAGCGGGTCAGAGAGGTGAACCGATGAGCCCACTGCGGCGCGGCGCCGCAACCGTCCCCGTGCCCACCGCCGAGGCACTCGCCGCGGCCGGGACCGAGCTCGAGGCCGCGGTCGCCACGGGCAACGGGCAGCTGGCCGAGGAGCCCGCCGAGCGCGCCGCCGCCGTGGCAGCCAAGCTGCGCGAGCGGACCACCCTGCACGGGGGCCGGACCGTCGTCGCCCTGGCCGGGGCGACCGGGTCCGGGAAGTCCTCGCTCTTCAACGCGCTCGTGGGCAGCGAGGTCGCGACGGTCGGTGCCCGTCGCCCCACCACCTCCGACCCGACCGGTGCCGTCTGGGGGGACGAGCCGGTCGGCGAGCTCTTCGACTGGCTCGGGGTCCGGGCGCGGCACCACGTCGACGCTCCCTGCGACGTGCCGCAGGAGGGCACCGCCGGCGACCTGTGCGGGCTGGTCCTGCTCGACCTGCCCGACTTCGACTCCCGGGAGATGTCGCACCGCGCGGAGGCCGAGCGGATCCTCGAGCTCGTCGACCTCTTCGTCTGGGTGACCGACCCGCAGAAGTACGCCGACGCCCGTCTCCACGACGACTATGTCGCCGCGCTGTCCACGCACGACGCCGTGATGATGGTCGTCCTCAACCAGATCGACCATCTCGACGAGGCCGGGGTGAGCGCCTGCGTGGCCGACCTGCGCCGCCTCATGGCCCGTGACGGGCTGCCGGACGCCACGGTCATCGCCACCTCGGTGCGGAGCGGTCAGGGCGTCGATGAGCTACGGCAACGGCTCGCCAACGCCGTCGCCTCCCGGTCGGTGGCCCGAGCCCGGCTCGCCGCCGACGTGCGAGCCGCGGCGGCGGGGCTGCGCCCCTGCGTGGCAGAGGCCGAGCCGGCGCTCGCGACGTCCGGCCAGATCGAGCTCGTCGACGCCCTCGTCCGGGCCGCCGGTGTGCCCGTCGTCGTGGGCGCCGTCGACCGCGACTACCGGATGGAGGCCGGGAGCCGCACCGGGTGGCCGTTCACTCGCTGGGCGGGCAACCTGCGACCGCGTCCGCTGCGCCGGCTGCGGCTCGACGGGAGCCGGGCCGAGATCAGCCAGGCCGACGTCCGATCGGTCCTCGGACGGTCCTCACTGCCGCCGCCCACCCCCGCGGCGCGGGCCGCCGTGACCCTGGCGACCCGCCAGCTGGCCCAGCGGGCGGGCGAGTCGCTGCCGCTGCCGTGGGCCGAGGCGGTGACCGACGCGGCGACCCCCGCCGGTCCGGATCTCGCCGACACCCTCGACCAGGCCGTCGTGGGGACGTCTCTGCGGTCCCGGAACCCGCTGTGGTGGAAGGCCGTCAACTGGCTCCAGATCCTCCTCGCCGTGGCCGCGTTCGCCGGGCTCGGCTGGACCCTCGTCCTCACGGTGCTCGGCTGGCTCCAGTTCCCCGACGTCCACGCGCCGCTGTGGGGGCCCTTCCCGATCCCGTTCCTGCTGCTCGTGACCGGGCTCGTTGCCGGGCTGCTCGTCGCCCTCGCGGCGCGGCTGCTGGCCCGGGTGGGCGGTCGCCGGCGGGCCAGGGTGATGGAGAAGCGGCTGCGGGAGTCGATCTCCGACGTCGCCGACGAGCACATCCTCGCCCCGGTGACGGCGGTCCTCGGCCGGCACCAGCAGACCCGCGAGCACCTCGACCGCGCCGCGGCCGTCTGAAGCCGCGCCGACGGGGCGCGACACCCTTCAACCTGGCGGCATACCATCGGCACGGCCCGCCGGTCCCCTGCTCGCGGGGACCGCGCTCAGCTTCGCGTGCGAAGCCGCCGGCGGGGCCCGGTCCGCGCCGGCCCGACGAAAGGGACGCCCATGAGCCGCCATCCTCTGCCCCGGACCAGACGCTGGTCACCCGTTCTCGCCATGGTCGCCGCCGCGCTGACCGGTGTCGCCGGGGCCGCGCAGGCGGCCACGACGGCCCCCTCCGGCGCCGGCGCGACCGTGCGGTCCGCCGTCGGACCAGGAGCGGCGACCGCAGCCCCCCTCTCCGGCGGGGTCGTGCCGATGGACCCGGTCCGACTGCTGGACACGCGCGCCGGCATCGGTGCCCCGACGGCACGGGTCGGCGCGAAGGCCACCGTCCACCTCGCGGTCGCCGGTACCCACGGGATCCCCTCGGACGCCACGGCCGTCGTGCTCACGGTGACCGCGGCCAACCCGTCCGCGCCCGGCTTCGTCACCGTCTACGCCGACGGCGCGACCAGACCGAACACCTCGAACGTCAACTTCGCCGCCCACCAGACGGTGCCGAACCTCGTCCTCGCCCCCCTGGGCACCAACGGCGACGTCGCGCTCTACAACGGCTCCGCCGCGAGCACCGACCTCATCGCCGACGTGACCGGGTACATCGCCGCCGGCACGCCAGGCTCCGCCGGGGCGGTGGGTCCGCTTGCGCCGGCCCGGCTGCTCGACACCCGCACCGGCACCGGCGCCACCAAGCACCCCGTCGCCGCCTACGGCACGGTGCACCTCCCGGTCGACGGGCATGGCGGCGTCCCCGCGTCCGGCGTCGCCGCGGTCATCCTCAACGTCACCGTGACCCGCCCGGCGACGGGCGGCTACGTCACCGTGTATGCCGACGGCTCGACCCGCCCGGGCACGTCGAACCTCAACTTCACGACCGGTCAGACGGTGCCGAACCTCGTCCTCGCCCCGGTCGGGTCGACCGGGGGAGTGGCGCTCTACAACGGGTCCGCCGGGCCGGTCGACCTCGTCGCCGACGTCATGGGCTACGTGCGGGCGGGGGTGCCCTCGGCGGTGGGCGCACTGCGCTCGCTGAGCCCGGCCCGGGTGCTCGACACCCGGTCGGGGACGGGCGCAGCCAAGGCCGCCGTCGCGGCCCACGGCACCCTGAAGCTCGCGGTGGCCGGCAGCGGCGGGGTTCCCGGCGCCGGCGTCTCCGCCGTCGTCCTCAACGTCACCGTGACCTCGCCGGCCGCCGCGGGCTTCGTCACCGCCTACGCCGACGGCGCGACCAGACCGAACACCTCGAACGTCAACTTCGCCGCCCACCAGACGGTGCCCAACCTCGTCCTGGCGCCGGTCGGCCCGGACGGTCTCGTGGCGCTCTACAACGGCTCCGGCGGCTCGGTTCAGCTCGTGGCCGACGTGACGGGCTTCGTGCGCCGGACGGACACCGGGTCCGGCCCCAACGCCGCCGCTCCCTGCGGCTACTCCGGTTCCCACACGTACTCGCACGTCGTGTGGATCTGGCTGGAGAACAAGGGGTACGGGTCCGTGATCGGGTCCAAGGACGCGCCCTACGAGAACGCCCTCGCCGCGGACTGCGGCGTGGCGACGAACTACAGCGGCATCACCCATCCCTCGCTGCCCAACTACATCGCCGCCACCGGGGGGTCGACCTTCGGGATCACCGACGACTCACCCCCCAGCGCCCACCCCCTCGCCTCGGAGTCGATCTTCTCGCAGGTGACGACCGCCGGACTGTCCTGGCGGGGCTACGCGGAGTCGATGCCGTCCCCGTGCGCGCTGAGCAACTCGGGCCTGTATGCCGTGCGGCACAACCCCGCGACGTACTACACCGGGCTGCGGTCGCAGTGCGCGACGAAGGACATCCCGCTGACGGGCAACCTGACCGAGGACCTCGACTCCGGCTCCCTGCCGTCGTTCTCGTTCATCACGCCGAACCTGTGCAACGACACCCATAACTGCGACGTGCCGGTGGGCGATGCGTGGCTGTCGTCGTGGGTCGCCGGCATCCTCGACAGTGCCGACTACCAGGCGGGCAACACCCTCGTCGTCATCACCTGGGACGAGGGAGCCGGTACCGCCAACCACATCCCGACGATCGTCATCGCACCGTCGGTGCCGTCGGGGACCTCGGCCTCGGGCGCCTTCGACCACTACTCGCTGCTGCGCACGACCGAGGACCTGCTCGGGCTGCCGGCCCTGGGCAGCGCGGCGACGGCGACGTCGATGGTCTCGGCCTTCCACCTGTAGCACCGCCGGCTCCGGCGCCCACCTGCCGCCGCCCGGCTCCTCGTCCACAGGGGCCGGGCGGCGGCCCGCGTCGTCCACAACCTGCACCGTGGCCCTCCCGCGGCGCGGCGCGGCATCCGAGGCTGGGTCCGGAGCCGGGGTCGTCGTGGGCCCGGGCACGACCCGCGAGGAGGAGCCGATGAACGAGAGCTACGTGACGATCCAGGGCCGGTTGGTGGCCGACCCCGAGCTGCGCCAGACGCGAACGGGGATCGCCGTGGCGGTGTTCCGGATCGCGACGACGGTGCGTCGGCCGGCGCCCGGCGGTGGCTACCAGGACGGCCCGACGAGCTTCTTCAACATCAGCGCGTTCCGCTCCCTCGGCGTCAACGTCTCGCGCTCGCTGCGCAAGGGCGAGCCTGTCACTGTCTACGGGCGCCTGCGGATCAACCAGTTCACCCGGGCCGACGGCTCGCACGGCAGCACGGCCGAGGTCGACGCGTATGCCGTGGGCCACGACCTCAGCTACGGGATGACCCGGTTCGCCCGAGTGAGCCGGGGGCAGGGCGAGGAGACCGACCGGATGTCGGACCCCGTTGTCCAGGAGGCCTTCCAGTCCCAGGGCGAGGGCGACCGCGGCGGCCCGGGACGTCCGGCGCCGGGGCTCGGCGACCCCGAGACCGACCCCTACGAGGTGCTCGAGGGGCCGTTCGAGGCGACCCCGCTCGAGACGACGTCGCCGGACGGCGGTCCGACGCCGCACGAGGAGGGCGGGCCGGAGGCCGGGGTGGACGCGGCCTGAATTCGGGGCCGAGGGGTGGGACTCGTTAGCCTTTCCCCATGCCCGAGTTCATCTATGTCATGTCGCGTGCCCGCAAGGCGCACGGGGACAAGGTCATCCTCGACGACGTCACGCTGTCGTTCTACCCCGGCGCCAAGATCGGCGTCGTCGGACCGAACGGAGCGGGCAAGTCCTCGGTGCTCAAGATCATGGCCGGGCTGGACCAGCCGAGCAACGGCGAGGCCCGCCTGACGCCGGGGTTCTCGGTCGGCATCCTCATGCAGGAGCCCGAGCTCGACGAGACCAAGACCGTCCTCGGCAACGTCGAGGAGGGGCTCGGCGAGATCAAGCAGAAGGTCGACCGCTACAACGAGATCTCCGCGGCCATGGCCGACCCCGACGCCGACTTCGACGCGCTGATGGCCGAGATGGGCCGGCTCCAGGAGGACATCGACCACGCCGACGCCTGGGACCTCGACAACCAGCTCGAACAGGCCATGGACGCGCTGCGGTGCCCGCCGCCGGACGCCGACGTCGCCGTCCTGTCCGGAGGCGAGCGGCGCCGGGTCGCCCTGTGCAAGCTGCTCCTGCAGAAGCCGGACCTGCTCCTGCTCGACGAGCCGACGAACCACCTCGACGCGGAGTCGGTGCTGTGGCTCGAGCAGCACCTCGCGGCATACCACGGGGCCGTCGTCGCGGTCACCCACGACCGCTACTTCATGGACAACGTGGCCCAGTGGATCCTCGAGCTCGACCGGGGCCGCGCGTACCCCTACGAGGGCAACTACTCGACGTACCTGGAGAAGAAGCAGGCCCGCCTGGAGGTGCAGGGCCGCAAGGACGCGAAGCTGGCCAAGCGGCTCGCGGACGAGCTCGAGTGGGTGCGCTCGAACGCCAAGGGCCGCCAGGCCAAGAGCAAGGCCCGGCTCCAGCGCTACGAGGAGATGGCGGCCGAGGCGGACCGAACCCGCAAGCTCGACTTCGAGGAGATCCAGATCCCGCCGGGTCCGCGCCTCGGGAGCAAGGTCATCGAGGTCCGCGGCCTGCGCAAGGGCTTCGGCGACAGGGTGCTCATCGACAACCTCAGCTTCAGCCTGCCGCGCAACGGGATCGTCGGCGTCATTGGCCCCAACGGTGTCGGCAAGACGACCCTCTTCAAGACGATCGTCGGCCTCGAGGAGCCCGACGACGGCACCGTCGACGTGGGCGAGACCGTCAAGATCTCCTACGTCGACCAGGGCCGCGGCGGCATCGACCCCGACCAGAACCTGTGGGAGGTCGTCTCCGGCGGGCACGACTACATCAACGTCGGGCACGTCGAGATCCCCTCACGCGCCTACGTCAGCCAGTTCGGCTTCAAGGGTCCGGACCAGCAGAAGCGGGCCGGCATCCTCTCCGGGGGCGAGCGCAACCGGCTCAACCTGGCGCTCACCCTCAAGGAGGGCGGCAACCTGCTCCTGCTCGACGAGCCGACCAACGACCTCGACGTCGAGACGCTGAGCTCGCTCGAGAACGCCCTGCTCGACTTCCCCGGCTGCGCGGTCGTCGTCAGCCACGACAGGTGGTTCCTCGACCGGGTGGCGACGCACATCCTCGCCTACGAGGGCGACGACGAGGACCCCGCCAAGTGGTACTGGTTCGAGGGCAACTTCGACGCCTACGAGAAGAACAAGGTCGAGCGGCTCGGCGAGGACGCGGCCCGTCCGCACCGGGTCACGTACCGCAAGCTGACCCGGGACTGAGCGGGAGCGGGCCATGGTCTCGCCGACGGTCCGCGTGGAGCCCTCGACCCCGGAGCGCTGGGACGACCTCGTCGCCCTGTTCGGGACCCGCGGCGACCCGGCCCACTGCTGGTGCCAGTTCTTCCGGCGTCCCGGCGTGCAGTGGGACCTGGGCGACGTGGCGGGCAACCGGTCCGCGCTGGAGTCAGAGGTCAGCGGGGGAGACCGGGCCCCGGGTGTGCTCGCGTATGCCGGGGACCTGCCGGTCGGCTGGGTGGCCGTGGCACCCCGGACCGGCTACGGCCGGTTGATGGCCAGCAGGGCGCTGGCGGCGGTGACCGGGGACGACCTCGACGACGAGCGCGTGTGGTCGCTCACCTGCTTCGTCGTCCGGGTCGGCTGGCGACGTCGCGGCGTGTCGGCCGCGCTGCTCGCCGGCGCGGTCGACTTTGCCCGGGCGCAGGGCGCGCGGGTCCTCGAGGCCCAGCCGGTGGACGTCGCGGCCCGTGCGGCCAGACCGTCGGGTGCCGAGCTGTACCACGGGGTGGCCTCGACCTTCCTGCGGGCCGGGTTCACCGAGGTCGGCCGGACCGCCCCGAGCCGCCCGGTGCTCCGGTACCCGCTCTGAGCCGGTCCGGCTCAGCCTCTCAGGGTCGCGGCGAGGAAGACCGAGGAGCCGAAGGGCAGGTCACGCCGCGAGAGGACCGCCTTGTCGACGGCGCACAGGCCCAGCAGCATGTGATGCACCGGGCGGGTCACGCTCGGCACCTCGACGATGTCGGCCGGGGCATGCGTCTGGCGGGCCCGCAGCACCCGCCGGGTGAGGCGCTCGGCGGCGAAGAGCGGGAACACGGCGGCGAAGCCGTGGGTGACCCGGTCGACGGTGAAGCCGGCCCGCTCCACCGCCCCGACGAGGCGGGCCCGCGTGTACCGCCGGTGGTGACCGTTCTTGTCGTCGAAGTCGGTCCAGGCCCACTGGTAGGCCGGCACCGCGAGCAGGAGCCGGCCACCCGGGCTGAGGACCCGCGCGGTCTCGGCCAGCGCGCCGTCCTCGGGGGCGAGGTGCTCGATGACGTCGAAGGCCGTGACGAGGTCGAAGGTCGCGTCGTCGAACGGGAGCTGCATGGCCGAGCCGCACACCCCACCCGCCCCGAGGCCGCGGGCGTCGATGTCGAGCGAGACGGTGTGCTCGACGACGTCGCCGAGCCAGGTGACGCTCGGACCGTCGGCGCTGCCGAGGTCGAGCGCGAGCCGGGCGCCCGCGGCATACCCGGCGAGGGCGGTGCGGAGGAGCTCGCCGCGGGCGAGGTACCACCAGTAGTCGGGGGTCGCGATCGAGGGTGAGCCGCCATGGCCGGGACGGGTCCGCGGGGGCGGGCTCCCGGCGAGCGGGGCACCGGGCCCGGAGGCCGCGCCGGGCCCGTGGCCACGAGAGTGCTGCACCCGGGCATCCTAGGCGCGCTCGGGGTCCGGTCTCGACACGGCTTGCCGGGGGCGGGGGTGTGCTGCCCATGATGGGCCAATGCGACTCGGACTGCAGGTCTCCAACTTCAGCTGGCCGGATGCCCCCGCCTCGATCGGGCCGACCTTCGCGCGGATCGCCCGCAACGCCGACGGTGCCGGCATGGCCTCGCTCTGGGTCATGGACCACTTCTTCCAGATCCAGGTGATCGGGCCGCCCGAGATGGAGATGCTCGAGGGCTATGCGGCCCTGGCGTATGCCGCGGGCGTCACCGAGCGGATCGAGCTCGGCACCCTGGTCACCGGGGTGACCTACCGGCACCCCGGGCTGCTCGTCAAGACGGTGACGACCCTCGACGTCCTCTCGGGGGGGCGGGCCTGGCTCGGCATCGGTGCCGCGTGGAACGAGGAGGAGCATCGCGGCCTCGGGGTGCCCTTCCCCCCGCTGCGGGAGCGGTTCGAGCGGCTCGAGGAGACCCTCCAGATCGCCCACCAGATGTGGTCCGGGGACGAGCGCCCCTATGCCGGGCGGCGATACCGGCTCGACCGGCCGATGAACCACCCGCCGTCGGTGCGACGCCCCCACCCCCCGATCCTCATCGGCGGAGGGGGCGAGAAGAAGACGCTGCGGTACGTCGCCCAGTACGCCGACGCCTGCAACATCTTCGACATGGGTCCCGAGCGGGTGCGGGCGAAGTTCGACGTGGTCCGCGACCACTGCGCCGCCGTCGGACGCGACCCCGCCGACATCGAGAAGACCGTCCTCTCGCGGATGGCCCTGTCCCGGCGGCCCGGCGAGGGGCTCGTCACGGTCGACGAGGCCGTCGACCGGCTCGGTGCGCTCGCCGCCGTCGGCACCGACCAGGTCATCCTCGGGATGAGCAACGACACCGACGACGCGGCCTACGAGCTCGTCGCCGAGGTCGTGCGCCAGGTCGAGCCGATCACGCCCGAGGGGCGCTGAGCGGGGACCGGCCCGGTCAGCAGCGGCGGGCGAGCCGCACGGCGAGCGTCCCATAGGCCGCCTCGATGTCCTCCGGCGTGCGTCGTCCGCCCGGCTCGTACCACCGCGCCACGTCGACGGCGAGGGAGAGCAGGGCCAGCGCGGTGTCGGCCACGTCGTCGACCTCGAACTCGCCCGCGGCGACGCCGTCGCGCAGGACGTCGCGGACGATCCTGTCGATCTGCTTGCGCAGGGCGAGGACCTCCTCACGGTGCACGGCGCTGAGGTGGCGGAACTCGAACTGGACGATCCGGCCGAGGTGGTAGTGCTCGGCGTGCCAGCGCGAGAACCCGCCGACGATGGCCTGCAGGGCCTGCGTCGGTGACCCGGCGTTCGCGGCCGCGGCGACGAGGAGGTCCCGGGCGACGACGTGCCCCCGGCGGGACAGCTCGAAGAGCAGGTCCTCCTTGGAGGCGAAGTGGACGTAGACCCCGGCGGGGGACAGGCCGGCCCGAGCCGCGATGTCGCGGGTCGTCGTCGCGTGGAAGCCGCGGTCGGCGAAGGCATCGGCCGCCGCCGTGAGGAGCCGGACCTGGGCGTCGACCGGGCCGTCGGGGACCTCGCCGAAGGTCTCGCGGATGCTCCGCTCGGACCGGGACAGGACGGCGTCCGAGCGCTGCGCGGGGGCCTCGGTCGGCGCCGGCGCGCTGCCGGCAGCCGGGGGTCGCGCGGGGGCGGTCATGGTTGACAGCATGCCCGAGGGCCGAAAGACTAAGCAAGCGCTTAGTCCCGTGTCGAGCCGCGCACCCGCCACGGCCCGGGTGGTGCCCGTCCGCCGAGGAGAGTCATGCCCAGGAACATCTACGGCCCCGACCACGAGTCGTTCCGCGAGTCCGTCCAGGAGTTCGTCGAGCGCACCCTCAAGCCGCGCGCCCAGCAGATGATCGACGCCCACGTCATCGAGCGGGACATCTGGCTCGAGGCCGGCAAGCAGGGGCTGTTCGGCCTCGACATCCCCGAGGAGTACGGCGGCATGGGGGCCGGTGACTACCGGTTCAACGCCGTCTCGGCCGAGGTCATCTCGGGCTTCAACGCCGCGGTCTCGTCGTGCTTCGGGATCCACTCCGACGTCTGCCCGCCCTACATCGTCGACCTCGGCACCGAGGAGCAGAAGCAGCGCTGGCTGCCGCCCATGGCCGCCGGGGAGAAGATCTGTGCGATCGCGATGACCGAGCCCGGCGGCGGTTCGGACCTGGCGGCGCTGAAGACGACGGCCGTCCGCGACGGCGAGGGCTGGGTCATCAACGGCTCCAAGACCTTCATCACCAACGGCTACCAGGCCGACCTCGTCATCGTCGCGACCCGGACCGACCCCTCGAAGGGCGCCAAGGGGATCACCTTGTTCATGGTCGAGGACGGCATGCCCGGCTTCACCCGGGGCCGCAAGCTCGACAAGGTCGGTCAGGAGGAGTCCGACACGGCCGAGCTGTTCTTCCAGGACGTGCGCGTTCCCGACGAGAACCGGCTCGGGCCCGAGGGGATGGGCTTCATCGCCATGATGCAGCGACTTCCCCAGGAGCGGGTCGGAGCGGCCGTGTCCAACGTCGCGCACGCGAAGCAGATCCTCCTCGAGACCATCGAGTACACCAAGGAGCGCAAGGCCTTCGGCCAGCCGATCGGCTCCTTCCAGCACAACAAGTTCAAGATCGCCGAGCTGGTCACCGCGATCGAGGTCGCCGAGGCCTATGTCGACGACTGCATCGAGGCCCACGCCGAAGGCACGCTCAGCGCCGTCGACGCGGCCAAGGCGAAGTGGTGGAGCGCGCAGGTCCAGAACGACGTCCTCGACGAGTGCGTGCAGCTCCACGGTGGCTACGGCTTCATGAACGAGTACCGGGTCGCCCGCGCCTGGCGCGACGCCCGGGTGACGAAGATCTGGGCCGGCTCGAACGAGATCATGAAGGAGCTCATCGGCCGCGACCTCGGTCTCTAGCCGGCGCTCGCGGGACCGGCGGCCCGGTCCGGGCCGCCCTGGTGTGCTGTGATGGAGCATGCCCACCAGCTCGCAGGAGATGCCCTCCTGGCTGCGGTCCGCCTTCGCCCTGCCCGACCGGGTGTATGCCCTGGGTGCCGGCAGGCTGCTCGGGCACCGGTTCGTCCGGCTCACCCACACCGGACGCCGCTCCGGGCGGCAGTTCCACGTCGTCGTCGAGGTGGCCCGGTACGACCGGCGCAGCGGGGAGGCCGTCGTCGTGTCCGGCTTCGGTCGGCGCGCGGACTGGTACCGCAACCTCGTCGCCGGCGGGCCGGCATACGTCGACTTCGGGCACGGTCCGCGCCGGGCGGACCACCGCGAGCTCGACACCGAGGAGGCGCTGGCGGTCTTCGCCCACTACGAGCGACACAACCGGCTGCTCATGCCGCTCTTCCGCCCGGCCCTGTCGGCGCTGCTCGGGTGGCGCTACGACGGCTCCGAGGGGGCCCGCCGCCGTCTCGTCGAGGCGATGCCGATGCTCGCCCTGCGGCCGGCACCCTGACCGTCCCGGTCACGATCCCCGCGGCCGGCGCCGGGAGTCCGACGTCGCCCCGCCGGCCCAGCTGCGCTCGAGAGCGTCTCGGCCGCTTCCGGCGCCCGGGCGATCTCAGTCGAGCGGGCCGCCGGCCACGTAGATGACCTGGCCGGACACGAAGCCCGCCTCCTCGGAGCAGAGGAAGCTGATCGTCGCGGCGATGTCGGCGGGCTGGCCGACCCTCTGGACCGGGATCTGCTGGGCCGAGAAGGCGATGAAGTCCTCGAAGGGCACACCGAGGCGGTCGGCGGTGGCCCGGGTCATGTCGGTCTCGATGAACCCCGGGGCCACGGCGTTGGCCGTCACCCCGAACTTCCCGAGCTCGATCGCCAGCGTCTTGGTGAAGCCCTGCATCCCCGCCTTCGCGGCCGAGTAGTTGGCCTGGCCGCGGTTGCCCTGCGCCGAGGAGGAGGAGAGGTTGACGACCCGGCCGTACTTCTCCTGGGTCATGTGGGCCTGGCAGGCCCGGGTCATGAGGAAGGCGCCCTTGAGGTGGACGTTCATGACGGCGTCCCAGTCCTCCTCGGTCATCTTGAACAGGAGGTTGTCCCGGATGATCCCGGCGTTGTTGACGAGGATGACGGGCGGCCCGAGCTCCTCGGCGACGCGGGCGACACCAGCCGCCACCTGGTCGGCGCTGGAGACGTCGACGCCGACCCCGATGGCCCGCCCGCCGGCGTCGCGGATCGTCCCGGCGACCGCCTCGCAGGCGCTCTCGTCGAGGTCGAACACCCCCACGGCGTGTCCGTCGGCGGCCAGCCGGGCGGCCGTCGCCGCACCGATCCCACGGGCCGCACCCGTCACGATGGCAACTCGATGCGTGCTCACAGTCGGGATTCCTCCCCGTTCTTCGATAGGTTGGAGGTTCAGGTGGTGCCGACCCTAGACCAGAGGCCCGGGGCAGGCACACGGGCGCGGCCCGAGATGCGCGCCACGGTGTGGACATCGTCGTCGGCACCCACGCCGGACCGGCGTGCCTGGACCACAGTCGAGGCCGGAGACCCCCGGCGCAGCGGAAGGCGGCCATGGAGATCTGGCCCGGAACGGCATACCCCCTCGGGGCGACCTACGACGGAAGCGGCGTGAACTTCGCGCTCTTCTCCGAGGTGGCCGATAAGGTGGAGGTCTGCCTCATCGACGACGCCGGGGCCGAGACGCGGGTCGAGCTCCCCGAGGTCGACGGCTTCGTGTGGCATGCCTACCTGCCGGGGCTGCGACCCGGCCAGCGCTACGGCTACCGGGTCCACGGGCCCTACGACCCCGAGAACGGGCACCGCTGCGACCCGGCGAAGCTCCTGCTCGACCCGTACGCCAAGGCCATCGAGGGGCAGATCGCCAACGACCCGGCCCTCTTCGCCTACGACTTCGCCGACCCGACGAAGCGCAACGAGGAGGACAGCCTCGGCAAGACGATGCTCGGCGTCGTCACGAGCCCCTACTTCGACTGGGGCCACGACCGGCCCCCGCGCCATCCCTACAACGAGAGCGTCATCTACGAGGCCCACGTCAAGGGCCTGACGATGACCCACCCCGACATCCCCGAGGACATCCGCGGGACGTATGCCGCGATCGGCCACCCGGTCATCATCGACCACCTCAGCTCGCTCGGCGTCACCGCGATCGAGCTCATGCCGGTGCACCAGTACGTCCAGGACACCTCGCTGCAGGCCAAGGGGCTGACCAACTACTGGGGCTACAACACGATCGGCTTCCTCGCGCCGCACAACGGCTACGCCGGTGACCAGCGCGGCCAGCAGGTCACCGAGTTCAAGGCGATGGTCAAGGCCCTGCACGAGGCCGACATCGAGGTCATCCTCGACGTCGTCTACAACCACACGGCCGAGGGCAACGAGATGGGCCCGACGATCTGCTTCCGAGGCATCGACAACGCCTCCTACTACCGGCTCGTCGACGACAACAAGGAGCACTACTACGACACGACCGGGACGGGTAACAGCCTGCTCATGAGGCACCCGCACGTCCTGCAGCTGATCATGGACAGCCTGCGCTACTGGGTGACCGAGATGCACGTCGACGGCTTCCGCTTCGACCTGGCGGCCACCCTGGCCCGCCAGTTCCACGAGGTCGACAAGCTGTCCGCGTTCTTCGACCTCATCCAGCAGGACCCGGTCATCTCGCAGGTCAAGCTCATCGCCGAGCCCTGGGACGTCGGCGACGGCGGCTACCAGGTCGGCAACTTCCCACCCCTGTGGACGGAGTGGAACGGCAAGTACCGCGACACCGTGCGTGACTTCTGGCGCGGGGAGCCCTCGAAGCTCGGTGAGTTCGCGTCGCGGATCACCGGCTCCTCCGACCTCTACGAGCACAGCGGTCGCAAGCCGATCGCCTCGATCAACTTCATCACCGCGCACGACGGCTTCACCCTGCGCGACCTCGTGTCCTACAACGACAAGCACAACGAGGCCAACGGCGAGGACAACCGCGACGGCGAGAGCTTCAACCGGTCCTGGAACTGCGGCGCCGAGGGGCCGACCGACGACGCGGGCGTCAACGAGCTGCGGCTGCGCCAGCAGCGCAACTTCCTCGCCACCCTCATGGTCAGCCAGGGCGTCCCGATGATCGCGCACGGCGACGAGCTGTGCCGGACCCAGACCGGCAACAACAACGTCTACTGCCAGGACAACGAGCTCTCGTGGGTCGACTGGGACCTCGGTCCCGACCAGAAGGCCCTGCTCGACTTCACCCGCGGCGTCGTGAGGCTGCGGCGCAGCCACCCGGTGTTCCAGCGACGCCGGTTCTTCGCCGGGAGTGCCGAGCACGGCGGCGAGTCCTCGCTCGGTGACATCCACTGGTTCACGCCGACGGCCGAGGCGATGACCGAGGAGGACTGGACCGACGGGGACGCCCGGACGGTCATGGTGTTCCTCAACGGCGAGGCCATCCCCGAGCCCGACGCCCGGGGGCAGTCGATCGTCGACGACGACTTCCTCGTGCTCTACAACGCCGCCGCCGAGGACCAGCCCTTCGTCCTGCCCTCACCCGAGTGGGGCACGATGTGGCGCACCGAGGTCGACACCGCCCCGCAGGATCACGACCCGGTCTGGTACGAGGCCGGCTCCCATCTCGTCGTCGAGCCTCGCTCCCTCCTCGTCCTGCGCCATCCGCGCGACGAGTCCGAGCTGCCGACCCAGCCGGTGGTCGTGACCGCCGAGTCGGCCCCGTCCTCGGCCCCGGCCCGCACGGCGACGGTGGCGGCGCCGGCGCCCGGGAGCTGACCGTATGCCGGTGCCCGAGACCCGAGCGCCTCACCGCCCCGCACCGGGGCGGGTCGTCCCGACCTCGACCTACCGGCTCCAGGTGCACGGCGGCTTCGGCTTCGACGCGGCCGCCGCCCAGGCGGCATACCTCGCCGACCTCGGGGTCACCCACCTCTACCTGTCCCCGATCCTCCAGGCGGCACCGGGCTCGGTCCACGGCTACGACGTCGTCGACCACACCCGGCTGAGCCGGGAGGCCGGTGGCCTCGCGGCGTTCGACCGGCTGGTCTCCGCGGCCAGAGCGGCCGGGCTGGGCCTCGTCGTCGACATCGTCCCCAACCACATGGCCGTGCCGACGCCGGCGCACCTCAACGGCCCGCTGTGGTCGCTGCTCAAGCACGGCCAGGACTCGGCCTACGCGCCGTGGTTCGACATCGACTGGGAGGCCGACGGCGGCCGGATCCTCATGCCCATCCTCGGTCAGCCGCTCGACGTCGTACTCGCCAGCGGCGAGCTCGCCCTCGCCCACGACGGCGGAGCGGATCGCTCCGAGACCGTCCTGCGCTACTACGACCACGAGGTACCGGTCCGGCCAGGAACCGAGGAGCTGCCGCTCAGCGATCTCGTTGCGGCTCAGGGCTATCGGCTCGCCGGATGGCGCAGTGGCGAGTCGTGGCTGAACTACCGCCGGTTCTTCGACGTCACCTCGCTCATCGCCGTGCGCGTCGAGAAGCACCACGTCTTCGAGGCGACGCACGCGCTGCTCGTGGACCTCGTCGGCGACGGGTCGGTCGACGGCTTCCGGATCGACCACCCCGACGGTCTCGCCGACCCCGGGGGCTACCTCGACCTGCTCGCCCAGGCCACCGGCGACGCGTGGGTCGTGGCCGAGAAGATCCTCGAGGCGGGCGAGGCCCTGCCCGACTCCTGGCGCTGTGCCGGCACCACCGGCTACGACGCGTTGCTCCGGGTCCAGCAGGTGCTCACCGACCCGACGGGGGTCGCGCTCCTCGACCGCCTGTGGCGGGTCCACGACCCGGGGACCCCCGAGCTGGGCCCGGTCGTCACCGCAGCCAAGCGGTCGGTCGTCGAGACCGCGCTGAGCGCCGAGGTCGACCGGCTCGTCCGCCTGGTGGGACGGCTGCGCCCCGAGGCTGACCTCGTCGCGGTGCGGCGCTGCCTCGCGGCGGTCCTCGTCGCCATGGACCGCTACCGGGCCTACCTGGTGCCCGGAGCGGACAACCCTCCCGACCAGCTGGCCGTCCTGCGTGAGGCGGTGGCCCGGGCACGGGTCGCGCTCGACCCCGCCGACCACGACACCCTGGGCGACGTCGAGCTGCTCCTCCAAGGGGAGGACGGGGCCACGGGTGAGGTCGCGGAGCCCGACGAGCGCTATGCCGTCCTCGCCGAGCTCGTGACCCGCTTCCAGCAGACGTGTGGGCCGGTCATGGCCAAGGGGATCGAGGACACCGCCTTCTACCGGTGGTTCCGCCTCGCCGGGGCCAACGAGGTCGGCGGACACCCCGATCGGCTCACCCTCGGCCTCGAGGAGTTCCACGCCGAGGCGGCCCGTCGGCTGAGTGAGTGGCCGGTCTCGATGACGACCCTGTCGACGCACGACACCAAGCGGTCCGAAGATGTGCGCGCCCGGCTCGGGCTGCTCGCCGAGCGCGCCCACCAGTGGGAGCCGTGGGTCCGGGAGGCGAGCCGGCTCGCGGCGGCCCACCGGCCCGAGGGGCTCGACGACCCCACGGAGTACCTCATCTGGCAGACCCTTGTCGGCACCTGGCCCATCGACGCCGACCGGCTGACCGACTACCTCCTCAAGGCGGTCCGCGAGGCCAAGGTGCACACGGCGTGGGTCGACGGCGACGCGGCATACGAGGAGGGGGTCGTCGGCTTCGCGGCGGCGCTGCTCGACGACGAGGCGGTGCGGGCGCACCTCGACCGGTGGACCGAGGAGAGCGCACCGAGCGCCAGGTCGGCCGTCCTGGCCCAGAAGCTCGTCCAGCTGACCATGCCCGGGGTGCCCGACGTCTACCAGGGCACCGAGCTGGTCACCCTCACCCTCGTCGACCCGGACAACCGGCGGGCCGTCGACTACGCCGACCGCGCCGCCCGGCTGGCCCGCCTCGACGCGGGTGCGCCGCCGGTCGACCTCGACGACGAGAAGCTGCTCGTCACCTCGCGCGCGCTGCGGCTGCGCCGCGACCACCCCGGCTGGTTCGTCGGCCAGGACGCGACGTATGCCGCCGTGCCCTCCGGGAGCGAGCATGTCATCGCCTTCGCCCGCGGCGATCGGTCCGGCCCGCAGGCCGTGACGGCCGCGACCCGGTTCCACTCCCGTCTCGTGCGCTCCGGCGGCTGGGGCGGGGCCCGGCTGGCCCTTCCCCCGGGACCGTGGCGGGACCTGCTGTCCGGCCGCGCGATCGCCGGGGCACCGGACGCGCCCGGCGGTTCCCGGGGCGTCCTCGTCGCCGACGTCCTCGCCGACCTGCCGGTGGCCCTGCTGGTGCGGCGATGACGATCCGGGTCTGGGCGCCGATCCCGCGCAAGGTGCAGATCGAGGTCGGGGCGCCCGGGAGCCCGCGCCGGCGCGAGGCCATGACCCCCGACGGAGAGGGCTGGTGGCGCTGGGCGGGCGACGACGAGTCGGCCGCCCCGGTCCTCGACTACGCCTTCGTCCTCGACGAGGCGGAGCCACCGCTGCCCGACCCGCGCAGCCCCTGGCAGCCCGAGGGCGTCGACGGCCCGAGCCGCACCTACGACGCCGCCGCCTTCGCGTGGACCGACGAGGGGTGGCCGGGACCCAGGGCCGGCCGTGGGCTCCTGGGCGGAGTCGTCTACGAGCTGCACGTCGGCACGGCCACCGCCGAGGGGACCTTCGACGCCGCCCTGCGCCACCTCGACCACCTGGTGTCGCTGGGTGTCGACCTCGTCGAGGTGATGCCGGTCGCCGGCTTCCCGGGGCGGTGGGGGTGGGGCTACGACGGCGTCGACCTCTATGCCGTCCATGACGGCTACGGCGGGCCGGCGGCGTTCCAGCGGTTCGTCGACGCCTGCCACGGCCGCGGCCTCGGCGTCTGCCTCGACGTCGTCCACAACCACCTGGGCCCGAGCGGGAACTACCTCGCCCGGTTCGGCCCCTACTTCACCCACGAGCACGAGACCCCCTGGGGCCCCGCGGTCAACCTCGACGCCCGCTTCAACTCCGAGGTGAGGCGATTCGTCATCGACAACGCCCTGCGCTGGTTCGCGGACTTCCACCTCGATGCCCTGCGGCTCGATGCCGTCCACGAGCTGCGCGACGAGAGCGACGAGCACCTCCTCGAGGAGCTGGCCGACGCCGTGACGGCGCTCGAGGGCGAGCTGGGCCGTCCGCTCGCCCTCATCGCCGAGAGCGACCTCAACGACATCGCCATGGTGACCCCGACCGACGCGGGCGGGCGGGGGATGCGGGCTCAGTGGGACGACGACCTCCACCACGCCCTTCACGTGGTCCTCACGGGCGAGACGCAGGGCTACTACGAGGACTTCGCCGGTCGCTGCCCGGCCGCTCCCGATCTCGGCCGGCTCGGGGTCCTCGGCAAGGTGCTGACCGAAGGCTTCCTGCACGACGGGCGCTGGTCGGCCTTCCGCGGCCAGGTCTGGGGGGCCCGGGTCGACCGGGAGACCCTCGACGGGAGGCGCCTGCTCGGCTACCTCCAGACCCATGACCAGGTGGGCAACCGGGCTCTGGGAGAGCGCATCTCCGCGCTGGCCGGCCCGGGGCGCCAGGCCGCGGCCGCCGCCGTCTACCTCCTGTGGGCGGGGACCCCGATGATCTTCATGGGCGAGGAGTGGGCGGCCTCGTCGCCGTGGCAGTTCTTCACGGCCTTCACCGACCCCGACCTGGCCCGGGCGGTCAGCGAGGGGCGGCGGCGCGAGTTCGCCGGGCACGGCTGGGCCGGTGAGGAGGTGCCGGACCCGCAGGACCCCACCACGCGCGACCGGAGCGTGCTGCCCTGGTCCGAGGTCGAGGAGCCTGGGCACGCGCGGATGCTGCGCTGGTATGCCGCCCTCGCCCGGATCCGTCGGGCGCACCTCGACGGCCCGACCCGGCTCGCCGACATCCGCGTCGCGGTCGACGAGGAGGCCGGGTGGGTCGTCATGAGGCACCGTGACCTCGTCGTCGCTGTGAACCTCGGCCCGGCGGAGGTTGTCGTCCGGCTCGGCGCGTCCGAGGCCGAGCTGCTCCGGGCGTGGGACCCGGAGGCGACCGAGGTCGTCTCCGGGCCGCAGGGGGTCGGCATCCGGCTTCCGGTCGACTCGGCAGCGGTCCTGCTCGCCGGGAGCTGACCCCGATCCACGTCAGGGAGCCGGGGTGTAGACCCCGGCGTCGAGCTCTTCGATCAGCCCGGGCCCGGTCGGCTCCCAGCCCAGAAGCTCACGGGTGACCGTGTTGTCGGCGGGGGAGTCCATGGCGATGAAGGCGGCGAGGAAGTCGAAGTGGTCGGCCGCCTGCTCGGCAGGCACGGAGCCGGCGGGCACGCCCACGGCGCGACCGATCGCCTCCGCGATCCGTCTCGTCGTGACCCCCGGCTCCGCGACCGCATGGAGCACCGAGCCCGCCGGGGCACGGTCGACGGCCAGCGCGACGAGGCGGCCCGCGTCGCTGCGGTGCACCGCCGGCCACCGGTTCGCCCCGTCGCCCGGGTACCCGGCGAGCCCGCGTTCCCGCGCGATCCGGACCAGCGCGGCCAGGAAGCCGTGGTCGCCGGCCCCGTGGACGGTCGGTGCGAAGCGGACGACGACCGGTCTGATCCCGCGCTGCGCGAACGACAGGGTGAGCGCGGCCGTGGCCAGCCGCGGGTGGGCCAGGGGGTCGGGTGCGTCGGTCTCCGACGCGAGCCGTCCCAGCGCCACGCCCAGCGTGCCCGAGGCGATGACGAGGGGGTGCCCGGTGCCCTCGAGACCGTCGCCGAGGGCCGCCACGGCCTCGCGGTCGGCCGCGGCCGCGCCCGCGAAGTCCCCCGTGAAGGCGATGTCGTGCTTGAAGGCCAGGTGGACGACCCCGTCGGAGCGTCGTGCGAGACCCCTGAGGAGGTCGAGGTCGTCGAGGGTGCCGCGCACCGGCTCGACGCCGGCGGCCTCGAGGGCCGCGACCGCGGCATCCGAGCGGGCCAGTCCCACGACGTCGTGGCCGGCCCCCTTCAGCTCGCGGGCGGTGACCGACCCGATCCAGCCCGATGCGCCGGTGACGAGGTACCTCATCATCGTTCCCTTCGTTGATGTCAGTTACTGTCATCAAGAGTACCTCACGATGTCATGGGCTGCCATCACCTACACTCGCGGGATGGGTCGCTGGGAGCCGGACGCGCAGGGACGGCTGCGGCGTGCCGCCCTCGAGCTCTTCGCCGAGCAGGGCTACGACCGCACGACCGTCGCCGAGATCGCCGACCGCGCGGGGCTGACCGAGCGGACCTTCTTCCGGCATTTCGCCGACAAGCGCGAGGTGCTCTTCTCCGGCTCGGCCGAGCTCGAGCGCCTCATCGTCGCCGCGGTCCAGGCCGCGCCGGCCTCGGCCTCGCCGCTCGACCAGGTCACCGCGGGCCTGGGCGCCGCCGTGGCGTTCTTCGAGGACCCCGAGCTGCCGCGTCGGCGCCAGGTGGTCATCGCGTCGCACCCGGAGCTGCAGGAGCGCGAGCTCATCAAGATGGCCTCGCTCGCGAGCGCCGTGGCGGCCACCCTGCGGACCCGAGGGGTGCCCGAGCCTGCGGCGAGCCTCGGCGCGGAGGCGGGCGTCGCCGTCTTCCGGGTCGCCTTCGAGCGCTGGGTCGACCCCTCGAACGAGCACTCCTTCGCCGCCCTGGTCGAGGACTCGCTCGCTGGGCTGCGCTCGGTCGTCACGGGCTGAGCGGGTCTCGCCCCGGGTGTGGTCCACCCGTCGTGGCGAGCCGCCGGCGCCCGGTGTCAGTGCGCGCACCTAGCCTCGCCCCATGACGAGCGAGGCCGGGCCCATGCGCACCCACGACACGACCGCCGAGTTCACCGTGACGCTGAGCCCGGCCGACCCGGTCCTCCCGGGTACCGCCCGCTTCGACCTCGCCAAGGTGTGGACCGGAGGCATCGTGGGCAGCGGCCGCGGAGTCATGCTCTCGGCCGGTGACCCGGCGTCCGGCTCGGCCGGGTACGTCGCCCTCGAGACCGTCGAGGGCACCCTCGACGGCCGCCGGGGGAGCTTCGCGCTCCAGCAGCTGGGGACGATGTCCGGCGGGACGCCCCTGCTGCGCTATGACATCGTCCCCGGCTCGGGGACCGACGAGCTCGCCGGGCTGTCCGGCACGGTCGACCTGGAGGTCACCGAGGGGCGGCACGAGGTCCGGGTGGCCTACCGCCTGCCCTGACCGGCCGTCCCAGTGCCGAGCCGGCCGGGCGTGGGTCCGCGTGCGCCGCTGGTCGGCCCCGGAGATGCTCGGCGCTCGGGGGGGGGTCGGTTCCGGGGATGCGCTCGGCGCTCGCGGGGTCGGCTCAGCCCTCGCGGATGCGCAGCATCCCCTCCTGGGCGACGGTCGCGACAAGGGTGCCGTCAGCGGCATACATGCGGCCCAGCCCGAGCCCGCGCCCGCCCTGGGCCGAGGGGGACTGCGAGGCATAGAGGACCCACTCGTCGGCCCGGCCCGGCCGGTGGAACCACATCGAGTGGTCCAGGCTCGCCGGGCGCAGCCTCGGGTCCGACCAGGTCACCCCGTGCCGGCGGATGACCGGCTCGAGGAGGGAGTAGTCCGACGCATAGGCCAGGACCGCCTGGTGGATGAGCGGGTCGTCGGGCAACGGGCCGGTCGCCCGGAGCCAGACGTGCTGGGCGGCCACCCGCTCGGGGCCCGCGGCGAGGTAGAGGTTGCCCTCGACGTGCCGCTGCTCGATCGCCCGCCCCTCGGCGAGATGGCGGGCCCGGGGGTCGTCGATGCCGCCGAAGACGTCGCTGAGCGACCTCAGACCCTCGGGCCCGGCCACGTCGGGCATCGGGTCCTGGTGGTCCAGCCCGCCTGCCGGCTCCTGGAACGAGGCGATCATCGACAGGATCGGCTTGCCGTGCTGGATCGCGTGGACCCGGCGCGTCGAGAACGACCTGCCATCGCGCATCCGCTCCACGGAGAAGTGGATCGGCATCGTGTCGTCGCCGGGCCGCATGAAGTAGCCGTGCAGCGAGTGGAGGAGCCGGACCGGCTCACCCGGCCGCGGCGTCACCGTCCGCCCGGCGGCGATGACGCCCTGGGCGAGGACCTGGCCGCCGAAGACGCGCCCGTGCGGCATCTTCTGGCTCTGGCCCACGAAGACCGTGATCTCCTCGGCGAAGACGTCGGCCATTCCCTCGGCGGGGTCCGGCTGGGGCGGGGCGGCGGTGAGGACCGGTCGGACGTCGGCCTGGGCCGTGCCGACCTCGCGCAGGTCGAGGACGTCGAGGAGCTCGGCGATCCGGTCGACGGGGCCGTCCTGGGGGTCGTTGCTCACCCTCGGCACACTAGTGCTCAGCCGGCGACCGCGAGCGCGAAGGGCAGCACGGCGCGGACGCCGGCGAGCCGCAGCGCGCGGGCGGCGACCGTCATCGTCCACCGGGAGTCGACGAGGTCGTCGACGAGCAGGACCGGACCGGAGCCCTCGGCCAGGGCGGTCGCGAGCTCCGGTCCCACGACGAGGCGGTCCCACACCGAGGCGAGCCGGAAGGCGCTGTTACCGCCGGGCTCGCCCTCGGGGCCGCCGTGCGCGAGAGACAGGGTGCCGAGCAGCGGGAGCCGCCCCACCTCGGCCAGGCCCGCGGCGAGTGAGGCGACGAGCATCGGATGCCGCCGTGACGGCATACCGACGACCCCCACCGGTCGCTCTGCCCAGCCCCACTCGGCGAGGACCGGGACGCAGGCCCTGACCAGGTCGGCGGAGGCCGGCGCGTCGGCGGCCAGCACCTCGCGTAACCGCCTGCCCCAGCCGAGGTCGGTCAGCCGGGCCACCGCGCGGCCGGGCGCCATCGCCTCCGCGGCGTCGATCCGCCCGGACACCGGAACGCCCAGCCGGGCCATGCCGGTGGGCCACTGGGCCCGCGGGTCGACGGGGACGCCGACCCGTGCGAGCCGCTCGTGGGCGGCGCCGACGACGCGGTCCGGGACGTCCGTCTCGAACCACCCACCGGCGCAGACGTCGCAGCGGCCGCACGCCGTGGCGCTGGGGTCGTCGAGGTAGCCCTGGAGCAGGGCCATCCGGCAGGACGTGGCCTGCTCGTAGTCGAGCATGAGCTGCTGCTCGCGGCGCCGGGCCTGCGCGACCCGGGCGTAGCGCTCGGCGTCGTAGCGCCACTCCTGGCCGGTCCGGACCCAGCCACCGGACACCCGCGAGACGGCGCCGTCGACGTCGAGGACCTTGAGGAGCAGCTCGAGGCGGGTACGCCGCACGTCGACGACCGCCTCGAGGGCGGCCGTCGAGAGGGGCCGGTCGGACCCGGCCAGGGCGTCGAGGACCGCCGTGGCCTGGTCCTCGCGGGGCATCGACACCGAGGCGAAGTAGGACCAGATGTCCCGGTCCTCGGGTCCCGGCAGCAGCAGGACGTCCGCGCGGTCGGTGGCCCGCCCGGCCCGGCCGACCTGCTGGTAGTAGGCCACCGGCGAGGACGGCGCCCCGACGTGGACGACGAAGCCGAGGTCGGGCTTGTCGAAGCCCATCCCGAGGGCGGAGGTCGCGACGAGGGCCTTGACCTCGTTGCGCCGCAACGCCTCCTCGAGCCGCTCCCGGTCCGCGGGGTCGGTGCGCCCGGTGTAGGCGGCGACGACATGGCCGGCGTCGGCGAGGGCCGTGGCGATGTCCTCGGCCGCGGCCACGGTCAGGGTATAGACGATGCCACTGCCGGGCAGCGTGCCGAGGTGCTCGAGCAGCCACCCGAGCCGCTGCTCCGGCGACATCGACCGGGTGACCCCGAGCCGCAGCGAGTCCCGGGCCAGACCGCCCCGGATCGTGCTCACCTCCCGGCCTCCGGCTCCCAGCTGCTCGACGACGTCGTCGACGACCCGCGCGTTGGCGGTCGCCGTCGTCGCCAGGACGGGCACGTCATCGGGCAGCGCCAGCAGGAGATCGCGGATGCGACGGTAGTCGGGGCGGAAGTCGTGGCCCCAGTCGCTGATGCAGTGGGCCTCGTCGACGACGAGCAGTCCGCAGCGGCGGGTGAGGTCGGGGAGCTGCTCCTCGCGGAACCGGGGGTTGTTGAGCCGCTCCGGGCTGACGAGGAGGACGTCGACCGCGTCGTCGGTGAGGGCGGCGCGCACGTCGTCCCAGTCGGTCGTGTTCGCCGAGCTCATCGACACGGCCCGGATGCCGGCCCGCTCGGCGGCCGCGATCTGGTCGCGCATGAGGGCGAGGAGCGGGGAGACGATCAGCGTCGGTCCGGCTCCCTCCGCGCGCCTCAGTGCGGTGGCCACGAAGTAGACCGCCGACTTCCCCCACCCGGTGCGCTGGACGACGAGCACGCGCGAGCGGCGCTCGACGAGCGCGGTCACCGCCTCGAGCTGGCCGTCGCGGAACGATGCACGAGGGTCATCGACGAGTCGGGCGAGCGCCGCGGCAGCGCGCTCGCCGAGGTCGGTCCCGGGGCCGGCGGTCACCGCCACCCGGACTCGTCGACCCCGCCCGGCACGTCGGCCGAGGGGTCGTAGGGGGTCCG
>Ga0187809_10000191_pt1 | contig 39817 bp, 36 predicted proteins | sample NC_wetland_sal_i_8_FD_132415 | JGI IMG/M metagenome (GOLD analysis project Ga0187809, IMG submission 132415) | Wetland sediment microbial communities from Neuse River Estuary, North Carolina, USA - ASW_4 | ecosystem: Environmental > Aquatic > Freshwater > Wetlands > Sediment | place: USA: North... | reverse complement strand
TCGAGAAGCGCCTGAAGGACGCGCTGAAGAACGACCGGGCGCGCATCCAGGTCGGCCATATCAGCCATTTCGGCCTGCTGGAGATGAGCCGGCAGCGGCTGCGCCCGTCGCTGGCGGAGACCAGCTTCATCGCCTGCCCGCATTGCGGCGGCACCGGCCACGTGCGCAGCACCGAGAGTGCGGCGCTGCACGTGCTGCGCGGCATCGAGGAGGAGGGCAGCAAGCGCCGCTCCGCCGAAATCGTGGTGCATGTGGCGACGCCGATCGCGCTGTACATCCTCAACCACAAGCGCGACCGGCTGAACGAGATCGAGCTGCGTTACGCGATGCGGGTGACGCTGTCGGGCGACGACCGGCAGATCGAGCCGCAGTACCGCATCGACCGGCTGAGGCCGCAAACCGCCGCCGCGGCGCCGGCGGTGATCACGCCGGACATGCCGCAGCCCGCGCTCACGCCGCCACCGCCGCTGCCGCCACTCGAGCCGGAGGCCGAGGAAGAGGAGGCGGTGAGCGCGGAGGAAGCGGAGACGGAGGACGACGCGCGGGACTCCGGCGAGGAGCCGCAGGCCGAGGCGGGTGGCGAGATTTCGGCCGAGGAGGCGGAGCGTCGGCGGCGTCGGCGGCGGCGGCGGCGGCGCGGCAGGCGCGACGAGGTTCCCGGTCAGCCGGCCGAGCAGGCTGCTCCGGTGCAGGAGGAACAGCCTGCCAAACCGGATGGCGAGCCACAGGCCGGTGCGCCTGAGCCAGCCGTGCCTGCGGAGGAGACGCATATCGAGGGTGTGCCGGAGCACGCGGAAGCGCCGTCCGGCGAGGAAGACGAGGACGGGCGTGGCCGTCGGCGCGGCCGGCGTGGCGGCCGCCGGCGGCGGCGCGAGCCCGGCGAGCGGGAAACGCCGCTGATCATCCCGGATGTCGAGCAGCCTGACCTGCCTCCGGTCTACACCGGACCGACCCCGGCCAATCCGTTCGGCGGGCATGCATTCGATATTTTCGACATACTGGAGCGGGCGGAAGGGCTTGCCGGGCAGCCGGCCGCGGCTGGCGAACCGGAGGTGACGGTCACGCCGGCGCAGGAGCAAGCGGCAGCGGCGGCACCGCTTTCGGAACCCGCGCAGCAGCTGGAGATCGTCAACAGTTCCGCGCCGGAACCCGCGGCGGAAGAGCTGGGGCGGACAGAGCCCGAGGCGCCGCCGCCGGACGGCCTGTCGCCGGCGGTCGAGGCGCGGTCCGGCGGGACGCCTGAAGCATCAGCGGAGGCTGCGTCGGAGCTGGCACCGCAACCGGCCGCCGCGGACGCAGTCGAGGCGACGGCGGAAGCGCCGCGCGCGGCCGAAGCCGGGGCGGCGCCCGCACCGGCCGAAGCCGCGGCCGAGGCAGGCTCCGGGACAGTGGCGCCCGAGCCGGCGCCCAGCGAACCGGAACCGTCGGCGGAGCCCGCCGTCAAACCGATCATCATCGGTGCTCCGGACGAGCCGCCGGTGGAGAAGAAGCGCGGGTGGTGGAGGCGGTAGCCGACAGGCCAGAGCTGACAGAGGGGCCAGAACGGTGGGCAAACTGCGCGGTGCGATCATCCCGGTCACTCCGTTCCAGCAGAACTGCGCGTTGCTGTGGGACGAAGCGACCCAGCATGCCGTGGTGGTCGATCCCGGCGGCGAGGTGGACCGCATCCTCGCCGCGATCGACCAGGCCGGCGTGGCGGTGCAGCGCATCCTGCTGACGCACGGGCATCTGGACCACGCCGGCGGCGCCGCGGAGTTGCAGGAGCAACTGCGTGCCCGCGCCGGTGACCCTGCCGCCGTGCCGATCGAGGGTCCCGACCGGCGCGACCGGTTCCTGCTGGATGGCATCGCCGCCCAGGCCAGCGGTTACGGCTTCGCCGCGCGTAACGTCACGCCGGATCGCTGGCTGGCGGAAGGCGAAACCGTGGCGCTGGATGACCACCGCTTCGACATCCTGCACTGCCCCGGCCATACGCCCGGCCATATCGTGTTCATCAACCAGGCGGCCCGCTTCGCGCTGGTCGGGGATGTGTTGTTCCAGGGCTCGGTCGGCCGCACCGATTTCCCCTATGGCGACCATGCCGCGCTGATCGACGCGATTCAGCGGAAGCTGCTGCCGCTGGGTGACGACGTGATGTTCCTGTGCGGCCACGGGCCCGGCTCCACCTTCGGCGCGGAACGCGAGACCAATCCCTTCCTCCGCTGACGCACCAAGTCGCGCCCAGACTTTCACCTCTCCCGCTTCGCGGGAGAGGTCGCGGAGCGAAGCGACGCGTGAGAGGGGCGGCTCATCACGAGCTTCCGGGTGGGCCGCCCCTCTCCCGGCTCACTGCGTTCACCGACCCTCGGGTCAAGCCTGAGGGCAAGCCTCTCTCCCGCAAGCGGGCGAGGTGAAGGCGCCGGGCTTGAGCGGGATCGGATTGCACTCCCGAGGCCGGCTATCTTCGTCGTCGCAGCGCGGTTCGAAATACAGACGTGGATGGCCGGCCGTCGCCGGCCATGACACGGTGGGGTTCGGCGATCGCCTCGTCCTTCCCCCGCCTCGTCCTTCCCGGGCCTCGTCCTTCCACCGCTGCCGCCTGACCACCGGACCCGCCTGACCACCGGACCCGCCGGCAGCGACCCACAATCCCGTCTCGACCGGAGCGGAGAAACGCTGGCCCCGACTCCAACCCTGCGGCAAATTGCCTCCGATGACCGCCGCCCGCCGTTTCGACCTGCCGGACCTGCCCGCCACGGAGCATCTCGCCGCCGCGGTCGCCGCGCTGGTGCGCCGCGGCGACGCGATCCTGCTGGACGGCCCCCTCGGCGCCGGCAAGACCGAATTCGCCCGTGCCTTTCTGCGCGCCGCCAGCGGCGACCCCGGGCTGGAGGTGCCGAGCCCCACCTTCACTCTGGTGCAGAGCTATGAGACGCGGTTCGGCCCGGTGCATCACTTCGACCTGTGGCGCTTGAGCGGACCCGAGGCGATGGACGAACTCGGCTGGGACGAGGCCCGCGACGACATCGTGCTGGTGGAATGGCCGGACCGCCTCGGCAGCCTGCGCCCGCCTGATGCGCTGACGGTGGCGCTGCAGCCGGCCGGCGGCGATGCCCGGCAGGCTATGCTGGCCGGCTGGCCCGACCGGATTGACGCGTTGCCATGACCCGTTCGGCGCAGATCGCGGCGTTCCTGGCCCGCCATGGCTACGGCGGGGCGCAGGCCGCGCCACTGGCGCAGGACGCCAGCTTCCGCCGCTACCTGCGCCTGACTGGCGGGCCGCGTTCGGCGGTGCTGATGGATGCTCCACCCCCCGAGGACGTCCGCCCCTTCCTGCGCCTTGCCGAACATCTAGCCGCAATCGGCCTGTCGGTGCCGGAGATCATCGCGGCCGATGCCGAGGCCGGGCTGGTGCTGGAGGAGGATCTGGGCGACGCGCTGCTGTCCACCATGCTCGATGCAATGGCGGCCGGGGTGGCAGGGCAACCGGACAAGGAAACGCCCCCTCGCCCCAGGCTTGATCCGTCACCCAATCCTCGCCCGCAAGGGGAGGGGGCGGCTGCCGGGACCGCCTCGCTTCTGCTGGACTCCGCCGTGGACGTGCTGGTGGTGATGCAGTGTGCCGCGCCGCCGCCAGGCCTGCCGGCGTGGGACGCCGCCACCATGGCGCAAGCCGCCCTCGGCACGCTGCTGGACTGGTGGTGGCCTGCCGCATTCGGCGCGCCCGCGCCACGAGCGGCCCGAACCGACTTCACCGCCGCGCTCGACGATATGCTGCGCCCGATCGCCGCGGGCCCGGTCTGCTTCACCCACCGCGACTACTTCGCCGGCAACCTGCTGTGGCTGCCGCACCGCTCCGACCTCCGCCGCATCGGCGTGCTCGACTTCCAGAGCGCCGCCCTCGGCCATCCTGCCTACGACCTGGTCTCACTGCTGCAGGATGCCCGCCGCGACATCCCGTCCGCGCTCGCGGACCGCGCCCTCGGCCGCTACCTGGCCGCCCGCCCGGAGCTCGACCCAACCGCCTTCCGCGCCGCTTATGCCGCCTGCGCCGCCCAGCGCCACCTGCGTGTCGCCTGCCAGTGGGTCCGGCTTGCGCTGCGCGACGGGCGCGCCCAGTACCTCGCCCACGGACCCCGCACGTGGCGCAAGCTGGCCGAGGCGCTGCGGCAGCAAGCCGCCGCACCGCTGGCCCAGGCCATGGACCGCTGGATCCCGCCCGGCTTGCGCGCCAACCCCAAAGGACTCACCGCATGAGCATCCGCCTCCGCAGCGCCATGGTGCTCGCCGCCGGGCGGGGTACGCGCATGCGCCCGCTCACCGAACACACGCCGAAGCCGCTGCTGCCCCTCGGCGGCAAGCCGCTGCTCGAGCATGCGCTGAACCGGCTGCACGACGCCGGCGTGGAAACCGTGGTGGTGAACGCCTTCTGGCTGCCCGACCGCCTGGCCGCCCACCTGGAACGCCGCGCCGCCGCCGGCTTGCCGCCCCGCACCATCCTGCGCCGGGAGGACGAACTGCTGGACACCGGCGGCGGCGTGCGCGCCGCGCTCGGCCTGCTCGGCGAAGCGCCGTTCTACGTTCTGAATGGCGATGCGTTCTGGGTGGACGGCCCGCGTCCGGCGCTGGCCCGCCTGGCCGACGCCTTCGCCGACGATGTCGATGGCGTGCTGCTGGTCCACCGCACCTTCCAGGTGCACGCCGAGGTCGGCTTCGGCGACTTCAACGTGGACAAATGGGGCGGCCTGGTCCGCCGCACCGAACGCGAGGTGGTGCCCTACATCTATGCCGGCGTGCAGCTCATCCGGCCGGAACTGCTGGCGAACACGCCGGAGGGACCGTTCAGCATGAACCTCGCCTGGGACCGCGCCATGCAGCGCGGCCGGCTGCGCGCGGTGGTGCATGATGGGCTGTGGTTCCACCTCTCCACCCCGCCCGACCTGGCGGAGGCGGAATCGGTGCTGCAGGCGCGGTTGACGGGCGAGACACGGTGAATCTGTTCCACCTGCCACCGCACATGCCGTTCCTGGACGCGCTCGCCGCCTCCTGGCTGGCCCGCAACGACGAGCCGATGACGCTGTCGCGCGGACTGATCCTGCTGCCGACCCGCCGCGCCGCCCGCTCCCTGGCCGAGGCTTTTCTGCGCGCCGCGGACGGCCGTCCCCTGCTGCTGCCGCGCATTACCGCCCTCGGTGCGCTGGACGAGGCGCCGCTGGCGCTGGCCGGCGCGCTGGACCTGCCGCCGGGGGTGGAGCCGATGCAGCGCCTCGCCGCGCTGACCCGGCTGATCCTGGCGCTGCACGGGGCGGACGGCGCGCCAAGGACCGCCGACCGGGCCTGGATGCTGGCCGGCGAGTTGGCGGCGCTGATGGATGAGGCGGAACGGGCAGAGATCGATCTTGCCGCCCGTCTGCCCGATGCGGCGGACCCGGCCTACGCCGCGCATTGGGGGCGGACGCTGGACTTCCTGCACCTGGTCACCGCGGCTTGGCCGGCATGGCTGGCCGACAACGGGCTGATGAACCCTGCGGCGCGCCAGGTGGCGCTGCTCAACGCGCAGGCGGCGGCCTGGCAGGCGGAGCCGCCGGTCGACCCGGTGGTGATCGCCGGAACCACCGCCGGGATTCCCGCGGTGGCTCGCCTGCTCCGCGTGGTGGTGGGGCTGCCGAACGGGCAGGTGGTGCTGCCGGCGCTGGACACGGAGATGGATGCGGGCGCCTGGGCGGATTTGCAGCCGCCGCACCCGCAGGCCGGGCTGCGGCGGCTGCTGGCCGATCTGGGGGCGACGCGGGAAGACGTCATCCGGCTCGATCCCCTCTCCTTGCAGGAAGGGGGCGGGGGGAGGGGCCGTGCGATCCATCCCGATACTCCGTTTGGAAGAACGCCCGCTCTCCCCATCCTTGGTCCGCTTCTCAGTCCAAGCCCGCAAGAGGCGGAAGAGTCTCCACAACGTTTCGCCGCGCTGGAACGCGCTCTCCTCCCCGCCTCCGCGTTGACGGACGACCAGTGGCGCGCCCCCGCCCTGCCGGCGCTCGCCGGGATCCGTCGCTTGGCCCCCGCCGACCAGCAGGAGGAAGCCGCGGCCATCGCCCTGGTCCTGCGCGATGCCGTCCAGACTCCCGGCCAGCGCGCGGCGCTGGTCACCCCGGACCGCGAACTCGCCGGCCGGGTGGCCGCCGAACTGCTGCGCTACGGCATCGTCGCCGACGACAGCGCCGGCGAGCCGGTGGCCGACACGCCGCCCGCCGTGTTCCTCCGCCTGCTCACCCGCGCGGTGGCGGAGGAGCTTGCCCCGGTGCCGCTGCTCGCCCTGCTGAAGCACCCGCTCGCCGCCGCCGGCCTGGATCCGGCCGAGTGCCGCGCCGGCGCCCGCGCCCTGGAGCGTGCCTGCCTGCGCGGCCCGCGCCCCGCACCCGGCCTGAACGGGTTGCGCATCGCGCTCGACAAGGCGACGCCGCCGCAGCCGCGCGCTGCTGACCTGCTGCAGCGGCTGGAGCAGTGCCTGGCACCCGCCCTGCGCATGGCCGCCTCGCTGGAGGTCGCCCCAGCCCAGGCGCTCGCCGCGCTGATCGAGGCGGCCGAACGCCTCGCCGCCACCGGCGAGGATTCCGGCCCCCTCCGACTGTGGGCCGGGGAGGAGGGCGAGGCGCTGGCCACCCGCCTCGCCGCGGTGCAGGACGCGCTGCCGATGCTGCCCGACCAGCCGCGTGCCGCCATGCCCGGCCTGCTCGACGCGGTGCTGGAAGGCGCGGCGGTGCGCAGCCGGCGTGCCCTGCGTGGCCGGTCCGACCGGCGCGAGCATCCGCGTGCGTTCATCTGGGGCCTGCTGGAGGCCCGCCTGCAAAGCCCCGACCTGATGGTGCTTGGCGGCTTGGTCGAAGGCGTGTGGCCGCCGGCCACCGATCCCGGCCCATGGTTGTCCCGGCCGATGCGGACGAAGGCCGGCTTGCCCTCCCCGGAGGAGATCGTCAGCCAGGCGGCGCATGATTTCGTCTCCGCCGCCTGCTCCGCCCCGCAGGTCGTGCTGTCCTGCCCTTCCCGCCGCGACGGCGCGCCGGCCGTGCCCGCACGCTGGCTCACCCGGCTGGACATGATGCTGGGAGGGCATGGCGCCGCATTGCCGGAACACCCGGCGGTGGGCTGGGTGCGCACGCTGGATCAGCCGGTGGACGGTCCGCATCCGGTCAGTCCACCACGTCCCTGCCCGCCGCATCCGCTGCGCCCGCGCCGGCTGAGCGTCACCGAGATCGAGACCTGGCTGCGCGATCCCTATGCGATCTATGCCCGCCACGTGCTGAAGCTGCGGCCGCTGGACCCGCTGGACCAGGAGACGGACGCCGCCGACTACGGCTCGCTGGTGCATGCCGGGCTGAACCTGTTCCTGCAGAAGCACGGCAACCGGTGGCCGCCCAACGCCGGCGGTGAACTGCGCGCGGCGCTGAACCGCGCCCTGGCGGAGGCGCATCTACGCCCGGCGCTGGCCGCCTGGTGGGCGCCGCGGCTGGAGCGCATCGCCGACTGGGTGGCGGAGATCGAGACGGAACGCCGCAGCCTGCACCGCCCGGAGTTGATCGTGCCGGAGGTGCAGGGCGACTGGATCCTGCGGCGGGAGGGCGGCGCGTTCCGCCTGGTCGGCCGCGCCGACCGGATCGAGCGCCGCGCCGACGGCTCGCTGGCGATCCTGGACTACAAGACCGGCACTCCCCCGAGCCAGAAGGACGTGGATGCCGGGCTGGCGCCGCAGCTGCTGCTGGAGGCGGCGATGGCGGCGGCTGGCGCGTTCGGCGCCGATCTGACCGGGGCGGCGGCGGAACTGAGCTACTGGCACCTGACCGGCGGCTTCGAGCCGGGGGCGCTGCGGTCGCTGTTCAAGGCCGACGCGGCGGCGATCGCGGCGGCTATGGAGGAAGCGCGGGAAAGCCTGGCGGCGCTGATCGACACCTACGACCAGCCGGGGCGCTGCTATCTGTCGCAGCCGCATCCCGGCCGCGCGCCACGCTTCTCCGACTATGCGCAGCTCGCCCGGGTGGCCGAGTGGTCCGCCGCGGGGGATGACGCATGAGCGGGGCGGACCGGCAGCCGGGTATGCAGACTCCTCCCCCTTCGCTTGCGGGCTTGGGCCAAGGCAGGGGCGAGGGGTCCCTGCATCCCCCCTCCGAATCCCCCCGTGCCCGCGCCAACCGCGAGCAGCTGCTGGCCTCCGACCCGGCCGCCTCGGCCTTCGTCGCCGCCTCCGCCGGCTCGGGCAAGACCAAGCTTCTGACCGACCGGCTGCTGCGCCTGATGCTGTCCGGCGCCAGGCCCGAGCGCATCCAGTGCCTCACCTTCACCAAGGCCGCCGCCGCGGAAATGGCGGTGCGGCTGCAGCGTATCCTGGGCAAGTGGGTCACCTTGCCATCCGAGGAGCTGGCCGGCGAACTCGGCCGGCTGCAGATCGAGCCCACCGAGCAGGCCCTGGCCGACGCCCGCGCCTTGTTTGCCCGGGTGCTCGACCTGCCCGGCGGCATGCGCATCGGCACCATCCACGCCTTCTGCCAGTCGTTGCTGCGGCGTTTCCCGCTGGAAGCCGCGCTGTCGCCGCACTTCCAGCTGGTCGACGAGTACGACGCCGCCGACGCACTGACCGAGGCGCGGGAGAGCATGCTCGCCCGCGCCGACACCCCGGCGATGCAGCAGGCGCTGACCGCACTGGCCGGCCTCGCCTCCGCGGCGCAGTTCGGCCGGCAGGTGGACGCGCTGCAGGTGGACCGCGACCGGCTCGCCGCGGCGCTGGCTTTGCCGGACCTCGCCGCCGCCCAGCGCCGCGCGCTGCGCATCACCGCCACGACCGAGGCGGAGGTCATCGCCGCCGCCGTCAACTGGCAGTCGGAGCGCGACCTGCGTGCCGCCGCCGAACTCGTGCAGCAGCTCGGCGCGAAGACCTGTGCCGAACGGGCGGCGCGCATGCTCGCCTGGCTGGGACTGGAGACGGAGGACCGGATCGAGCATTGGGCGCACTGGTGCACCGAGTTCCTCACCGGCGAAGGCAAGGCCCGCGCCGATGGCGGCTTCGTCAACAAGGCGCTGCTGGCGAAGCATCCGGAGATCGCGCCGGTGTTCCAGGCGGAATGCAGCCGCATCCTGGCTGCGCAGGACGATTGCCGCGCGCTGCGGCTGGCCGAACTGTCCGATGCGCTGCTGACCCTGGCCGCGCCGGTGCTGCGCGCGTACGCCGAGCATAAGGAAAGCGCCGGGCTGCTGGATTATGACGACCTGATCGGCAGGACCTCCGCGCTGCTGCGCGACCCGGGCGTCGCCTGGGTGCTGTACAAGCTGGATGGCGGGCTGGACCACCTGCTGCTGGACGAGGTGCAGGACACCGCCCCGGCGCAGTGGAAGATTGCGCACGCGCTGACCGAGGAGTTCTTCGCCGGCCTGAGTGCGCGCGAGGAGCACCGCACGGTGTTTGCGGTGGGCGACCGCAAGCAGTCGATCTACTCGTTCCAGGGCGCCGACGCCGACGAGTTCGACCGTGCCCGCCGCATCCTGGCGCGCCGGGTGCAGCAGGCGGACAAGCTGTGGCGGGAGACACCGCTGGACGTGTCGTTCCGCTCCACCAGCCCGGTGCTGGAGCTGGTGGACCGGGTGTTCGCCGACCCGGCCGCCGCCGCCGGCGTGGTGGAGCCGGGGCAGGCGCTGCATCACCTCGCCGACCGCGCCGGCCATGCCGGCAGCGTGGAGCTGTGGCCGCTGGCGCCGCTCCCGGATGCCGCCGATCCGCCGCCCTGGTCGGTGGCCGACGCCAATCACGGCCTGCAAACCGCGCCGCAATTGCTGGCGGAGACGCTCGCCGGCTGGATCCAGCAGCAGACTTCCGGGGATGTGCTGCTGGAGAGCAAGGGCCGGCCGCTGGTTCCCGGCGACGTGATGGTGCTTGTGCGCCGCCGCAACGACTTCGCCCGCGCCCTGGTGCGCGCGCTGAAATCGCGTGGCGTGCCGGTGGCCGGGTTGGACCGGCTGGTGCTGACCGAGCAGCCGGCGGTGCAGGATCTGATGGCGCTGGCCGACGCGCTGCTGCTGCCGCAGGACGACCTGACCTTCGCCTGTCTGCTCACCAGCCCGCTCGGCGGCATGGACGACGACGACCTGATGGCGCTGTCGGAGCATCGCCGCGCCTCGCTATGGGACACGCTGCAGGCCCGCGCCCCCGAGCGCCCGCACTGGCAGCGCGCCCGCGACTTCTTCGCCACGCTGCAGGCGCGGGTGGACTACGTCTCGCCGTACCTGCTGTTCGCCGAAGCCCTCGGCCCCCTCGGCGGCCGAGCACGGTTGTATGCACGACTGGGACCGGAGGCGGCGGAGCCGGTGGATGAGCTGCTGAACGCCGCACTGGCCTACAGCCGCAGCCACCCGCCGTCGCTGCAAGGCTTCCTGCACTGGCTGCGGCGGTCGGGCGCCGAGGTGAAGCGGGAGGCGGAGGCCGCCGGCAACCTGGTTCGGGTGATGACGGTGCATGGCGCCAAGGGGCTGCAGGCGCCGCTGGTGGTCCTGCCCGACACCACCGCCATCCCGCCGGACGACGGCACTCTGCTCTGGGCGGACGATCCGCAGACCGGCACTGCCGTGCCGCTGTGGGCGCCGCGCAAGGAGCTTCGCTGCGCCGCCGCCGACCGTTTGCGCGACGACGGCGCGCAGCGGCGGATGGAGGAGCATAACCGCCTGCTCTATGTCGCGCTGACCCGCGCCGAGGACCGGCTGGTGGTGTGCGGCTGGCAGACCCGCCGTCCGTTGCCGGACACCAGCTGGTACAACCTGGTCAGCCGCGGCTTTTCCCGGTTGGATGGCGCGGCGGAACCGTTTGGCAGCTGGGGCGACCGGCTGCGTCACAGCAGCCCGCAACGTGCCGAAGCCGACCTGCCGCGCTCCACCGCTTCGGCCGGACCGCCGGAGCCTCCGCCGGCCTGGGTCGGCCGCGCGCCGGGCTGGCGCCCGCTGCCCCCGCCCGAGGAGCCGGTTCGGCCCGAGCCGCTGGCGCCGAGCCGGCCGGAAGGGGTGGAACTCGGGGCGACGCCGGCGGCGGCCTCGCCACTGGCCGAACGGACGGAGGGCGACCGATTCCGGCGCGGGCAGCTGATGCACACGCTGCTGCAGCACCTGCCGTCGCTGCCGCCAGCACAGCGCGTGGAGGCGGCTCGACGCTGGCTGGACCGGCCCGGGCACGGGCTGCCGCCCGGGGCGGTGGAAGAGATGGCGGCGGAGGCGATCGCCGTCATGGAACATCCCGATCTGGCGCCGCTGTTCGGGCCGGATAGCCGGGCGGAGGTGCCGCTGACCGGGGTGATCGGCGACAGCGTCGTCGGCGGGCTGATCGACCGGCTGGCGGTGCTGCCCGGGCTGGTGCTGATCGCCGACTTCAAGACCAATCGCCGCCCGCCCGCGCGCGCCGCCGACACGCCGGTGATGTATCTGCGCCAGATGGCCGCCTACCGCGCCGTGCTGCGCGGCATCTTCCCGGACCGTCCGGTGCGCTGCGCGTTGATCTGGACCCGGGAAGCGCGGGTGGCCATGCTGCAAGACGAGCTGCTCGATTCGCACGCACCCGGCCGTGCAGCGGTGGACGCTTGACCGTTCTGCGCCACCGCCCCACCTGCCGGACAACACATGAGGTCTAGAGAGATGAGCGCGAATACCAAGCCTGTCACGGACCAGAGCTTCGACGCGGACGTGCTGAAGTCGAGCGAGCCGGTGCTGGTGGATTTCTGGGCGGAGTGGTGCGGCCCCTGCAAGATGATCGCTCCGGCGCTGGAGGAACTCGCCACCGAATTCGCCGGCAAGATGACCGTCGCGAAGGTGAACATCGACGAGAACCCGATGACGCCGAACAACTATGCGGTGCGCGGTATCCCGACTCTGATCCTGTTCAAGGACGGCAAGCCGGCGGCGCAGCAGGTCGGTGCGCTGCCGAAGTCGCGGCTGAAGGAGTGGCTGAGCAGCAATCTCTGACGCGTCCCGCCGACCGGCAGCAGGGGAGGCGACAGTCTCCCCTGCTGCCAGCTTGGCTGGCCCTCTCCCTGCTGCCGGCCCGGCTGCCCGTCTCCGCAAGAACCGTGTGGGACGGGCCGCTTAGTGCCGGCCTATGACGCAGCCCCCGCACGTAGCTCGCTCAGCACGCCGTCCAGAAGTTCCGTCATCCGGTCGATCTCCGCATCGGTGACCGTCAGCGCCGGCATGAAGCGCAGCGTGTCGAGGCGCGGCGCGTTGATCAGCAGCCCAGCTTCCTGCGTCCGCTCCACCACTGCCAGCGCGACGCCGTCCGGCAGCGCCAGCGCCTGCAGCAAGTCACGGCCGCGCACCTCGCCGCCGCCGAACCGCACCGCGAGTTGCCGCAGCCGGGCTGCCAGATGTTGGCCCGCCGCCGCGACGCGCGCCAGGAAACCGGGTGCGGTGATCGTATCCAGCACCGCGCAGCCCGCCGCCGCCATCAGCGGGTTGCCGCAGAAGGTGCCGCCCTTGTCCCCGTATTCGAAGCAGGCCACGTCGCGATGCGCCAGCAGGGCGGCCAGCGGCACGCCGCCGCCAAGCCCCTTGGCCAGCGTCATGATGTCCGGCGTGCTCGCAGCCGAACACCGTGCCGGTCCGGCCGATCCCGGTCTGGATATCGTCCAGGATCAGCAGGATGCCCCGATCCCGGGTCAGTGCCCGCAGGCCGCGCAGGACGTCGTCCGAGGCGGCGAACACACCGGCCTCGCCCTGGATCGGCTCCAGCATCACCGCCACGGTGCTCGGCCCGATCGCCGCCCTGACCGCGTCCAGGTCATTCAGCGGCACCCGCACGAAGCCGGAAAGCTCGGCTCGAATAGCGCGTCCCATTGCGGCTTGCCGGAGGCCGACATGGTCGCCAGCGTGCGGCCGTGGAAGCCGTGGTCCATGGTGATGATCTCGCAGGCGCCGCCGCGGTGCAGCGCGCCCCATTTGCGCGCCAGCTTGATCGCGCCTTCGTTTGCCTCGGCGCCACTGTTGGCCAGGAACACCCGGTGCAGGCCGCTGAGCCGGACCAACTGGCCGGATAGCCGGACCATCGCGTCGTTGTAGAAGGCCGGGCTGCAGTTGATCAGCCGCTGCGCCTGGTGCGCCAGGGCTTCAAGCAGCACCGGCGGCGAATGACCCAGGCAGTTCACCGCCCAGCCCTGGATGAAATCCAGGTAGCGGCGTCCGGCACTGTCGGTCAGCCAGGAGCCCTGGCCGGCGACAAACACCACCGGCGGCCGCGGCGTGATGTCCATCACCGCGGCGAAGTCTTCGGCCGGGGTCGCGGGCGGGTTGAGAAAATCGTCCATCGGGGTCGTCCTTCCTGGTTGGTGGAAGCGACGGGGCATCCCGGATGCGAAAAGACCCCCGCCGCTGCCGACGGGGGCCTTGGAGAGTGGTCTGCCGAACTGGCTAGTACAGCGTTCGCAAATTGGTGACTGGAATGCGTACCACGTCGTGGCGGGCGAAGGTCCGCCCCGCGACTGGCTGGAGGAAACTCCTCGCAACACGTCGCCCGTACATTGGGATTCCCCCGCAGCAAGCCGTGGGTGGCACCAGCGCCGTCGCTCGCCCTCCACTGTTCCGATCGGCAATTCCGAATCGAAGTACTAGTACGCGCGCAGACTGCCCGCCCCCGTCAGGTGACGGCGGCGTCGGCGGTCTCCGGTGCGCGGCGCGGGCAGGTGGGGATGCCGGCAGCGAGGCGCATTCGGGCGGGGCCAGTCAATCGGCGTCTGCACGCGGATCGGCGGTGCGGGGCTTGGCAATTCGGAATAGTACGTATTGCCAATAAAGCCGTAATGTAGGACAATGGTCATAGTCGCGACGGAGTCGCGGACAAGGGGCCTAGCGGCCATGGCGCTGCCTTACCTCCTCCCAGCTGAAAGACCCCGCGCAGCAGCCTTCCCGCGCCATCCGGGCAAGCGCCGGTTCACGGTGCAGGCCCGGGGCGAGGATGACGCTTCTCCCTGTTCCCATTTCTGCCTCTTACAGCCAAAGGCATTTGCAATGAGTGATACGATGACGCCGAAAGCAGCCGCATCAGCCCCGCTGTCCGCCGACCTCAAATCCGCAGTGCTGGCCGCCGCCGACGCGCATTTCGCCGCGGTCAGCGCCGACGTCACGCGCCTGAAGGGCGCCGTCTCCAGCGACCTGACCGGCCTCGCCACCAGCGGAACGTCGGAATTCGAGCGCCTGGAGACCAGCGTGGTTGCCGAGATTGCCCGGTTGCGTGCCGACCTGACCGGCGCCACGCCGCGCATCTACCTGCTGGCCGCGGTTCTGGCCGTGGCGTCGGCCGCCGCCGTGGTCGGCCATTTCGTCGTCCACCTGTTCTGAGCGCCGACTGGCGGCGGGGCGCACCCGCGGCCCGCCGCCGGCGCATGAAAGATCCCCATGCCGCTGCTCGCGCTTCTCACCGGCCCGGCGGCCAAGATCGTCGGTATTGCCGCCCTGGCCCTCGGCCTGCTCGTCGCCGGAGCCCTTGTCCTGCACCAGCACGACGCGCAGGTGCGGGCGGAACAGATCGCCGCCGCTCAGGCGGCGCAGATCGCCACCATGCAGGCGGACCACACCCGCACCGTCGCCGCGCTGGAGGCGCAGGCCGCCGCCGCCGCGGCGCGCGCCAACCGGCTTGCCGCAACCAGGAGCATCGTCGATGCCGCACCACATTCTGCCGCGTGCAATGCCTCTGCTGCCGTGCGCGCTGCTGTTGACGGCCTGCGGCAGCAGTCTGCCGAACATCGTTGAGGCGCCCCGACTGACGGTGCCTGCCTCCCTGCTCGCCTGTGCCGCACAGCCCGAACCGCCGCCGCCCGGCACGGACGATACCGTCCTGGCGCACTGGATCCTCGACCTGGCTTCAGCGGGCGACGATTGCCGCGGCAAGCTGGCGGCGGTGGCGAAAGTGCTGAACCCCTGACCGGCTTGCGGCCGGGAATTCACGCGGGAACAGCACGTTGGCCGGGTTTCTTGAGAAACGACACAAATTTTCGTGAACCGATGGCATGTCTCTTGTCCTGGAGTCGCGCCGTTTCCGGCGAGATTCGTCCAGCCGCCACGTTCGAGTGAAAGAATTTGCAAATCAACCTTCAGTTAGGTTGCACGTCGCCTAACTGGCGGGGTGGACGACCTGGAAGAGTTGGTCCGGCTGGAGCGTCAACGCGGCAACTCATCGCGCCGCGGCCAGCCCGATCCTGTGACGGGCCGCCACCTTTGTAAACCGCAAGAAACCAAGCCGGGGCCATGGACCAGGATCTCTCGCCGCGCGACGTATTGGTCGCGGATCGCCAGGCGCTGTTTCGTCACGGGCTGATCGGCCTGTTGCGCGATGCGTGGCCCGACTGGGCATTCGACCAGGCCGGCAGCTTCGACGACACGGCGCGGCAGATGGCGTCGGGCCTGCCGAGCCTGCTGTTGCTCGACCTCGATCTGCCCGGCCTGTCCGGGGCCGAGGGACTGCGGCAATTGTGCAACAGTTTTCCCGATTGCACCGTGATGGTGCTGGCCGATGCCGACGATCGCGCAACGATTCTGCAATGCCTGGAAGCCGGCGCGCAAGGCTATGTACTGAAATCGGCCAGCCCGATGCAGTTCCTGCGGGCGCTGGAAACCGTTCTGGCCGGCGGCGTCTTCGCTCCGGCGAGCCTGTCCGGCCGGCCGATCCTTGAGCCGCCGCTCCCGCTGATGCTGCCGCAACCCGCCCAGGAATTCGATCTGGTCCTGGCGCAACTGACCGACCGGCAGCGCGACGTGTTCCGCCTGCTGGCCGAAGGCTGCGCCACCAAGACGATCGCCCGGCGACTCGACCTGGCGGTCGGCACGGTGAAAGTTCATCTGGCGGCGATCTACCGCGCACTGGGGGCGCACAGCCGGCTGGAGGCGCTGGCCAAGGCGCGCAATGGTGTCATGTGGCCTGGCCTGCTGGTGCAGGATCCGCCCGAGCGGCAGCCGCGGGGTGCGCCGGAAGCAGCGGACAGCTATTTGGGATAGCAGGCCGTCTCGCTCAGCGTGCGGTTGGTCAGCTGCGCCACGAAATGCGGCAGCCGGTCGGCGAAATACGTTGTCGTAATGGTGACCGCTTCGAAACTGCCGGCCGGACAGGGCGATGGGCTCGGATTGACCTGAACGTCGCTCGCCGTAACGACGCCCGAGAACATCCATTGCGTTACCACATTGACGGCATGGGTCTGCGCACTGGCGTCATCCGGGCATGCGGACGAGCTTACTGCCCTGCAGCGCGCGGTGTCCTCCGCGGCCGCCTGCAGCGCGCTCTTGCCCCAGAAGATCAGCCCGACCTCGATCGTGCCGACGCACAGCGCGATCAGGGCGCCGGCCAGCATGGCGAATTCCACCGCGGCGACGCCGCGGCGGTCGCGCAGCAGGCCCGCGCGCCGCCTCATTGCTGCAGCTCCACCGCCGCGGTCTCGGTGATGCTGAGCCCGCCGATCAGTACCTGGATCGGCACCAGCAGCTCCGGCGTGTAGGTGGCGGTGATCACCGCGAAGGTGCGCGGCGTACTGCCGTCGGGGCAGGTCGTGCTGTTCTGCACCAGCTGCGGCGGCGACGTTTGAATGCAGTATTTGGTTACCGACACGGCCGGATCGCCGGAGGGCAGGCCCAGCGCCGCCACGTTCGCCACGACCGATCGGACGTTGGTCTGACTGACTCCCGTCCCCGTCAATACCGCGTATTCCGCGCCGGCCGACACCGCGGCGGCAAGCCGGCTGCGGCAGTACACGGCAAAGCCGAAATCCGCCGCCGCTCCCAGGAACAGCACCAGCACCGGGCCGATCAGGGCGAATTCCAAGGCCACCGAGGCCCGCGCGCCACGCAACAGACGCCGCCGCCAGCGCAGGGCAGGCTTCCTTCGCATTGTGCAGCACCTCCGGCTGAATACACATCAAGCACATCCGGCGGCGTTTTCCGATCCGCCGGAACGCCTAGTCCTTTTGGACTAGGCTCGCGCGCGGAGGATTAGGGCAACGCAGCCCTGCCTTCGGCCATCTGGCAGAATTTACCGCAGACGAAATTTTCACGAAGTTGCAGGCCGCAACGAGCAATCACCGGGTGGAGGTTTCCGATGTTGGTCCTTCGGGTCGGCAAGACACCATTCTGCAAGGGTGGTAACGATCTGGCCGTGCTGCGGCAGCACGGCGTGCGTGCCGAAGTCGCCGAGTCGGGGCGCGATGCATTGGATTTCCTGCGCCTGTACGAGTACGACCTCGTGCTGATGGATCTGCACCTCGCCGACGTGCCGGCCTACGAGGTCGTGCGCATGATCCGTGCGGCGGAATTCAAGGTGCCGGTGGTCATCCTGGCAGATACCGCGACTGCGCAAACCAAGGTGCGTGCGCTGGACCAGGGCGCTGACGATTTCGTCATCGTGCCGTGCGACGCCGAGGAATTGCTCGCGCGGATCCGCGCCGTGGTGCGCCGCAGCCAGGGACATTCGAACTCCGTGCTGCGGCTGGGTCCGGTGGAACTCAGCCTACATCGCCGCGAAGTCCGCGTGCATGGCCAGGCCATGCATCTGTCGCGGCGCGAGTTCGCCGTGCTGGAGCTGCTGTTCTTGAAGCAGGGCAGCATCCTGAACAAGACGGCCTTCCTCAACCACCTCTATTGCGGCATGGAAGAGCCGGAAATGAAGACGATCGACGTCATCATCTGCCGGCTACGGAAGAAGCTGGCGGTGGCGGGCGTGCCGACCTTGATCGATACGGTCTGGGGCTGCGGCTACATCCTGCGCGAGCCGGATCCGATTCCGGCCGCGCACGACAGCGCCGTTTGGACACCGCGTATCGCCGAGGCCGCGTGACGGCCGTACCGGGCACAGCCGGCAGCAGGGACAGCGATGCGACGTCCCGCGCATAGCCGGCGTGTCCGACGCATTTTGCCGCAGTGGTTGCAGATTGCAACCATCCTCGGCTTCAGCGTCATTGCGACGACACAGGCCGCGGCGCAGTACGCCCCGGCCTGTGTCGATGCAGGCCGCAAGGCGCAAGATGGTACCATTCTGCCGCCGGGCCTGCTGCTTGCAGTGGGGCGCGTGGAAAGCGGACGCTGGGACCCGCAACAGCGCCGCGTACTGCCCTGGCCCTGGGTCATCGACGTCGCCGGCCAACCCCGCTTCTTTGCCGACAAGCAGTCCGCCGTGCAGTCCACGCGCGCGCTGCTCGATGGCGGCCAGCGCAACATCGACGTGGGCTGCTTTCAGATCAGCCTGCTGCATCATCCGTTTGCCTTCGCCGGCCTGGAGCAGGCGTTCGATCCCGCAGCGAATGCGCAGTACGCGGCGAACTTCCTGATTGCCTTGCACAGCCGGTACGGAAACTGGGCCGATGCCGTGGCCGCCTATCATTCCGCCGATCCGGCGCGCGGCGTGCCGTACCGCGATCTGGTGTTCGCCGCCTGGAGCCCGGCAGGCGCTGTCTGGAACGCGCCCAGTTTTCCCTCGGTGCACGTATGGACGCCAGGTATTCCGGGTTCGGCGCCCGAGGTGATCAATCTTGACGGTCACGCCGCTTCATCCGGTTTGCATCTGCCCCGGGTGATCACGCCGAACCGCTAAGGCGACGCCCAACAATGATCGGGTCGTTCGCCCGCGGCGGCCATCACACCTGGTGGGCGACCAGCGGCGCCTCTCGCGCTAATTCCTACGGATCGCCCAAGGGTCCGCCAACGGCGTCGATTGCAGGACGCGGCGCATCCTGCCGGCCTGGCCTGAAGCCGGCCCTTCACGGTTTCTCCTTGTCCACACCAGCAAGACACCGATGGACAGCCTTCGCTGCCCATGCCGGGAGAGGGTGCGCCTTGCCTCCGCCTGTGACGGCCGTTGCCGCCGCGTGCGAACGCAACGGCACAGCGGACTTGCCGCCCCGCGCCTGCGACGGCACACGGACAATGCGTGAAAACGGCGTTGCCTGTGCATGCGCCGGTTGCATGCAACGGCCCTTGCCGGCGTGGTGCGAAGCCGAAGCCTGCCGGCAACATCGGCAGTTTTCACCACAATGCGATTAGCGGTGAAACCTCCGCTTAACTCCGGGCATGCTTAATGACACCTGCATGCGTGCGGCGGAGAAGTCTCGCGATGGTTGTCATGCCGCCACGCAGCGACATCGGGCACTTAATGTGAAGGATAAGCACCATGATCGAATTCCTGCGGACCTGGATCGAGCTGAAGACCGACCGAAGGGCCGTTACCGCCCTGGAATACGGGCTGATCGCCGCCGCCATCGCGGCTGTGATCGCCGGCACCGTGTTCACCCTCGGCGGCCACATCAACGGCACCTTCAGCAGCATCGACGCCTCCCTCTGATCGCTGCGGGTGGCTTGAGGCTCTTCAGTCCCAATACGGCATCTCTCGTCACGCCGTGTTGGGACTGAAGCTCCCCATGGCGCATTCGCTGCCCTGGATTCCGCCATGCCTGGAACGCTGCATACCGCGCTTGAATTCGGCTTCTGCATCGGCGGCATTCTCTGTCTGTTGATCGCCGCGGGACACGATGTGGTTGCCCGTACGGCGCCCAACTGGACGGCGGGCGGATTGCTGGTCTGCGGCGCCGCTCTGCGCACATTGCAGGGCAATCTGTTCACCGGCCTGCTGGTGGGCCTGGCAATGCTGCTGGTCGCCGCATTCTGCTGGCGGCGCGGCTGGATGGGCGGCGGCGACGTCAAACTGCTGACCGGGGCCGCGGTACTGGTCCCGCCCGGACAGATCCTCGGCTTCGTTCTTGCGGTCACGCTGTCGGGCGGCGTGCTCGCCATGCTGTACCTTGCGGGTAAGCGCTTCGTTCCGGCACCGGCGCCGAAACGTCCACGCAACCTGCTCGCCCGGGCCTTGCGGGCGGAGCGCTGGCGCATCCGCCGCGGCGGGCCGCTCCCCTATGCCTGCGCCATCGCTGCCGGCGGCCTGATCGTCCTGCTGTAGAGCCGTCCCATGATCCTGCGCATCGCATTCTTCGTTCTGATGGCCCTGGGTCTGACAGGTTTCGGCACCGTCGCCTGGCTCGCCACCCGGCCGCCCCCGGAGGCCGTCGCGGCGGCCGCCGCGGCTCGCCCCAAACCTCCGGCCAAGATTGCCGTGCTGGTCGCCGCGCAACCGCTGCATGCCGGCAACCTGCTGAAGCCCGGAGATCTCGTCGGCAAGGAAGTAACCGTCGCCGAGGCAAACGCCATGGACGCCAACCGCGACACCCCGGATATCCGCCGGCAGCTGATCGGCGCCATGGTGCGCCGCAGCCTCGGCGCCGGCGACGTGCTGCGTAACACCGACCTGATGCGGCCGGGCGATCACGGGTTCCTCGCGGCGGTGCTCCAGCCGGGCATGCGCGCGGTGTCGATCGCCGTCGACAATACCACCGGGTCGGCCGGGCTGATCTGGCCGGGCGACCATGTCGACCTGATCCTGACACAGAACCTGAACGGCCCCTTGATCACCGCCGGCCATCAGGTGGCGGCGGAAACCGTGCTGTCCGACATCCGCGTGCTGGCGATCGACCAGCAGATCATCGAAGGCGCCGCGCCGACGGCGTCCGGCTCGCAGCGTACCGTCACGCTGGAAGTGACGCCGGACCAAGCGGAGCGCATTTCCGTTGCCACCCGGCTTGGCCGGCTGTCGCTCGCCGTGCGTTCGGCCGGCCCCACGCGCGAACTGGCCAGGCTCACCGGCGGTCCCGACACCACATGGGCCATGGACGTCTCGCCCGCACTCGGCAAGGAGGCAAAAACGCCGACCGAGGTGATGCGCATCTACCAGGGCGCGGCGGATGTGAAGGAGTTCAAGTTCTGATGCGCAGCTTCGCCCGCATGGTATGCAGCCTCGGTCTGGTTGGCATGCTGACCGGCTTGCCGGAGGCAGCCTGGGCGGTCGCCGCACCGCCGCTCGCGGTCGCCAACGCCCCCGAGCACGGCGCGCTGTCGCTGGAATCCGGCACCGGCAAGGTGCTGACGCTCGGCGGTGCCGCCGCCAACGTCTTCGTCGCCGACCCGAAGGTCGCGGAGGTGCGTCCCGCCAGCGCGACCAGCCTGTTCATCTTCGGCGTCGGCGCAGGCCGCACCACGATCGCCGCGATGGACAATGCCGGCCATGTGCTGGCCCAGTACGACGTGACCGTGCGGCCATCGGCGTACGGCGCGCTGGAGGCGCAGGCCGCCATCGCCCGCCTGATTCCCGGAAGCGACGTGAAGGTGCAGGCGCAGCAGAAGGGGATGCTGCTGACCGGTACGGTCAACAGTCCGGAGGACGCCGCGCAGGCTGCGGCCATCGCCAAGGGCTACGGCGACAGCGGGGCAAATATCGACAACGAAATGATCATCCGCGCGCCGATCCAGGTGACGCTGATGGTCCGCATGGCAGAGATGTCGCGCAGCGTGGTGCGCAACCTGGGAGTCAACTGGCAGGCGCTTGGGCAACTCGGCAAGTGGAGCTTCGGGTTTGCCACTCCGGCATCTCTGGCGGCCGGCAACGGCGCCGGCAGCCTGCTTGGCAGCATGACGACGGGGGGCGGGCCGAACTCCTTCAACGCCAATGCGGTGATCGACGCGCTGGCGCAGGATAATCTGGCGCACATATTGGCGGAACCGAACCTGACGGTCATGAGCGGTCAGACGGCGAGCTTCCAGGCGGGCGGGCAGTTCCCGATTCCGGTCGGGGAAGGCAATGGCACGATCAGCATAACGTTCAAAAGTTTCGGGGTGATGTTGAGTTTCACCCCGACGGTGATGAACGACGGCCGTATCAACCTTCATGTCAGTCCGGAAGTCAGCGCGCTCGACAAGGCAGACGGCGTGCTCCTCACCTCGGGCAACGCCTCGATTTCCGTTCCCGCCCTGACTGTTCGCCGAGCGGATACGACGGTCCAGCTCGGCAGCGGGCAGAGTTTCGCGATTGCGGGATTGCTCCAGCAGCAGACAAACGATAACGGCCAGGGCGTGCCGGGACTGGGCGACGTGCCGGTGCTGGGTGCGCTGTTCCGCTCCAGCACGTTTCAGCGCCAGGAATCGGAACTGGTGATCATCGTGACGCCGTACATCGTCCGCCCGGTGGACGATGCGGCAAAGCTGCATTTGCCCACCGACGGCTACAAGCCGGCCGGCGAGATCGATCGCCTGCTGCTGATGCGACAGGTTTCCGCCAATCAGCCCGCGGTGCCGGTACGGATTCCCGGCGACGCCGGCTTCATGGTGCGCTAGGCAGTCATGACACGCCATGTGATCGCATTACCGATTTTGCTCAGTGGCTTGCTGCTGGCTGGCTGCACCAGCATCGATCCGTACCACCGCGCGGGTATGTGGCAGCCGAGCGGCGCCAATGCCGCCAATCTTGCCGCAATGGTGGCGGATCCGCATGACCTGATCCGTGGCCATGGCGTCAATGGCGGGCTGGCCAAGGATCAGGTTGTCGCCGTGGACAAGGTCTGGAGCGGCGCCGCGAAGTCAGGGACGAGTTCCGGTGGCTCCTCCGCCGCAGCGGCTTCGCCGGGAGGATAATTGCCATGCCTGATGACGGCGCCGCCACAGCACTTCGGACCGGCGAGCATCAATCGGAAGCCGCGTCCGCACGGCATGACCGCGCGTCGCTGATCGCCTTCGTCACCGAGGCGCGCTCCGAGGAAGCGTTGCGCGACGGCCTGACCGAAGCGACCTCCGAAGACCTGGACATCCGCCGCGGCGGCATCCGCGCCGCCATCGCGGCGATGCAGAAAAGCGCCACGCCCAAGGTGCTGATCGTCGATGTCAGCGGCGAGGAGCAGCCGTTGACCGCCCTCGGCGACCTGTCGAACGTGGTGGAGCCGGATGTCTGCGTGCTGGTGATCGGCGAGATCAACCACGTCGATTTCTATCGTGAGGTGACGCGCGGCCTGGGCGCCTCCGACTACCTGGCGAAGCCGCTCACCCGCGACACCGTGGCGCGGCATTTCATTCCCTTTCTGCGCGGCCATGCCCCGCCGACCCAGGGCGTGCTGGGCGGGCGCGCCATCGGCGTGACCGGCGTGCGCGGCGGCGTCGGCGCGACCACCATCGCAGTCAACCTGGCGTGGAATTTCGGTGTCTGGATGCGCCGCCACTCGGTGCTGCTCGATCCGGACATCCACCTGGGCAGCGCCGCCTTCCTGCTGAACATCCAGCCCGGCGCGGGATTGCGCATGGCGCTGGAAGCACCGGAACGCATCGACTCGCTGCTGGCCGAACGCGCCGCACAACCCGCCGCCGATCGGCTGCACGTGCTGGGCGGCGAAGAAAAGCTGGCGGTGCAGAGCAATCCGGCGCCGGGTGCCGCCGGCGTGCTGCTGGGCGCGCTGCGCCGCCGCTACAATTTCATCATCGCCGACGTGCCGTTCCGTCCGCTGCAGCTCAACCGCGACCTGCTGGACCTGGTGGACCAGCGCGTGCTGGTGATGGAACCGACCCTGGCTGCGGTGCGCGACACATTGCGCCTGCTCGCCTTGCCGCCTGGCCTGGAACAATCGCAGCGCGCCATCATCGTGCTGAACCGCGTCGGCATTTCCGGCGGGCTGACGCGGCGCCAGGTGGAAGACGCACTGAAAATGAAGATCGATGTCGCCATCCCCGATCTGCCGCGGCAGGTCGGCAACGCGGCGACCCTCGGCGAACCCGCAATGGCCAGCAGCAGCGGCTTCCGCGGCGGTATCCAGGAACTGGCGCGGCAGGTCGCCTTCGTCCGTCTGCTGGACGCCGCCCCGAGCATCGATCCTGCGAAGCCGGGCGGCGGACGGCGATGGTTTTCCCTCCGCCGTACAAAATAACCGAGCAGGCCGTCAGATTTTGCCATGTCCGTGAGCTTTGCTTCCAGTTTCGGCCGCCGCAGCACGATACCCCCTGCGCCTGCGGAGATGCTGCGTCCCGCCGCGGCGGTGCCCGCTGCCGTTCCGCCGCCTGTGCCGGCGCCGAGCGTGCCGAACGAGGCGATCGTCGAACTGCGTACCGTGTGCCTGGCCCGGCTGGACCCTGCGGTCGTCGCCGCGATGCCGGCGGATCGGTTGACCCTCGACGTCGAACGACTGCTCTCGGAAACCGCCACGGAACGCCGCATCCAGCTCAACGGCCGCGAGCAGCGGGCGCTGGCCGAGGAACTGGTGGACGACATCCTCGGCCTCGGACCGCTGGAGCCGCTGCTGGAAGACGAGAATATCAGCGAAATCATGGTGAACGGTCCGAACAAGACCTTCATCGAACGTGCCGGCAGGCTGGTGCTGTCGAATGTGCGATTCCGCGACACCATGCACCTGGCCAATGTCTGCCAGCGCATTGCCGCCGGCGTCGGCCGCCGCGTGGATGAATCCAGCCCGATGTGCGACGCGCGGCTGAAGGACGGATCGCGCGTCAACATCGTGTTTCCGCCGCTGGCGCTGGACGGGCCCTACATCTCGATCCGCAAGTTCGGCAAGAAGGGCGTGGACTTCGCCCAGTTGATCGCCTGGAAGGCGCTGACCGCACAGGTCGCGCGCGTGCTGGAGATCGCCTCGCACGCGCGGCTGAACATCATCATTTCCGGCGGCACCGGCTCCGGCAAGACGACGATGATGAACGCGCTGTCACGTCGGATCGACCCCGGCGAACGCGTGGTGACGGTGGAGGACACCGCGGAGCTGCAGCTGCAGCAGCCCCACGTGGTCCGCCTGGAGACGCGGCCGCCGAGCCTGGAGGGACGCGGCGAGATTACCCAGCGCGACCTGGTCCGCAACGCGCTGCGCATGCGGCCGGACCGCATCATCATCGGCGAGGTGCGCGGCGGCGAGGCGTTCGACATGCTGCAGGCGATGAACACCGGCCATGACGGCAGCATGTCCACGATCCACGCCAACACCACGCGCGACGCGCTGACCCGCATCGAGAACATGGTGCAGATGGGCCAGATGGGCCTGCCCTCCGCCGCGATCCGCACGCAGATCGTCAGCGCCATCGACCTGATCGTGCAGATCGAGCGCCAGCGCGACGGCGGCCGGCGGGTGACGCAGGTCACCGAAGTCTGCGGCATGGAAGGCGACGTGATCGCGCTGAACGACGTCTTCCAGCTGGAAATCCAGGGCGAAGGTCCGGACGGCAGGTTGTTCGGCCGCTACAAGGTCAGCCGCGTGCCACCCGCCTTTGCCCGGCGGCTGGCCTATTTCGGCCTCGAGCGCGCCTGGCGGGAGGCGCTGGAGGAAAAGGAACCATGAGCCTCAACCGCTCGCTGCTGTTCCTGCTGGCGATGTCCGTCATGTCGCTGATCGGCCTGGCCTATAGCGGCATGCTGGTGTCGCAGGCGCAGCGCCAGCGCAAACGGGTGAACGAGCGCTTCGGCATGGTCACCGCGCCGCATGCCCGGACGCGGACGCTGCAATTGTCGGCATTCGTGCGGCCCTCCAACAACCAGCAGCAGCGTTCGATCAGCGGCCAGCTGGCGGCATTGTTCCGGATCAACCTGGAACGGGCCGAAATCTATCCGGTGAAATGGTGGCTGGTTCTGCTGGTGACGCTGGCGGTGGCCGACATCGCCCGGCTGCTGGCGCGCGACCTGCTGGGCGACTTCCTCGCGCTGCTGGCGATGCCGGTCGTCTGGGTGATGCTGAGCCGCAGTTTCTTCAACTGGGCGGAGAACCGCCAGCGCGACAAGATGCTGGCGCAGTTCCCCGACGCGCTGGCGATGATCGTGCGTTCGGTGCGGGTCGGCATCCCGGTGATGGAGGCGATGCGCGCCGTGGCGCACCAGATCCCGGCGCCGACCGGCCCGGAATTCGACCGGTTGACCAACCAGGTCGCCGTCGGCGGCGCGCTGGAGGACGCCATCATGGAACTGGCCCGTCGCAGCGGCCTGCCGGAATATCGCTTCTTCGCCACCGCCATCGCGCTGCAGAACCAGACCGGCGGCAAGCTCAGCGACGCGCTGGACAGCCTGGGCGACACGATCCGCAAGCGCATGGCGCTGAAATCCAAGGCGCGTGCGATGACCTCCGAGGCGCGTGCCAGCACCATGGTGCTGGCCGGCATGCCGGTGCTGACCGGCGCCGGATTATGGGCACTCAACCCGAAATACATGAACATCCTGTTCGAAACGAGTTCCGGCCATAAGGCCTTCGGCGCGGCCGTCCTGTCGCTGAGCCTCGGCCTGCTGGTGATGCGGACCATCATCAAGAAGACGCTGAAATGAACACCGTCACGCTGCTGGTGGGCACGGCCACGCTGCTGCTGCTCGGCATACTGCTGATGAGCGTGGTGATGCTGCGCGAGGCCGGCCGCAAGCAGCGGCTGGAGGGGCGCATCGCCATGCTGCACGGCAAGGCACCTGGCCAGGGCATCCACATCCAGCGCGAGGCGTTCCGCGTCGTCGCCATGCGGCTGCTGGCCAGGGTCGGCCAGGGCATCCTGCGCACCGGCATGATTTCCCCCGGTGCGCTGAAGGATGTGGAGAACACCCTGGCGATGAGCGGCATGCGGGGTTCGCAGGGTGTCGGCGTGTTCATTGGCTGCAAGATCCTGCTGCTGTTCGGCACCCCGATGGTCGCGTGGGCGGCCACCCGCAGCCTGTCGCTGCCTGAATTCATGCATATCGGGGGGCTGCCGATCGCCGCGATCTTCGGACTGATCGCGCCGGACTGGCTGGTCGGACGGTGGCGCAAACGCTACCTGGAGCGGCTGGACCAGGCGCTGCCGGATGCGCTCGACATGATGGTGATCTGTAGCCAGGCCGGGCTGGCGCTGGGCCCCACCATCATCCGGGTCGGCGCCGAATTGCAGAACGCCTATCGCGAGATCGCCGCCGAGTTCGAGATGACGGCGAACGAGCTGCAGATCATGGCGGACAGCAAGATGGCGCTGCACAACCTCGGCCAGCGGACCGGGCTGGACACGTTCAAGCGCCTGTCCACCACGCTGATTCAGACGATCCAGTACGGCACGCCGGTCTCCGACGCTCTGCGCGTGCTGTCCAGCGAGATGCGGCAGGAAGCCCTGACCCGGTTCGAGGAGAAGGCGGCGCGCCTGCCGGTGATGCTGACCATGCCGATGATCGTGTTCATTCTGCCTTGCACCTTCCTCATTGTCGGCGGCCCTGCCATTATCCAGATCATGAAGGTATTCGGTAGCCATCATTGACCCGATTCGCTCGAATACGCGGGGCGGGGCTGGTTCTTTTGCTGCTGCTGTCGGCCTGCAGTGGCGGCAGGCCCCGCCTGGGGGTCAACCAGCCGGGAATCGACGTGGCACGCGCGGCCTTGCGTGGCGGCTCGCCGCAGGTCGCGCTGCAGGTCACCCAGGGCCTGCTGGCGCAGAACCCGGCCGACGAGCCGGCGCTGATCCTGCAAGGCGACGCCCTGACGACGCTTGGCCGGCTCGACGAGGCGGCCACCAGCTACACCGAGGTGCTGAAGCGTGATCCGGCATCGGTGAACGCGCATATCGGCCTGGGGCGGCTGCGCCTGGCGACCAACCCGTCGCAGGCCGAGGCGCTGTTCCTGGAAGCGCTGGATGCCGACCCGCGCAATACCACCGCGCTCAACGATTTGGGGATCGCCCGCGACCTGCAGGGCCGTCACACCGACGCGCAGCAGGCCTATAGCAAGGCGCTGGGCATCGACCCGGCCTTGCATGCGGCGCAGGTGAACCTGGCGCTGTCGCTGGCGATGAGCGGCGATTCGGGGCCGGCCGTGAAGCTGCTGCAGCCGCTGGCCTCCGAGCCTGGCGCATCGAAGAAACTGCGGCACGACTTGGCGGCGGTGCTGGCGATGGGCGGCAACCGGGCCGAGGCGGAGCGCATCCTGCGCGCCGACCTGACCCCGGCCGAGATCCAGCAGGCGCTGGCCGACTACGCCGCGGCGCGGTCGGGCGGTGGGCCGCCGCCGGTGTCTGCCACTCCGCCGGCATACGTGCCGGCGCCGGCGGGCACGCCGCCGCGCGCCGCCGCCCCTGCGCCGCCACGCGCTTCAGCGCAGGCCCGCGTCCCGGCGCCGGCCGCCGCCGCTGCTTCCCCACGCGTGTCTGCGCAAGCCGCTGCCCCGCCGCGGTCCGCCGCCACTCCGCCACCTTACGAGCCAGCGCAGGCGAGCGTTCCGCCGCCCGCCTCCGCCACTCCGCCGCCGCGCGTGTCCGCACAGGCCGCCGCGCCGCCGCCGGCCTCCGCCACTTCGCCCCGCGCCTCTGCAGCGATGGACGGCGTGCAGGTGCAATTCACCGCGACCCCCTCGGAGAACGCGGCCCAGGCCGAATGGCAGCGCCTGAAGGAGCGCATGCCCGACCTGCTGGCCGGGCGCGAGCCGATGTTCATCAAGGTGGTGAACGCCAGCCAGACATTCTGGCGGGTGCGCACCGACGGATTTGCCACCGTCGCGGATGCCCATGCCTTCTGCGCCCGCGTGCGCGCCGCCGGCGGAGCCTGCATGGTGTATCAGGAGCGGTAACGCTTCCGCTTCTGCGCCGTGCCCGGTGGGGCAAGCCGAACCTGCCACGCCGCCACCAATCGCCGGATCGCCACCCCGCCGGCGCTCCCTCGGCCGGCATTCCCGATCGGCCCGCCATCGCCCCCCGATCGGACCCCCATCGGCCCACGTCGCTCCCCGATCGGCACCCGATCTCTCCCCCATCGGCACCCGATTATTCCCCCGTTGGCACCCCGTCGCCCGCCGATCGCTCCCCAAGGGCCTCCCGATCGCGGCAAGCCTTGGATGGGCGGGGGCCGCCCCCAACTCACCCGAAGCCTCTCCGCCCCGGAAGGCGTGGGCTTGACCTGCCGCGGCATGCGCAAATGATGGCTGCGGCGGCAGAACAGCATGGAAGGACAGCAGCAATGCAGATCGGCGTGGTCGGCCTCGGCCGTATGGGTGCCAATATTTCCCGCCGCCTGATGCGTGCCGGGCATTCCTGCGTGGTGTGGGATGCCAATCCCGCCACGGTGCAGGACCTCGGCAAGGAAGGCGCAACGGGCGCGGGCAGCCTGGCCGATGTGGTTGCCGGCCTGTCCGGCAAGCCGCGCGCCGTGTGGGTCATGCTGCCCGCCGGCCGCATCACCGAGCAGACCGTCGAGCAGCTCGGCAACCTGCTCACCGCCGGCGACATCATCATCGACGGCGGCAACACGATGTACAAGGACGACGTCCGCAGGGCGAAGGCGCTGAAGCAGAAGGGCATCCGCTATGTCGACTGTGGCACCTCCGGCGGCGTCTGGGGCCTGCAGCGCGGCTATTGCCTGATGATCGGCGGCGAGACCGAGGCGGTGCAGCATCTCGACCCGATCTTCTCCACCCTGGCGCCGGGCATCGGCAGCATCGAACGCACGCCGCACCGCGAGGGCCACGATCCGCGCGCCGAACAGGGGTACATCCACGCAGGTCCGCCGGGTGCCGGGCACTTCGTCAAGATGATCCACAACGGCATCGAATACGGCATGATGCAGGCGCTCGCCGAAGGCTTCGACATCCTGCGCAACCGCGCTTCGGACAAGCTGCCGGCAGACGAGCGGTTCGACCTGAAGATGGCCGACATCGCCGAGGTGTGGCGGCGCGGCAGCGTGGTGTCGTCCTGGCTGCTCGACCTGACCGCCGAGGCAATGGCGAAGGACCCGGCGCTCAGCAGCTTCTCCGGCAACGTGGAGGATTCCGGCGAGGGCCGCTGGACCATCGAGGCGGCGATCGAGGAAGCGGTGCCGGCCGAGGTGCTCGCCAGCGCGCTGTTCACCCGCTTCCGCTCCCGCCAGGAGCACACCTTCGCCGAGAAGGTGCTGTCCGCCATGCGCTTCGGCTTCGGCGGCCACGTGGAGCCGCCGAAGGCATGAGCTACGCGGTGTTCATGGGCGTCTCGGGCAGCGGCAAGACCACCATTGCCCGCGGCGCCGCGGCGCAACTCGGCTGGGAGCTGCTGGAAGGCGATGCATTCCATCCGCCGGCGAACGTGGAGAAGATGTCGCACGGCATTCCGCTGACCGACGACGACCGCTGGCCCTGGCTGCGCGCCATCGCCGCGGAAGTGGACCGGCTGCGCGCCGAGGGAAAATCGGCCGCGGTTGCCTGTTCCGCGCTGAAACGCGCCTACCGCGACCTGCTGCTTGGGGGGCATCCCGACGGCATCCTGGTGTACCTGCAGGGTTCGCCCGAGCTGATCGGCCGGCGCATGGCGGCGCGCAAAGGCCATTTCATGCCGCCGAAACTGCTGGAGAGCCAGTTCGCCACGCTGGAACCCCCCGGTTACGATGAGCAGCCGGTCGTGGTGTCGATCGCGCCGGCACCGGAAGTGATCATCGACGAAGTCGTGCGCCGCCTGCGGCAGCGCATGCATGCGGAGCCTGCAGCATGAGTGAAACCAACGCGACCTATCCCAGCTTGCGCGGCCGGGTGGTGTTCATCACCGGCGGCGCCAGCGGCATCGGCGCGGAGGAGGTGTCGCACTTCGCCGAACAAGGCGCACGCGTCGCCTTCGTGGACATCGCCGACGAGCCGGCCCAGGCGCTGGTGGCGAGGCTGCGCGAGGCCGGCCATCCGGAGCCCTTCTTCCAGCATTGCGACCTGCGCGATATCCCGGCGCTGCAGGCGGCGATCGCTGGCGTGCGTCACCGGCTGGGGCCGGTCACCGTGCTGGTGAACAACGCCGCGAACGACCAGCGGCATGCCTGGGAGGAGGTGACGCCGGAATACTGGGACGAGCGCCAGGCCACCAACCTGCGCCACCAGTTCTTCGCCATCCAGGCGATTGCGCCGATGATGCGCGAGGCCGGCGGCGGCTCGATCATCAATTTCGGCTCGGTCAGCTGGCATACCGCGCAGGGCGGCATGCCGGCCTACACCACCGCCAAGGCGGCAGTGGAAGGACTGACGCGCGGCATGGCACGCGACCTGGGGCCGTACGGCATCCGGGTGAACACGGTGATCCCCGGCTGGATCATGACCGAGCGGCAGGTCACCATGTGGCTGACGCCGGAAGCGGAGGAAAATCTGATCCGCAGCCAGTGCCTGAAGCAGAAGCTGGTGCCGGCGGATGTGGCGCGCCTGGTGCTGTGGCTGGCAGCGGATGACAGCCGGATGTGTTCGGCGCAGCTCTGGGTGGCCGACGGCGGCCGGATGTAGCGGCTTCCCATTCTCCGCCCGCCATTTTCCGTCCCGTCATTCCTCGCCCGTCATTATCCGCCGCACCATTCCCCGCCCCACCATTCCCCGCCCCGCCATTCCCCGCCCCGCCATTCCCCGCCCGTGTGGCTTGCGTTGAGGACCCGGGCGGCGTGGGCGGCGGGGTCACTCCACGGCGATGTTGTCGATCAGCCGGACGGAGCCGAGGCGGGCGGCGGCGATCAGTCTGGCACCGGAACGCGCGGCGGGCAGCGCATGCAGGCTCGGCCCGTCCACCAGCGCCAGGTAGCCCACCTCGAACCCGGCATGCGTGAGGTCGCGCTGCGCCGCGTTCAGCACCTCCGCCGCCGGTCCGCCGGCCGCGAGCACCGGGACGACCGCCCGCATGGTGGCATACAGCCGTGGCGCGAGCGCCCGTTCGGCGGTGCCCAAATAGCGGTTGCGGGACGACATCGCCAATCCGTCCGTCTCGCGCACCGTAGAGACGGCGACGACCTCCAGCGGCAGCAGCAGGTCGGCGGCCATGCGGCGCACCACCTGCAATTGCTGCCAGTCCTTCTCGCCGAAATACGCCCGGTCCGGCCGCACCTGGCCGAACAGCTTGGCGCATACCGTGGCCACGCCACGGAAATGGCCCGGCCGAGCGGCGCCCTCCCAGTTTTCCGCCGGGCCGCCGACAGTCACCGTGGTGGCATCGCCGGGCGGATACATCGTGCCGACATCCGGCAGCCAGGCCAGATGGCAGCCCCGCTCGTCCAGCAGCATCAGATCCCCCGACTCGTCGCGCGGATACCGCACGAGGTCCTCATTGGGGCCGAACTGCAGCGGGTTGACGAAGATCGAGGTGACCACTGCGCCGCCTGACGCGGCGGCGGCATGGACCAGTGCACCGTGCCCGGCATGCAGCGCCCCCATGGTGGGGACCAGGGTCAGCGAGCCGAACCGGCTGCGCAGTTCGGCACAGGCGGCGCGGAGTTCGGCGAGGCTACGGACGACTTGCATGGGCGGGACCTTGGCCCGGCGCCGCGCCGGGAGCAACCAGGGCAAGCGCATTCCAGAATGGCGCCGCGAGCCTGAGCCATCAGGGGTTGTCCTTGGCGTCCCCGCTCGAAGGCTTTACGGAATCGATCGCAAAGCATAGTGCGGTGCGGTGGAATGCCGTCTGCCGAACGACGTCCGTCGCCTGCGATCTTGCTGCCATCCGGCGAGATCTGATTCCGCACCTACCAGGAATTCGGCGATTCGCGTGAGGTTGCTGCGGAACGGGCGGCCGACCGTCTGTGCGAGGCGCTCTGCTATTTGCTGACCTTGGCCTCCCGGCCGCATCGGGGAACCCTGCACCCGGAATTGCAGGGCGGCATCCGTCATGTGACGGACCGGAACTTCATCGACAATTTTCGAAATCGACGCCCGGCGCGCAGAGGGCGCGCGGCGCTACATCCAGTACTCCCACAGCCGCGCCCGCCACTCGAGCAACCGCTCGCCCAGCGAGCGCTCCCGCCACGCGGCCAGCGTGATCCGGTGCGAGTGCGCCATGTCCTCACGCAGCATCTGCTCCACCTGCGCTGCCGTGTCGCGGCCGAGGATGATCACGTCCACCTCGTCGTTGAACACCACGCTGCGCCGGTCGAGATTGGACGAGCCCACCACGCTCCACACGCCATCCACCGTCGCCAGCTTGGAATGCAGAACCGCCGTCTGCAGCTCGTAGATTTTCGCGCCTGCTTCCAGCAGATCGCCGTACCCCGCGCGGGCGGCATAGACCGCAGCCTCCACATCGGTATGGCTCGGCAGTACCAGGCGCAGATCGACGCCCCGCCGAGCGGCCTGGTGGAAACGCTTGCGCTCGGAGTGGGGGGGAACGAAGTAGCCGGTGGACAGCCACACACGCTTCTCCGCGCTCAGCACCGCCGTCATCAGCGAGATGAAATACAGCGGCCGCTTTTCGCCCGGCGCGCTGCCGATGACGCGCACCGTCTCATCGCCGCAGCGGCGCAGCGCGGGGAAATAGCGGGCCGGCTGCACCGCAGGCCCATGCTGGTCGCGCCAGTTGTGGAAGAACAGCTTCTGCAGTTCCGCCACCGCTGGCCCTTCGATCCGCACCGCGGTGTCGCGCCAGAACGCCTCCATCGCGTCGTGATCCGCCGGCATCCCGGCGGCGCGCGGGTTCTCGTAGACCTTCTCGAAATTGATCCCGCCGGTGAAGCCGATCCTGCCGTCCACCACAAGGATCTTGCGATGGTCGCGGTTGTTCGGCGACCAGCCGACACGGGTCACCAGCGGGTTGACCGGATTGAACGCCACCACGCGCGCGCCGGCCGCACGCAGCGCGTCGAACATTGCGGCGGGCGTGTCGCGTGAGCCCCACGCGTCGTACAGGATGTTCACCTGCACGCCATGGCGCAGCCGGTCGAGCAGCAGGTTCGTCAGCGATTCGCCACGGCATACGACATCCTGCAGGATGAAGTATTCCATGTTGATGTGGTCGCGCGCTTGCCGCATCGCTTCGAACATGGCCGGCATCGCCTGTCCGCCGTCGCGCAGCAGGCGCGTGCGGTTGCCGGAAACCAGCGGGCTTTCCGACAGCGCCTGCTGCAACGCCATCTGCCGCGCCAGCGCGTCCTGCCGCTCGCTCGGGCCGAGGTTCGCCAGCAGGGCTCGGCGCTCCATCGCGTTCAGCGGCCGGTCGGAGCCAAGGATCGTGCGGCGGAGGCGTCCGCGATCGCCCGCCAGATAGGTGGAAAGTTGCGGTGTGGCGGCGCAGGCGGCGAGCAGGCTCGCCGCCGCCAGCGACAGCAGGCCGCGCCGGATCAACACGCCGTTGCGATGGGGAGTGGAAATCGGAGGCACGGTCGAAAGATCGGAACGAAGTGCGGCACTGAAATGGTGCCGGCCGACACAACGCGGTGAGGGCGGGCGCGGCTCGCATCCTTGTCAGAAGCGGCCGGGCAGATGCGCGGCGCGGCTACATGCGCTCCTTCACCCCGCTGCGGATCAGCCACCAGTTCACCGGATAGGCGGTGACGAAACCGCACAGCATGGCGATCTGCATCATGAACCAGAACTCGACCATGTCGGTCTCCAGCTTCAACCCGATAGCGCTGCCGAAAATGACGAAATACGCCAGCGCCATGAAGCCGTACATGCCAAGCTGCCACGCGGTCAGCGACAGCGCATCCGCCTTCACCGCCTGCACGAGCCCCTGCCCCAGCGACAGGTCGCGCATCGGCGCGATCGTGTAGTACTGGAACAGGATGCCGAGGCCGAAGGCCAGGATGTAATCGAAGATCCACACCGCGACCATTTTGGTGCCCACCAGCCCATGCCAGGCGAACGCGACGGCGATGCCGGGGAAGGCGAAGGCCAGCCACTCCGCGATAATGTCGCCCAGCGTGCAGCCGGCGCCGCAATGCAGCGCGCCGGTGCCAACGGCGATCGGAAACGGCGTGCATTTCTTGTTCGGCATCGCCTCGCCGCGCTGCATCGCGGCGTGCGCCCGTGCGTGCGTCGCCAGCCGGCCGTAGGTGAAGTACTGCCACACCACCCACGCGGTGCCGAACAGGGCGGTGACCGGCCACACCACGTTCATGATCCACATGTGCTGCGGATGGCGCACCTCGTCGGCGGCGATCGTCACCGCGCAGGCGGCGCCGAACGACAGGTAGGCGATCGACAGATTGTGCAGCCAGTCGGGGATCATCAGCCAACTCCGTTGCCAAGACGCTTTGGAAGCAACGCGGCAAGCCCTGGCCTGTTCGCCGACCGAAGATTTCCGCGCGGGCATGCGCTTGCGGTCGCCCCGGCGTGGCAAACCGCGGGACGGCGCCGCGACGGTGCCGCGGGGCGCCGCACGGTCGTCTCGCCAAGCGGCACGAAGCGGCCGTCCGCTCCTGCTGGACCGCCGGAATGGAGAAAGAAAATCTTTCTTTGGCCGCTTTCTTGACCATCTAGGGAAAAATCATCTTCTCATGCGGGCAAGACGCCTCGGAAACCCGCATGATCCCGCTCGCCATCGACCCCTCCCGGCTGCATATCGGTCTCGCCGCCCGGGGTGCTTCCGGCCAGCGCCGCCTCGCCCTGCTGCGGGCTGGCGGGGCGCAGCGTCTCGATGTGTTCTCCGATGACCTGGAGATTGCCCGCGCGGAACCGGAGGCAGCCGCCCGCCTGCCCGGCCCGGACGATTTCGCGGCGCTGCACGTGCTGTGGGTCGCCGGGCTGCCTGCTGAACAGGCCACGGCACTCGCGCAATCCGCCCGTCTCCAGCGGGTCCTGGTGAACGTCGAGGATCAGCCGGCGCTGTGCGATTTCCACAACGCCGCGGAACTGCGGCGCGGCGACCTGCTGATCACGGTGTCCACCGGTGGCCGCAATCCCGGCCTCGCCGCGGCAGTCCGCAAGGCGCTGGAGCGGCAGTTCGGTCCGGAATGGATCGAGCGCATGCGCCAGGCGGCCGGCCGGCGTAGCGCCTGGCGTTCGGCCGGGCATGACATGCCGACAGTCGGCGCGCTGACCGAGAACCTTGCGCAGCAAGAGGGGTGGCTGCCATGAGCGCCGCCCTCGCCCGCCTGATGCAGCGTCTGGCGCCGCCGGAGTTCTCCACCGGGTCGGTGTGGCTGACCGGCGCCGGCCCGGGCGATCCCGGGCTGCTGACGCTGCACGCCGCGCACGCTTTGGCGACCGCGGACGTGGTGCTGCACGACGCACTCGTGCCGGCAGACATCCTGCAGCTGGCCGCCACGCCGCATTTGGAAAGCGTCGGCAAGCGCGCCGGCGGCGCTCGTACGCACCAGATGCGCATCAACCAGCGGCTGATCGCACTGGCGCGCCAGGGGCTGCGCGTGCTGCGGCTGAAGGGCGGCGATCCGCTGGTGTTCGGCCGCGGCGGCGAGGAAGCGCTGGCGCTGGCCGCCGCCGCTGTTCCGTTCCGCATCGTGCCGGGGATCAGCGCCGGCATCGGCGGGCTGGCCGCCGCCGGCATTCCGCTGACCCATCGCGGCCTGGCCCGCAGCGTCGCCTTCGCCACCGGTCACGATCTGCACGGCGACCTGCCCGGCAGCCTCGACCTGGCTGCCCTGGCGCGCGGCGCCGACGTGCTGGTGTTCTACATGGCGCTGCGGCAGTTCCCGGCCATCGCCGCCGGCCTGCTGGCAGCCGGCCGACCCGCCGGCGACGGCGTGGTCTTCATCGCCGATGCCACCACCGGGCGGCAGTGCGTGCATGAAGCGAGCCTCGCCAAGGCCGCCGCACGCGCCGCCACGCTCGACCATACCGCTCCGACCCTGATCGTCACCGGCCCCGTGCTGCAGCTGCGCCGGCTGATCGCCCCCATGCAACAGGCCACGCCGATGGCGCTGGCCGACACCAATGCGCCGCAAGCCGCAGGAGGACTCTCATGAGCACATCGCTGGCCGCCCCGCCGTTTGCGGAGGACCAACTCGCCCTGCTGCGGCGCCTGCTGTCGGAGGCCACGCCGGAGCAGCGGCAATGGCTGGCCGGCTATGTCGCCGGGTTCAGCGCGGCGGCGCAGCCCCAGACAGCGCCTGCCGCGCAGCCAGCGACGGCTGCACCGGCCGCCGCGCCGAAGCTGCCGCTGACCATCCTGTATGCCAGTGAGTCGGGCAACGCCGAGGCACTCGCCGGCGCCGCCCGCAAGGCCGCGGCGCGCATGGGGTTCGCCGCCCGCGTGCTGGACATGGCCGATACCACGCCGGCCGATATCGCCCGCGTGCCCAATTTGCTGCTGATCGCCGCCACCTGGGGCGAGGGCGACCCGCCGCAGCGCGCCGAGGCGTTCCACGCCGCGCTGTTCGCCGACGACGCGCCGCGTTTCGACACCGTGCACTACGCCGTGCTGGCCCTGGGCGACCGCGCGTACGCGCAGTTCTGCGAGACCGGCCGCCAGTTCGACGACCGCATCGCCGCCCTCGGCGGCAGGCGCATCGCCGAACGGGTGGAATGCGACCTCGACTACAAGCAGCCGGCGAAGGCGTGGACCGAAGCGGCGCTGCGCAGCTTGGCGGAGCGCGCTGAGCAGGCAGAGCAGGCTGCGCCCCCCGCGTCATGGCCGGCGAAGGCCGGCCACCCACGACTTGCGGAGCTGCCTGCGGACAGGAAAGACGTGGATGGCCGGCCTTCGCCGGCCATGACACGGGGGCAGCCTTCGCCGGCCATGACGGGAGGCGGTGTCATCCGCGTCGATTTCGCCCGCCAGGCCGACATCGATCTGGACGACGACCCCGGCGAAGACACAAGCCCGGTTCCCGCCGAGGTCACCGCGCATGTCAACCTGAACTCCAGCCGCTCCGACGTGGAGACCTTCCATGTCGAGTTGTCGCTGGCGGGTTCCGGGCTGTCCTACGAGCCGGGCGACGCGATCGGCTTCATCCCGGAAAACGACCCGGCGCTGGTCGAGGAGATGATGCACCTCACCGGCCTGTCCGACGACGCCACCGCCAACGCGCTGACCCGGGAACTGGACATCACCACGCTGACCACCGGCCAGATCGGGCGTTACGCCACGCTGATCGGCGACGCGCCGTTGCAAGCCCTGGCCGCTGATCCGGCGCGCGCGCAGGAATTCGTGCGCGACCGGCAGTTCATCGACCTGCTCGCCACCGCGCCGCAGCGGCTGCAGTCCGACCAGCTCGTGGCGCTGCTGCGCCCGCTGCCGCCGCGGCTGTACTCGGTTGCGTCCAGCCAGGCCGCGGTGGGCGAGGAAGCCCATCTGCTGGTCTCCCGCGTGCAGTGGGAGAGCCACGGCCGCATTCGCCGGGGTGTCGCGTCCAACCAGGTCGCCGATCGGCTTGCGGTGGGCGGCACGCTGCCGGTGCAGGTGAAGCGCAATCCGCGCTTCCGCCTGCCGGCGGACGAAAGCGCGCCGGTGATCATGATCGGGCCAGGCACCGGCGTGGCACCGTTCCGCGCCTTCCTGCAGCAGCGCGAGGCGACCGGGGCGTCCGGCCGCAACTGGCTGTTCTTCGGCGCCCGCCGCTTCACGCACGACTTCCTGTACCAGCTGGAGTGGCAGGACTGGCTGGCCTCCGGCGTGCTGAACCGCATCGAACTGGCATTCTCCCGCGACCAGAGCGCCAAGGTCTATGTGCAGCACCGCATGTGGGAAGCCCGCCGCGATCTGTACGCCTGGCTGCAGGACGGCGCGTCGCTGTACGTCTGCGGCGATGCCAAGGCGATGGCGAAGGACGTGCACGCCATGCTGCTGCGGGTGATCGCCGACCAGAGCGGCGGCGACGCCACCGCGTATCTGCGCGCCCTGCAGCAGGCCGGCCGCTATCTGCGGGACGTATACTGATGCGTGCGACACCCGACCCGGCGCGTTCGGCGGACTCGCTGCTGCGCACCATGCTGATGGCCTTTCCCGGCCGCATCGCCGCGGTGTCGTCCTTCGGCACGGAAAGCGCCGTGCTGCTGCACCTGCTGGCGGGGATCGATCCGGCGGTGCCGGTGATCTTCCTCGATACCGGCAAGCTGTTTGCGGAAACGCTGGCCTATCGCGATGCGCTGATCCAGCGCCTGGGACTGACCGACATTCGCGTCGCGCATCCCGATCCGGTGCGGCTGGCGCAGACCGATCCATCCGGCACGCTGTGGGCGAGCGATCCCGACCTGTGCTGCTGGAACCGCAAGGTGGAGCCGCTGGAAGTCGCCTTGTCCGGCTTTGCCGCCTGGATCACCGGCCGCAAGCGCCTGCATGGCGGCGAACGCCGCGGCCTGGACATGGTCGATGCCGGACAGGACGGGCGGATCAAGGTGAACCCGCTCGCCACCTGGAGCAACGACGACATCACCCGGTATTTCGCCGCACACGATCTGCCGCGGCATGCGCTGGAGGCGAAGGGATACCGCTCGGTCGGCTGCATTCCCTGCACCCGCGCGGTCGCACCGGGCGAAGCGCCACGCGCCGGCCGCTGGGCCGGCAGCAGCAAGACCGAATGCGGCATCCACCGCAGCCTGCAATCCGCATATTCCGGAGTTCGCGCATGACCCAGCTTTCGCGCAACGAGACGATCAAGGGGAACAGCCGGTTCCTGCGCGGCACCATCGCCGAGGGACTGCGCGACGCGGTCACCGGCGGGCTGTCCGAAGACGACCAGCAGCTGACGAAATTCCACGGCATCTACCAGCAGGACGACCGCGACCTGCGCGGCGAGCGCGCCAAGAAGAAGCTGGAGAAGGCCTTCATGTTCATGGCGCGCCTGCGCGTGCCGGCCGGCGTGATGACGCCGGCACAGTGGATCGCCATGCACGACATGGCGACGGAACGCGGCAACGGCACGCTGCGGCTGACCACGCGGCAGACCATCCAGTTCCACGGCATCATCAAGAGCAACCTCAGGCCGGCGATCCAGGCGATCCATGCGGCCATGATGGACACCATCGCCGCGTGCGGCGACGTGAACCGCAACGTGATCGCCTCGGTGGTGCCGCAGTATCCGGCACTGCACGCGGAGGTCGCGGCCCTGGCGAACCGGATCAGCGGGCACCTGCGGCCGAAAAGCCGCGCCTGGCACGAGATCTGGGTGGATGGCGAAGCGGTGGTGGGCGCGGAGGAAGACGAGCCGATCCTCGGCCGCACCTATCTGCCGCGCAAGTTCAAGATCGCCATTGCGGTGCCGCCGCACAACGACATCGACGCCTTCGCGCACGAAATCGGCCTGATCGCCATCGTCGAGCAGGGCCGCATCGCCGGCTACAACGTCGTGGTTGGCGGCGGCATGGGCATGACGCATGGCGAGCCCGACACCTTCCCGCGTACCGGCGAC
>Ga0187809_10000190_pt1 | contig 39923 bp, 40 predicted proteins | sample NC_wetland_sal_i_8_FD_132415 | JGI IMG/M metagenome (GOLD analysis project Ga0187809, IMG submission 132415) | Wetland sediment microbial communities from Neuse River Estuary, North Carolina, USA - ASW_4 | ecosystem: Environmental > Aquatic > Freshwater > Wetlands > Sediment | place: USA: North... | reverse complement strand
CGTCCATAGAGTCGCGAGGAACGAGTACGACAGCGCGTTTGTGTGGAACAGCGGCAGGTGCACGAAGTTCACGTCGTTGATCGTCAGATCCTGGTGTCGGCTGTTGACCAGGCCGCCCCAGAGGCAGTTGGCCTGGGTCCAGACGACCGCCTTGGGCCGCGCGGTCGTGCCGGAGGTGTACTGGATGCTGGCCGGCGCCGAGGACGCCGCCGGTACCGGGATCTCGTCCGGGTCGGCGAGGTACCGGCGGAAGGTCGCCGGCTCGTCGACCGCACAGAGCCAGCGCAGCGCCGCCATCGCCTTGCCGACGGGCTCAACGTGCTCCGCATCGGCGAAGGCAGCGACGATCGCACTGTGCTCGGCGAAGTAGGCCAACTCGTCACCCGAGCTGCGGGTATTCAAGCACACCGCGACCGCGCCGATGCTGGTGATTGCCGACCACGCGATGAGGAACTCCGGCCGGTTGTCCATTACCAAGGCCACGCGCTCACCCGGCGCGATGCCGGCTCGCCGAAGCCCGGCGGCCAGGGCGAAGACGTCGTGCGCGAACGCCGCGTACGACCAGCGCTGCACCGGCTCGCCGGTGGGCACCCACACGAGGAACTCCCTGTCCTTCATCGTCTCCGCTCGCCGCTCGATCAACTGGGCGATGTTCGCGTTGTCTCCGAAGGGGCTGAACGGCGTCGGCGTCATCCGAACGTTCGTTGTGCGGTCGACTGACATGTCTACTCCTCACAGTGGTGCTCGCCGCCGCGATGCGACCCTCAGCGAGACAGGGCGCCCGCCCGTCGGATCTAACGACCTATGTGCAGCGGCAGGCTGACCAACTTGCGCAGCTGCGGCCCGCCCGTCCAGGACGGATCGGAGTCCAGCAGGGTCAGATCGGGCGCCCGTCGGACCAGTTCGTCGAGCATCGCGGCGGCCTCGAGCCGAGCCAAGGAGGCCCCGAGGCAGAAGTGCGGACCTGCACCGAACGACAGGTGGTCACGGGCGTCGGCCCGGCAGACGTCCAGGCGCTCGGGATCCGTGAAGCTCGCCGGGTCACGGTTCGCCCCGGCCATCGAGGCCAGGACCGTCTGGCCTCTCGGGCAAGTGACGCCGGCGACGGCGGTGTCCTCGACCGTCACGCGTGCCGCGAACTGCGAGGGTGTGATGAAGCGCAGCAACTCCTCCACCGCGTTCGGGATGCGCGTGGGGTCGTCGATGAGCAGTCGCCACTGGTCGGGTCTGCGCAGCAGCTCGAGCAGTCCCCCACCCAGCAACGTCATCGTCGTCTCGTGGCCGGCGAAGAGCAGTTGGACGAACATGGCGGCGAGCTCGGGGCGTTTGAGATGCCCGCTCGCGTGCGCTGTCATCAGCACCCGAACGAGCTCGGTCGGCTCGGGATCCTCGCCACTGCGCTCGATCAGGTGGCCGACATAGTCGACGAAGTTCTGCTGCGCGGAGCGCGCCGCGAGCATCGTCGGGCCGTCGTTATTGCTCACGGCCGCGCCGAGCGCCGTGGACCACTCCTGGATCGCGTCGAGTTCGACCCGGTGAACGCCGAGGAAATCGCCCATCATCAACAGCGGCAGACGGGCGGCGAGCATCATGCCGTCGGGCTCGTCGCTCGCGAGCAGCTCGGTCACGAGCTCGGCGGAGTAGCGACGGGCCGAGTCGTCGAGGCGCGCGATGTTCCGGGGCGTGAAGAGCTTCGACGCTACGGTCCGGATGCGCCGATGGTCCGCGCCGTCGGTGCGACTTGCGAAGTTCGCCTGGAACGCGATGACCTCGTCGAACGCCTCGAGCGCGTCGCCGTCGAGACGCTCGCGTGCGGCCGCGATCCATGACCCCTCGACGAGGCCACGGTTGCTCAAGTTGGTGTTGTCCCGCAGCGTCGCCCGGACCACGTCGTACCCGGTCACGAGCACGACGTCGTCAACCTCGACGACGCCCGAATCTTCCCTGATGCCGCGATAGATCGTGTACGGATCGGCTAGGGCGTCCGGATCGGCCCCGAGCAGCGCTTGGATACCCGAGAGGTCCGAGGTTCCCGTGGTCATACCGAACCTTCCTACTGCAGCACCGACATCGGAGCGCTCACCAGCATCCCGGCGTCGGCCGGATCACCGTGCCCGTCGTCCAGCGCGAGACGTCTGCGGCCAGGACGAGGGGTGACGCCACGCGTCGTTGCTCCCGGCTGTCGGGCACGCATCGTTTCTAGTATAGATGCGAATGATATGTATAGATAGGCTAGCTTCTCGCCTCCGACGGCGCAAGGGCGGCGGCCTCGGTCGCACTCCTGCAGGAGGTTCGATGCGCAGTATCCACCACGCCGGGAGGACCGCTAAGCCGCCGCGTCCCGGTCCACGACCGCCACCGACTCGATGTCACGCACGGCGGGCACGATCCAGCGTCCGAGGTCGTCGAGGTACTCGATGACCTCGTCGATGGTCATGTCCGGCCAGTGGGCGCGAACGAGGATGGGATCGACGGGCGCCGCCGCCGCCAGGCGCGCGACCTTCGCGACGCACTCGTCCGGGGTTCCGCAGAAGGCCTCCTGACTGGCGGCCTCCCGGAACCGCGTCGACAGCTCACCGGCGTCGCGGGTCGGGTGGGCGCGGTTCGCGTAGGCCACCAGGCGGTTCTTGGCCATCCGCTCGAAGCGTTCGTAGGCCGCGTCGGTCGTGGCGGCCGGGACGATCTCGCGCCGGATGGGGTGCTTTCCGGTGTAGGGATGTTCCGCCTGGCGGGTCTCGTCCTCGTATAGGGCCAGCAGCCGGAGCATCTCCGTATAGGTCGTCCCCGGCGTGATCGGCCAGCCGGCACCAAGCCGGGCGGCTCGCGCGACCCCCCGGTCGCGCGAGGCGCCGATCCACAACGGGATGTGCGGCGACTGCACCGGTCGCAGGTGCGGACGGACGTCGTCGAGGTTCCAGTAGCGCCCGTGATGCGTCACCGAGTCCTCGGTCCAGAGCCGCTTCATGAGCCCGATCGACTCCTCCAGCATCCCGAGCCGCTGGGACCTCTCGACAGCGAACGCGACGAATTCCTCGGGCCGGTAGCCCGAGCCGAGCCCTGCGGTGAACCGTCCGCCGCTGATGATGTCGAGCGTCGCAAGCTCTTCGGCCAACGCCACAGGGTGGTAGAGCGGGACCTCGAGGACGGTCGTCGCGATCCGCACCCCAGGATCGAGCTCGCCCGCGAGCCGGGCAAGGGTCGGGACGGGCTGCAGGCAGCGCAGCTCGCCGTAGAGGTAGTGCTGGGCGAGCGTGATGTACGTCAGTCCGTTGCGCTGGGCGGCCGCCACCTGACGCAGCAGGTCGTCCATCTGGATCCGCGGATCGGTGCTCGAATGCACGTCACCGATGAGAAGGCCTATCTCCACGCCGCCGTTACCTCAGCCTCTCCGCTTCGTCGCGTCATCGACTACGCCACACTGGCGCCCCGGGAGGTGTGCTGCTGGCGCGCCCGCTCCGGGTGTCATCAGCGCAGGAAGTCACCGAGCCAGGCTGGGACGGACGGTCCGTAGAGCGCCTCGGGCCAGTGCGCCTGCCGCTTGTCGCCGTAGGCTCGCACGCTCAGCGGACCCTGCAGCGCCTCCGCGTAATCCCCGACACTCGCGTAGTACATGTAGCCCATGAGGCGGTCCTGGAAGCGCCAGCCGTCCTCGGTCCGGTGGTAGACATCCCGGTAGCGCAGCGCGACCAGCATCGGCTCGTCGTTGCGCACCACCTCCGCATGGCCGGCGACCAGCCCGCGGGCGATATCGGGGTTGCCGGAATCGAACCGCACCACGTGCCCGTGGCTGACGTGGTTCGTCGGCCCGAGCGCGTCGAAGCGCCCCTGGTAGGTCTGCAGGATCTGGTCCAGCCCGGACGCCGCGAACACTCCGTCGTGGGAGCGCAGGGTGGCATCGTCGGCGAAGAGCCTGCGGACGCCGTCCAGGTCGCGTTCGTCCATGACGAAGCCATAGAGAACGACCAGGTCCTCGATGTCGGCCTTGTCCTCGATCCGCCTGAGCCGCGCCTCGATTCCGGCTGCGGACATGGCGGCCCTCCCTTCCTCTCGCGCCGCCGTCACTTTCCGGCCCGATCGCCGAGAAAGGCCTTCACCACGTCTGGATGCCTGCGCATCTCGGTGGCCGAGCCGGTGAGCGTCAGGTGCCCGCGCTCCATCACCACCGCGGACCTGGCCACGCGCAGTGCGGCCATGGCGTTCTGCTCGACCATCAGGACGCCGATGCCGGTGCTCGAGATGTCGGCGATCGCGTCCATGACGGCGTCCACGACCACTGGGGCCAGGCCCATGGACGGCTCGTCCATGAGGATCACCTTGGGCGCGGACATCATGGCCCGGCCGAGCGCGAGCATTTGCTGCTCACCGCCGCTGAGCAGCCCGGCCGGCTGGCGGCTGCGCTGACCCAGGATCGGGAACAACTCCAGGACCTCTTTGAGCAGCCGGTCGCGCTGCGACTCGGCGTGCTTGACGTACCCGCCGAGCAGCAGGTTCTCATGCACGCTGAGCGGAGCGAAGACCTTGCGTCCCTCCGGGACCAGAACCAGCCCGGCCCTGGCCACCTTGTAGGAGGGCCACCGGGAGATGTCCGTGCCGTCCCAGATGATCTTGCCCGCCTCCTGCCTGAGCTGCCCGGAGATGGCTCGCAGGCTGGAGGTCTTGCCCGCGCCGTTGGCGCCCAGGATCACCTCGATACGGCCCAGCTCCAGGGACAGGTCGATGCCGCGCACGGCTACGACGCCGCCGTAGCGGACGTGCAGCCCAGTGACCTCAAGGATTGACATCCTCTTCACCCCGCTTTCCTAGGTAGGCCTCCTGGACCGCTGGGTCGCTGACCACGGCCTCCGGCTTGCCCTCGGCGATCAGCTTGCCGAAATTCATTACCCAGACGTGGTCGCAGACGTCAGTGATCATCTGCATGTCGTGCTCGACCAGCACCTGAGCCAGGCCGCCCGCTTGCAGCGTGCGCATGACCTCGGCGACCTCGTCGCGCTCGGCCCGGTTCATGCCCGCGGTCGGCTCGTCGAACAGCAGCACGGCGGGCTGGGCGGCCACCGCCCGGGCGATCTCGACCCGGCGCTGCGTGCCGTAGGACAGCGTGCCGACCATGTGGTTCTCCATCCCGGTCAGCTCCAGGCGCTCGATCGCCGCCATGGCCATCTCCCGGCCTTGCCGCTCCTGGCGACGGGTCCGCCACGGCAGCAGCCAGTTGCGCACGATGCCGGGGCCGAAGATCGCGGCATCCGCGCCGAGCATCACGTTCTCCAGCACCGAGCGCGACGACATGACGCGGACCGCCTGGAACGTGCGGCCGATGCCCATCCTGGCCACGGCCGGAGCCGAGTCCCGCTGATAGTCATGGCCCTTGAAGGACAGACGGCCGTCGGTCAGGTCGATCATCCTGGACAGCGCGGCGAGCAAGGTGCTCTTCCCGCTGCCGTTGGGACCGACCAGGCCGTGCAGGGCACCGTCCTGAAGCTGGATCGACACTCCGTCGACCGCGTGCACGCCGCCGAAGTGAACCTTGGCGTCGGTGACATCAAGAAGTGGCGTCATGTCCGCTCCTCCCTAGCTCCGCCGCGGTGGCCAGCGAGCCGCCGGCGGGCGCGGCGGGTGAATCACCCGGCGGCGTGGCTGGTGCGGCCCCGGCCGGCGCCGGGACGGCGGACCGGCGGCGAGCCAGCTGGCCTTGTCCGCCCCGGATCACCCAGCGGATGATCCCGAGCAGGCCGTCCGGTTCATAGGCGACGACCAGGATGACCAGGACGCCGTAGACGATCGACCGGTAACCGCCCAGCGCGGTAGAGACCGCCGGGAACCAGGCCACGAAGATGGCGCCCAGTACGGCCCCGCGCCACGATCCGATCCCGCCCACGATGGCCATGGTCAGCCCGGCCACGATCAGGGTGAACCCGAAGCTGCCTGGCGTGACCGTGCTGAAGTTCATCGTGTTGAGCGCTCCGGCGATACCGCCCAGGGCGGCGCTGAGCGCGAAGATGAGCTTGCGGTAGTTGCCGACCTCGACGCCCAGGCTGCGGGCCAGCTGCTCGTCGCCGCGCAGCACTTCGATCGCGCGGCCCACGTTGTGGCGCTCGAGTTGGCTGACCAGCAGCACGCCGATGACCGCGACCAGGCCGAGCCCGAGCGTGGTGATCTCGAGCGGCACGCCGAACAGGCCGACGGCGCCGCCGGTGATCTTGCCGCCGTTGGTCGCGACCACCACCAGGATCTCGTCGATGGCGAACGTGACCATGCCCAGGTACAGCCCGCGCAGGTGCATGAGCGGGATGGCGAGCAGGTAACCCACGGCGGCCATCGTGACGACGACGATCAGCAGCGTGACGATGAGCGGGACACCGCGGGTGGCCAGGTTGGCTGCCGTATAGGCACCGATGCCGAACGCGCCGACGCTGAAGAAGGAGAAGATCCCTGATTTCAGCACGACCTGGAAGCTGAGCGCGAGCAGGACGTAGATCGCCGTCGTCTGGAACAGCGTGGCATGTGCCTCGTACCAGATGTTCACGTCCGGTCCACCCTCAATCGCCGGAACAGTCCGCTCGGCATGACGAGCAGGATGATGATGATCAGCGCGAACGAAACGGCATCGGTCCAGGTGCCCGACGTCGTGGCGCTGACCAGCGTCTCTCCGCTGGCTAGGATCATGGCCCCGACCAGGGTGCCCCAGACGCTGCCCACGCCGCCGATGACGACCGCGGCGAACGCCTTGAGCAGCAGATCCTGCCCGGACTCCGGGGTCAGGCTGTCCAGGAAGATGGCCAGGAACACGCCGGCGATGCCGGCCGAGGCGCCGGAGAAGACCAGCGCGAGAGCCGACAGCCGACCCTGGCTGATGCCCATCAGGCCACTGGTGTCGGTGTCGACGGCCAGGGCCCGCAGCGCCCGGCCGTTCCTGGTCCGCTGCAGCCAGAGCGCCAGGGCGATGGTGGCGGCCAGGGTAACCGCCACGATGACGATCTCGATCGTGGTGACGTAGACGCCGCCGAAATGGAACTCGCGGGTGGTGATCGCTGTGGAGGTGATCGAGAACGGGCTGTCCACGGTCACCTGCTGGGCGATCGTTACCGGGATCGTGGCGGCGCCGATGCTGGCGATGAGCATCGCCAGCTCGGCGTCCCGCAACGTTTTCGCGCGTCTTCTGATCGGGCGGAAAACCCCTACGTCAAGTGCGAGTTCGAGAATCGCCCCGACCGCCATCGCGATGATGGCCAGCACCCAGAGCGGAATATGAGCGTTCAGCCGCTGGGTAATCAGGTAGCAGGTGAAGGCAGAGAACATGAACACGGCTCCGTGAGCCAGGTTCAGGACGTTCAGCGTGCCCCAGGTCAGGCTGAGCCCGAGGGCGAACAAGCAGTAGCACGAGCCCAGCACGATCGCGTTGATGACCTGCTCCATAGTGCACCTCCCTCCGGGTCGGTTCTCGAACCGCTGCGGCGGCTAGGGGTTCTGGTTGGTCATCGGCACGGCTGCGCCGTTGAGCCACTGGACCAGGACCGGAGTGGCCTGTTCCTGGCCGTCTACGACCTTGGCCGGGCCCAGCACCCCGGTGAAGCCGGTTTCCCCCTCGCTGATCAGCGCGGCGTCGACCGCGGTGGGCGAGACGGAGTTGGCCGTCTTGATGGCTCGGGCGGCGTAGAAGGTGGCGTCATAAGCCTCCGCGGCCCAGTCGCTCGGCGGCGCGCCGTACTTCGCCTCGTACGCCTTGGTGAACGACGTAGAGACGGAGCCGAACGGGGCGCCGGGCACCCAGTCGGAGGCCCAGACAACGCCGTTGGCCGCGCCGCCGGCCGCGTCCAGGGTGCCGTTGCCCGCGCCGTCCTCGGCGATGAGCTTGCCGGTGAAGCCGCCCTGCTTGAGTTCGGTGGCCGCGGTGGCGTTCTGCGTCAGCACCACGTCCAGCGCTATGGCCTGGGGGTGGTAGGACAGCAGCTTGGAGATCTCGGCCGAGATGTTCGACTGCGCGGCCAGCGCGGACGCGGTACCAACGACCTTGAAGCCGTACTTCGGCCCGTCGGCCGCGGTCTCCTGGGCCAGCGACACCTCGGTCGGGAAGTCAGAGTCATCCAGGACTGCCACGGTCTTGATGCCCTGGGACTGCAGCCACTTGAAGGCCAGCGGGATCCGGTCGGTCTGCAGCGGCGTCAGCCGGAACATGTACTTGTTGAGCAGCGTGCCCGGTCCGCCGGCCTGCGTGAAGACCGTGGGCACGCTGGCCCGGGACAGGATCGGCGCGACCGCGACCGCGGTGCCGCTCGACGGCGGGCCGATGACCAGCGGGTAGTGCGCGGTGGTGGCGGCGGTGGCCAGGCTGGCGGCGGTGGCGGGGTTCGTGGCGTCGTCGCCGTAGGTGATGCTCAGCGTCGAGGAGCCGAGCAGGTGCTCGGCGTTGATCTGGCTGATCGCGAGGTTGATGCCGTTCTCGTCGTCCACGCCGACCGCTCCGGCCGCGCCGCTCGCGTCCTGGATCGAGTACAGCTGGATCTTCGAGGGCAGGCCAGAGCCGGTGGTGCCGGTGGTGCCGGTGGTGGATCCGGTGGAACTGCTGGCAGAGGTGCTGCACGCGCTCAGCGCGCCCATGGCGGCCACGACGATGACCGCCGCGCCGAGCCTGGTTCTGCCCCCGATCCTTCGTCTCGGTGTCATGTGATGCTCCGTAAGGTCCGCAAGTTGATGGACGTGGGGGGTCGGTCGCCAAGCGGCGAACGGGGTGGCCCGCGCTACGACAGAGGCGGCGTGGCGGAGCCAGTTACTTTGATTGTAATGATGACTATAATGATCCTAGATTACGGCGTCCAGCCCCTAGCCGAAGTTTTCTCGACTGGCTTGCGACCTGGCCGGCGCGGCTTTACCTGGCCGGCGCGCGGCGGACAGTCCGGTGCCGGTCCATCCGCTTCCAGCCCAGCGCATCGTCGGCGATCAGCAGGGCCTGGATGTTCGCCGAGCCTTCGCCGGTCTGCCAGAGCTTCGCGTAGTTCAGGTAGGTGCTGACCGGGAACTCGTCGCTGAAGGCCGAGCCGCCGAAGATCTCGGCCGTGGCCTGGGCCGCCCGGTTGGCCACCTCGCCGGCGTAGTACTTGGCGATCGAGCTTTCCCTGGTGGCGATGTCGCCGGCGTCGTACCGCGCCGCCGCGGCCGCGACCAGCGCGCGGGCCGCCGCGACCTCGCAGGTCATGTCGGCCAGCGGCTTCTTGATGAGCTGGAACTCGCCGATCTTCTGGCCGAAGGCCTCGCGCTGGTCCGCGTACGCCAGGGCGGCGTCCAGGCAGGCCTGGGCCAGGCCCACCGAGCGGGACGCGACCGACAGCCGGCCGAAGTCCATCGCGTTCATGGCCACGACGAAGCCCTGGCCCTGTTCGCCGAGCAGGTTCCCGGCCGGGACGCGGACGTCGTCCAGGGTGATGGCGTTGGTGGGCATCAGGTTGCCGAGCACGCGGCAGGGCACCCTGGTGACCTGGAAACCCGGTGTCTGCGTGGGCACCACGAAGGCCGACACCCCGCGGTGGCCCAGGTCCGGGTCGGTCTTGGCGTACACGACCGCGATGTCGGCGACGTTGGCGTTGGTGATCCACATCTTGGCGCCGCTGAGCACGAAATCGTCACCGTCACGCACGGCCCTGGTCCGCATCGCGCCCAGGAAGTCCGTGCCGCCGTCCGGCTCGGTCATGGCGTTGCAGCCGAGCAGCGTGCCCTGGATCAGGCCGGGCACGAACCGGTCGACCAGCTCGGGGCGGCCCCAGTTCGCGATGGTCAGCGGCACCGTCGCCGCCTGGAGGTTCATGGCAGCGGACAACGGCGGGTAGACCCAGGCCAGGCTCTCCGCCACGGCGGCGAGCGCGGCGAAGCCGGCGTCCGTGCCGCCCAGCGACTCGGGGAAGCAGCAGCCGAAGAAGCCGAGCTCGCCCATCTCCTGGTACAGGTCACGGGGGAACTCACCGGTCTCCTCGAGCTGCCGGAACCGGGGCCGTACCACCTTGGTTCCCCACTCGCGGACCAGCGCTCCCAGCGCCTCCGCATCGGACTGCTCGATCCCGGTGGGCATGATCTTTACTCCTCGCGTAGGCGCGTATCCGGCGGCTCGGACCAGGACGGCGGCCGCTTGTCCAGGAACGCGGCGGCGCCTTCTCGCAGGTCTGCGCCGAGGAAGAACGGCAGGTTCAGGAACTGCGCGGCGTCCAGCGCCTGCGCGGGCGGCAGCTCCGACAGCAGCAGGAACGCGCGCCGGCCGAGCCGGACCGCCTGCGGGCTGACCCGGGCGAACCGCTCGCCGAAGTCATCGACCGCCGCCATCAGCTCGGCGGGGCCGTCGTACATGTGGTTGACGAAGCCGACGCGATGGGCCGTCTCGGCGTCGATGGGCTCACCCGTCATCATCATCTCGAGCAGCAGCTTGCGGGGCAGCGACCGGACCAGCTGCGCCACGATGATCATCGGGAACAGGCCGATCTTTACCTCCGGCATGGCAAACCGGGCGGCCCGGCTGGCCAGCACCACATCAGCCAGGCCGGCCAGGCCCAGGCCGCCCGCGTAGGCCGGGCCGTTGACCGCGGCGATGACCGGCTTGGGCGCCTGGAGCATCATCTGGTGCAGTTCGACGATGGCGGCCGGCCAGACGTAGGCATCTTCGGCCCCCATCTCTCCCAGCTGCCCCATCTGCCGCAGGTCACCCCCGGCGCAGAAGGCCGGGCCGGCCCCGGTCACGGCCACCGAGCGCACTTCGGGATCGTCGAAGAAACACTGGAAGGCGTCCCTCAGCGCGCCGGCCGTCTGCCGGTCGAGCGGATTGCGCTCCGCCGGCCGGTTCAGGGTGACCAGGCCCAGCGTGCCGCGCCGGTCGAGCAGGACCGGTTCAGGCACCGGAGCGCTCCGGCCCGTTCAGCTCCATCCGAAGCAGCCAGGCGTACATCACCTTGCCCAGGTGATCCGAGCGCAGCGACATGGTCCCGCCGCCGTCCAGGGCGCGGGTCAGGACAAAGTTGAGCGCGCGGATGCCGGGCATCTCGTACCGCGTCACCGTGCCCAGCACGAGGTCGCCGTAGTGGGCCCGGACCCGTTCCGCGGTCAGCTCGCGGCACAACCTCTGGTAGCCGGCCTCGTCGTAGGCGACCAGGCCTACGTTGCAGGTGTCGCCCTTGTCGCCGGACCGGCCGTGTGCGAGATCGGCTACGCGGATCGGCTGCGTCATCGTTCAGGCCTCCAGCAGCTGGACCGACTGGCGGACGTGGTCCCGGGGAATCAGGCAGGGCCACAGCGCGAAGAGCTCCTTGAGCGGCGGGCGCGTGCCCACGCCGGCCACCCCGGCGGGCCCGTTGTTGTACAGCGGGACACACTCGGTGAACACCTTGCGCGCCTCGGCCGCGGTCGAGCAGCGCGCCGCGTAGCGCATGACGATCTCCATGAGCTCCGGGTCGTCGGGCTCAGGCACCCGGCTGCCCCACATCGAGTTGTGGCCGATGTACTCCACGATCTCGGCTTCGCAGCTGAACTGGGCCCGGCGGAGCCGCTCGCGCAGGAAGGCCAGCCCGCGCTGGGCCTTGGCGTAGGCGTCCGGCCAGGTGTAGCTGAACACCGCCTCGCCGACGAAGCCCGCCCGGTAGCCCATGTTGACCTTGAGGGTGTCCGGCCGCGGGCGGCCGGTCGCGCCGGCGATGCGGACCCGGTCCGGTCCGATCTCCTCCAGCGTGAGGCCGGTGAAGTCGGCCGTCACGTCGGCCGTGAGGTAGTTGCCCGGGTCGAGGATCTCGTAGATCATCTGCTCGCTGACCGTGCCGACGTCGACCCGGCCCCCGCTGCCCGGCGTCTTGGTGATGACGGCGGTCCCGTCGTCGGACACCTCCGCGATCGGGTAGCCGAGCGTCTCGAGCCCCGGCACGTCCTGCCAGCCGCCCGCGTACAGGCCGCCGGTGGCCTGCCCGCCGCACTCGACGGCGTGCGCGACCGCGGCGGCCATGCCGAGCCGGGGCCAGTCGTCGGGAGCCCAGCCGAAATGGTGGATCAGCGGGCCCAGGTACAGCGCGATGTCGGTGACGCGGCCGCACACCACCACGTCGGCGCCTGCCTCGAGGGCCTCGACGATGCCCTCGCATCCGGTGTACACCGACGCGTGGGTGAGCCGGTCGCGGACCGAGGCCAGGTCCTCGCCGGTGTCCATGTTGGTGAACGGCACGCCGAGGTCCATCAGCCGGTCGATGTCATCCCGGATGTCGTCACCGGTCACCACGGCCACGCGCACCGGGCTGAGGCCGAGCTCCTTGGCCAGCCCGATCACCCGCTCGGCGCAGGCCCGGGGGTTGGCCCCGCCCGCGTTGGTGACGACCTTGATCCCCTTGTCCAGGCAGGTCGGCAGCGCCCCGCGCAGCAGGTCGAGGACGTCCCTGGTGTACCCGAAGGCCGGGTCCTTCTGCTGCTGCTTGGACAGGATGGACATGGTGAGTTCGGCGAGGTGGTCGCAGCACAGGTAGTCGATGTCGGCCCGCTCCACCATGTCGATGGCCGGGCGGACGCTGTCGCCCCAGAAGGCCATGCCGGCGCCGAGCTTGACTGTCTTCATCGCGTGTCTCCCCGCGTCGGGGAACAACTTAACGGCACTAATCATAATCACCATTATTAGGATTATGCAAGATCGCGGCCCGAGCGGTCTGGCCGGTCAGGCCGAGGTGCCGGCCAGCCCGAGCGCGGCGCTGAGCGGCGCGCCGTCGAGCAGGAGCTTGCGGTAGGGCAGCAGTTCGCGCACGGCGGCGAAGCCGACGACGGCGTTCAGCCGGTCTGCGCGGCCGGTGATCGCGACGAACGCGTCCGAGGACTCATCACCCAGGACGTAGTGCACGTCGTCGTCAGGCTGGACCCGGCCGAAGATCTGCAGGCGGCCGCCGAGCTGGTCGGACCACACGTACGGCAGGGAATCGTGGGTCCGGCCCTGGCCGCACAGGTTGGCGGCCACCACGCCCGCGTGCTCGATCGCGCTGGTCCAGTGCTCCATGCGGACCGGCTCGGCGTAGCGGGGGTGGTGCCAGCGCGCCACGTCGCCCGCGGCGTAGACGCCGGGAACGCCGACGGCGGCCAGCTGGCCGTCGCACAGCACGCCGTCACTGGCGTCCAGGCCGGAGCCCCGCAGCCACCCGGTCTCGGGCACGGCGCCGGCCGCGACCACGATCAGGTCGGCCGGGACCGTGCTGCCGTCGCTGAGCCGGACGGCCTGATCCTGGCCGGCTGCGCCGGCTTCCAGGCCCGCCACGCCGACGCCGAGCCGCAGGTCCGTGCCGGTCAGGAGGTGGCGCCGGGTCATGGCCTGGCTGAGCGCCGGGCCCAGGCCGCGGATCATCAGCGCGGGCAGGGGTTCGATGACGGTGACGGCGCAGCCCATCCCGCGGCCGGTAGAGGCGATCTCGGCCCCGATGAAGCCGCCGCCGACCACCACGACGCGGGCCCGCGCCGACAGTGCCACCTTTATGCGGGCGGCGTCGGCGGCGGTGCGCAGGACCTGGACGCCGGGCCGCGGCTCGAGGCCGGGCAGCAGGCGCGGCGCCGAGCCGGTGGCGATCACCAGCGCGTCGTAGCCGATGCGTTCGCCGCCCTCGGTGCCGACGGTCTGGCCGGCGGGCGCCAGGTCGGTCGCGGACCGGCCGAGGAGCGGTGTGACCTCGAGCTTGGCCAGGTCCTCCGGGCCGAGCAGCGGCCGGGCCGTGGCGTCGGGGTCGGACAGGAACCCCTTGGACAGCGGCGGCCGGTCACAGGCGATGCCGGGTTCCCGGCCGATCAGCGTGACCTGCGCGTCGCAGCCGAGCCGGCGCAGCGCCTGGATGGTACGCACCCCGGCCAGCGAGGCCCCGACGACGACGACGCGCACCGCCTCACTCCGCGCTGATGGCCCGCTCGGGGCAGCTGTCCACGCCGAGCTGCGCCGCGTCCTGCAGCTCCGGCGGCACCGGGTCCACCAGGACGATGGAATGCCCGTCTTCCGGGGACAGCTCGAACACCTCGGGCGCGCTCATGTGACAGACGCCGTGCCCCTGGCAGACGTCGAGGTCGACCTTGACTCGCATGTCACTCCTCTCGGTGCGGGACGTTCGGCCGTTCCCGCGTGGTTGGCCCGTCCCGCGGACGGATGGCTGGGTCAGGCTCGCTCCAGCAGGGTGGCATTGGCCATGCCGCCGCCCTCGCACATGGTCTGCAATCCGTAGCGTGCGCCGGTCCGGCGCAGCTGGTGGACCATGGTCGTCATCAGCCGGGCGCCGGTGGCGCCGAGCGGGTGCCCGAGCGCGATCGCGCCGCCCAGCGGGTTGGTCCGGGCGGGGTCCGCGCCGGTCTCGGCCAGCCAGGCCAGCACCACCGGGGCGAAGGCCTCGTTCACCTCGAACACGCCGATCTCGCCCAGGGCGACTCCGGATCGCTCCAGCAGGCGCGCGGTGGCCGCGATCGGGCCGGTCAGCATCATGATGGGATCGCTGCCCTCCACCGTCATCGTGTGCACCCGGGCCAGCGGGACCAGCCCGTGCCGTTGCACGGCACGCGCGGAGGCCACCAGCAGGGCGGCGGCACCGTCCGAGATCTGGCTGGCGTGCGCGGCGGTGGTCAGCCCGCCCTCCCGCAGCGGGGACAGCCTGGCCATGGCGTCCAGGGACGCGTCGGGCCGGGGGCCCTCATCGCGGGTCAGGCCGTCGACGGCGGCCGTCTCGGCGTCGAACACCCCCTCGGCCGCGGCCGCGCTGGCCCGCTGGTGACTGGCCAGGGCATAGTCTTCCAGCTGCGCCCGGGACAGACGCCAGTTCCTGGCGATGAGATCGGCGCCGCGGAACTGGCTGATCTCCTCGTCCCCGTACCGGTCCTTCCAGCCCTGACCGCCGCGGGGGTGGCCGAGGTCCGCCGTCCGGACCGCCGCGCCCAGCGGGATCAGGCTCATCACCTCGACGCCTCCGGCGATGACCAGGTCCTGCGCCCCGGACTGCACGGCCTGGGCGGCGAAGTGCACCGCCTGCTGGGAGGAGCCGCACTGCCGGTCCAGGGTGGTGCCCGGGACCCGCTCGGGCAGCCCGGCGGAAAGCACGGCGTGCCGGGCGATGTTGAAGGACTGGGCGCCGACCTGGCTGACGCAGCCCAGGATCACGTCGTCGACGTGCTCACCGTCCACTCCGGCGCGGTCGAGCACGGCCCGCAGGACGTGCGCGGCCAGGTCGACCGGGTGCACGTGGGCGAGCCCGCCGCCGCGCTTGCCGACCGGCGTGCGCACGGCCGCGACGATGAAGGCGTCGCTCATCTGACCTGCTCCAGTCCCAGCAGCCCGGCTAGGTTGCCGCCCAGGACGGCGGCCTCCTCGGCGGGCGGCAGCCCGAGCTCCCGGATCCCGGCGATCTCGGCGGCGGGATCGGTCATCGGCCAGTCGGAGCCGAACACCACCCGGTCCGCGCCGTGCCGCGCGATGATGGCCCGCACCCGGGCCTGGTCCAGTTCCCGCACGGTGGGCGGCCAGGACGTCTCGAGCACCACCCGGGAGCCGACGACCTGCTCCTCGGCCTCGTCCAGCCGGTGGTAGCCGCCGTAGTGACAGGCGATCAGGTCCAGCTGCGGGACGCGGTCGGCCAGCGCGCGCAGGTGCCGGGGCGTGCCGCGCTCGTTGGCGGCACTGTCGCCGCCCGCCCCGACGTGGGTGATGACCTTGATCCCGGCCTCGGCCAGCGCGGCCATCAGCTCCACCACGCGGGGGTCGGCCAGGTCGAGATCCTGGAACAGCGGGTGCAGCTTCACGCCGGGGATGCCGTTGTCCTGCAGGTGCCGCAGGTTCTCGGCGATGGGCAGGTCGGGGTGGACGGTGCCGAACGGCACGAACCGGGAGCGGTCGACCGAGCCGATGAACTCGTTGGTCCGGGCCACGTGCTGCGGGACGCCGGCGATGCCGAGGGTGAGCGCCAGGTCGATGCCCGCCGCGTCCATGGTGCGGCGCAGCCCGTCCAGGGTGCCGTCGGCCCGCGGGTCGAGCCCGGCGGGCCGGGTGGCCAGGATCCGCGGGGCGATGTGGTCGGGCCAGACATGGGCGTGCGCGTCGATGATCACGTCAGCTCCTTCACCAGGTGCCTGGCCAGCGAGTCGAAGATGACCTCGGTCGAGCCTTCGTAGATGCGCATCGGCCGGGCCTCGCGGTACAGGCGTTCGATCTTGGCCCCCCGGATGAGCCCGAACCGGCCCATGACCTGGACGGCGCGGTCGACCACCCGGCCGGCCGCCTCGGTGGCGCCCACCTTGGCCAGCGACGACAGGTGCAGGCTGGCCAGCGGGTCCTGGCTGGCGGCGGCGGCGGCCCGGTAGGTAAGGGCCCGGGCCATCTCAATGTCGGCCCAGGAGCTGGCCAGCATGGCCGGGACGGGGCCCAGCCGGGCCAGCGGCGTGCCGAACTGCTCGCGGCCGGCGGTGTGCCGCACCGCCTCGCGCAGGGCCGCGCCGGCCAGGCCCACCGCCGCGCCGGCCACGGAGACCCGGAACGTGGCCAGCGTGGCCAGCATGAGCCGGAATCCCTGTCCCGTCTCCCCCACCTGGTGGTCGGCCGGGACCCGCACGTCGTCGAGGATGACGTCGCCGAGCACGTGCGGGGCGATGATCTGGTGGGGGTGCTCCACGCTCAGGCCGGGGGCATCCGCGGGCAGGACGACCAGGGAGTACCCGGGCCCCTGCTCCCGGGCCAGGATGGTGTAGAAGTCGGCGTCGCCCGCGTTGGTGATGAACGACTTGCGGCCGGTGACCACGAGCTCGTCGCCGTCCCGGCGGACCGTGGTCGTGATGGCCTTGAGGTCGGAGCCGACGTCGGGCTCGGTGAGGCCGAGAGCGGCGATGGCGTCGAGCTTGCCGACGGCGGGCAGCCACCGGTCGCGGACCGCGGCGGTGCCCGCGACGGTCACGGCGTAGCTGCCGATGCCCTGCATGGCGAACAGCGAGTCCAGGTGGGCGCTCTCCGCGGCGAGCGCCTCGCGCACCACGGTCACGGCCAGCGAGTCGACCGCCTCGCAGCGCCCGCCGTAGCGGGACGGGACCATGACGGCGCACAGCCCGCTGCGGCGCAGCAGTTCCCGCATCTCGGGGTCGACGTGGTCGGCTTCGTCGGCCCGGCCGGCCAGGCCGGCCGCCGAGGCGGCGAGCTCGCGCGCCTCGCGCTGCAGGCCGAGATATCCAGCGGGCAGGTCGAAGGCTCCGCCGCTGGCCTCATCACTCATCGGGCCGCCGCCTGACCGGTGGTCGAGGCAAGGTCTGGCATGGGGCAACCCGCCTTTCACTTCGTGGTTTTTGCTGTTTCCGAGGTCACGCTGATGCGCTCCCGCAGACGGTAATCTATGATTACCATAGCAAGGAATTGTCGGCAGTCAAGCAGTCGCACAGGCCGCGGTCACAGGCTCGCGGGCGGGCGGCGAGGAGGCACCATGGTTTTCGACATCGGCTCGTTCGGCCTGGCCGGACGGGTAGCCCTGGTGACCGGGGCGACCCGCGGCCTGGGCCGGGCGATGGTGGACGGGTTCGCGCGCGCTGGCGCCGACGTGATCGTGGCCAGTAGGAACGCCGACGCGTGCGCCCAGGTCGCCGCCGAGGTCGAGGAGCAGACCGGCCGCGCCACCCTGGCCTGCCCCACGCACGTCGGGCACTGGCCGGAGCTTGACGGCCTGGTCGACGCCGCCTACGAGCGCTTCGGGCGGGTCGACGTGCTGGTCAACAACGCCGGCATGTCCCCCCTCTACGGTGCGGTGGACGAGATCAGCGAGGACCTGTTCGACAAGGTGATCGCGGTCAACCTCAAGGGCCCGTTCCGGCTCGCGGCGCTGGTCGGCACCCGCATGGCGGCGGGCCCGGGCGGCTCGATCATCAACATCAGCAGTGCCGGTGCCGTTCATCCGCGCCCGCACCTGCTGCCCTACGCCGCGGCCAAGGCCGGGCTGAACGCGCTGACCATCGGCCTGGCCCACACCTTCGGGCCGTCGGTGCGGTGCAACGCGATCATGGCCGGGACGTTCCTCACCGACGTCAGCAAGGCCTGGGACATGTCCGCGTTCGCCAAGCGGGCGGAGGGGTTCGCGGCGCGCCGCGGCGGCCAGCCGGACGAGATCGTCGGCGCGGCGATCTACCTGGCCAGCGACGCGTCCAGCTACACGACGGGCACGGTGCTGACCGTCGACGGCGGCCAGCCCTGAGCCGGGCACGTGGTAACGCCGGCCGCGGGGTCTTGACCCCCCCGCGGCCAGCGTCGTCAGGTGGCGGTCGCGTCGCCGATGATGCCGCGGCTGCGCAGGGCGTCAAGGTCGGCAGCCGGGAGGGCGAGCAGCTCGGACAGTACCTCGCCGGTGTGCTCGCCGATCGCGGGGACGCCGTGGTAGACCGGCCCGTCGTAGCTGCGCATGTGCAGCACCGGCCCGGGCATGAGCACCTGGCCCAGCACGTCGTTGCCGGTGAGCTCGACCAGGGTCCGGGTCCGGAAGTGCGGGTCGGCCACGATGTCACTGGCGTCGTTGACGGCCGAGGACACCACCTCGAACTCTTCCAGCTGCTTGAGGACCTCGTCCCGCGGCCGGGCACCGACCCAGGCCGACACCATGGCCTGCAGCTCGTCGTTGCGCTCCATGCGGGCCGCGTTGGTCGCGTAGCGGGGGTCCTCGATCAGCTGAGGTTCGCCCATGGCCGCGAATAGCCGCTTGGCGATGCCCTGGTTGGAGGCCGCGATCGACAGCCAGCGACCGTCGGCGGCCTGGTAGACGCCGCGCGGCGACGCGGAGCCGGTCCCGTTGCCGACCCGGCCCTGCACCTCGCCGAGCGTGAGGTACTTGAGGATCATGTCGCCGACGATGAACATCAGCGGCTCGTATAGCGCGACGTCCACCTCCTCGCCGGCTCCGGTCCGCTCGCGCCGGTACAGCGCCATGGCGGTGCCCATGGCCGCCGAGATGCCGGCGATCGAGTCGGCGAAGCCGAACGGCGGCGAGGTGGGCGGGGTCTCGGGCCAGCCGTTGATGAAGGCGAACCCGCTCCCGGTCTCCGCCACCGTGCCGAACCCCGGCCGCTCGCGGTAGGGCCCGGTCTGGCCGAAGCCGGAGACCCTGGTCAGCACCAGCCCGGGGTTGCCGGCGGCCAGGATGTCGTACCCGAGGCCCCAGGCTTCGAGCCGACCCGGCCGGAACGACTCGATCACCACGTCGACCTTGGCGGCCATCGCGCGCACGAGCTCGCGCCCGTCCGGTGACCGCAGGTCGATGGCGACCGAGCGCTTGCCCGAGTTGAGCCGGGCGAACCCCAGCGAGAGCCCGTCCTTCTGCGGCGTCCAGTGCCGCGCGTAGTCGCCGGTGGCCGGGTCCTCGACCTTGATGACATCGGCGCCGAAGTCACGCAGCATCCGGCCGCCGGTGGGCGCGGCGTACATGGTCCCGAGCTCGAGGACCTTGATCCCGTCGAGCGGGCCGCCGGTGCCGGGCATCACACCCGCCACTGGATATGCTTGACCTCAAGGTATTCGCGCATGCCCCACTCGCCGAGCTCGCGGCCGATACCCGAGCGGCCGTACCCGCCGAATGGCGCATCTGGGCGCATGGAGCCCCCGCCGTTGATCCACACCGTCCCGGCCCGGACCCGCTCGGCCACCCGCCGTCCCTCGTCCAGGTTGTCGCCGCACCAGACGTTGGCCGCCAGCCCGTAGGGCGTGTCGTTGGCCAGCCGGATGGCGTCGTCGGTGTCCTTGAACGGCAGGATCACGGCCACCGGCCCGAAGATCTCCTGCTGGACGGCCCTGGCCTCGGCGGGCAGGTTACCGAGCAGGACGGGGTTGACGAACCACCCCTTCTCCGGCAGCGGCTTGGTCACCTCGAGCAGCTTGCTCCCGCCCGCGGCCAGCGAGTCGTCGATGAAGCCCCGCACCCGGGCCTGGTGATCGGGCCTGATCATCGGGCCGATGTTGGTAGCGGGATCCCACGGGTCGCCCACGATCATCTGCTCGAAGGCCGGCGCGCTGGCCGCCAGGAACTCGTCGTAGACCGACTCGTGCACCAGCAGCCGGGCCAGCGCGGCGCAGCCCTGGCCGCCGTTGCGCGACCAGCGCAGGTGGGTCTCCACGGCGATCTGCCCGATGTCGGCGTCGGGCAGGACGATGCTCGGTGACTTGCCGCCCAGTTCCAGCGTCACGCCGGTCAGGTTCCCGGCCGCCTGGGCCATGATCATCGCGCCGACCGTGTCGGATCCGGTGAAGGACACCCGGTCGACGCCCGGGTGCGACGACAGCTGCCGGCCCACGTCGGCGTTGCCGGTAATGACGTTCATCACGCCGGGCGGCAGTTCCGCCTGGCGGATCAGCTCGCCGAGGAGCAGCGTGGTCAGCGGGGTCCGGGGAGAGGGCAGCAGGACGACGGTGCACCCGGCGGCCAGCGCGGCGCCGAACTTGAAGATCGCGAGGTTGAGCGGGTAGTTGTAGCCGGTGATGGCGGCCACCACCCCGGCCGGCTCAAGCACTACGTCGCTCATCGTCGGCACCGGCTCGTTCCACGGGCCCAGGTGCTGGATCCGGTCCGTCTTGGCTGCCTCGGCCGCCCAGCGCAGGTGCTGCTGGACCGCCATCCGGACCTGTAGGAATGCAGCGAGCGAGACCGGCGTGCCGACCTCGTTCACGATCGAGGGCAGCAGCTGGTCGGCGGCTGCCTCGAGCACGTCGGCCAGCCGGTGGATGTGCCGCGATCGCTGTTCGCCTGGCAGCGCGGCCCAGCCGGGGAAGGCGGCACGGGCGGCCGCCACGGCGGCATCGACCTGCTCGGCGGAGGCGCCGCCGACGGTGGCGATGACCTGCTCGGTGGCGGGATTGTAGACGGGCCAGCGCTCGCCCTGCGGGCTGACGAACTGGCCGTCGACCAGCAGGTCGCGCGTGCCGGGGATCCAGTCCCGCGGCAGGCTGGCGGCCGGTGAGGTGACGCTCATGAAATGCCTTCTTCGGTCGGGGTGGCGACGGGTCGGGGTCAGAGGGTGGTGCTCAGATGGTGGTACGGGGCTCGACGGCGCGGAGGGCCGGCACCACCTGGGTGCCGAGGCGCTTGATCGCCGCGATCGTCTCGCCCGCGTCCATGGTCGGCCACTGCGGCCGGACCAGCAGCGGGTCGACCGGGAGCGTGGTGACTAGGTCGGTGAGCTGCTTGGTCACGTCGTCGGGGGTGCCGATGACGGCATGGCCGGCCACGGCGGCGGCGAAGTCCTGCTCCAGGTCGGTACCGGCCATGACGTCCAGGCCGCGCTGCGCGTAGGTGATATAGCGGCCCTGCGCGACCCGCGCGTACTCGATGACCGCCTGCTCCCTGGTGTCGGCAACCAGCACGTTGCGGCGCAGCGGCTGGGGGCCGAACGTCTTGCCGCGGGCCTCGAAGCCCTCCTTGACCGCGGCGTAACGCTCGAGGACCTCATCGAACGGGGTTTCCGGCGGACAGGCGTAGCCGTCGGCGAACCGGCCGGCCCGGCGCGCCCCGGCCAGGCTGTGGGCACCGATCCAGATCGGGGGATGCGGCTTCTGCACCGGTTTGAGGTGCGGCTTGACGCCCTCCAGGGTCCAGAAGCGGCCGTGGAAATCGACCTCGTCTTCGGTCCACAGCTGCTGCATGAGCTGGAGCGATTCCTCCAGCCGGGCCGCGCGCTCCCGGAACGGCACGTCCAGGTAGCCGAACTCCTCGGGCCGGTAGCCCAGGCCGACGCCGAAGACCAGCCGGCCCTCGGTCACCACGTCCAGGGTGGCGATCTCCTCGGCCAGCAGCACCGGGTGGTACAGCGGCGCGATCATGATCTGGGTGACCAGCCTGATGTGCGGCTCGACCTCGGCAGCCAGCCGGGCCAGCAGCGGGACCGGCTGCAGCCAGCGCAGGTCGCCGTACAGGAAGTGCTGGCCGATGGCGATGTAGGTGAAATCGTTCGCCTGCGCCGCCTCGACGATGCGCAGCACGTCACGGAACTGCTGCGACGGCGAGACGGAGGCGGGCACGTCGCTGAGCAGCAGACCGACCTGGACCATGACTTCTCCTTAGCAGGTTTTCTCCGGTGGCGCGCCGGGTCAGTCCGCCGCGGCGGGCAGGCCGTTGATCAGCCAGCCGCCGTCGACGGGCAAGGTCACCCCGGTGATGTAACTCGACCTCGGCGAGCAGAGGAAGTGCACCGCGTCGGCGATCTCGCGCGGCTCACCGAAGCGCTTCATCGGCACGCGCGACAGGAACGCCTCGGGCGACGCGTAGCCGGTTTCCATGAACTTGGCCTGCATCTCGGTGGCGATGGTGCCGGGCGAGACCGCGTTGACGCGCACGCCCTGCGGGGCCCACTCTACGGCCAGCGAGCGGACCAGGCCCTGGACGCCTGCCTTGGCGGCGCAGTACGCCGCCCGGCCGCCAAAGCCCAGGTGCCCGTTGACCGAGGAGATCATGACGATGGCACCGCCGTCGGGCATCCGCTGGCAGGCGGCCCGGGCCCCGGTGAACGCGGCGGTCAGGTGGACCGCGAGCAGCTGATCCCAGGCCTGCATCGGGAAGTCCGCCGACCGGCCCGGCCGGGCCACGCCGGCGTTGGCCACGAAGGCGCGCAGGCCGCGGGCGGCGCCCCGCTCGCACGCCTCGGCCATCACCTTCTCGTCGGTGACGTCCCCGGTGACCGCCCCGGCCCCGGGCAGTTCCGCCATCGCCTTGTGCAGCTGGTCGCCGTCGAGGTCGACACCGACGACCGCGTAACCGTCCTCGGCGAACCGCCGGGCGATGGCCGCGCCGATGCCGCGGGCCGCGCCGGTGATCACGACCCCGCCGCCGTCCGCTCGGGCCCCTTGGGCCGCTCCAGCGGTCACCGGGGCCGTCATCCCGCCGCCTGCCCGGCCGGCTGCGGCGTAACGCCGGTGTACTCTGCCGTGCCCGAGGCGATGGTGACCACGCGTTCCACCGCGATCCGCTTGTGGGTGAACCTGAGCTCGCCGTGCACCTCGCGCATCGAGTCGGAGTACTGGCCGATGATCAGCCGGGTCTGCTCGCCCGGATCGAACATGGCAGCCTGGAAGTAGGCCCGGGCGCGGACCGTGCCGTCCGGCTCGGGGAAGGCCTGCACGTTGGTGATGGCGTGCTTGCTGCCCAGCACCGGGGCGGCGGCGAATCCGCGGTACAGGTCCAGGAACGCCTCGATCCCGTGCCGGGTACCGTCGGCCCTGGTCAGCAGCACATCGTCGACCGCGAGCCCGCGCAGGGCCTCGATGTCGCCCTCGTCGACCGCGCGGGCGTAGGCGTACAGCAGCTGGCCGGCCCGGGCCGACAGGCCGGCGTCGGCGGCGCTCACTTGGCCACCAGTCCGCCGTCGACCGGGATCGTGACCCCGGTCACCATGGCCGCGTCGTCGCTGGCCAGGAAGGCCACCACGGACGCGATCTCTGCGGGCTGGGCCGCCCGCCCGAGCGGGATGTTGGCGATGAAGCCGCTCATCAGGTCGGCAACGTCCGCGCCGGGCTCCCGCCCGAAGAACTGCGCCAGCATCGGCGTTTCCACCGACCCGGGGCAGATGACGTTGGCCCGGATGCCGTCCGCCGCCGCGTACAGGGCCATGGCCCTGGTGAAGGCGACGACCGCGCCCTTGGTCAGCGAGTAGATCGGGCTGTACGGGGACCCGATCAGGGCCGAGGTGGAGGCGGTGAACGTGATCGAGCCCTTGCCCTCGGAGCCCTTGAGCAGCTCGTAGCCGAGGGTGGCGCCGTAGAACGCGGACTTGACGTTGACGTCCATGTTGCGCTGCCAGTCCTCCTCCGACACCTCGATGCCCGCCGGGCCGGGCATGCCGACCTGGTTGTGCAGGATGTGCAGCCGGCCGTGCTGCTTGCCGATGCGGTCGAACAGCGCGCGCAGGTCCGCGACGCTGGCCGCGTTGACCTCCTCCGGCTGCGCTTCGCCGCCCTCGGCGAGTATCTCCTCGGTCACGGTCTTGGCCGCGCCGCCGTTGAGATCGGCTACGTAGACGAAGGCGCCCTCGGCGGCCAGCCGGTGGCAGATCGCGCGGCCCATGCCCGATCCGCCCCCGATTACCGCCGCAATGCGATTCTCGAGTCGACGTGTCATGCCAGGTTCCTTCCTGTTGTGTCGCTTGATGATGCGTTTTCTGCTCGCGGCGGGCCGCCGCGCCCGTCGCCGGGCATCTTGCGGGAGTCGTGGCTGGCCGTGACCTGCACCGGCCGGACCTCGACGACGACCCGCTGCGGGCTATCCAGCAGGTGGGCGAAGGCGTCCGGGTCGGCCGGGGCCAGCTTGCCGGCGAAGCGCGGCAGGAACCACCGCTTGGTCGGTTCGTCAGCGTGCAGGAACGCGACGCCGCGCAGCGCGATCATGCGCCGGCCCGGCAGGCCGGTGCCCGCGTTGGAGACCACGACCGTGACCCGCGGGTCGCGCCTTATGGCCTCGGCGTGCGCCCGCCCGGCCACGGCGGTCAGCCACAGGCGGTCCTCGGCGTACAGGAAACTCATGACCACGCCCGACGGCCAGCCGGCCGGGTTGGCGAAGGTGAACACGCACTCGGTCGCGGTCTGGAGCAGCTCCTGGCGGCCCTGTTCGTCGAGCCGCAGGGCGTGCAGGTCCTCGAGGTCGTCGATCCCGGTCCGGGCCATCGGTGGCATTCTCCCGCTTCAGTTCCGCTGGTCGAAGGTGCGGCCCAGCAGTTCGGAGACGATGCGGATGCGCTGCATGGTGGGCGTCCCGCCGGCCACGGCCCAGCCGTGCGCATCGCGGTGCAGCCGCTCGATGCCGTATTCCTCGGTGTAGCCGTTGCCGCCGTGCAGTTGCATGGCGGAGTCGGTGACCCGCTTGGCCATCTCGTTGGCCGTGCACTTGGCCACCGAGACCTCGAACGGGTCGGGCAGGCCGGTCCCGGCGCCGGCGGCGGCCCGGTAGATCAGCTGCCGCGCCCCCTCGACCTGCATGATCATGTCGGCCAGGGTCATCTGCACGGCCTGGAACTCGATCAGCGGCTTGCCGAACTGGCGGCGCTCCTGCACGTAGGCCACCGAGCGGTCTACCGCGGCCTGGGCGATGGCCAGGCTCATGGTGGCGTTGCCCAGCCGCTCGATGGAGAACGCCGTGAACAGCTGGCGGAACCCGCCCGCCTCGATGACCAGATTGGCGGCTGGCACCTCGACCCCATCGAAGTAGATGTCGGCGGAGGGGATACCGCGGAAGCCCATGAGCCGCTCCTGGCTGCCGAACGACACGCCAGGCCGGTCGGCCTCGACCACCAGCGCGCCGATGCCCTTGGCCCCGGGCTCGTCGCTGAGCCGGGTGTAAACCAGGTAGACGTCGGCCTCGCCGCCGTTAGAGATCCAGCGCTTGGCGCCGTTGAGCATGTAGCTCCCGTTCGACTGCCAGGCCTTGGTGGTCATGTCGGTCGCGGCCGAGCCGGCGTCCGGCTCGGAGATGGCCACGGCCATGGTCTGGTCGCCGGCCGCGATCGAGGGCAGGAAGCGCTCCCGCTGCTCGTCGGTACCCATCAGGCTCACCACCCGGGCCGGGCCGGTATTGGCCTCGAACACCTGGAAGGCGGCGGGCCGGCAGTGCTTGGCCAGCTCTTCGATGACCACGAGGGCGTCAAGCAGCGGCGCCCCGCCGCCGCCGTACTTCTCCGGCAGGGCCATGCCGAGAAAGCCGAGCGATCCCAGGTAACGGCGCTCGTCATGCGGGAACGGCGTGCGGTTCTCGTCCCAGCCCGCCGCATGCGGCGCATAGCGGTCGCGCGCTATGGCCGCCGCTACTTCCCTGAGCTCCCTGTGGTGCTCGCTGTGCTCTCGCATGCCGCCGCCTTCCTCATCGTATAACTATTATATTCGTAGGCATAGATATCGCTTGTCAAGGGTAATAGTATGCTAACCATAATCATGAATTCCGCCGGTAGTTGGCAGATGCTGTACTGAGCAGTAGGGAGGCCCTGGTGAACAGAGCCGTCATCGTCGACGCGGTGCGCTCCCCCATGGCGCGCGGCAAGAAGACCGGCGCGCTGGCCGAGCTGCATCCGGTCGACCTGCTGGCGCAGGTGCTGCAGGCGCTGGTCGAGCGCAACGGGATCGACCCCGGCCAGGTGGACGACGTTCTGGTCGGCTGCGTCAGCCAGGCCGGCGAGCAGTCGGCCACCCCGGGGCGCCAGGCGCTGCTGGCGGCCGGCTTCCCCGCGCACGTCCCGTCGGTGACGATCGAGCGCAAATGCGGGTCGGGCCAGCAGGCGGTCGAGTTCGCCGCGGCGGGCATCGTGGCCGGCCTGTATGACATCGCCATCGCGGGCGGGATCGAGTCGATGAGCCGGGTACCGATGGGCTCGGCCCGGATGGGCCAGGACCCATTCGGCCCGGCCGTCCGCGAGCGCTACCCGGTGCTGGTGCCGCAGGGTGTCTCGGCCGAGCTGGTCGCGGACAAGTGGCGGCTGTCGCGCCATCAGCTGGATGAGTACTCGGCCCGGTCGCATGAGCGGGCCGCCGCGGCCCGCTCGGCGGGCGCACTGGCCGCGGAGATCGTGCCCGTGCGGGTACCCGGCGAGGCGGGCCCGGTTACGGTGACCGAGGACGAGACCATCAGGCCGGGTACCACCGTCGGGCGGCTGGCCGAGCTGGCCCCGGCGTTCGGCACGGATGAGTTCCGGCAACGCTTACCCGATCTCGAATGGAAGGTCACGGCGGGCAACTCATCGCAGATCACCGACGGGGCGAGCGCGCTGCTGCTGATGAGCGAGGACACCGCCGCCCGGCTGGGACTGCGGCCGCGGGCGCGCATTCTGGCCTCGTCCGTGATCGGCGACGATCCCACGCTGATGCTGACCGGGCCGATCCCGGCCACCCGGCGGGTACTGGACCGCAGCGGCATCGCGATCGGCGCGATCGAGGCCTTCGAGGTCAACGAGGCGTTCGCCAGCGTGCCGCTGGCCTGGCAGGCCGAGCTGGGCGTACCTGACGACAAGCTCAACCCGCGGGGCGGCGCGATCGCGCTCGGCCACCCGCTGGGCGCCTCGGGCGCGCGGCTGATGACCACGCTGGTGCACCACCTGGAGCAGACCGGCGGCCGCCTCGGACTGCAGACCATGTGCGAGGCCGGCGGCATGGCCAACGCGACCATCATCGAGGTACTCCGCTAGCGGCCGGAACGGGTGCGTCGCTAGCGGCCGGAACGGAGGACGACATGACCGACTGCGTGCTGACCGAGGAACGCGAGGGCGTCCTGGTCATCACCTTGAACCGGCCGGAGGCCAGGAACGCGGTCAACGAGGCGGTGGCCGGGGCCGTGGCGGCCGCGCTTGACGAACTCGACCGCCGGGCCGATCTCAGCGTCGGCATCATCACCGGGGCCGCGCCGTCGTTCTGCGCGGGCATGGACCTCAAGGCGTTCCTGGCCGGCGAGCGGCCCTCGGTGCCCGGCCGCGGTTTCGCCGGCATCGTGGAGCGGCCGCCGGACAAGCCGATGATCGCCGCCGTCGAGGGCCACGCCATCGCGGGCGGCTTCGAGATCGCGCTGGCCTGTGACCTGATCGTGGCCGCGGACAACGCGGTGTTCGGGCTGCCCGAGGTCAGGCGGGGCCTGGTCGCCGCAGGCGGCGGCCTGCTGCGGCTGCCGCTGCGCGCGCCGTACCAGCTCGCGGTGGAGTGGGCGCTGACCGGCGGGCACGTGCCCGCGGCCCGCGCCGCCGAGGTGCACCTGGTCAACCGGCTCACGCCGCCCGGCCAGGCGCTGCCGACCGCGATCGAGCTGGCCCGCACGATCGCGGCGAACGGCCCGCTAGCCGTGCGCGCGACCAAGCGCGTGCTCACTGAGGGAGGCGGGTGGCCGGCGGCCGAGGCCTTCGACCGGCAGCGGGAGATCACCGAACCGGTGCGGGCCTCCGCGGACGCGCGTGAGGGCGCCCGGGCCTTCGCCGAGAAGCGCGCGCCGCGGTGGCGGGGGGCCTAGCTGGGGCTGAGCTGGGGCTGAGCGGACCCGGCGAATCCGGTGGTCAGCCGGTCGCCTGCTGATCGCGCGACAGCCAATTCCATGCTAATCTTTAATAGGAATTGACGCCGTCCACGGACGGGCCCCGATGTCATTTCCCCGGGGGACCGGATCCCGGAAGCCAGATTCGGGGAAGGAGACCGGCTGCTGATGACAGGTGTGGATCTAGGCTTGTCCCTGCCCGCCAACGCACAGCGTCCGCCCAAGGCCGCCATGCTGGTGGCCCAGCGGATCATGCGCGACGTGATCAAGGGCGGGCTCAAGCCGGGCGACCTGCTCATGCCCGAGCGGACCATGCTCGAGCAGTACCAGGCGGGCCGGGCCACGCTCCGCGAGGCGCTGCGGCTGCTCGAGTTCCAGGGCGTGATAGCGCTCAAGCCCGGGCCCCGGGGCGGGCCGGTGCTGCAGGACCCCGACGCTTCGCATCTGGCCAGCATGCTGGTGCTGCTGCTGCAGCTGAAGCAGGCTCCGTTCCGCAGCATCGTGGAGGTCCGGTCGGCGCTGGAGCCCATGACCAGCAGGCTGGCCGCCGAGCGAATCAGCGACGAGGCGCTGGCCGAGCTGGCCGAGACCGTCGAGGCCATGCGCGATCATCCCGACAGCCAGGAGGTGTTCCTGGCCGCGAACAAGCGCTTCCACGACATCATCGCCTGGTCGTCGGGGAACGCGCTGTTCGGGTACATCATCGACTCGCTGCTGGGCATCATGGACGGCACGGTCATCGGCATCGACTACCCGGGCCCGCGCCGGGCCGCCGTAGTCAAGGCGCACGACGAGATCCTGCAGGCGCTGCGCACGAGGGACCCGGTGGCTTCGGAGCAGCGCATGCGCGAGCACATCGACGCCTACGAGCGTTACGCCAAGCGCAAGTACCCCGAGGTGCTGGACCGGGTCATCCGCTGGGACCGGATGACGTCCTGAGCACCTGGCCGGCCCGGGACCGGGCCCGCGGCGCCGCCGCCGCACCCCCCGGAGCACGCCAGCCGGGACTTCTAGACTACGCATCATATTAATGATATGCATGAAATACGTCTGAAGTTGAGGAGGCCTGATGGCCAAGCGGAGCCCCGGCGTGATGATCGCGATGTTCGACGTCCCCGACTCGGTCGACGCCGAGTTCAACAAGTGGTACGAGGAGGAGCACATCCCCGAGAAAGTCGGCCAGGTGCCCGGCTTCACGGCCGCGCGGCGGTACAAGTCGCTGGACGGACGCCCCAACTATCTGTGCATCTACGAACTCGAGGACATCTCGGTCCTGGACGACCCGGCCTACCTGGCCAACTACCGGAGCGGGACCGACACCACCGAGCGCATGAAGGCGAAGGCGAAGACGTTCTACCGCAACGTGTACGTCCAGATCCACGAAAACACCGGCGGACTGCCGCTGCCGGACGGCGACCAGGATGCCGGCGACCAGGATGCCAGCGATCTATGAACACTGACCTGGAAGCGCGGATCCGCCGCCTGGAGGACCTGGAGGAGATCCGGGGGCTGGCGGTCCGGTACGGCTACGCGGTCGACGAGCGCGACGTCGACGCGATCTGCGCGCTGTTCACCCCGGACGGCGAGCTGCGGACCACGCGCGAGAGCAAGGGCCGCGGGCACGCGGCCATCGCCGAGTACTACCGCAAGGGGTACAAGGTGCTCGGCCCGACGAACCACTTCACCCACGGCCACATCGTCGACTTCGACGACGGCGACCCGGACCGGGCCACGGGCGTGGTGTTCTCGCACGCCGAGGTCGTGCGGGACGGCGTGCCGATGGTCACCGCGATGCGGTACCACGACACGTACCAGCGCGAGGCCGCCGGGTGGCGGTTCCGGGAGCGGATCCAGTCCTATATGTACTTCGTCGATGTTCAGGAGTACCGCGACGCGCTAGCGAGCGAGCTGCGGATGCGGCGCGCGCCGGGCAGCTGGCAGCCGGCTGACTGGCCCCCGGTCTCAGCCGGGTAGGCGGGCAGTCTCAGCCGGGCAGGCAGGCGGCCAGGCGGGCCGCGCGGGCCCGCACGCTGTCCGCGACCTCGAAGCCGGGCAGCAGGAACAGCCGCCTGGCTTCGATCGCGTCGAGCACCTGCGCGGCCACATCTTCCGGGTCGGCCGCTGGCGCGGACTCGCCGAACTGCGCCGGGCGGCCGTCGTAAGCCGGGTCCTGCAGGCCGGCCGGCCGGTTGCGCTCGGCATCGCGGATCCGGGTGGCCACCCGCCCGGGGCAGACGATGGTCACGCCGATGTCCAGGCCGCGCCCGGCCAGCTCGGCCGCGAGCGTCTCGGATAGCCCGACCACGGCGTACTTGCTCGCGGCGTACGGCGCGTTGCCGCCGCCGGGGATCGGTGCCAGCCCGGAGATCGATGACACGTTGACGATGTGCCCGCGGCCTGCCGCCACGATGCCGGGCAGGAAGGCAGCCAGCCCGTTGACCACGCCGTGCAGGTTCACGTCGAGGATCCACTGCCAGTCCTGTGGGCGCTGCTCCCAGGCCGGCCGGACCGGCCCGACCACGCCGGCGTTATTGCACAGCACGTCGACCCGGCCGAAGCGGTCCAGCACCCGGTCGCGGATGGCCAGGAATCCGTCCGGGTCGGTCACGTCGCAGTGCTGGGGCAGCACTGTCATCCCGGCGGCGGCCAGCTCGCTGGCCACCGCCGCCAGCGGCCCGGGCTCGATGTCCAGCGCCACGACGGCCAGGCCGCGCTGGCCGAACGCGCGGGCCAGCGCGCGCCCGATCCCGCTGGCCGCGCCGGTGATCACCGCGGTCTGCCCGGATTCGAGCTTCATGACGAGCTCAGCATCGGCATAACCTTGGTGCCGAACTCTTCGAGCTGCCGCATGGCCTCGGCATGTGGCAGGCCGGGCCACTGCGGCTTGAACATGAAGTGCGTCATGCCGCTCTCTTGGGCCAGCCGGTCCAGCTCTTCGGCGCACTGCCCGGCGGGGCCCAGGATGAAGTGCGCCTCGATGTCGGTGCGGACCTGCTGCCCGTCCGCCTCGACCGGGGTGTTCTCGCCGGACAGCCCCCATTTGCGGTAGGTGTCGTAGCGGGCCCGGTACCGGTCCAGGGCCCCGGCCAGCGCCGCGTCCTTCGACGGCGCGATCAGCAGCTCGCGGCGCACCGGGAAGTCGCCGCTGACGGGCAGGCCGTGCTCCTCGCGGGTCTTCAGGAACAGCTGGCGCAGCTCGGCCAGCTCGGCGTGGGTCGGGAACGGCGGGGCGTACCAGGCGTCGCCCAGCCGGGCGGCGCGCCGCACCGCCGCGGCAGCCTGCCCGCCGATCCACACCGGCAGCCCGCCTTCCTGCAGCGGCCGGACCGCGGGCCGGGCGTTGTCGACGGTGAAGAACCGGCCGCGGAAGTCCACGGTCTGGCCGCTCCACAGCAGCCGGACCAGGGCCAGCGCCTCCTCGAACCGGGCCACCCGCGTGCCCGGCTCGACGCCGAACGCGGCGAACTCGTGCGCGCTGTAGCCCAGGCCCACGCCGAAGATGGCCTTCCCGTCCGTGACCACGTCGAGCGTGGCCATCTGCTCGGCGATGTCTACCGGGTTGGCCATCGACAGCAGGATGATCCCGGTGTTGGTCCGCAGGCTGGGCGCGTGGCTGGACAGGTAGGCCAGCCACGGCACCGGCTGGAAGTACCGCAGCTCGGCGCCGAGGTAGTGCTGGCCGGCGCTCATCAGGTCGAAGCCGAGCTGCTCGCAGGCCGCCGCGATTTCCTCGTGCTCGCGGCGCTGCTGGCGCGCGTCGGTGTTCGCGTCGTAGATGCTGGTGAGCTGAATGCCGAACTTCATGGGTTTCTCCTGACCGCCCCGCCGAGGTCGACCGGCAGGTTCTTGATGGACCGGAGCATCGCGCTGCTGCCGTACTCGATGCGGTCGGCGCGAAGCCGCGCGTCCGGGAACCGGGTGACGAGCGCGGACAGCACGATCTCGGCTTCGAGCCGGGCCAGGGCAGCGCCGAGGCAGAAGTGCGGGCCGAAGGCCAGCGACAGGTGCTCGGCCCGGTTGGGCCGGGTGACGTCCAGCGTGCCCGGGTCGGCGAACACCTCGGGATCGCGGTTGGCCGCTCCCATCAGCAGGATGACCGTGTCGCCGGCCCGGATCCACTCACCGCCGATGGTGAAGTCGTCCAGGGCCACGCGCAGCAGGTAGTGGTGCGGTGAGTCGTAGCGCATGGCCTCGTCGACCGCGGCGCGGGCCAGCGACGGGTCGGCCACCAGGCGGTCCCACTGGTCCCGGTTGCGCTGCAGGGCAAGGAAGCTGTTGCCCAGCAGGTTGGTCGTGGTCTCGCTGCCGCCGAACAGCAGGATGAGGTAGGTGGCGACCAGCTCCTCGTCGGTCAGCACGTCGGTCGCGTGCCCTTGCAGCAGGAGCTTGGCCAGCTCCGGGCCTTCGCCGGTGGTGCGGAGCCGGGCGATCATGTCCTGGATGTAGGTGCGGAAGGCGGCTAGCGCGCGGTCGGCCCGTTCCAGCACTACGGCGTCGAGGCTGTAGTGGTCGGCGATGGCCTCGGACCAGTCCCAGATCATGTCCCGGTCCGACTGCGGAACGCCGATCAGGTCGACGATGACGCGGACCGGCAGCTTGTCGGCCAGCATGGTCATCACGTCCGGGACCGCGCTGGCGGTCATCTCGGCGACGAGGTCGTCGACGTGCCGCTGGATCGACTCCCGGAGCTGCTCGATGCGTCGCGCCGTGAAGGCCCGCGCGGAGATCCGCCGCAGCCGGGTGTGGGTATCCCCGTCACACCGGCTCATGAACGAGCTGAAGAAGTCCATGATCGTGAACACCCGCGGGCGCAGCTCGCCGGGGAGCCGCGCGTACGTCGCTTCGGCGAGCCGACCGCGCCGGTAGCCGTTCTGGCCGAGCGGATAGGTCCCGGCCATCACCGCCTTGACGTCCCGGTGCCGGGTGAGCAACGTGGCCGGGCCGCGCTCCCAGCGCACGATCCCGGTTCCGGCCTGCCATCGCTCGTACATCGGATAAGGCCAGGCGATCACGTCCGGGTCCGCGGCGAAAAACGCCGAGATCTCGTCCTGCGCGGTGATCGTCATGTCGCGCCGCTCCGTTCTGCGGACAGCTCGCCGCGGGCCAGCGGGGTGTGCAAGTGCGCGCCGAACAGGTCCGGGCAGAACGGGTCGCTGCTCGAGGACCAGCGCAGCAGCGAGACCTTCGCGCCCAGGACCCGCTCGTCCCACCAGACGCCCTTGACGTCGGATTCGGCCACGCCGTAGGCCCGCGCCACGCCGGGCACGGTGAGCAGGTCGGACCGGCGGGCCAGGGCGTAACCGCCGACGTCGGCGAAGAAGACGTCTATGGTCAGGCAGAACGGTCCGGCGTTCTTGCTGCGGATGATGCTGGCGTACTCATGCAGTTGCATTGATCCTGCTTTCGGTCTCAAGGCGCGCTCCGGGGAATCGCTCGACGGTGGCGGCGAAGGGCTGGACCGGGTCGGCCAGCGGCAGCAGGTGGTAGATGGAGAACGTGTAGACGTCGCTCACCGGGATGACCACTGGCATGTACGGGGCCGCGGCGTTGCCCGCCGTGGTCTTGCGGCCCGGGTAGGGCCCGATGAACAGGCGGATGAAGCCGAAGTAGGCGGCCTCCTCGGCCAGCGCCCGGTCGTGAGCCACCACGTCCAGCACCACGCAGGCCTCGTGCCCGGTGACCTCGGTGTTCGGCTCCAGCGGCCCGAGCACGCCGTCCAGGCCGAAGATGCGGGTGGCTACCCGCAGCCGGCCGCGGGCGATGTGCTCGGCGAACCGCGGCGAGGAGCGCAGCGCCTGCTCGGCGGCGTCGGCCCAGCCGCGGATCTGGCGGAGCAGGGCGGGCTCCCGCACGGCCAGCATCGAGATGGCGCGGAAACCCTCGCGACGGGCGCCCTCGAGCAGCACGGTGTAGGGGCGCTCGATCCAGCGCGCCCCGGTGCAGCGCACGCCCAGCTCGGTCTCGGTATAGGTGGCGTCGCTGACGTCCAGGCAGCCGCCCGGGTTCTCCTCCAGGCTGGGGTGGGACCGCTCGTAGAACGTGTGCGAGACCAAGGACCGGACGCTGGCCCGGTAGCCGGGATGCGGCGAGCGGACCTCGAGCCCGCCGGAGTCGAGCTGGGCCCAGATGCACTGGCCGGAGTCACCGGGCTCGAGCGCGAGCCCGCCGCATTCGAGCAGCTTGCCCGCGTGCGCCGCGACCGCAGTGGGCAGGCCCCGGAGCATCGGGTAGGCCATGAACAGGCCGATATCCAGCGCGCGCCCGGTGATGACGCCCGCGGCGCCGCGGCTCAGCGCCGCCATCACCGGCTCGGGGCCGATGAGAGCCACGATCCGTTCGGCCTCGTCCACGTCGCGGCGGGTGAGTTCGGGCACCAGGCCGGCGTCGGCGGTCGCGGGCCGCACGGCCGCGCCGTCGGCGATGCGCTGCCGCAGGTAGTCCCGGGACAGCTCGGAGCGGATGACGGCGACGTCGAGGTCCCAGCCTTCGGCCGCGCAGAGCCGGTCGAAGTCGGCCAGGCACCGGTCGAGGTGCATGTCGGCGCCGGCGATGCCGAAGGAGAACACGAACGGGATCTGATGCCGGATCGCCGCCTGCACGTAGGGCCGGACATTCTGCGCCACGTTGGCCTGGACCTGCCCGCCGGAACCCAGCCAATAGGGTCCCCAGTCGCTGCCGGTGCCCTGGGCCACGATCACGTCGACGCCCCAGTCCAGGGCGCGGGCGATGGACTCCTCGATGTCCGGCGCGGGCGGGATGTGGTTGACGAAGCCGAGCATGCGGACGGTTGGCGACGTGGTCACGACGGGCCTCCCCCGTTAGTGGTCAGCGTGTCGATCAGCTGCTTCTTGGCCACCTTGCCGGTCGCGTTCCGCGGCAGCGCGGCGACCAGGAATGCGGCGCGGGGGCGCTTGTAGGAAGCCAGGCGGCCGGCGGTGTAGGCAACCACGTCGTCCGGCCGCAGGCCGCTGCCGGGGCGCGGGACGACGACCGCGGTCACCGACTCGCCCCAGCGTGGATCGGGTAGGCCGATGACGGCCACCTCGGCCACGTCGCTGTGCCCGCAAAGGACCGCCTCGACCTCGGCCGGGTACACGTTCTCCCCGCCGGTCACGATCATGTCCTTCAGCCGGTCGGTGAGGTAGAGGTAGCCACCTGAGTCGAGGTAGCCGCCGTCGCCGGTGCGCAGCCAGCCGTCGGCGGTGAGCAGCTCCGCGGTGGCGGCCGGCTGGCCGGCGTAGCCGGGCGTGTTCTGCGCGGACCGGGTCCAGACTTCGCCGGACTCGCCGACGGGCAGCGCCCGGCCGGTGCCTGGCTCGCGGATGGCCAGCTCCACCCAGGGGAACGGCCGTCCGGCCGAGCGCAGCGGCGGCCGCGCGTCTCGGCCGGCCTCCGGCCTGCTGGCTGCCTGGGTGACCGCGCCGGTCGTCTCGGTCAGCCCGTAGACGTGGATCAGGACGCAGCGGAACACCTCGAGGGCGGCCCGGTGGGTCCGCTCGGGGAGCGGGGCGGCGCCGAACACGATCGCGTCCAGATCCGGGAACCCCGCGCCATCGGCCTGGTCGCACAGGTCCTGCAGCATGGTGGGGACCAGGAACGAGTGGGTGACCCGCTCGCGGCGCAGCAGCGCGGCCAGGCCCGCGGGCCCGGTGCGCCCGCCAATCAGGGTGCGGGCGCCCGCGTGCAGGCCGATGAGGCCCCAGCTGAGGCCGCCGATGTGGAACAGAGGGGTGGCCAGCAGGCTCACCGACCCCGGGCCCAGGCCCCACAGCCGCGCCGCCTGCGGGACCTTAGCGGCCAGGTTGCCGTGGGTGAGCAGCACGCCCTTGGGGGCCGCGGTGGTGCCCGAGGTGTAGACCTGCAGCACCACGTCGCCTGCGGCGGCGGCGTCCCGGTCCGGGGTCTGGGACGCGGGCTGGCGGCTGATCCAGTGCTCGTAGCCGACCGGGCCGTCCGTACTGGCGTCCCCGATCCGCACGTGCAGCGCCGGGGCGCGGCACGCGGCGGCCAGCGGGCCGGCCATCCCGTCGAAGCTGGCGTGCACGAACAGCGCGGCGGCGCCGGCGTCGGCGGCCACCCCGGTCAGCTCGTCCGGGGCCAGCCGCCAGTTCATCGGGACTAGGACCAGGCCAGCCCGCGCGCAGCCGATCAGCAGCTCGAAGATCTCCGGTCCGTTCGGCAGCAGGGTCAGTACCCGGTCGGCGGGGGCCAGGCCGGCGGCGAGCAGGCCCGCGGCCACCCGGTCGGCCCGGTCGTCCAGCTCGCCGAAGGTCACGGTGCGGGCTGGCGTGCTCAGCGCGACGGTGTCGGCGCCGAACCGGCCGGCCAGCCGCTGGCCGACCCGGTAGTCCTGCGCCGCGCTCATGTCACGGCCGGCCCGAGGTCGGCGGGCAGGTGCTGGATGGCCCGCAGCATCGCGCTGCCGCCGTAGCGGATGTCATCGGTGAGCAGCCGGGCCTGGGGGAACCTGGTCACCAGCGTGGTGAAGACGATCTCGCCCTCCAGCCGGGCCAGCGCGGCGCCCAGGCAGAAGTGCGGCCCGAAGGCCAGGGACAGGTGCTCCGCCCGGTTCGGCCGGGTGATGTCCAGGCGTTCCGGCCGGTCGAAGACCTCGGGGTCCCGGTTGGCCGCGCCCATCAGCACGATCACCGTGTCACCGGCGTCGATGCGCTGCCCGCCGAGCTCGAACGGCTCGGCGGCCACCCGCGGCAGGTAATGGTGCGGGCTGTCGTAGCGGAGCAGTTCGTCCACCGCGCCGCGGACCAGCGACGGGTCCTTGACCAGCAGGTCCCACTGGTCGCGGTGGCGCTGCAGGGCCAGAAAGCCGTTGCCGAGCAGGTTGGTGGTGGTCTCGCTGCCGCCGAACAGGATGAGCAGATACATGGCGACCAGCTCGTCCTCGGTCAGGGCCTCGCTGGCCCGGCTGTCCAGCAGCGTCCGGGCCAGCTCGGGACCCTCGCCGGTGTCCCGCATCCGGCCGATCATCGCGTGCACGTAGTCCCGGAAGGCGCCGATGGCCTCGTCGGCCTGCCGCAGCGCTGCCGGGTCCACGCTGAACAGGCGGGCGATCGCCTCGGACCAGGCCCAGATCTTCTCCCGGTCGGCCTGCGGGACGCCCAGCAGGTCGATGATGACCCGGACCGGCAGCTGGTTGGCCAGCTCGGTCTTAACGTCCGCGACCTGGCCGGAGCTGGTGGCCGCGGCGACGAGGTCGTCGACGTGCCGCTGGATGGAATCGCGGAGCAGGCCGATCCGCCGGGCGGTGAAGGCCCGGGATGAGATGCGACGCAGCCGCGCGTGCGCCTGGCCGTCGTTGCGGCTCATGAACAGGCTCTCGAAGTCCATGATCTTGAAGAACACGCCGTGCTGGCCGGCGGGCAGCCGGGTCACCGTCCGTTCCGCCAGCCGGCCGTGACGGTAGCCGTTCTGGATGACCGGGAATGCGCCGCCCATGAGCGCCTTGATGTCACGGTGCCTGGTCACCAGCGTGGCCGGGCCGTCGTCCCAGCGCACCACGCCGGTGCCCTGGCGCCACCGCGCGTACATCGGGTAAGGCCAGGCGATCACGTCCGGATCGGCGGCGAAGAAGGCAGAGATCTCATCCGTGGCGGTCATCGTCATGTCACGGCTCTCCCGCTACCCCAGACTAATCTAGTATATTCATCAGGATGGTTATACCATAAGTCGCCTGGTTCCGGACGGTCAAGGGACTGGCCGACCGGGGTTGACAAGCGCTCAATCTAGTATAACGATTATCATCAGACGCGTCGGACCTCAAGGCGGCAGCATGGCAGAGCATAGGCACGAACCGGTCGTAGAGTTTGACCACAACTCGCAGCAGCACTCGGCCGACCCGGTGGGCTCCTATCGTGAACTGCGCCAGAAGTGCCCGGTGGCGTGGACCGAGGCGCACGGCGGCTACTGGGTGATGTCGGGTTATGACAGCGTGTTCGAGGCCGCGCGGGACGACGACGTGTTCTCCTCGGCGCGGAACTCCTACGGCGGCGAGGGCCTGACCGTCGTGATCCCGAAAACGCCGATGCACACGCACATCCCGATCGAGATCGACCCGCCGGAGTTCCGCAAGTACCGCAAGCTCATCAACCCGATCACCGCGCCCGCCGCCATCGAGCGGATGAGCGGGCTGGTGGCCAAGTACACGACCTGGTTCATCGACGAGGTCATCGAGTCGGGCCAGTGCGACCTGGCCCAGGTCATCGGGGTGCCGTCGATTGTCACCGTGGACTGGCTGGGCCTGCCCGTGCCCGACTGGGACCGCTACGCGCACCTGCACCACGCGATCCTGGCCGCCCTCCCCGGCAGCGACGAGTACGTGCAGGCCACGACCGTCGACATGCCGTTCTGCTCGCAACAGATGCGCGAGGTCATCGCGGCCCGCAAGGCCGAGCCACAAGAGGACACCATTAGCTACCTGATCCACCAGGAAGTGGACGACCGCCCGATCACCGAGGACGAGGTGTTCTCGATGGTCGAGCTGCTGCTGGCCGGCGGCGTCGGCACCACCGCCTCGCTGGTCAGCCAGACCCTGGTCTGGCTTTACCAGCACCAGGACGTGCGGGCCGACCTGATCGAGCATCCGGAGAAGCTGACCCGGGCCATCGAGGAGTTCCTGCGCTACTTCTCGCCGACCCAGGCGCTGGCCAGGACCGTGGCCGAGGACGCGGAGTTCCAAGGACACTGCGTCTATACCGGCGACCGCGTGCTGCTGGCCTGGGCATCGGCCAACCGTGACCCGGCCCAGTTCACCGACCCGGACAACCTGGACATCGAGCGCTGGCCCAACCGGCACACCGCCTTCGGCGTCGGCGTGCACCGCTGCGCAGGCTCGCACCTGGGCCGGGCCATGGCCAGCGAGCTGCTCGGGCAGATCCTGGAGCGGATGCCCGACTACGTGATCCAGCTCGACGGGCTGCAGGCCTACCCGCACCAGGGCACCAACACCGGCTGGCGGTCCATCCCGGCTACGTTCACCCCCGGCCCCCGCCGCGGCCCGGTCCTCGACCTCGGCTAGGGGCCCGGGCGCCGGCCACAATTCCGCGGGAGGTGGACGGAATGGCGACAGGCGAGGCGTACGAGGTGCTGGCGGTCAGGTACTGGAGCCGGCCGGCGACCCGGAGCGAGGTCTACCTGAACTTCCGCCTCTACGGCGAGCCCGATGCCGAGATCGGCATGGACTACTTCCTGTGGGTGGTGCGCAACCCTAGGCGCACGATCGTGGTGGACACCGGCTTCTCTGCCGGCGCCGCGGGGCGGCGCGGCCTAGCGTCGGCCCTCGCGCCCGCCACGGCGCTGGCCGGGCTGGGCATCGACCCGGCCGCGATCACTCAGGTGGTGGCCACGCACGGGCACTACGACCACGTCGGCAACCTGCGGGAGTTCCCGGCGGCCGAGGTCATCATGGCCCGGCACGAGTACGAGTTCTGGACCGGCCCGCTTGGCTCGCGCGGGCAGTTCGCCTGGACGGCCGAGCCCGAGGACATCGGCCAGCTGCAGCGGATCCGGGCCGAGGGCCGCCTCACGCTGTTCGACGGTGACCACGCCCCGGCCCCCGGGATCGAGCTGATCGAGGTCGGCGGCCACACCCCCGGGCAGGCCGTGGCCGCTGTGACGACCGCCGGCGGCCGCGCGGTGATCGCCTCTGACGCCGTGCACTACTACGAGGAGCTCGAGCGTGACTGGGCCTTCGCGGTGGCCGCGGACCTGCCCCAGCTGTACCGCGCCTACGACCAGCTGCGGGAGCTGGCCGGCCAGGCCGGCACCGAGATCGTGGCGGGCCACGATCCGCAGGTCTTCACCCGATTTCCCGGCCGCGGTGACGGCGGCCACGTGGTCCGGATCGGCAGCGCCGCGGCGTCAGTGTCCGGTAAAGCGAGTCATGGCGTCTTAGCGGCGGGTCAGCGAAGAGTTGACAGTCAGAAAATCTAGTATAAGGATTATATTCAATGATGACCGCGG
>Ga0187809_10000189_pt1 | contig 40046 bp, 38 predicted proteins | sample NC_wetland_sal_i_8_FD_132415 | JGI IMG/M metagenome (GOLD analysis project Ga0187809, IMG submission 132415) | Wetland sediment microbial communities from Neuse River Estuary, North Carolina, USA - ASW_4 | ecosystem: Environmental > Aquatic > Freshwater > Wetlands > Sediment | place: USA: North... | reverse complement strand
TTGCTTGAGTGAAAAGGGTTTCGGCAGGAAGCCGAACTGCGCATCCGCGGGCAAATTCTTGGCGAAGGCATCTTCGGCATAACCCGACACGAAGATGAAGCGGATGTCGGGGTTCATCTTGCGCAATTCGCCGAGCAGCGTCGGCCCGTCCATTTCCGGCATGACGACATCCGAAACGACGATATCGATCTTGCCTTCGAGTTCCTTATAGAGTTCGAGCGCCTCGACGCCTGACGAGGCCTCATGCACTGTATAGCCGCGCGACCGCAGCGCCCTCACCCCGCCCATTCTCACCGCATCCTCGTCCTCGACGAGCAGCACGTTCGCGGAGCCGGAAAGATCCTGCGCTTCGGCGGCCTTTGCCGCGGCCGCGGGCGTTTCCGGCGCGGTGGCTTCGGCGACAGCCCCTGTATCGGCGGACGGCTTCGGCAAATGGCGCGGCAGGAAGATACGGAAAACGGTCCCCTTCCCCACTTCCGAATCGCAGAAGATGAAGCCGCCGGTCTGCTTGACGATGCCATAGACCATGGAAAGTCCGAGCCCGGTGCCTTTCCCCACTTCCTTGGTGGTAAAGAAAGGCTCGAAAATCTTCTTCATCACCTCCGGCTCGATGCCGGTGCCGGTATCCTCGGCCTCCACCAGCACATAGTCGGCGGGCACGAGTTCGCGCGCGCCAAAGGCAGCACATTCGTTGGCGGTGACGTTGCGGGTGCGGATCGTCAGATCGCCGCCGGCCGGCATGGCGTCGCGGGCGTTGACGGTGAGATTCACAATCACCTGCTCGAACTGGCCGATATCGGCCTTCACCGGCCAAAGATCGCGGCCATGGTCGATCTTGAGATGGACCTCATTGGTGGCGAGACGGGAAAGCAATGTCCTCAGATCGGCAAGAACGTCGGTCAGATTGAGCACTTCGGGCCGCAGCGTCTGGCGGCGGGAGAAAGCCAGGAGCTGGCGTACGAGCGACGCGGCCTTGTTGGCGTTCTGCTTGATGTTCATAATGTCCGGGAAGGACGGATCGGACGGCCTATGATTGGTGAGCAAGAGGTCCGACGCCATGATAATGGCCGTCAGCACATTGTTGAAATCATGCGCGATGCCGCCGGCAAGCTGCCCGACAGCCTGCATTTTCTGGCTCTGCGCCATCTGCGCTTCGAGCGCCTTCTGCTCGGTGGTGTCCACGGCATAGACGATGGCCGCCTCTTCCGCGCCTTCGCTCGCGCCCGAATCGGCCACCGCATTGACGTAGAAGCGGACGTGCCGCTCGGGATCGTTCGGCAGGACAGTGTCGATCGGCTGGATGTCGGCCTGGTGCTGCTTGGCGCGGTCGAGCGCCTGCGAGAATTGCTGGCGGTCGCGTTCATGGATCACCTCGTCGAGCCGAATCCCCTTATCGATGGCGTCATGGTCGATCTCGCTGCCGAAAAGCGACAGGAAAGGCGCATTGGTGCGCAGGATGTGGCCGTTCGCGTCCACCCCCGCGATCGCCATGGGGGTCGAATTGAAAAAGCGCGTGAAACGCACTTCCGCCGCGCGAAGGTCGGCAGAGGAATCCTCGCCCTGCATGCGGTTCAGCACGATCGTGCGAGTCGGCCCCGGCGCGCCCTCCCGGGTCGCCGTCACGCGATGCAGGAAACGGACAGGCAGCGCCTCGCCATTGACGGTCGCGAGATCGAGATCGATGACGGCGTTGCGGGTCGAGCCGGGATCGGCTTTCACCGCCCTGATCAGGGCCATTCCGTCGCCGGCCACGATTTCCGGCATCGAGGTCGCGCCCGGGGTAAAGCTGGCGAGATCGATACCAAGCCATTCGGCGAGAGTGGCGTTGATATAGGTGACATGGCCGCCGGGATCGGCGGCGAAGAAGCCGGCCGGCGCGTGATCGAGATGATCGATCGCCTGTTGCAGGTCGAGGAAGAAGCGCTCCTGTTCAGCGCGCTCGCGGGAGATGTCCGCCAATTGCCAGGCAAGCAGGGGCTGGCGACGTCCCGGCACGTGGAACGTGCGCGCCTCGGCCCGATACCAGCACGCGCCCGAGGGTGCGCCGGGCTTCAGCGATTGGGAAAGGCGGAATTCCCCGTCCCCGGCCTCGCCGTCCCTCAACCCGCTCGCGATCGGTCCGATCACGGGAGAAGCTTCGGGGCTGTCAGACAAAAGCCCCTCGACCGTCTTGAGATCGGCTGTCGAGGCGGCGCCCGTCATTTCGGCATAGGCCCTGTTGGCATAGACGATGCGCCGCCTGAGATCGGTGACGACCAATCCAGTGCCCATCGAGTGGACGAAGGCCTTGAAGAGCTCCTCGCCCGTCGAGCGCGGCGCGACCTGCACGAAACCCATCACGCTGGCGAAGAGATAACCAATGCCGATCATCGCCAGGATGCCGAGAATCCCAAGCAGAAAGGAATCACCGAGATCGGCCCTGAAGAGGACGAAGACGAAGGCGGCCGTGGTGAGGGCGACGATGAAGGCAATGAGGCGCGCGATCACGCCCGGTCCCGCCGCCTGCTCGACGATCGGGTCCGGATAGAAGTCTCCGCGGGTTTCCCTGGCCATTTCGTCCCCTGCCTCGTGCCGCGAAAAGCCGTTATCTGTTTTCCCTGCTTGAATCACATTCTTTTCGTGCGCGAAAGGGCTTGCAACGAAAAGGCGATAAAATCCCCTTCTCCGCACCCCTGTTGAGTATCGCCACATTCGGTTTGCCGATACGCGGCGAAGCTGGCCGGGCATCCGAACTTGCGGGTTTCGGCGCGCCCGTTCTAAAGTCGTCCCAACATAATCCGAGAGAGCGGAGGTTTCCTATGCGGGCTTGGTTGGAAAACATCGCCGGACCGCAGTACGCTACGGGACTGATGTGGACCATCGCCGCGCTCTTTCTCCTCCTGATCCTGTTGGTCCTGGCGCGCATCATCCGCAATCTCACCGCCGGCACATTCGTCGCCGGCGGACGCAACCGGAGGACAAGGCTCGCGGTGATGGACGCCGCGGCGGTGGACAACCAGCGACGGCTGGTGCTGGTGAGGCGCGACGATGTCGAGCATCTGATCCTGATCGGCGGCCCGACAGATGTCGTGGTCGAGCAGAATATCAGTCTGGCCAGACCAGGAGAGAGGGACCATTTCCAAATGGAGGAGGTGGCCGCAGCCGCGCCGCCCGTCCATCCGACGCCGGCAAGACAGGAACCTGCAGCGGAACGCCCCCGGCCTCCCGAACCCGCGCAGATAGGAAAGCCGGAACCCGATATTCCGGTCCCGCATGCGCCTCCCGCGCCGAAGCGCGTCCCGGAACCCCCCACTGTCTCCAATGCTGCTCCCCCAGTGCCGGACCGAAGGGTGGAAATTCCGCCTCATCCCGTTGCGCCGCCGCCGCTGCAAGAAACGCCGCGAAACGTCGCGCGCCATGAGGCAGGCGTGGAAGAGGAATTCCATCCAGCGCCCCCCGTCGAGCCCGCGCCGCCAGTGAAACCGGCGGCGGCGCAACCTCCCGCCAGTGACATAGACCGCGCCCTCGCAAGGGAAATCGAGACCGCGGCCGTGACGAAGCCCGCGCCGGAAGCCGATGATCGTCCCAATTCGCTGGAAGACGAGATGTCGCGGCTGCTCGGCGAACTCTCCCGCGAGCGCGGTTGAGGCAATCACGCCGGCGGAGGACGTTTAACCGAGGCGATAGGCGGGGCAGGAAAGAGAGGAGATGAAGGGCAGCCCTTTCCTCCTTCTCGTCCAGCCGACCACCGCAAGACGCTCGGACCGGCTCTCATAGCGCTTCGCCATCGCCCAGCTTCGGCAATCCACCGCGCAGATATCGGCGCGTCCTTCCGCGACAGAGGCGATCGAGGCGCGGTGACCGCCCGTTTCCACCATTGCCGAAAAAAGGCCTACCAGCGAATGGCGCTCTTCCAGATCACGCGTGAGCGCGATCAGGCCGGACATGGAATCGATGCTGTTATATGCAAGGCGCGCGCCCATCATCCGCTCCAGGGGAACGAGCGCCGAGCCGTCCGCGGACGGCGCCACATCCCGCGACCAGCCCGCATCGTCGCGGCGCATGAGGATGGCGCTTGAATAGAATGCGCCCGCCCCTCCTTCAAAGGAAGAATAGTCGGGCTGCCCGACCACACGCACATGCTCGGCGAGGCCGAACTCCATCGGGCCCCAGCAGGCCTGCCCCAGGAGAAGCGCCGGATGACGCCAGAGCGTGGGAAGATCGAGCCCGTCCGGCGGCAAGGTCGAAGGATCGGGGGCGATGACGGCGCCGCCGCCATTCCTTATTCCTCCCGGCACCGCGGGCATTTCAGCGTTGCGGCGCGACAGTGAAACCGGCGCGTCTATCCCAATCCTCTTCAGCATGCCTTTCAGCAGCGTCCATTCGGAATCGGTTTCCATACGGGCTTCCGGCCAGTCATACATTGGAAGCGCTGCGATAAAGCCGTTCATGAAAATCCGGTGGGCCGCCCCCGCCAGAGCGAGGAAATTATTGGGGAATGCGCAAACGCCTCATCATTCCTTCGGCGGTTCCGCCGGCACCGGCGCGGTGCCCAGACCGTTCACATTACGCGTTCTTACGCGCGGACGGAAGGCCCTGCCCGCTTCCGGCTCCCGGCGCAGGAAAGGGTGGACGACCGGTTCCTTGGCTTTGAAGGCGAATTCGCGAAAGAGCGCGAAATAATTCGCATAGCTGTAGCCATTGTTCATCGCCAGCCATTGCTCGCGTTTCGACCGGAACAGGGCCGGGAGGCGATACCACGCAACGGTCGGGTTCTTGTGGTGGACGAAATGGAGATTGTTGTTGAGGAACAGGAACGACAAGGGCGAGCGCTCGATGATGACAGTCCGCCCTTCCGGCCGCTCGGACCATTGGTGCTCGGCGAAGGTGCGGATCGATATGAGCGACTGGCCGAACCAGACCGGTACGAGAACATAGAGCCAGAGCGGCATCCCGAAGCCCCAAACGACTATCGGCAAAACGACGGCGAGGCCGATGAATTGATGAAGCCAGGCGCGCCGCACTGCCTTGTCTCCTGCCGCCACGAGCTTCAGATCGGCAAGGAAAAAGCCAAAGCAGGAGAGCCATGGCCCAAGGAAGAAACGACCGGCCATGGTGTTGTTGATTTCCAGGAACAGCCTCAATGCGGCCGGCAATTGTCTGTGCTGCCAGAGCGCGCGGTAGTAGCTTTCCGGATCGTCGAACGGATCGGTCAGGCGTTCGTCGGCATGATGGCGCAGATGAAGGGTCTTGAAGCGCCGATACGGCCAGACAAGGCCGAGGGGCAGATAGACAAGCCCTTCGTTCAAAGCCGCGTTGCGCGTGGGATGGCCGTGCGCCACCTCATGTGTCAGCGACGACTGCATCGCCACCGCGAGTGTAAGCACGAGAAGCGCCACAACCGGATAAGCCGGCCAAAGGAAAAAGCCAGCCCCCGCCCACGAGGCATGGCAAACCACGATCAAGGCCAGTGTCGGCCATTCTATAGCGGGCTTCCGCTGTATTGCGCGCTCTCCCGCGTTGGAAAAAGTCCTCATTCCTTCTCTGCCGCCAGCCCGAGACCCTACTGACAACATGCTGTCAGGAGGCGAGCGCAACTTCAACGCGATAATGTACATTAAGCGTTTATAACGCACACCTAAATCATCGTTTGTTGTGAATTGTAATCGCTGCTATTCTTTAGCGGCAGGAGAACGCCCATGGACAAACGCGATCTTTCCGAGATTTTCCGCGAGCGGCTCAAGCTTCTGGTTCAGCGGTCGGAACTCAATCAGTCCGCCTTCGCGGGCAAGGTCGGCATAGACCGCTCGGCGTTGTCACAGCTGCTGTCGGGAAGTTCGACCCGCCTCCCGCGCGCCGAGACATTGCTCAACATCGCAGCCGAGTATCGTATTTCGCTTGATTGGCTTCTCGGCGTCAGCCAGGACGAGGGACTGACGGGGGAGATCAGGGAAAGCCTCGAGATCGAGGAAAGCACCGGCGGCTTCAACGATACGCTCCTGGCGCGCTGGCACGCCGAAGCCGCCGGAACAAAGATCCGCTACGTCCCGGCGGGCATACCCGACCTGCTGCGAAGCGACGCGCTCATCGATTACGAGGCCGGCATCACCAACAGAAGCCGTGAAACCCATGCGCTCGAGACGCAATACCGGATTGACTACAACCGTCGGCCCGAGACCGATATGGAAGTCTGCATGCCACGCCACACGCTGGAGATCTTCGCTCAGGGGCTCGGCATCTGGTCGGGCCTGCCGCGCGAGGTACGGATGGAGCAACTGGCGCATATGGCGCGCCTGCTCGACGATCTCTATCCGACCTTCCGGCTCTTTCTTTATGACGGCAGGCTGCGCTATTCGGTGCCCTACACCATATTCGGCCCGTTCAGGGCGGCCATCTATGTCGGCGATATGTATCTTGTCCTCAACGCGACGGAGCCGATCCGCACATTAACCCGCCATTTCGATAATCTGATCCGCGCCGCGATCGTCAACGCGCATGAAAGTGGGGCTTTCGCGGCCAGACTGAACGTCCCTTGACGCCGGCGCAACGAGTCCATTGACGTGATATAAAGACTTCTTTATATATTTATCTCCATTTTTCTTCTATTTCGAGGCTATCATGGACAATCCGATTGACCGGCTTTTCGCGGCAAAGGGCGTATTGCTGGCGGATGGCGCGACCGGAACCAATCTCTTTTCCATGGGCCTCGAAGCCGGTGAAGCGCCGGAACTCTGGAACGAGAGCAATCCCGACAGGATTCGCGCGCTTCATCAAGGGTTTGTCGATGCCGGCGCAGATATCATCCTTACCAATTCCTTCGGCGGCACGCGGCACAGGCTGAAGCTTCACAACGCCCAGTACCGGGTGCGCGAACTGAACCGCAAGGCGGCAGAACTCGCCACGGAGGTTGCGAAGGCGGCCGGCCGGCGGGTGATCGTCGCCGGATCGGTGGGACCGACGGGCGAGTTGCTGGAGCCGCTTGGCGCGCTCACCTATGAAGACGCCGTCGATGCCTTCGCCGAACAGATCGTCGGCCTCAAGGAAGGCGGCGCGGAAGTCGCATGGATCGAGACCATGTCCGCACCTCAGGAAATCCGCGCGGCGGCGGATGCCGCGATCAGGGTCGGCCTGCCCTACACCTATACCGGCTCCTTCGACACGGCCGGCCGCACGATGATGGGCCTTGCACCAGCGCATATCCATGGCGTCGCGGAAGGGCTTTCGCAGAAGCCGCTCGCCGTCGGGGCGAATTGCGGCGTCGGCGCGTCCGACATCCTCGCCTCTCTTCTGGACATGACCAACGCCGACCCCGACGCGACGATCATCGTCAAGGGCAATTGCGGTATCCCGGAATTCCGCGGCTCGGAAATCCATTATTCCGGCACGCCGGAACTGATGGCCGACTATGTCCGTCTCGCCGTCGATAGCGGCGCGAAGATCGTCGGCGGCTGCTGCGGAACCTCCTTCGCCCATCTGAAGGCGATGCGCGAAGCGCTCGATTCCCACACGAAAGCCGCGCGGCCGACGGTCGCCGACGTCGTCGCGCGGATCGGTCCGTTGCGCAACAAGCCCGCCAATGAAAGCGGCGCCGGCGCCGAAGGGGCGCCACGGCGCGAAAGGCGGCGCGCGCGAGCCTGAGCCCCTGAGGCACGCGCCCGTCGACGAACGGGAAACCTCTTCAGACATCTTGGTGCGGGCGACGGGAATCGAACCCGTAAGCCTGTAAGGCGAGGGATTTTAAGTCCCTTGCGTCTACCAGTTCCGCCACGCCCGCATCGCGCAAGCTATGTCACAGGCTGGAACCGGGATTCAAGACGAAAGGGCAAGTGCCGCCGCAAGCGTGCACGAATAGCGCTCCCTATGTGGGTCAAGCGAGGACGCGCCCAGGCAACTAAGGGCTTTCGGCCTCGAAATTTACAACTCCTTCAAACTTGGTGTGCATGATTGTCCCGGACCGAATGTCCGGTCGAACGCGGGGCTCTCCATGAAAGGCATCGTCTTCAACGTCCTCGAAGAGGTCGTCGTCGCCCATTATGGCGAGGCGGTATGGGACGATCTCCTGGATGCGGCCGGTTCCAGCGGCGTTTACACTTCCCTCGGCAGCTATCCAGACGATCAGATGATGCGCCTGGTGAAGGCCGCTTCCGATGCGCTCGGCATATCGCCGACCGACGTGGTCCGCTGGTTTGGCCGCCAGGCGATACCTCGGCTTGCCGAGCGTTATCCCGTTTTCTTCACCGCATACAGTTCGACGCGGCCTTTCGTTCTGGCGCTGAACACCATCATCCATCCAGAGGTCCGCAAGCTCTACACCGGCGCCCATTGTCCGCATTTCGACTTCCGGGACGCCGATGATGGCGCGCTTCTGATCGGCTATCAGTCGCCGCGGAGGCTATGCGCGCTCGCGCATGGTTTCATCGAAGGCGTTGCCGATCACTACCATGAGCACGCCGAGGTCGAGCATATGACATGCATGAACCACGGAGACGAGCACTGCCAGATGCGGATGACCGTCCACTGACCGGATAAAGGACGCCCATGTCCGCTGCCGTTGAGCCTTGCGATCCCACCGAGTTCGCTCGCCTGAAGCGTCGCCTGGAGCGCGAGCGCGCGGCGCGGCTGGAACTGGAGGCCATTTCCGAGAAGAGCTTACGCGAACTTTACCTGCGCGAACAGGAGCTTCGTCTCCTGCAGGACATCGCCACGGCGGCAAACCTGTCGCAGTCGGTGCGCGATGTCTTCCAATATGCGCTGACGCGAATCTGCGAGTTCATGGCCTGGCCTGTCGGGCACGCCTATGAGGCAACCGCCGCAGGAAGCAAAATCCATCTCAGATCGATGACGCTTTGGTACGAGCGCGATCCCGAGAAAACCGCGCCGTTCCGCTCCGCGACAGAGATGCATGACCTCGCGCCAAATGAAGGCTTGCCTGGCCATGTCTATTCCTCGCGGGAACCTGCCTGGCTGGTGAATCTCGCCAACGATCCCGCTTTTCCCCGCCGGTCCGCCGCTGGAAAAAGCGGCTTCGTCACCGCTTGCGCCTTCCCTATTCTCGTTGGCGAAGAGGTGGCTGCGGTCTTTGAATTTTTCACCGAGCGGACGCTGCAGCCGGACCAGTCGCTGCTTCAACTCATGCCTCAGGTCGGCACGCATCTCGGCCGCGCCATCGAGCGCCAGCGCGCCGAGGATCGCCTGATCCACGACGCCTCGCACGACCCGCTGACCGGTCTGCCGAACCGCGCTCTCTTTCTCGAACGGCTCAATCAGGCGATCGCCCGCTCCAAGCGCAATCCGGAAGCGCAGTTCGCGGTGCTGTTCATCGACCTCGACCGCTTCAAGATCGTCAATGACAGCCTCGGCCATCTGGCCGGCGACAGTCTCATCGTTCAGGTCGCGAACCGGCTGATGGACGCGGTGACGAAGGAGGAGGCCTGCGGCTCAGACGCCCTTTCCGTGACGCTGGCGCGTCTGGGCGGCGATGAATTCACGATCCTCATCAATGACATCGGCGATCCCGCCGATGCGGTCCGCGTCGCCAATGGGGTGGAAGAGGTTCTCAAACTGCCCTTCGCCATCGACGGACAGGATGTCTATACAAGCGCCAGCATCGGCATAGCGTCGAGCGCCTCCGGCTATGAGACTGCCGATGCGATCCTGCGTGACGCCGATCTTGCGATGTACCGGGCCAAGGCGCTCGGCAAGGCGCGATGCGAACTGTTCGATCAGGAGATGCATCAGGCGGCGATGAAACGCCTGGCGCTCGAAACGGACCTTCGCCGGGCGCTGCAGAACGAGGAGTTCATCCTCCATTTCCAGCCGATCGTATCGTTGCAATCCAGTCAAATCACGGGGTTCGAGGCGCTGGTGCGCTGGCGGAAGCCGACTGGCGAACTGGTATTCCCGAGTGAATTCATCGAAGTCACAGAAGATACCGGCCTCATCGTGTTCCTTGGGCGCTGGGTGCTGCGCGAAGCCTGCTATGCGGCGCGCAACCTCCAGAAGCAGTTCCCGCGCGACGAGCCACTGACGATCAGCGTCAACATCTCGCCGCGCCAGTTCGCCCAGCCGGATCTCGTTCTCCAGGTCCGCGCAATCATTGCGGAGACGGGCATCGATCCGCGCTGTCTGCGGCTGGAGATCACCGAAAGCGTAACGATCGGCGACGCGGAACGCGTGGCCCAGGTGCTTAGGGAATTGAAGGAACTCGGCGTACGCCTGAGCATCGACGATTTCGGCACCGGCTATTCGTCTCTGAGCTATCTGCATTCGTTGCCGCTCGACGTGCTGAAGATCGACCAGTCATTTGTGGCGGCGATGGATAAGAGCGCCGAAAGCTTCCAGATCGTGCAGACGATCATGAACCTCGCGCGCAATCTCGGCATGGATGTTGTCGCCGAGGGCGCTGAACTCGCCGGTCAGGTTGCGCAGTTACAGTCGATGGGCTGTGAATTCGGCCAAGGCTACTTCTTCTCCAGACCCGTCGATCTGGCGGGCGCCACCGCCCTTCTCGAATCTCCGGCTTGGCTCATCGAAGCGGATGCGGAGGCTTGCGAAACCTGGCATGACAGCCAGCACCGGCTGCTGAAGGATTTTGCAGCCCGCAAAGCCGGGTAATTCGGCCTCTCAAGGGAGACGCCGTGGCGTTGGCAGGCGGCGCCGCCGGAGCTGAGATTTTTCCTGATCCTTGCCGCCAGCAACATCTTCGCCGCGACTGTCGCGACTTAAAGGAAGGCCGCTACCCTTTTGGCATCCGTCTTTTTTGGTGATACCAGTGGCCCGGCAAACACATACGGGAATCGTCGGGGATGGCGGAGCAAGAGATAAGCAAGACAAACAGGTCGGACCTGGACACGGCGGCGCTGCGCTTTCACCGCTATCCGAAGCCCGGAAAGCTCGAGATCCAGCCGACGAAGCCGCTCGGCAACCAGCGCGACCTGGCGCTAGCCTATTCGCCCGGCGTCGCCGCGCCCTGCCTCGAAATCGCCGACGATCCGGCGGTGGCCGCCGACTATACCGCGCGAGCCAATCTGGTCGGCGTCGTCTCGAACGGCTCCGCCGTGCTGGGCCTCGGCAATATCGGCCCGCTCGCCTCCAAGCCGGTCATGGAAGGCAAGGCGGTGCTGTTCAAGAAATTCGCCGGCATCGACGTCTTCGATATCGAGATCGACGCCGAAACCATTCCGCTCATGGTCGAGACGGTCGCGGCGCTGGAGCCGACCTTCGGCGGCATCAATCTGGAGGATATCAAGGCGCCCGAATGCTTCGAGGTCGAGGAGAAGCTGAAGGCGCGAATGAAAATCCCGGTCTTCCATGACGACCAGCACGGCACCGCCATCATCGTCGCCGCAGCCATCCTCAACGCGCTCGAACTCGCGGGCAAGAAATTCGGCGATATCAAGATCGTCACGTCGGGCGCCGGCGCGGCGGCCATCGCCTGCCTCAATTTGCTCGTTTCGCTTGGCGCCAAGCGGGAGAACATCTGGATCACCGATCGCCACGGCGTTGCCTACAAAGGCCGCGTCGAGGAGATGGACCGCTGGAAGGACGTCTATGTCAAGGATACCAACGCCCGAACCCTGGCCGACGTGATCGGCGGGGCGGATGTCTTCCTCGGGCTCTCCGCCGCCGGGGTGCTCAAGCCGGAATTGCTCGGCCGGATGGCGGAAAAGCCGCTCATCCTGGCGCTCGCCAATCCCACGCCCGAGATCATGCCGGAACTGGCGCGCAAGGCGCGGCCGGACGCGATGATCTGTACCGGCCGGTCGGATTTTCCGAACCAGGTCAACAATGTCCTGTGCTTCCCCTACATCTTTCGCGGCGCGCTCGATTGCGGCGCGACAGCTATCAACGAGGATATGAAGATGGCGGCTGTCAGGGCGATTGCCGCCCTGGCGCGCGAGGAGCCTTCGGACGTCGCCGCCCGCGCCTATACGGGCGAGACGCCGATGTTCGGACCGGACTTCCTGATCCCCTCGCCCTTCGACCCGCGGCTCATCCTGAGGATCGCGCCCGCCGTCGCCCGCGCCGCGGCGGAAAGCGGCGTCGCCTCGCGACCGATCGAGGATATGGAAACCTATATCGACCGGCTGAACCGCTTCGTCTTCCGTTCCGGCCTGATCATGAAGCCGGTCTTCTCGGCGGCGAAGAATGCGAGCGCCAAACGGGTGATCTATGCCGACGGCGAGGATGAGCGCGTGTTGCGCGCGGCTCAGGCCGTTCTTGAGGAAGGGATCGCGACGCCGATCCTCATCGGCAGGCCGAGCGTGGTCGAGACGCGTCTGAAGCGCCACGGCCTCAAGATCAGGGTCGGCAAGGATTTTGAGATTGTCAATCCCGAAGACGATCCGCGCTACCGCCATTATGTCGATCTCTTGACCCAGTTGGCCGGGCGGCGCGGCATCACGCCGGAGGCGGCGCGGACGATGGTGCGCACCAACACGACCGTCATCGCGGCGCTGGCGATGATGCGCGAGGAAGCCGACGCCATGATCTGCGGCCTCGAAGGCCGCTACGAAAAACATCTGCGCAACGTCGATCTCATCATCGGCCGCAAGCCGGGGATATGCGAGTTGTCGGCGCTCTCCATGCTGATCGCGCAGCGCGGCGTCACTTTCTTCACCGACACCTATGTGAATGTCGACCCGAGCGCCGAAGAAATCGCCGAGATCACCATCCTGGCGGCGGAGGAAATCCGGCGTTTCGGGTTGGAACCCAAAGCGGCGCTTCTGTCGCATTCCAATTTCGGCTCGAAGGATTCGCCGAGCGCGCTCAAGATGCGGGAGGCGGCGGCGATCCTGAAGCGCGCAGCGCCGGCGCTCGAAGCCGACGGCGAAATGCATGGCGACGCCGCGCTCGACGAGAAGCAACGCGACCGCATCTTCCCGCAATCCACCTTGCAGGGAGAAGCCAACCTGCTGGTCTTCCCCAATCTCGACGCGGCGAACATCACGCTGAACACGGTGAAGGCGATGACCGATGCACTGCATGTCGGCCCGATCCTGCTCGGCACGGCGCGGCCGGCGCATATCCTGACGCCGTCGGTGACGGCCAGAGGCGTCATCAACATGACGGCGCTGGCGGTGGTCGAAGCTTCGCAACGCGTACAGGGCGCGGCGGAATAGTTCTGAGTTGAATTCAAGCTGAACTCGTCTGACAATCCGGGCGATCATGAGATGGTATCGAGGATCGCTGTTTCTCCTGCTGATTGCAGGAATGTCGGTATCAGCGCGGACGCCAGGTGTCGCGCATCCGACCGCGGTCGGCGCGCCCGCAAGTACGTTCGACCAGACATTGCAAAACGGCGTCGTTATCCATCGCTCGACGCCCGTAGACAACAGTGACCCTGCCGGCACGGCCGCGCCGGACGACGCGGCGCAAATCCCCGCCATACCGGCGGGGACCTACAGCACGCTTTGCGTCCGCACATGCGACGGCTTCTACTTCCCGATCTCCTACGCGACCACGCCGGAAAACTTTCCCGAGGACGAGAGGATTTGCGAGGCGCGCTGCCCCGGCGCGGAGGCGCATCTCTATTATCATCGCGTCCGGGGACAGGAAGCGGAGGACATGGTCTCCCTGACCGGGGTTCCCTATAAAAGCCTTCCGACAGCTTTTCTCTATCGCCGCACCGACAGGCCTCAGCCCCGCAATTGCGGCTGCGGCGCCGCGAATTACTCGGCGATCGGCGAAACGCCTCCGGACGAGTCGCATCCGTCGCCGGGAAAACCTACTCCCTCAGCGCAACCCGACATCATGACGTTTGGAGAACCCCCGCATCCGGAAAAACCGATCGCGGCGGCTTCCGCACCGAAACCGGTTACGCCTTCCGCCGACACCAACCGCAATGTCAGGGTCGTCGGGCCAAAATTCTTTCCCGACCCATCAACGGCAATAGATCTGCAAGCTCCGGCCCGGAAGGACGCCCCGTAAGGGCCAACCTGAGCGGCATGAAAAGCGCCCTGCCCTTGCGCCCGCTTTCCGCCTTCACTTGATCCGTCCAGACCTTCCACGTCTCTCGATCCCACGGCTCCGGCGGCAGGAGGTCGAAAGCTCTCCCTACGAAGGCAAGGTCGTCATCGCCGAATTGCGGCTGTTCCGCCGGACCTTCATTGATGATCCGCCACCAGATGCCCGCATCGGCAAACCGGTCGAGATTGCCGTGCACCGCGCGCCAGAAAGGCTGCGCCTCGCCGCCCGCGACGCCGAGCGCGGCAAGCCGATCCTTCGCCTCGTCGAAGCCCATGCCGTGAAGCAGCGTCCGGTTGAGGACTTCCAGTTCGACCGGATCGAATTTCGACGCGGATTTCGACGTGTGCGACGGGTCGAAATGCGACGCCAGTTCATCGAGCGAACAAGCCGCCGCGATATTCTCCGAGGTGCCGGTGAGGACGGCGAGCGATGCGACGGCCATCGGCTCGATGCCGGCCTCACGCAATCCGGAAATCGACAGCGCGCCGGTGCGCTTCGACAGACCCTCGCCGGAAATAGTGGTCAGGAGATTATGGTGGCCGAAGGCCGGCGGCTCCGCGCCCAGCGCCTTGAACAGGGCGATCTGGACGCCCGTATTGGTGACATGATCGTCGCCCCGGATAATATGCGTGACGCCGAAATCGACGTCATCAACCACGGAAGGCAAGGTGTAGAGATAGGTGCCGTCTTCCCGCACCAGCACCGGATCGGAAAGCGAGGCGAGATCGACCGTTTCCTCGCCCCGAACGATATCGCTCCAATGGACATCCGTCCGGCTCGTCTCGAAAGGATCGGCGTCGAAATTGGGCAGCAGGAAACGCCAATGCGGCTTGCGCCCCTCGCGTTCCAATGCGGCCTTTTCGGCATCGGTCAGCTTCAGCGCCTCGCGGCCATAGACGGGCGGCAGCCGCCTCGACAGGCGGATCTTGCGGCGAAGCTCGAGTTCCTCCGCCGTCTCGTAGCAGGCGTAGAGCAGGCCGGCCTTTTTCAGCCGTTCGACAGCCGCGCCATAGGCGGCAAAGCGCTTCGATTGGTACTCGATCCGGTCTGGATGAATGCCGAGCCATTCGAGATCGCCACGGATCGCGTCGGCATATTCCTGCTTCGAACGCGCAACGTCCGTATCGTCGAAACGGAGGATGAATTGGCCGCTCCGTTGTTTCGCGAACAGCCAGTTGAACAGCGCTGTGCGCGTGTTGCCGATGTGGATGAGGCCGGTCGGAGACGGCGCGAAACGGACGGTGACGCTCATGAAGGGGAGTTAGCCGACGCTACGCCCCTTGGCAATGCAGCGGATGCCGTGCCGCATAATTGATATTCGAGCGCAATTCGCTCTTGCCAATAAGATAAGTAAATGCTTATCTCAGCCAATGGACAGCACCGAAATCTTTCGCGCCCTTGCCGACCCGACACGGCGCGCCGTGTTTGAAAGCCTGGCGGCCGGCGAGAAGAACGCGACCGAGCTTCGTTCCGGCTTCGCCATATCGCAGCCGGCGATTTCGCAACACATCGCGGTGCTGCGTCACGCCGGCCTGATCCGGGAAAAGCGGGTCGGACGGCACACGAATTACAGCGTCGATCCCGACGGGCTGCGCCCGCTCTTCGACTGGATCGCGCGCTACAAGGCGTTCTGGCCGGCGAGGATCGAAAGATTGCAGGATCTGCTGAAGGAGATGGACCAATGAGCCGGATCGAAGCGGAGATTTCCGACACTGGCGATGTCACGGTGGAGTGCTCCCTCGACGCGCCGCCGGAGAAGGTCTGGCGCGCCCTGACCGTGCCGGAACTGGTGACGAACTGGCTGGGCGCATGGGCCGATGCGGGCAAGGAGAAAGACGACGCGCCGCATTATGAAATCATCGAGGCCGAGCCCTTCAGCCATGTCCGTTATCGCTGGCGCGACCGCGACGCGAACGAGGCGGACAGCTTTGTGACGTTCGAATTGCAGCCACGGCAGGACGGCGGCACCTGGTTCCGGCTGGTCCACGCCCACCCGAGACCTGCGATCCGGCCGGCCAACGGCAATTCGCCGCCGCTTAAAATGGCGGCCTGACCCAAACGCACCCATTTTTTTCCCGAAAGGATTTCGCGCATGCGCGACATGATGAGTCTCGTCCCTATGGTGGTGGAGCAATCCTCTCGCGGGGAACGTTCCTTCGACATCTTCTCGCGGCTTCTGCGCGAGCGGATCGTCTTCCTGAACGGCGTCGTCGACGACGATTCCGCATCGCTCGTATGCGCTCAGATGCTTTTCCTCGAATCTGAAAACCCGAAGAAGGAAATCCACTTCTACATCAATTCGCCGGGCGGCATGGTGACGAGCGGCTTCGCCATCTACGACACGATGCAGTTCATTCAGGCGCCAGTGGCGACGCTCTGTCTTGGCACCGCCCGTTCGATGGGGTCCTTCCTGCTCATGGCCGGGGAGCCCGGCCTGCGCGTGGCGCTGCCCAATGCCAGCGTGCTGGTGCACCAGCCTCTGGGCGGCTTCCAGGGCCAGGCCTCGGATATCCAGCGCCACGCCGAGGACATAATAAAGGTCAAGCGGCGCATGAACGTGCTCTACGCAAAGCACTGCGGCCGCACGATCGAGGAGGTCGAACGCACGCTCGACCGCGATTTCTTCATGACCGCCGAGGAAGCTCGGGATTGGGGCATCATTGATCATGTCCGCGGTTCGCGAGATGCCGGATAGCGGAGCACGGCCGGAGTGGACCCGGTGTCGAGCAGGAACACGCGACGCAAACGAGTTGTCGCCCATGGCGTTTACCCTGCGGAAAGCGTAGAATATGGGCTTGGTATCTATCGAACTGTCATCCAGGCGGGGACCATTCCGAGCGGCTTTGCCGCTAGATAAGGGAGGTATCCATGCCGAATACTGACTGGCTACTTAAAGGCGAATGGGTAAAGAGTTGCTCCTGCGCCTTCGGTTGTCCTTGCGATTTCAATGCGCGGCCGACACAGGGTTATTGTAAAGGCCTTCTCGGCATGAACGTGCGCGAGGGTCACTTTGGCGATATAAGCCTGGACGGCGTCAAATTTGTGATCATGGTGGCCTTTCCCGGCCCGCTTCACGAGGGTCACGGCACCGTACAGCCTATCGTCGACAGCAACACGAGTGCCGAACAGCGTAATGCGCTTTTCGAGATCATGTCCGGCAAGCATTCCGCTGAGGGAACGCTCTTCAACATCACAAGCATAATCACTGAAACAATGCTCGACCCTATTTTCGCGCCTATCGCCTTCGAGTTTGACATGGGTGAGCGCACTTCGCGCATTTCGATCCCCGGTATTCTCGAAACTGCGACGGAGCCAATAAGGAATCCCGTCACCGGGGCCGCCCACCGCATACAGGTCCTGATGCCGGAGGGATTTGAGCATCACGGCGCCGAGGTTGCTTCCGCGACGATCTCCAGCACCGGCGGCATCAAATTCGAGGTGCCGCAGGGTCACAGTTCGCTGGCGTTCGTCGAACAACGGCCCGCGGGCGTCACCACGGACGAGCAATCCCGGGCCGTGATCGCGGCGTGGCTGGCGACCATCCAGGCCGCGGTTGCGGCAACACGGCCACGCGGCTTCAGATAAGCGGCAGCCACTCGATCGCGGGCTTGGATCCACTGGGACGCTGTTATGGCCGGAGCAGGGCTGTTCGAACGCGCGCTTCGTCACGACCGGGCCGTCGTCTTGACGATACTGGCCGTGGTGACGGCGCTCGCGTGGATTTACATAATCGCCGGGGCGGGCATGGATATGGCCGCCATGCCGGAGATGGGCATGGTTGCCATGCCGGCCGTATGGACGCCCCTCCATGCCACGCTCGTATTGGTCATGTGGGCCGCCATGATGGTGGCAATGATGCTGCCGAGCGCTGCTCCCGTGATCCTGCTCTTTTCCACCGTCAAGCGGAAGAACGGATTCGCCCCGCATTCTGCGACGGTTCTCTTTGCGCTCGGCTACATTGTCGTTTGGCTCAGCTTCAGCCTTGTTGCCACGATTGCCCAATGGGGATTCGAACGGGCGGCGCTACTCTCGCCGGCGATGGCGAGCACGAGCACGGGCCTTGCTGGCTTGCTGCTCGTCGCCGCCGGTTGTTACCAGCTCACGCCACAGAAGGACGCTTGCCTGCGCGCCTGCCGTTCGCCACTGGAATTCCTCTCCAGTCAGTGGCGGCGGGGGCCACTTAGCATGGGGCTCCGCCACGGCCTCTATTGTTTCGGATGCTGCTGGGCACTGATGCTGACGCTGTTCGTCGGAGGCATCATGAACCTCCTGTGGATTGCCGGCTTGGCGCTGTTCGTGCTGGCGGAGAAAATCGCGCCGGGCGGGCGCTGGCTCGGCCGCATCGCGGGCGTTTCACTCGTCGCGTGGGGCAGCGCGATCTTGCTTTCCAGCTGACGCTCACCCCCGATCCCGAAACCGGTTGGTGATCGGGTAACGGCGGTCGCGGCCGAAATTCTTCTTCGTGATCTTGACGCCGGGGGCGGCCTGTCGGCGTTTGTATTCAGCGATATAGAGCAAATTCTCGACCTTGCGCACGATCTCCGGATCATGACCGCGCCCGGCGATCGAGGCGACATCCATTTCCTTCTCGACGAGGCATTCGAGGATGTCGTCCAGCGCGGGATAGGGCGGCAGCGAATCCTGGTCGGTCTGGTTTTCGCGCAATTCCGCGGATGGCGCCTTGTCGATAATGTTCCGCGAGATCACCTCGCCCGACGGGCCGAGCGCTCCCGGCGGCACATGGTCGTTGCGCCAGGCGGAAAGCGCATAGACCTGCATCTTGTAGAGATCCTTGATGGGATTGAAGCCGCCATTCATGTCGCCATAAAGCGTGGCATAGCCGACCGACATTTCCGACTTGTTGCCGGTCGTCACGACCATGGAGCCGAACTTGTTGGAAACGGCCATCAGGATCGTTCCACGCGCTCTGCTCTGCAAATTCTCCTCGGTGATGCCCGCCTGCGTCCCTTGGAAAAGCTGCGTCAGGGCGTGCGAAAAGCCTTCCACCGGCTCCGCGATCGGCACGATGTCGTAGCGGCAGCCGAGCGCACGAGCGCAATCCTCCGCATCCTTCAGCGAGGCCGAAGAGGTATAACGGTAAGGCAACATGATCGTGCGCACGCGATCCGCGCCCAGTGCATCGACAGCAAGCGCGGCGCAGAGCGCGGAATCGATGCCGCCGGAAAGGCCGAGCACCACGTCGCGGAAGCCGTTCTTGTTGACGTAGTCGCGCAAGCCGAGCATGCAGGCCAGATAGTCGGCCTCCTCCTTTTCCGGGATGGTCGCCAACGGGCCGGCATTGCAAACCCAGCTTTCAGCATTCCCGTCTTGCGCGCCTGCGCCGGAACGGCGCTGCCAACGGGTGACGGTGACTGCCTCCTCGAACTGGCCCATCTGGAAGGCGAGCGAGCGATCAGCATGAATAGCGAAGGAGGCGCCGTCAAACACGAGTTCGTCCTGACCGCCAAGCTGGTTGGCGTACATCACCGGAAGACCGCTCTCGATCACCTGACGGATGACGACTTGCTGCCGCACATCGGTCTTGCCGCGATAATAGGGCGAGCCGTTCGGCACCAGAATAAGCTCCGCGCCGCTTTCGGCGAGCGTTTCGCAAAGGCCGAGTTCGCCCCAGATATCCTCGCAGATCGGAACGCCAAGCCGCACCCCGCGGAAATTGACCGGTCCGGGCAGGTCCGCGCCTGGCTGGAACACCCGCTTTTCGTCAAATTCTCCGTAGTTCGGCAGGTCGATCTTGTAGCGCTCGGCGATGACCTTGCCGCCATCGGCAAACACGATCGAGTTGTGGACGCCGGTTTCGCGCTTGAGCGGCGTACCGATGATGACGCCCGGCCCGCAATCCGTCGTGTCCTGCACCAATTCCCGTACGGCGCGCTCGCAGGCGGCAAGGAAGGACGGCCTCACGACAAGGTCTTCGGGCGGATAACCGGCGATGAAAAGTTCCGTGAAAAGGACGAGATCGGCGCCCTGCCCTGCCGCCTCGGCGCGCGCGGCGCGCGCCTTGGCGAGATTGCCGGCGATATCGCCGACGATGGGGTTCAACTGCGCAATGGCGATCGAAAGCGTATCGGGGGCATGGGTCATGGGTGAAGATGTAGCTTCCGACCCATTCGCTGGCAATCGGCGCATGGCCGGAAGAAAGCGAAGCTGGTCTCCTACTCGCTCCCTCCACCCATGCGGGCCTTTAGCGTCTCAAGATCGTAATTCTCGCCGATCGACATGGAGAGAATACGCGAGAGATGGACATAGGGCAGTCTCGTCTCCGCTGCCCAGATGTTCATCTGCGCCTGAATAGTCGCAAGATCCTTCCTGGACGTGGGATTTTCGGCGATCTCCAGCCCGGCATCGCGCAGCGCCAGCACCACATCGTGCGAGAGGATGAAACCGTCCCAGCCCAGCCAACGCAACACATATTGGCCTGTATTGCCGCCGAGCCGGCTGCCGTTCTTGCCCAGAAACGCCATCAGCCCGATCTGATCGTCCTTCGGCCAGTCGGCGAGAAATTTGCCGAAGCCGCCATGTTCCTTCGAAACACGCTCGACGAAGGCGGCATTCTCCCGCACCGACTTGATCTTCTGCGGATTGCGCACGATGCGCTTGTCGGAGGCGAGATCGTGCCAGAAATCCTCCGACTGGAAGAGAAGACGCTTGGGCTCAAAACCGAGGAAGGCCTCTTCGAAGTGCGGCCACTTTTCTTCAATGACCCGCCAGACGAAGCCGGCGGCGAAGACGCGTTCGGACATCACGGATAGGATGCGGTTGTCCGCGAGCTTCGCCGCGGCGGCGTTGCCCGCGACGGGCGGCAGCAGGGAGCAGAGCTTGTCCTCTCCGCCCTTGCGGGAAGCGGCGCGGTCCTGAATGATTTTGAACGCTTTCATCTGGCCCTCCATCGCTTTCCAGCTTCCCGCCTTCGCAAATAGGTTTTAGCACTTTGCAAATGCAAGCCGTGAAGACAGGAGGGAGAAGCAGGATGCACAAGACAGTCGGCGAACTCGCGATGCATATGTTGAAAAAGCGCCTGGAATCGCTCGGGGAACGTGAAAGACGGGTGCTGGAAAGCGCGGTCGAGCGGAAGGCGATTTCCAAGGATTCGAACAAGGCGTTCGTCAAGCAGCTTACTTTCGGCGGCAGGCTCGCCGATTCGATCGCACGGATCGGCGGCTCCTGGACCTTCATCATTTCCTTCCTGGTCTTCCTCCTGATCTGGACTGTCGGCAACACGATCCTTCTGGAGCGGCACGCCTTCGATCCCTACCCCTACATTTTCCTCAATCTCGTGCTTTCCATGCTGGCGGCAATCCAGGCGCCGGTCATCATGATGTCGCAGAACCGTCAGGCCGAGCATGACAGGATCGACGCCGAGCATGATTATGAGGTCAATCTCAAGGCGGAGATTGAGATCATGGCGCTGCACGAGAAGCTCGACACCATGCGCACGCAGGAGATCATGGTCATTCTGGAGCGGATAGAGGCGCTTGCCGGCCGGATGGAGCAGTTCGAGCATGCGGCAAAGTCGCGTCCGTCGGCATGATTCCAGCGATTTCCTGAAGCATGATCCAAAAAAACCGGCGCCTGTTTTCCGAATTACGTTTTAAAGAGGCGTCCCGGCGATCCGCTCGACAAGCGCCAGCACCCAGACGCCGCCCGCCAGGATGATGGCGAGCAGCACGGCGAGCGAGCCGCAATCCTTGGCGAGCCGGATGTCGGCGTTGAATTCGCGCGAAACGGCGTTGCAGGCAGCCTCGATGCCTGTGTTGAGCACTTCAACGAGGACCAGAACGACCATCACGGCGACAAGGAGTACGTAGCCGGCCCAGCTCAGCGCGACGAACCAGCCAGCGACGATCGCCACAATGAGCAACGCGATCTCCTGTCGGAACGCTGCCTCATCGCGGATCAGAAACCGTCCGGCACGCATCGAATTCAGGAAAGCGTTGACGAGCCGCTTCATTCAAATTCCCTCCGGCCGCCTCGGAGCTTTCGGCATCCGCCTGCTCCAAACCGCTGGAATTGCCCGAGCCGCCTTACCATATGAATGAAGATTAAACAGCTTCGCCATCGGCCGTTAAGCCCTTCATGGTTAGCTGGGAGCCGACCGGACGACATTTCTTTGGCGGCGATGAAACAAAACAGGCTTGCGTACGTTGATGACGCAAGGAGAACACGACAATGCTGATCATCATGTTCGCAGCAGCCATGACTTTGGTGATGTTGATCGCCACCGTTTTCGGCCTGCATCAGGAAGCACAGCGCGCTCGCGTCGAGATTCGCAAGAACCAGCCGAACAAGTTCATCTTCAAGTAACAAGCATTCCTGCAAGACATCAGCTTGCAGGATGGATTCGTCACTTTGCCATCCAGGCAGTCATCTTCCGTATTACTCCTGCCCACCCGCTCCTTCGTCGGGAGTTGATGGTCCGGCGGCGTCGGGATCGTCTTGCAAAGCGTCATCCTCGCCTTGCGGCTCGGAAATGCGCTCGACCGAAACCACCTTCTCGCCCTCGGCGGTATTGAAGATGGTGACGCCCTTAGTGGCGCGGCTGGCGATGCGAATGCCGTCGACAGGCACGCGGATGACCTGTCCGCCGTCCGAGACCAGCATGATCTGGTCGCCATCCCGCACCGGGAAACTTGCGACGAGCCGGCCGATCTCATCGACCTTGGACACGTCGGTTGCCCGGATGCCTTTTCCTCCACGTCCCGTAAGGCGGAAATCGTAGGAAGAGGAACGCTTTCCATAGCCATAGGCAGTCACGGTCAGCACCATCTGCTCGTGCGCTTTGAGGAATTCGTAGCGTTCTGGCGGCAGAATGGTCTCTTCGCCGACATCCTCATTGGTCAGCGCAATCTCATCCTCCTCGCCGCCTGCAGCCCTCCGCTCGCCGGCAGCCTGCTTGAGATAGGCGGCGCGTTCGGCGGGAGACGCCTCGACATGCTCGAGGACGGTCATCGAAATGGCGCGATCGCTCTCGCCCATATTGATGCCGCGCACGCCGACGGAATTGCGGCCGGCGAAGACGCGCACATCCGTGACCGGAAAACGGATGCACTGGCCAGAATCCGCGGTCAAAAGCACATCGTCATTTTCCGTGCAGGTCTCGACATTCAGGATCTCGTCGCCCGCCTCGTCGAGTTTCATGGCGATCTTACCGGCGCGGTTGACGTTGGTGAAGTCCGACAGTTTGTTGCGCCGGACCGTGCCACGCGTGGTTGCGAACATGACATGGAGATCGCCCCAGCTTGCCTCGTCTTCCGGCAGAGGCAGGATGGCCGTGATGCGGTCGCCATTTTCGATCGGCAGGAGATTGATGAGCGCCTTGCCGCGCGATTGCGGCGTGCCGACCGGCAGCCGCCAGACCTTTTCCTTGTAGACGATGCCGCGCGAAGAAAAGAACAGAACCGGCGTATGTGTGTTCGCCACAAACAACCGGGTAACGAAATCCGTGTCCTTCGTCGCCATGCCGGAGCGGCCCTTGCCGCCGCGCGCCTGCGCCCGGTAGATCGACAGTGGCACGCGCTTGATATAGCCCTCATGTGTGACGGTGACGACCATGTCCTCGCGCTGGATAAGGTCCTCATCCTCCATGTCGGCGCCGCCCTCGGCGATCTCAGTCCGCCGTGCATTGCCGAATTCGTCGCGTAAGGCCGCCAATTCATCCTTGACGATTTGCTGGATGCGAGCGCGGGAGCCTAGAATATCGAGATAATCCGCGATTTCGACGCCGATCTTGTTTAATTCGTCGGCAATCTCGTCGCGGCCGAGCGCGGTGAGGCGCTGCAAGCGCAGATCAAGGATGGCGCGGGCCTGTTCCTCCGAGAGATTGTAGGTGCCGTCCTCGTTGATCCTGTGGCGCGGATCGTCGATGAGGCGGATCAGCGCCTCGACATCGGCCGCCGGCCAGCGCCGCTCCATCAATTGTTCGCGCGCCGTCTGCGGATCGGGCGCGCTGCGGATCAACCTTATCACCTCGTCGATATTGGCGACGGCGATCGCCAGGCCGACGAGCACATGGGCGCGGTCGCGCGCCTTCTTGAGCAGATATTTGGTGCGGCGGCTCACGACCTCCTCGCGGAAAGCGACGAAGGCCCGCAGCATGTCGAGGAGCGTCAGCTGCTCCGGCTTGCCGCCGTTCAAGGCCACCACATTAGCGCCGAAGGAGGTTTGCAGCGGCGTGAAGCGATAAAGCTGGTTGAGGACGACGTCGGCGACCGCGTCGCGTTTCAGTTCGATGACGACGCGGTAGCCCTGCCGGTCGCTTTCGTCGCGAATGTCGGAAATACCCTCGATGCGCTTGTCGCGCACCAGTTCCGCCATCTTTTCGATCATCGAGGCCTTGTTGACCTGATACGGCACCTCGGTAACGATGATCGCCTCCCGGTCGCCCCTGATCGGCTCGATATGCACCTTGCCGCGCATGACGATCGAACCGCGCCCGGTCGAATAGGCGGAATAGATGCCGGAACGGCCGAGAATGATGCCGCCGGTCGGGAAATCCGGCCCCGGAATGATTTCCATCAGTTCCGGCAGTTCGATCGCCGGATTGTCGATCAAGGCGATGCAGCCATCGACCACTTCGGTCAGATTATGCGGCGGGATGTTGGTCGCCATGCCGACCGCGATGCCGCCCGAACCGTTGACGAGAAGGTTCGGAAAGCGCGCAGGCAGGACGCGGGGCTCGCTGGCGGAAGCATCGTAATTGTCCTGGAAATCGACCGTTTCCTTGTCGATATCCTCGAGCAGCTCATGCGCCAGCTTGGTCAACCGCGATTCGGTGTAGCGCATCGCCGCCGGAGGATCGCCGTCGATCGAGCCGAAATTCCCCTGCCCGTCGATGAGCGGCGCGCGCATCGACCAATCCTGCGCCATGCGCACCAGCGCATCGTAGATCGAGGCGTCGCCATGGGGGTGATATTTACCCATGACATCGGCGACGGGACGGGCCGATTTCACATATTTACGATTCCAGTGATAACCGCTCTCATAAGCCGCATAGAGGATGCGCCGGTGGACGGGCTTCAAGCCGTCACGTACGTCGGGCAGCGCGCGGCTCACGATCACGCTCATAGCGTAATCGAGATAGGAACGCTGCATTTCCTCGATGATGGAAACCGGCTCGATGTCCGAGGGTTCGGCGGGGCCGCCCGGTGTCGTCTGGTCAGTCAAATGAGATCACAATCTGTGCTGGGGAATCACCTTTCCCTTATATAGGAAACGGCTCAGGAAAACCAATCTCGGAAGTCTTTTTCTCCATCTATTTCCAACGGAAATTCAAATGGATAGCAGATTTTTTCAGCAAGAGGTGATAAGCGTTGAGCGTCCTGCCTCCGGAACATGCATAATCGCCATTGAAATACCGGAAAATGCCCCGCGCCCGACAGCGACGGCAGCGGAGCCGCAACGGAGAAAACCATGTTCGACCACATCTCGATCGGCGTCGCCGACCTCGCCCGCTCCAAGAGCTTCTATGACGCCGCGCTTGCCCCGCTCGGCTACCGGCTCTTGAGGGGAAGAGAGACGTCGCTCGGCTACGGCCGCACCCATATCAGCCTTTGGCTCCGTGCAACCGACAGGCCCGTTCCAGCCGATCCGAAATCCGGCCTGCATTTCTGCTTCACGGCGCCGAATGTCCGAAGCGTCGGCGAATTCTATTCAGCCGCGCTGGCGAATGGCGGGCAGGACAATGGCGCGCCGGGCCAGCGTTTCGAATACGCGCCCGATTATTACGCCGCCTACGTCTTCGATCCGGACGGCTACCGGCTTGAGGCCTATGCCGTGGATGAAGAGGCGGAAAACCCGCGCAGCCTTCATCTCGACGATTGAAAATCCTCAGGAAGCCCCCGCCTCCACCAGCCTTGCCGCGTAACGGGCCATCGTATCGATCTCCAGATTGACGCGATCGCCCGGCTGCCGGTCGCCCCATGTGGTCACGGCAAGCGAATGGTGGATCAGGAGGACATCGAAGCGATTGCCGTCGACCTTATTGACCGTTAGCGAAGTCCCGTCGAGGGCGACCGACCCCTTCGATGCAATGAATTTCGCGAATTCGGCCGGGGCTTCCAGCGTGAACCGCACCGCCTCGCCCTCCTCTTCCCTCGCGACGATGATCGCCGTGCCATCGACATGACCGGAGACGATATGGCCGCCCAATTCATCGCCGATCCTGAGCGCGCGTTCGAGATTGATCCGCGTGCCCGCCTTCCAATCGGCAATCGTCGTGAGGCGCAATGCCTCTTCCCAAGCCTCGACATCGAACCAGCGGCGGTTCGAGCCCTGTTCGGGAAGGTCCACCACGGTCAGGCAGACCCCGCCGCAAGAGATCGATGCACCGATAGCGATCGTCTCTGGATCGTAATGCGTGTCGACGCGCAACCGAACGCCTTTCGCCAACGGTTCGACGGAAGAGACGGCGCCGACATCGGTGACTATACCGGTGAACATCAGGATTTCCTTATATACTCGGCATAATGGTCGTCGCCGAAAACCGCTTCCCGTATCCGCCGGAAACCGGCGGGAATGTGGTCCGCGTCGATCGGCGCCGCCACGCCGTCCACACCGATTTCTCCGGCGCCGGTGAAAAGCGCAATGCGATCAACCAAATCCTCTTCGAGGAAATGTCGCGCCGTTTCCGCTCCGCCCTCGACCATCAGCGCCGCCATTCCCTGTGCTCCGAGGTCTTCAAGGAGTTCAGGCAGGGCAATCCGGCCTTCCGCCGCCACGGCGGCGAGGAATTGCACACCGGCCTGTTCCAGACTTTCCCGGCGGCCAGCATCGGCATCCGCCAGCGCCGCCGCGAAAACAGGAATTTTCCGGGCGCTCGCCGCCAGTTTCGAGCCGACCGGCAGGCGTGCATGCGCGTCGAGGATGATGCGGGCGGGGGACCTGTCCTCCAGTCCATCCAGCCGGCAATCGAGCATTGGATCGTCGGCAAGAACGGTGCCGATACCGACGAGGATGGCGTCCGAGCGCGCACGCATCAGATGGACCTGGCGGCGGGCGATCTCACCGGTGATCGGAACCTGTCCGGCGTCCTTGCGTCCGATTTTTCCGTCACGGGAAACCGCCAGTTTCAGAGTCACTTCAGGGCGCTTTTTTAGAGAACGCATGAGATAGCCGGCCATCCTGTCGGCAGCTTGCTCGGCCAGCACTCCCCCAACAACCGCAATGCCCGCGGCCCGCAGGATCGCATAGCCCTTGCCGGAAACCCGTGGGTCCGGATCGGATGCCGCGCCCACCACGCGCGCGATGCCGGCGGCAACGAGCGCTTCGGCGCAGGGCGGCGTGCGGCCATGGTGGGCGCAAGGCTCCAGCGTCACATAGGCGGTCGCTCCGCGCGCCAGTTCGCCCGCTTGCTCGAGCGCCTGCGGCTCGGCATGCGGCCGCCCGCCGGGTGCCGTCACACCCTGTCCCACGATCACCGGGCCGTTGCCGTTGTCCCGCACGATCAGCGTCCCCACCGAGGGATTGGTTGAGGTCAAGCCGGTATGCCTGTCGGACAGCCGGATCGCCGCCGCCATGAAACGGCGATCGCTTTCGCTGGATTGGTTCTCGGTCCCCGGCATGTTCAGCCGGCGCCTTCCTCACTCAACTCACCCAGCACGTCCTGGAAGTCCTTGGCCTCTCGGAAGTCGCGATAGACGGAGGCGAAGCGGACATAGGCGACATCGTCGAGCGACTTCAGCGCCTCCATCACGAGCCGGCCGATCTCGCCGGTGCTCACCTCCGTCTCGCCTGAGCTTTCGAGCTGGCGCACGATGCCATTGACGGCGCGCTCGATCCGGTCGGGATCGACATTGCGCTTCCTGAGCGCGATGGTGAAGGAGCGCATCAGTTTTTCGCGGTCGAACGGCACCTTTCGGCCCGACCGCTTGACGGCCACCAGATCGCGAAGCTGGACGCGCTCGAATGTGGTGAAGCGGCCGCCGCAATCGGGGCAGATGCGCCGGCGGCGGATTGCGGCGCCATCCTCGGCGGGGCGGGAATCCTTCACCTGCGTATCTTCGGACTGGCAGTAGGGACAGCGCATCGAAAGGGCCTCAAATAAGATCGGGCGTTATTAGATGGACAGTCGGGAAGTAGGTACGGTACCGCCGGACATCACGGGTAAGGATCGGAAGCTCAAGAACACTTGCCTGGGCGCCGATAAAAAAATCAGGCAAGACACTCGTTCTGGTTCCTCCAGACAAGCGGTAGCGACCGAAGGTCTTTCCGGCGAGGAATAAGGACGCGCGCGGCAACTCGACAAGTTCGAGTCCTATGCCATCGACGAATGTGTCCAGTGCTTCGATTTGAGCATAACGGCCCGAGAGTTCCGCATAAATAACTGCGTTTATGAAGATGCGTCCACCGGCAGACGCAGCGTCGAGAGCGGCAATAGACCATTGCAGCCAAATGGGGTCGCGTGTAACCACATCCAGCAACACATTCGTATCGACGAGCGTCAATCATCACCCCGCGTCAGGGCCATGATTTCGTCGGTGCTCAGGCCAGGGCCTGCATGGCCAATGAATTTGGCAAAGCGGCTTGGCGGTCGCTTCTCATCATCGGCACGCTTCAGGACGATTTCACCGTTGACGCCAGCTCTGAACTCTACCTTGGTTCCGGGCTTGAGACCCAGCAGATCGCGAACGGATTTAGGAATCGTCACCTGGCCCTTCGTTGTAACGGTCGTACTCATATCACCCTCGGTAATGACGTCTTTTTCAAAGGTATTACCGAGGTTGCCTTGAATCAAGATAAAGCCGCCCTTTACCCCAAATAGGGATACAGCGGGAATCGCTCCGTCAGCGCCACCACCTTCTCCTTTACGGCGGCTTCAACCTTGGCGTTGCCTTCGTCGGAATTGGCCACCTTCAACCCATCCAGCACTTCGGCGATCATGTGGCCGATCGTGCGGAACTCGTCCTCGCCAAAACCGCGCGTCGTGCCGGCCGGCGTGCCGAGGCGGACGCCCGAAGTGACGAAGGGCTTCTCCGGATCGAAGGGAATGCCGTTCTTGTTGCAGGTGATGTTCGCCCGCCCGAGCGCGGCCTCGGCGCGCTTCCCCGTCGCGTTCTTGGGTCTCAGATCGACCAGCATCAGATGGTTATCGGTGCCGTCCGAGACGATGTCGAGGCCGGTTTCCTTGAGCGAGGACGCCAGCGCCTTCGCATTGGCCACGACATTTTGAGCGTAGGTCTTGAACTCCGGCTTCAATGCCTCGCCGAGCGCCACCGCCTTGGCGGCGATGACGTGCATCAGCGGCCCACCCTGGAGACCGGGGAAAACGGCCGAATTGATCTTCTTGGCGATCTCCTCGTCATTGCTGAGGATCATGCCGCCGCGCGGCCCACGCAAGGATTTGTGGGTCGTGGTGGTGACGGCATGCGCATGCGGGATCGGTGACGGGTGCACGCCGCCGGCGACGAGACCGGCGATGTGGGCCATATCTACCATGAGATAGGCGCCGACAGCGTCGGCGATTTCGCGGAAGCGCTTCCAGTCCCAGATACGCGAATAGGCCGTGCCGCCGGCGAGGATGAGCTTCGGCTTGTGCTCATGCGCCAGCCTTTCGACCGCCTCCATGTCGAGCAGCTGGTCGTCGCGGCGCACACCATAGGAGACGACGTTGAACCACTTGCCCGACATATTGACGGGCGAACCGTGGGTCAGATGGCCGCCGGAATTGAGGTCGAGGCCCATGAAGGTGTCGCCCGGCTTCAACAGCGCCAGGAACACGGCCTGGTTCATCTGACTGCCGGAATTCGGCTGCACATTGGCGAAATTGCAGGAGAAGAGTTCCTTCGCCCGATCAATCGCCAATTGCTCGGCGACATCGACGAACTGACACCCGCCATAATAGCGCTTGCCGGGATAGCCCTCGGCATATTTGTTGGTCATGATCGAGCCCTGCGCCTCAAGGACGGCGCGGGAAACGATGTTCTCCGACGCGATCAGCTCGATTTCATGACGCTGACGGCCGAGTTCGTTGCGGATGGAGCCGAAAATATCCGGATCGGCATCGGCCAGACTGCGGTTGAAGAAAACGTCCAACTGGCTGGAAGCGGCATGTGCTATCGCCATGGCGGTCAATCCCTCGATCGAAGAAACGATGCAGCCGCGCTTAGCACGGCGGCCTCCGCCGCGTCACGCCAGAAACGAAGGCCGGCGACGCGAATGCGCCAAAAGCGGAGAACCGAGCCGGGGCGATGCGCTCTTGTCTCGACAACGGTTCGGGCCAGAAACAGTCATTTTCCCGCTCCAATCCGGGGATAGCCTTTGCAGCGGGAGTGGAGAAATCAAGATGGCCGTCGGACATGCGATTGTCCTGTTGTGGGTTCTGTTCGCCCTCTCCTGGGCGGCGGCGGCCTTCTGGGCGGACCGCACAGAGAAATCCGCCGGTTTTTCGGCCGAGTTCCCCTACAGGTCCATCCTTGTCGTCGGCGCGGTTCTCTTCTTCATTCCGGCGCATGGCTACAATGGCTGGCTGAGAATCTGGTATCCGGGACTTGCGCTTGCATGGATATGCGTCGCTCTCATCGCCATCGGTTTCCTGTTCGCCTGGTGGGCAAGACTCCATCTCGGCCGCCTCTGGTCTGGCTACATCACCCGAAAGAGCGAGCACCGCATCGTCGATACCGGCCCCTACGGGCTGGTCCGCCATCCGATCTATACGGGCCTGTTGCTCGCCGTGATCGCGACGATGATCGCCAAGGGAACCGTGCCCGCCATCATTGGCGCGACGTTGATCGTCATCGCCATCTTCATGAAGGCGCGGCTGGAAGAGCAATTTTTGAGGGCGCAACTCGGATCGGCGTCCTATGACGCCTACAAGGTTCGCGTACCCATGCTCGTCCCGTTCATGTAGCAAGCCGACAAACAGAAAACGGGACGACGCGAACGCCATCCCGTTTCAAATACATCTTTGCGAAGGCCAACTGTTACTGCGCGCTTGACACCTGCAATTCGCCGATACCGTCCCGGCCGTAAATGTCGTTGCGGAACTGCACCACGCCGTCGCCCGTCGACCAGGCGTCGATATAGGTGAAATAGACCGGCACGGGCTTGACCAGTTCGACCGGCGTCGAGATGCCGCTCTTGATCGTCTGGTCCAGACGCTGGCGCGTCCAGCCGCCATTGTCGCGCAGCAGCCAGAGCACGAGGTCGTGCACGTTCTGCACACGCACGCAGCCCGACGAATCGAAACGCATCAATTGCGAGAACAGGCTTTGCTCCGGCGTGTCATGCATATAGACGCCGTCGGGGCTCGGGAAGTTGATCTTCACCGACGCCATGGCGTTGATCTTGCCCGGATCCTGCCGGAACTGGTATTTCGCCGCCTCGTCGGTTGTCCAGTCGATGGTCGCCGGATCGACCTCCTTGCCGTCCGGTCCGAGAATATGGATGTTGTTGTCGGCGAGATATTTCGGATCCTTGCGGACGATCGGGATGATGTCTTTCTTGATGATAGACACCGGCACATGCCAGTAGGGATTGACGATGATCTCGTTGATCTTGGAATTGACCAACGGCGTCTGGCGCGAAACCCTGCCGACGATGGCATTATGCCGCGAGACGACCCTGCCGTTCTCCACCGCCTCGACCTGCATGGCCGGCACGTTGACCACGACGTAGCGGTCGCCGAGAAAACCGGACATCGAACGCAGCCTGACAAGATTGATCTGCAATTGCTGCAAGCGGACAGCGGCGGAAACGTTGAGCGCCGCATATGTGTATTTGCCGGTGACGCCATCCGGCGGCAGCCCATGGCGCAACTGGAAACGCTTCAGCGCGGCATCGACATAGCTGTCGAAGGCTTCGGAAATTCCAGCGCTTTGCGGCAGGTCGCCGGAAATCATCAGCCGCTTGCGCAACGTCACGACTTCTGGGTCCGTTACGCCAAGCTGCAGCTTCTTGGTCGCGGGAACCTGCGGCCAGCCGCCCTGGTTCACCAGGTTCTGATATTGCTGGATGGCAAGCTCCACGAAATTCACCGTTTCGGGGCTGAAGATCGGCAGGTCGGTGGCGATCTTCGGCCTGCCGCCCGCCACCGCATCGAAACCGCTCGTCCAGGTCCCTCGCCGCGGCGAATTCAGAATTTCCTGAACCGCATCGTCCGCAAATGCAGACGTGGCGAAGGCGGAGGCGGCAAAGGCGCCCGCCGCGGTAAGGAAGAGACGACGATTGGGATGCATGATCTTTCCCGACACGTTGATATCCTTGAAGGGCTCCGATGAGCCGGCCCAGTCTAGGGCGTCCCTGTTAACAAGATGTCAACCATGACAGCTTGCGGCACGCGAAGCGTTCCCGAAGCCAATACGCAGGGCGTATTCGCGCTTCGAGCGGCGTCCTTGCGGGTCACATCCGAATATGGCGTGAATTAGGCCTTTGACAGACACGTCCCCGTGAAAGGCGCGCAAATGCGTCGAAACCGGCCCGCAATGAGCCGGTTCCGGTTCATTTACGACAAGCGTGGCAGGGCGGCAACAGTGTGCCGCCGCTTCTCACGCGTTCCTGCCGCTCACATCCGATATGCAATCGTATCGTTCCAGAAACGGTCGAGGCGCTGCAGAACCCGGTTCATCTGCTGGAACTCTTCCGAGTTGATACCGCCCACCTGCTCGATCGACCCGACATGGCGCTCATAAAGGCCGGCCACGACCTCCGCCACGTCCTGGCCCTTCGGGGTCAGGCTGATGCGGACCGAGCGGCGATCGATCCGCGACCGCTGATGGTTGATGAAGCCGAGTTCGACGAGCTTCTTCAGATTGTAGGAGACATTCGAGCCGAGATAGTAGCCACGCGAGCGCAGTTCGCCCGCCGTCAGCTCGGCATTGCCGATATTGAAGAGCAAGAGCGCCTGGATCGCGTTGATGTCGCTGCGTCCATTGCGGTCGAACTCATCCTTGATGACGTCGAGCAGGCGGCGATGCAGCCGCTCGACCAGCTGGAGGGATTCAAGGTAAAGCGACCGAATAGCCTCGCGCCGCTCGTCCTTAACTTCAACGTTCTTTGCCGTCTGTCGGGTATTGATCATTGTATCTGCCTCTCGTCTAACGCCTGGTGGCTTTTGTTTTCTTGCTCACCTTGGAGGCCACCTTATCGAATACACCTAAAATTCGACTTAAACGCCAGCCTTAACGGAAGCTTTATTGAAGCGAGACGCCAGGATACTTAATGGCGGATTAAGCGGGTTTTCGGCTTTGAAAGTAAATCAGCAACCTGAGCGCAATGTAGATCAGCGCGACGAGGAAATGGGCCGCGACGATCGGATAGCGCTGGCCGAAAAGCGCGGGAAGTCCGGCATACATGGTGCTTTCGATCACCGCGCAGAAAAACCAGATGACCGGGCCCCAGGAGGCCAGCATCCAAAGGCCGATCGCGGCGAAGGGAAAGAGGACCGCGAGCGTCGCGGCCGCGACCTGCCACTGCATCGGCATGAGATCGAAGCGCCAGAGCGAACCGGGATAAAAGCCGATCAGCCGGACCCAATAAAGAACGCCGAAGAAAAGGCAGTAGACCGCCACGACACGCAAGAACCAGGCGAACGCCATCTCGGCGGCTGTCGGCCTGAGGATGCGTGGTTCCTTCGCCATCAGAAAGTCAGTTCCGCATCGCCGAGCGTCTCGAAATAATGGGCGATGTCCTCCGGCCTCACCGCGTCGATTGTCCCTGGCCGCCAAGCCGGCTTGCCATCCTTCTCGATGAGGACGGCGCGGATGCCTTCATAGAAATCGTGACCTTCCAGCATACGGTTGAGAATGCGAAATTCCATTCGCATGCAGTCCTGCATCGACAGCCCCGCGCCGGATGAGAGTTGGCGGAAGGTGACGGCCAGGCTCGTCGGAGAACGCGAACGCATCGTCGCGAGCGTGCCTTCGACGAATTGATCGTTGCGGGCCGCTGCATCGAGGCTGGCGACAATGGCCGGCAGGTCGGGCCTGGAAAAATGCTCAGCGATCTTCGCCAGCGTCACCTCGTCGGTTTCGCGTCGAGGAGCGGCGGAAAAGGCTTTCAGCGCCGTGTCCGGATCACCTTTGGCGGCAATTTCGGCAATGATGTTGTCTATCGCACCAGATGGAGCGGCATGGGTTGCGATGCCCGCCCCGAGCGCGTCGCCATATTTGATGCGCGCGCCCGTCAGCGCGAGATAGTAGCCATAATGGCCCGGTAGGCCCGGCAGCAGGTGGCTGCCGCCAACGTCCGGGAAAAAGCCGATGCCGACTTCGGGCATGGCAAGCAGCGCCTTTTCCGTCATCACCCGATGCGAGCCATGGCAGGAGACGCCGACGCCACCGCCCATGACAATGCCATCGATCAAGGCGATATAGGGCTTCGGGTAGCTCTCGATCCGGGTATTGAGCCGATATTCGTCGGCGAAGAACTGCACCGCCGATTCGCCTTTCCGGCGCGCCTCGTAGACGCGCGCTATATCGCCGCCTGCGCAAAACGCCCGACCCTCGCCGAGAATAAGGACCGCCGCGACGCCGCTGTCCTCCTCCCACGCCTCCAGCGCCCGAGCCATCGCCTGAACCATTGGAAGGGAAAGAGCGTTGAGCGCCTTCGGCCGCGTCAGGGTGATGACCCCGGCGGCTCCCCGCCGTTCGAACCGGATGTCTTCGCCGCCGCCAAAATCCATAAGGAATCCCTTCATCGTCCCTTCGAGTGCTAAGCATCGACAGCGGAGGCGTCAATGGTCGGCCGGCCCCAGGCTCGTTGTCGCAAAAGACGAGGTGGATTGCGAAAGGGCCCGCCATCGCGCACCATGCGTTGTGAGAAAAAACGCGGTTGGAGCGGGAAGCCTATGCTGCGCCTTGGGATTTTCCTCTGCTGGGTGCTTCTCGCGTCGGTCGCGGGGATGAGCGGCGCCACGGCGGATGATGGCGTGGCCGCGCTTTACCAAGCCAAGGCGATCGTCACCGGCACCGGGGAAGTGAACCGGCAGATCGGCTTCGGCCTTTGTCTGAAGCAGGTTCTGGTGAAGGTTTCCGGGGACCAGCAGGTGCTCTCCGCGCCTGCTCTTCCACCGCTCCTGTCCAAGGCGGGAACTTTCGTCTCGTCCTTTCACTATCACGATCGCATGGCGGGTATTCCGATCCATGACGAACAAGGCACCCATGACCGCCCGCAGGATCTCACATGCATCTACAAGCCCGAGACGATCGACGCTCTTCTTGACTCTCTTGACCTGAAGCCGTGGCTGGGAAAGCGGCCGAGGCTGGTGATTTTTCTGTCGGTCCGGCATGGGGAGAAAACCTTCTTGCTTACGAATACCGGCAAGCAAGGGTTCTACATGCGGGATTCATTCCATGCGGCGGCAGCCCCCTTGGCGATGTCGATCCTTTTCCCTGACGCCGCCGCCATCCGGGCGGCCCACATCGACGCCGACAATCTCCGCCGCGCCGGCCTGGCCGCGCTCGATGCGCTCGCAGCCGCCAACGGTGGCGACCGGGCGCTCGCCGGAACGATCGTCTGGAGCGACAAGGATCTTGGCTGGATCGCTGAATGGCGCCTCGACAGCCCGTCGGGGATGGCTATATGGCGTGTGAAGGGCGTCAGCTTCGATGAGGCGTTTCGCAACGCCATTCGTGGCGCGGCCCAGTTGCTATCCGGCCACGGCGCTCCGGACTAATGGAGGATTTCGGCTGCGACGGCTGAACGCATCGCGTCGCGTTGGTGATATCCGGCCCAGCATGATAGAAACGCTCCAAACTGGAGGCAGACGCATCATGAACAAGTTCAGCCCTGAAAAACCGGCGAGCAGCAGGAGCGTCGACGAGATTACCGGAGGGCGCAGGCTGCGCCGCATGCGCAAGGCGGACTGGTCGCGCAGGCTCGTGCGCGAGAACCACCTGACCGTCGACGATTTGATCTGGCCGATCTTCATCATCGCGGGCGAGAACCGGCGCGAGCCGATCGAGGCGATGCCCGGCGCCTTTCGGCTTTCCGTCGACCAGGCGGTAAAGGAAGCGGAGCGCGCCGCCAGGCTCGGCATTCCGGCGCTGGCGACATTCCCCCATGTGGAAATGGCCCGTCGCGACCAGACCGGCTCGCATATCCTCGATCCGGACAACATCATCAATCGCGCGACGCGCGCCATCAAGGACGCCGTGCCGGAGATCGGAATCATTACCGATGCGGCTCTCGATCCGTTCACCGACCATGGCCATGACGGCATCCTGCGCGACGGCATCATCGTCAATGACGAGAGCGTGGCGCAGGTGACAGCCGCCGCCGTGCTCCAGGCTGCCGCGGGCGCCGACATCATCGCGCCGTCCGACATGATGGACGGGCGCATCGGCGCGATCCGCTCCGCTCTCGACGAGAACGGTTTCCAGGACGTGGCGATCATGTCCTACGCGACGAAGTTCGCCTCTGCCTTTTATGGTCCCTATCGCGATGCGATCGGCACCAAAGGCGTTCTGAAGGGCGACAAGAACACCTATTACATCGACCACGCCAATACGGACGAGGCGGTGCGCGAGGCCGAGCAGGATCTCGCCGAAGGGGCCGACATGCTCATGGTCAAGCCCGGCCTGCCCTATCTCGACATCATCCATCGCCTGAAAGAGACATTCCAGGCGCCGACCTTCGCCTATCAGGTGTCGGGGGAATATGCGATGATCAAGGCGGCGGCCGCGAATGGCTGGATTGACGGCGAGCGCGTCATGTTCGAGAGCCTTATGGCCTTCAAGCGCGCCGGCTGCGACGGCATCCTGACCTATTTCGCGCCGGAAGTGGCGGAAAAACTCAAAGCCGGGTGAGCGATCACGGCAACCGGCCGAAGTTGATGACATCCGACCGGATCCTCATCGCCGCTGCGGGACTTTGCGGCGCAGCTGGCGTCGCCTTGTCGGCGGCCGCGGCCCATATGGGCGGCGCGCATCTCGGCACGGCGGCGTCCTTCCTGCTGGCGCATGCTCCGGCGATCCTGGCAATCGGGCTTCTCGGCAACGCCCGGACATTGCGTCTCGCCGGCTATATCCTGCTGATCGGCGTCGTCCTGTTCTCGGGCGATCTCATAAGCCTCGACCTGTTAGGGCACAGGCCGTTTCCCTACGCTGCGCCGATCGGCGGGACGCTGACGATCATCGGCTGGCTCGTGGTAGCTGCCTCGGCGCTCTTCCGTTCCAAACAACGCGCATAGTTACGCCGTCTTCGCCGCCATACGGCGGATGAAGGCAATCACCTTTTCCGGCTCGGCATATTGCGGCATATGCCCCACGCCTTCCGCCAGTTCGAGTTCCAGTCCCGAAATGCGGCCGACCATGCCAAGACCGTGGACTTCATGGTCCGTCACCCGATCGGCCGTGCCGAACAGGATGCCGACCGGAATGGCGATTTCGCCATAGCGCGTTTCGAGTTCCGGGCCGTCGCGCCGCGCATCGACGAAGTCGGTCGACGTTCCGTAGAAATGGCTCGGCCTGAGGCCAAGATAGCCTCCGCCTTCCGTCATGTAGTCGGCCGGCGCCTTTTGCGGGGCGAAGATGAAGGCCAATGTCTGCGTCGCGTATTTGCGCGCCATCGGAACCGCGACCGTCCAGGCCGTAAGCCAACGGCGCAACGGCGAGCGGATATAGAGGGGCTCGAATCCCGGCGGCACCTTGCCGGAGGTTTGCGTGTGCGGCGATAGAAGCGCGAGGCCGGAAATCGAATCGGGATGGAGGATCGCGGTGGCGAGCGCAATCGCCCCGCCGAGCGAATGGCCGACCAGTAGCGGCCGCTCGAGCTTCAGCGTCTCGATAAAGCGTCGGATCACCGTCGCCTGCTCTGTCAGCGTGCCTCCGGCCCCCCGAGCGCGGCGGGAATAGCCGGAGCCCGGCCGGTCGAGCGCGATCAGCCGGAAGCCATCCGGAAAGTGATGGAAAAGCGGCTGCCGGAACTGGTGAAGTTGCGCGCCGAGGCCATGGATGAAGAGAATGGGCTGCCCTTCTCCCTCATCGATGTAATGGATGCGATTGCCGTCTATAGCGACAATCTTGCCGGATCGGGGCACGCGCCGTTCCGCATCCAGCGCAATGCGCTTCGTCGCCAGCGCGAGGAAAAGAAACGCGATCAGAGCGGCGATAAGGATCGCCACGATAATGCCGATGATGGCGATGAGGATTTCCATGGAAGCCGCCTGCCCAGCCGAGTAGAGGCTACCATAGACGCCGCCCCCACCGCTGCAAGGCAGGACTTCCACGAATGAAAAAGGCGGCACGACGGCCGCCTTTCACATCCAATAAATCGAGAGATCACCCCTTGAGCTTCGCCGCGATCTCGGCGAGCCGCTTGCCCTGGAATCTCGCGCCTTCAAGCTCCTGTGCCGAAGGCTGACGCGACCCGTCGCTGTCGGCCGTCGTTGTCATGCCGTAGGCTGAACCGCCGCGTACCACGTCATTGCCCGACTGGCCTTGATAGGCATAGGAGAGCGGCACGATGAGCATGCCATGATGCTGGAGCGAGTGCTGAGCGGAAACAACCGCCAGTTCCGCGCCGCCATGCTGGGTCGCGGTCGACACCATGACGGTGGCGGGTTTATTGATAAGCGCGCCCTTGACCCAGAGAGGGCCGGTCTGGTCGAGGAAGTTCTTCATCTGCGCGGCCATCATGCCGTAACGGGTGGCGAAGGCGAGGATGAGGCCGTCATAATCCGCCAGTTCGAGCGGATCGGCGATCGGCGCGTCATGCTCCTTGTAGTGGGCGGCCTTGGCCACGGCCTCGGGTACGAGTTCGGGCACGCGCTTGACCGTCACCTCGGCGCCGGTTTCCCGCGCGCCTTCGGCCGCCGATCTGGCCATCTGCTCCGAATGGCCCCAGCTCGAGTAAAAAAGCACCAGAATTTTCGTCATTATGGTCTCCGAATCTTGCGACAAAAGCTATTGCCGAATTCCGTTTTAGCCACCCCCGCTTCGCGCGGAAGCGCGGGAATGGGCGACAGATCGTTCACAATGCCGTGTGATTACGGAATCAGCATCGGCTGCAGCGGCAAAAAATCAGATGATCTCCGCCATTCCCGACACGAGCGGCTGGAGGCGGACTTCCGCGATGTCCTCGCGTTCGAAACGGCTGCCGACCTTGGAGAGCCGGACGAGCACCTGAGCGCCCTCCGCCGGACCGATCGGCGCAACCATGACGCCGCCGGTCGAAAGCATGTCGACGAAAGCGCGCGGATAAGCATCGAACGCCGCCCAGACGATAATGCGGTCGAACGGCCCATCGGCCGGCATGCCCTTCGAGCCGTCGGCGTGCCGCACGACCACATTCGAAAGAGAAAGGGCTTCGAGCCGCTGGGTCGCCAGGCCGGCAAGCGTCCTGAAGCGCTCGACGCTCAGGATGCGCCCTGCCATCCTGCCGAGGACCGCGGACGTGAACCCCGAACCGGCGCCGATTTCCAGCACGCGCTGGCCTGGAGCGGGATCGAGCGCCGCAAGCGCTCGCGCCTGAAGATCGATGCCCTCCAGCGCTTCGCCGCATTCGATCGGGATCATGCCCACGGACCAGACGGCATGCTGCCACTGCGCCGGAACGAAGCTGCGCCTCGGCGTTGCTTCTACGGCCGCGAAGAGGTCCCTGTTGTTGATGCCGAGCGCGCGCATGCGCAGCAGGAAGGACGCAAATCCTTCCCTTTCATCCGGCATTGAATTCATGCAATCACCGCCTCCAGACTGGAAAGGGTGGCATAATCGGTCAGATCGAGTTTCAGCGGCGTTACCGAAATCAGATTTTCTTTCAATGCCGCAATGTCGGTTCCTTCGCGCAATTCCTCCGGCTCGCGGCCGAAGCGCAGCCAGTAATAGGGAAAGCCGCGCCCGTCCTTGCGCTCGTCGATCCATAGGCCGTGAACGAGCTTGCCCTGCGCGGTGACGCGGGCGCCGGCAACCTCGTCCGGCGCGCAGCGTGGGAAATTGATGTTGAGGAAGACGCCTGCGGGAAGCTCTGTCTTCAGAACCTTGTCGAGCAGGGCCGGCGCATGCGCTTCCGCCGTCTCCCAAGGCACTACCCTTCCCTCTTCCCGCACATTGTAGGCCTGGCTGAGCGCGATCGCCTTGATACCGATCATGCAGCCTTCCATCGCGCCGGCGACCGTGCCGGAATAGGTGACGTCATCGGCATTGTTGGCG
>Ga0187809_10000188_pt1 | contig 40075 bp, 33 predicted proteins | sample NC_wetland_sal_i_8_FD_132415 | JGI IMG/M metagenome (GOLD analysis project Ga0187809, IMG submission 132415) | Wetland sediment microbial communities from Neuse River Estuary, North Carolina, USA - ASW_4 | ecosystem: Environmental > Aquatic > Freshwater > Wetlands > Sediment | place: USA: North... | reverse complement strand
CTACCTCGCGGACCCGGCCGGGGCCGAGCACGTGCGCGGCGTGCTGCGCTCGCGCGCGCTGGCCGCCGGCCTCGACCCCGACCTCGTGGCCGTGGCGCCGGAGGACCGCCAGGCGGCGATCGACCTGTTCGCGGGCTCGCACGACGTCGTCGTCGCGCGCCGTCACCTGGTGGACGGGGCGGCCTACGACGACGAGCTGGCCGGGTCGGGCACGCTGACGCCCGCCGAGCACCACCGGTTCCTCGCGATGACGGTCGACACGATCCGCGACCTGTACGAGACCCGGCCCGCCGCGCTGTACGTCGCGGCCTTCCAGAACTGGCTGCGGCCCGCGGGCGCCTCGTTCGACCACCTGCACAAGCAGGTCGTGGCGATCGACGAGCACGGCCCGCAGGTGGAGCACGAGCGCGTGCGGCTGCGGGACGAGCCCGACCTGTACCAGACCCAGGTGATCGACGTCGCCGTCGAGCACGGGCTCGTGGTGGCGGCCAACGAGCACGCGGTGGCGATCGCCGGCGTCGGCCACCGCTACCCGGCGTTCGAGGTGTACTCCACGGCGCGCGAGCAGCTGCCCTGGGAGCACGACGAGGCGCAGGTGCGGGGTGTCTCGGACCTGGTGCACGCGCTGCACGCCGTTGGCGGCGTGCACACGCCGAGCAACGAGGAGTGGCACCACCGTCCCCCGGACCTCGCCGAGCCCATGCCCTGGCGCGTGGTCCTCAAGTGGCGGGTCTCGACGATGGCGGGGTTCGAGGGCGACACCAAGGTGTACGTCAACACGATCGACCCGTACACGCTGCGGGAGCGCGCGGTGGCGCGGCTGGCCCAGCTGCGTGCGGCGGGCCTGGTGGCCGACCTGCGGATCGGCGACGAGGTGGGAGCGCCGAGGCTCGGGTATGCCGGCTGAGCCGGGGTCGGCCGCCGCGCGCCGGCCGACCGCCGCGGACGGCGTGCTCGTCGTGGACAAGCCCGCCGGCTGGACGAGCCACGACGTCGTGGGCCGCGTGCGGCGCCTGGCGGCGACCCGCAAGGTGGGGCACGCCGGCACGCTGGACCCCATGGCCACCGGCGTCCTCGTCGTCGGCATCGGCAGGGCGACGCGGCTGCTGACCTACCTCACCGGTGCGGACAAGGCGTACCGCGCCACCGTGCGCCTCGGCGCCACGACCGTGACGGACGACGCCGAGGGCGACGTCCTGGCGGTGACGGACGCCGCGCACGTCACCCGGGCCGCGGTCGAGGCGGCGACGGTGCCGCTCACGGGCGACATCCTCCAGGTGCCGGCCACGGTCTCCGCGATCAAGGTGGCCGGCGAGCGCGCCTACGCGCGGGTGCGGGCGGGCGAGGACGTGCGGCTGGCGGCGCGCCCGGTGACGGTCACCCGGTTCGACGTGCTGGGGGCACTCCCGGTCGTGGTCGAGGGCACGGCGATGCTCGACGTGGACGTCGAGGTCGTGTGCTCGTCGGGCACCTACGTGCGCGCGCTGGCGCGGGACCTCGGTGCGGCCCTGGGCGTCGGCGGCCACCTCACGGTGCTGCGGCGCACGCGCGTCGGGGGCTTCGGCCTGGACGTGGCGCGGACCGTCGAGGAGCTGGCGGCCGAGCCGGCCGACCGGCCGTTGTCGGTGCTGCCGCTGGCGGACGCGGCGCGGGCGACCTTCCCGGTGCGGGCGCTGACGGACGACGAGGCGCGAGCGCTGGGCTACGGCAAGGCGGTCGCGGGCGCGGGCGAGGCCGCCGGGACCGTCGCGGCGATCGGCCCCGACGGCACGCTGGTGGCCCTCGTCGAGCCGCGCGACGGCGCGCTGCGTCCGGTGGTGGTGTTCGCACCGGCGTGACACGTCGGACGACATGGCAGGCTTGTCCGCGGCGCGCCACGGGGCGTGCGGCGGGAACGGAACGGGAGCACACGTGCAGGTCTGGCGGGATCTCGCCGAGGTACCGGCCGGCTTCGGGCCGTCGGTCGTGACGATCGGGAACTTCGACGGGGTGCACCGCGGGCACGTCGACGTGCTGCGCCGCATGGTGGCCGGCGCGGCGGCGGCGGGCTGCCGAGCCGTCGCCGTGACCTTCACGCCGCACCCGGCCCACGTGCACCGGCCCCGCACCGCGCCCCCGCTGCTCACGGGCGACGACGAGCGCCTGGAGCTCCTCGCCGAGACCGGCCTGGACGCCGTGCTGCTCGCGACCTACACGCTCGAGTTCGCCCAGCAGACGCCCGAGCAGTTCGTGCGCACGTACCTCGTGGACGCGCTGCGCGCCCGCACGGTCGTGGTCGGGCGCGACGTCCGGTTCGGCAAGGACAACGCGGGCGACCTGGCGACGATGACGGCGCTGGGGGAGCGCCTCGGCTTCCGGGTGGACGTGGTGGACGACGTGCGCCCGGCCGCGGCAGGCGACGCCGGCGGTGAGGAGGACGTCGCGGTGCACCGGTGGCGCCGCTGGTCGTCCACGTGGGCGCGCGAGCTGCTCGCCGCCGGGGACGTCGCGGGCGCCGCGCGGGTGCTCGGCCGGCCGCACCGCGTGCGGGGGATCGTCGTACGCGGCGACGCGCGGGGCCGCACCCTCGGCTACCCGACGGCCAACCTCGGCCCCGACGCCACGGGCATGGTGCCCGCGGACGGGGTCTACGCCGGCCACCTGGTGCGGCTGCGGCACGCCGACGGGCGGCCGTTCGCGGCCGACGAGCCCGACCGACGCCTGCCGGCGGCGATCTCGGTGGGCACCAACCCCACGTTCGACGGGCAGCAGCGCCGCGTCGAGGCGTACGTGCTCGACCGGGACGACCTCGACCTCTACGGCGAGGAGGTCGCCGTCGAGCTCGTCGGGCGCCTGCGGGGCATGGAGCGGTTCGGCTCGGTGGACGAGCTGCTGGCGACCATGGCCGACGACGTGCGGCGCACGCGCGAGGCCCTCGCGCGGGCCTGACGGCCCTAGCCGACCAGGCGCACGTCGTACCCGGGCGCCAGCCGGTAGCCGGTGCCTCGCGCGGTCACGAGCAGGTCAGCCAGCCCCGTCTTGTCGCGCAGCCGGCGCACGTGCACGTCGACCGTCCGGCTGCCGTCGGGCACGTGGCGGCCGCCCCACACCGACGCGAGGAGCTCCGCGCGCGTCACCGCGCGCGGCCCGGCCTGCGCCAGGTGGAGCAGCAGGCCCAGCTCGGTGGCCGTGAGCGCGACGCTGCGCCCGTCCACCGTCACGGTGCGGGTGTGCGGGTCGATCGCCAGCGTCGGCGTGCCGGGCAGCGCCGCCAGGCGGTCGCGGAACGCGGCGGCCCGGCCGGCCGGGACCACGCGCGGCGTGCCCTCGTCGCCCGTGAGCGCCGCCCGGGCGCGGGCGCCCGGGAACCACTCGACGGCGAGGTCGGCGAGGTTCTGCACGGCGCGCACCAGGTCATCGAGGTCGTCGTCGGCGACGTCGGAGAGGTCGACCTGGAGCACGAAGCCGCGGCGCGCGGCCGGGGGCTGCGGCGCGGGGTGCACGGTGCGGCGGGAGGCGAGGACGGCGGTGCTCGGCATGGTGGGTCCTGTGGGGTCGTCCCGCGGCGGGGCGCGGGTGGCCGGCGATCGCCGGCCGCGGGTCAGCGGGGGGTTCTCAGCGCTGACACGGACAGCAGGACGTGCACATTCGGCACCGGGCGCGCGCGGTCGCCGGGGCGGCGATGGGGCGCGTGCTCACGGGGCGAGTGTGACACCGAGCGGAGCCCGGCCCGACGCGCCGACCCCTGCGTCTCATGATGCGGGACGTCGTGACGCGCGCCGGGCCGCCGTCGCCTGCGGCTCTTCGTCCGGCGGCCGACGAGCCGCGGCGGAGCGGCTGGTAGAGTTGTCGGGCCGTACGAACGGCCGCGGACACACAGAGCCCGGGTGGACATGCCCCGGCGCGCCGCGCAACGAGACAACGAAGGAGAGCCGTGGCCCTCGACGCCGCCACCAAGCAGGCCATCATCACCGAGTACGCGACGCACGAGGGCGACACCGGTTCGCCCGAGGTCCAGATCGCGGTCCTCAGCCAGCGCATCAAAGACCTCACCGAGCACCTCAAGGTCAACAAGCACGACTTCCACAGCGAGCGCGGCATGATGCTGCTCATCGGTCGTCGTCGCCGCCTGCTCGGCTACCTGGCCAAGGTCGACATCGAGCGCTACCGCAGCCTCATCGAGCGGCTCGGCCTGCGTCGATAGCACGTCCCACCGGCTCGGACCCGCAGACGGGTCCGGGCCGGTTCTGCGTACGACAACTCCACCACCGCGCCGGTCGTCCCGCGTCCGGTCCTCGGTAGTGGCTCCCGGACTGCACGTGCTCCGAGGGCCTCGATCGAAGACCGCCGAGGTCCCGTCCGGCGCTTCGAGAACAAGGAGGGCACCCGTGGAGGGTCCCGAGATCCAGTTCGCCGAAGCCGTGATCGACAACGGTCGCTTCGGCACCCGCACCGTCCGGTTCGAGACCGGCCGGCTCGCCAAGCAGGCCGCCGGCTCCGCCGTCGCCTACCTCGACGACTCGACGATGCTCCTGTCGGCGACCACCGTCGGCAAGGAGCCGAAGGAGCAGTTCGACTTCTTCCCGCTGACGGTCGACGTCGAGGAGCGGCAGTACGCCGCCGGCAAGATCCCCGGCTCGTTCTTCCGCCGCGAGGGCCGTCCCTCGACCGAGGCGATCCTCGCCTGCCGGCTCATCGACCGGCCGCTGCGCCCGCTGTTCGTCAAGGGCCTGCGCAACGAGGTCCAGGTGGTCGTCACGGTGCTGTCGCTGCACCCGGACGACGCGTACGACGTGCTGGCGATCAACGCCGCGTCCGTGTCCACCGGCCTGTCCGGCCTGCCGTTCTCGGGCCCGGTGTCCGCGACGCGCATCGCGCTGGTCGACGGCCAGTGGGTCGCCTTCCCGCGCTACTCCGAGCGGGAGCGCGCGACGTTCGACATGGTCGTCGCGGGCCGGATCGTCGGCGACGACGTCGCCATCGCGATGATCGAGGCCGAGGCGCCCGCGAGCACGTGGGACCTCATCCACGGCGGCGGTGGCACCACCCCGACCGAGGAGGTCGTGGCCGAGGGCCTCGAGGCCGCCAAGCCGTTCCTGCGGGCGCTGTGCCTGGCGCAGATCGAGCTCGCGTCCAAGGCCGCGAAGCCCACCGTCGAGTTCCCGGTGTTCCCGGAGTACCAGGCCGACGTGTACGCCGCCGTCGAGGCGGGTACCACCGCCAAGCTCGAGACGGCGCTGTCCATCGCGGGCAAGCAGGAGCGCGAGGGCCGGATCGACGAGATCAAGGCCGAGATCAAGGCCGAGCTCGCCGAGCAGTTCGCGGGCCGCGAGAAGGAGATCTCCGCCGCGTACCGCTCGGTGCAGAAGAAGCTCATCCGCCGCCGCATCCTCACCGACGGCTTCCGCATCGACGGCCGCGGGCTGCGGGACATCCGCACGCTGTCGGCCGAGGTCGAGGTGCTGCCGCGCGTGCACGGCTCGGCGCTGTTCGAGCGCGGCGAGACGCAGATCCTCGGCGTCACCACGCTCAACATGCTCCGCATGGAGCAGCAGCTCGACACGCTCTCCCCGGAGACGCGCAAGCGCTACATGCACCACTACAACTTCCCGCCGTTCTCGACCGGTGAGACCGGCCGCGTGGGCTCGCCCAAGCGTCGCGAGATCGGCCACGGCGCGCTGGCGGAGCGGGCGCTGGTCCCGGTGCTGCCGACGCGCGAGGAGTTCCCCTACGCGATCCGCCAGGTGTCCGAGGCCCTCGGCTCCAACGGCTCGACGTCCATGGGCTCCGTGTGCGCCTCGACGCTGTCGCTGCTCAACGCGGGCGTGCCGCTGCGCGCGCCGGTGGCGGGCATCGCCATGGGCCTCGTCTCCGACACCGTGGACGGCCAGGCGCGGTACGCCGCGCTGACGGACATCCTCGGGGCCGAGGACGCGTTCGGCGACATGGACTTCAAGGTCGCCGGCACGCGGGACTTCGTCACCGCGATCCAGCTCGACACCAAGCTCGACGGCATCCCGGCGAGCGTCCTGGCCGGCGCGCTGACGCAGGCCAAGGAGGCGCGCCTGGCGATCCTCGACGTCATCGCCGAGGCCATCGACACGCCCGACGAGATGAGCCCGTACGCGCCGCGCGTCATCACGGTCAAGGTGCCGGTCGACAAGATCGGCGAGGTCATCGGCCCGAAGGGCAAGATGATCAACCAGATCCAGGAGGAGACCGGCGCCGACATCTCCATCGAGGACGACGGCACCGTCTACATCGGCGCGACCGACGGCCCCTCGGCCGAGGCGGCGCGGGCCGCGATCAACGCGATCGCCAACCCGCACATGCCGGAGATCGGCGAGCGCTTCGTCGGCACCGTCGTCAAGACGACGACGTTCGGCGCCTTCGTCTCGCTGTCGCCGGGCAAGGACGGCCTGCTCCACATCTCGCAGATCCGCAAGCTCGTCGGCGGCAAGCGCGTGGAGAACGTCGAGGACGTCCTCGCCGTGGGCCAGAAGGTCCAGGTCGAGATCGGCGAGATCGACCCGCGCGGCAAGCTGTCGCTGCACGCGGTGCTCGACGAGGAGCAGAAGGCTGCCGAGTCGGAGGGTGCCGCCGAGGCGGCCACCGAGCCGGCCGACGCCTGACCGTGCCGCTGGACCTTCCGCTCGTCCGCTCCGGGCAACCCGGGGCTGAGCGGTCCGCCGGGCAGGACGGCGACGCCGTGGTGCGTCGTTCCGTCCTGCCCGGCGGGGTCCGCGTCCTGACGGAGCGGATGCCGGGCCTGCGCTCGGCGACCGTCGGGGCGTGGGTGGGCGTCGGCTCGCGCGACGAGACGGACGGCCACTACGGGTCGACCCACTTCCTCGAGCACCTGCTGTTCAAGGGCACGGCGAAGCGCTCGGCGATGGACATCGCCGAAGCCTTCGACGCCGTGGGCGGCGAGGCCAACGCCGCCACCGGCAAGGAGGACACGTGCTACTACGCGCGCGTCCTGGACGCCGACGTGCCGATGGCCGTCGACGTCATCGCGGACATGGTGACCTCGGCGCGGCTGGAGGCCGGCGAGCTCGAGACAGAGCGCGGCGTCATCCTCGAAGAGCTCGCGATGAACGACGACGACCCGAGCGACGTGGTGCACGACGAGTTCGCCGCCGCCGTCCTCGGCACGCACCCGCTCGGCCGGCCGATCGGCGGCACGCCCGCGACGATCCGCGCCGTCCCGCGCGACGCCGTGTGGGAGCACTACCGCTGGCACTACCGGCCGGCGACGCTCGTCGTGACGGCCGCCGGGGGCATCGACCATGACGCCCTCGTCGCGCAGGTCGGCGAGGCGCTCGCGGCGGGCGGCTGGGCGTTGTCCGACGACGCCGCGCCGCAGACCCGCCGCGCCGGCGCCCCGCGCGCGCTGCCCGTCGGCACCGCCGGCATCCCGGCGGCGGGGGTCGAGCGCAGCGTGCGGCGGCCCACGGAGCAGGCCAACGTCATCGTCGGTGGCGTCGCCCTGACGGCCACCGACCCGCGGCGGTTCGCGCTGTCCGTGCTCAACGCCGTCCTCGGCGGCGGGATGAGCTCCAGGCTGTTCCAGGAGATCCGCGAGAAGCGGGGCCTGGCGTACTCGACGTACTCGTTCTCGTCCGGGCACGCCGACGTCGGCATCTTCGGGCTCTACGCCGGCTGCACGCCGGCACGGGTCGACGAGGTGACCGGCCTCATGGTGGCCGAGCTGGAGAAGCTCGCCGACGGCGGCGTGGGTCCGGCGGAGCTCGCCCGGTGCATCGGGCAGCTGTGCGGCTCGCTGGTCCTCGGGCTGGAGGACACCGGCTCACGGATGACCCGGCTCGGGCGCGCCGAGCTGGTGCACGGCGAGCTGCTGTCGCTCGACGAGACGCTCGAGCGGGTACGGGCCGTGACGGCGGCGGAGGTGCAGGACCTGGCGGCCGAGCTGGCCGCCGCGCCGCGGTCCGTGGTGCGTGTGGGGCCGTTCGGGGACTGACCGGGCGCCGGCGTGACCGCGGTCGTGGTCAGCCGATCCTCGGGTCCAGGGCAGCCGGGGCGTCGAGCGGCGCCAGCGTCACCACCGCCCAGTCGGCGGCCGGGCGCCACAGCGCCACCGCGACGCAGGCGACGACCATCCCCGCGGGGACGCCCAGAGGCACCGCACCGTTGAGCTCGATCATCCAGCTCAGCACGGGCGGTTCGGCGACCAGCAGGGTGACCGTCGCGGTCAGCAGCATCCCGAGCGGGCCCGTGCCGGACAGCAGAGCGCCGGCCAGCAGTGCGGCGACGAGGGGCAGCCCTACGTCGCGCACCACCTGGGCCCACGGGGCGGACCAGTCGAGGCCGTCGGGTGGGCGCGACGCGTACCGGGCGACGGCCGCTCCGGCAGCACCGAATGCTGCCGGCAGGCCCACGACGAGGCCGGCCATCGCCACCGCACGCCCCGGCAGGAGGTGCACGGAGCGCGATGCCGCGTCGTCCGGCCGGCATCCGGCGCGGGCGCCCAGCAGTGCGGCGGCGACGAGCAGCGCGAGGAAGAGCAGCGGGAACCCCCACGCGGGGTGCGCCAGGCTCGGGCGGAGGCCCCCGTCGCCCGTGGGCACGTGATACGGCTCAACCGGTCCGGGCCAGAGGTCGTACGAGGCCCAGGGCAGCCCGTCCCACAGCGCGAGCGCCGCGCGCAGGGCGAGCAAGGTCGCGGCCAGCGCCAACGGCAGCCCCACGGTGCGGCGGGACGCTCGGGCCCGCGTCGCGCACCATGCGACGGCGAGCCACACCGCGACGCCCCATGCCCACCCCGAGCCGGAGCGCAGGGCGTCCGCCCACGAGAAGGGGAGGTCGACGGCCAGACCCCCGGGGCCTGGGTGGGCGGCGAGATCGTGCCGAGCCACGTCCAGGCAGGCTGCCGCGACGGCGGTGCCGCCGGCGACGGCGACGGCCGTGAGAGCGGCGAGGTCACGGACGAGCACGTAGGCGGAACGGACGGGGGCCCGCATGCCCGGGCATCGGCGCACCACCGACCTGGTTTGAGCGTGACGGCGCGGGCCAGCCGAGCACCTCGCTGGCCCGGACCGCTGCGGGTCGCCACAGGGCCACCGCCGCGATGGCCACGGCGACGCCGGCGGCCCGGCCGAGCGCGAGGTCGGAGCCGCCCCGCGCCCAGGACTGGAACGGCCCCACGACCAGCGGCCATCCGACGACGACCGTGGCCAGCGTCCCCAGCCAGCCCGTGCCCGACAGCAGCGCCGCGGCGGACAGCACCGTGAGCAGGGGCATGCCCAGGTCGAAGACCAGGCCGACCACCTGATCCGACGCCGTCACCTCGGGCGCCGCGTTCTGCACCAGATCGGCGACGACGGCGCCGCCGACGGCCCCCAGGGTCGCCAGGCCGACGGCGGCAGCGGCCATCGCGACACCCCGCCCGGACGCCGTGGCCACGTGGCGCGACGCGGGGTCGTCGGGCAGGCGGCCGGCCCGGGCACCCAACCAGGCCGCGGTGGCGAGGAGGCCGAGCACCAGCGGCGGGTAGGCCCACGCCGGGTGCCCGGGGATGAGGGCGACGGGCTGGTCCGGTAAGTCGATGAAGGGCAGGGCCGGACCGGGCCACGCTCCGACGGCGAACGTGAGCCAGGTGTCGGGCGGACCGAGGGCGACCACGGCGCGCACGACGACGACGGCTCCCGCCAGCACCCCGGGCACCCACACCGTGCGCCGCCCGGCCCGAGCGCGGCTGGCCAACCAGACGACGACGATCCAGGCGAGCACGGCCAGGGTCCAGTGCGTCGAGGGCTGCACGGTCCGGCCCCACGAGAGGTCCACGACGGCGGTGCCCGGCCCGGTCGACCATGACACCGATCGGCCTGTGACATAGACGCAGGCGGCGAGGGCGACCGTCGCGAGGGCGACGGTGTCGCGGCCTGCGGTCAGCAGCGACCGCTGAAGAGCCCCCATGCCCGGGCATCGGCTCGGCGGCGCCCCGGCTTGACCGCGGCACCGCCGGTAGGGTGGCTGACCGTGGCTGATGACCTGCGGGTGGCCGTCCTGGGCGCGGCCGGGCGGATGGGGTCGACCGTGTGCGCCGCGGTCGAGGCGGCGCCGGGGCTCCGGCTCGTGGCGACCGTGGACGCCGACGGCGACGTCTCCAGCGTGAGTGACGCCGACGCCCAGGTCGCCGTCGACTTCACCGTCCCCGCGGTCACCGAGCAGAACGTCCACGCCCTGGTGGACCGGGGCGTCCACGTCGTCGTCGGCACCACCGGGTGGACCGACGAGGCGTACGCGCGGGTGCGGGACCACCTGGTGCGGGCGCCCGGGGTCGGCGTGGTCGTCGCCCCCAACTTCGCGCTCGGCGCCGTGCTGGCGGAGGCGTTCGCGGCGCAGGCGGCGCGGTTCTTCGAGAGCGCCGAGGTCATCGAGCTGCACCACCCGGACAAGGTCGACGCCCCGTCGGGCACGTCCCGGGCGGCCGCCCGGGCGATCGCGGCGGCCCGGTCCGCGGGCGGCCTCGGCGTCATGCCGGACGCGACGACGAGCGCCCTCGAGGGTGCCCGTGGCGCGCAGGTGGACGGCGTGCACGTCCACGCAGTGCGGCTGCGGGGGCTCGTCGCGCACCAGGAGGTGCTGCTCGGCAACCCCGGCGAGCTGCTCACCATCCGGCACGACTCGTTCGACCGGGTGAGCTTCATGCCGGGCGTGCTCATGGCGGTGCGTGCCGTGCCGCAGCGGCCGGGGCTCACGGTCGGCCTGGAGTCGCTCCTGGGCCTGGGCCCGGCGTGAGCGGCCAGGTCCCTGCGCCCGCGCGCCGCCGGTACGCCGGCCTGGCGGGCGCTGTCGTCATCACGGTGCTGCTCGGGCTGTACGTCGGCCTCGTCGTGGTGCGCGCGGTGCAGCTCATCGGCACCGGCAACGGGATCGGCGTCGGCCTCGGGATCGCGCTCCTCGTCCTGCCGCTCCTGGTCATCGGGCTGGTGGCGCGCGAGTGGTGGCTCGCCGTGGACGTCCGGGCCATGGCGGACACGCTCGCCGGGGAGGGCGCGCTGCCGGTCGACGACCTGCCGCGCTCGGCCGGCGGTCGCGTCGATCGGCACGTGGCCCGCGAACGGTTCGGTGCGGCGCGCGAGGCGGTCGAGGCCGCCCCGGACGATTGGCGCACGTGGTACCACCTGGCCTTCGCGTACGACGCGGCGGGGGACCGGAAGGCGGCCCGGGGCGCGCTGCGCACCGCGAGCCGGCTGCACCGCGGCAAGGGCGCGCCGCCCGCCTGACGCGGGGTCGCCGCGCGGGCGGGGTCCCGTCGCGACGCCGCGAGCTCAGATCTGCGCGCCCCAGCGGTGCTCGCGCAGCACGGTCTGCTCGCCGTCCGGCCCGGGGCCCGAGGCCAGCTCGCGCACCGCGCCGTCGGGCGCGAGCCCGGCCCCGGACAGGAACCGGACGCGCGCCTCGTCGCCGTCCGCCACCCACGTGATGACCTGGTCGGCGCCGTCGGACCGCAGCGTGTCGACGGCCGCCGCCAGCAGCCGCGAGCCGTGGCCGAAGCGTTGCTCGCCGGGCGCGACCTCGAGGGCCAGGAGGATCCCTCCGGGCGTCTGGTCCGCCGCGTTGGGCGGCGCCGCCACCGGGGCGACCGAGACGAAGCCGACGAGCCGCGGCCCCGCCATCGCCACGAGCACGTGGAACCGGCGGTCCGGCGGCTGGACCACCGCGGCGCGCCAGCGCTCGACGACCGCGGCCTCGTCGAGCATCGCGAGGGCGCCCGCGCCGAGCGAGTCGGCGTACGCGGCCCGCCAGGCGTCGAGCTGGACCGCGGCGATGGCGGCCTCGTCGCCGGGCACGGCGGGGCGGACGGACACGTCGGCGGCGGGGTGGGCGTGGGACGGCACCGGGCGAGCCTAGGCGGTCACGGCAGGCCGGCCCACCGGAGCAGTGCGGCCACCACGGCGGCGACGAGGACGACGACGACGAACGGCGCGCGGGCGAGCAGCGCGACCGCGGCGGCCGCGAGCCCGGCCAGCCGGGAGTCGACGACGACGTGGCCGCCGCTCGTCGCGGCCTGCACCGCCACGAGCGCCGAGAGCAGCGCCACGGTGACGAGCGCCGCGACCCGGGCCACCTGCGGCTTGGCGAGCCAGTGCCGCGGCACGAGGTGGCCGACGAGCTTGATGGCGAACGTCGCCACGCCCGCGGCCACCACCGCGAACCACAGGAGCGCGCCCTTCACGGCAGGGCCGTCCCGTGCGGGTGCGTCGGGCCGTCGCGCCACGCCACGCCGACGACCACGGCGACCGCGGCCGCCAGGAGCACCGGCACGCCTGCGGGCAGCACGGGCGTGGTGACCAGCGCCACGGCGACGGAGGCGCCGGCCACCACCTGGGCCGCGCGGTTGGTCAGGCGGGGCCAGACGAGGCCGAGGAAGGCCGCCGCGGCGGCCGCGTCCAGCCCGTACCGCCGGGGGTCGCCGGCGGCGTTGCCGAGCAGGGCCCCGGCCAGCGTGAAGACGTTCCAGAGCACGAAGACCCCGCCACCGGTCCACCAGAAGCCGGCCCGGGCCGCCGCCGGGTCGCGCTGGGCGGTGCCGACGGCGGTCGACTCGTCGATCGTCAGCTGCGCGGCGAGGAGCCGGCGCGGGCCGGTGACGTCGATGAGCGGCGCCACCTGCGGGCCGTACAGCGCGTTGCGCACGCCCACGAGCGCCGCGGTGGCGATCGCCGCACCCGGCGAGCCACCGGAGCCCGCGACGCCGATGAACGCGAACTGGGAGCCGCCGGAGAACATGAGCAGCGACAGCGCCATGGTCTGGGGCACGTCCAGGCCGGCCACCACCGAGAGCGCGCCGAACGAGACGCCGTACAGGCCCGTGGCTACGGCGACGGACAGCGCCTGGCGCACCGCCGTCGAGACGGCCGGCGCGGTCGCTCGTCGTGCCACGGCGCACACTCTGACACGCCGGGTCGCGCCGCGGCCGCCCCGTCCGCGCGCCGGGTCAGACGGCCACGTAGACCGGGTCGAGGTACTCGGCGAGCCCTTCGTCGCCGCCCTCGCGCCCGAGGCCGGAGCTCTTGACGCCGCCGAACGGCGCCGTCGCGTCCGAGACCATGCCGCGGTTGACGCCGAGCATGCCCGTCTCCAGGGCCTCCGCGAGGCGCAGCGCGCGCGCCAGGTCGCGCGTGTAGGCGTAGGCCACGAGGCCGAACGGCGTGGCGTTCGCCATGGCCACCGCCTCCGCCTCGGAGCCGAACGTCAGCACGGGGGCCACCGGCCCGAAGACCTCCTCCGTCACCACGGGCATGTCCGGCCGGACGCGGTCCAGCACGGTAGGGGCGTAGAACCACCCCGGGCGGTGCGGGCGCTCGCCCCCGGTGCGCACGCGGGCGCCCGCGCCGGCGGCCGACGCCACGAGGTCCTCGACCCGCTCGACGGCCGCCGGCTCGATGAGCGGCCCGACGGTCACGCCGGCCTCGGCGCCGTGGCCGACGACGAGCGACCGGAACGCCTCCGTGAGCCGGTCCGTGAACTCGCCCGCCACGGCGGCGTGCACGAGGAACCGGTTGGCCGCGACGCACGTCTGCCCGGCGTTGCGCATCTTCGCCGCGACCGCGCCGGTCACGGCGGCGTCGAGGTCGGCGTCCTCGAAGACGAGGAACGGGGCGTTTCCCCCCAGCTCCATGGACGTGCGCAGCACGTTCTGCGCCGCGCCCGCCAGCAGCGTGCGGCCGACCTCGGTGGACCCGGTGAAGCTCAGCTTGCGCAGGCGCGGGTCCGCCAGCAGCGGCTCGGCGACCGAGCCCGCGGACGACGACGGGACCACGTTGAGCACGCCGCCTGGCAGGCCGTGCTCGTCGAGCGCCTCGCGGACGATCTCCGCGACGAACGCTGTGGTCAGCGGTGCGAGCCGGGCGGGCTTGACGATCGCGGTGCACCCGGCGGCGAGCGCGGGGGCGAGCTTGCGCGCGATCATCGCGATGGGGAAGTTCCAGGGCGTGATGAGCAGCGCGGGCCCGACGGGCCGGCGCAGCACCAGCTGGTGGTGCGTGCCGGCCGGCGCGCGGCGCGTCAGGCCGTCGAACCGCAACGCCTCGCCGGAGAACCAGCGGAAGTAGTCCGCGGCGTAGGCCACCTCGGCGCGCGCCTCGGCCAACGGCTTCCCGCCCTCCGCCGTGACGAGGGCCGCGACGTCCTCCGCGCGCGCGGTGATCGCCTCGTACACCGACCGGAGCAGCTCCGAGCGGGCGTACGGCGCGGCCGAGCGGTACTCGTCGAACGCCTCGTCGGCCGCCTGCAGCGCCGCCAGCGCGTCGTCGCTCGTCCCGTCCGCGACGTCGAACAGCACCCGCTCGGTCGCCGGGTCGTGCACCGGGAACGTCGCCCCGCCCGCGGCGGGACGCCAGGCGCCCCCGACGAGCAGCCCGGTGGGGACGTGGGCGGCGACCGTGGGCGGCAGCGATGACGTCATCCAGCCAGTGTGGCGCGCATCCGCCGCGCCGCACCCAGGGGGCGTCCGGCCGCGGGGCCGGGCGGTGCCTACCATGTCGCCCGTGACCGGTATCCCCACGCCGTACGAGGACCTGCTGCGGCTCGTGCTCGAGACCGGGACGCCGAAGGCGGACCGCACCGGGACGGGCACCCGCAGCGTGTTCGGCCACCAGATGCGCTTCGACCTCTCGGCCGGGTTCCCGCTCGTGACCACCAAGCGCGTGCACCTGAAGTCCGTGGTGCACGAGCTGCTGTGGTTCCTGCGCGGCGAGTCCAACGTCGGGTGGCTGCGCGAGCACGGCGTGAGCATCTGGGACGAGTGGGCGGACGCGGACGGCGAGCTCGGACCGGTGTACGGCGTCCAGTGGCGCAGCTGGCCCGCACCGGACGGCCGGCACGTCGACCAGATCGCCGAGGTGATCGAGAACCTGCGGCGCGACCCCGACTCCCGCCGGCACATCGTCTCCGCGTGGAACGTCGCGGACATCCCGGCGATGGCGCTGGCGCCCTGCCACGCGTTCTTCCAGTTCTACGTCGCCGACGGGCGCCTGAGCTGCCAGCTCTACCAGCGCAGCGCGGACCTGTTCCTCGGGGTGCCGTTCAACATCGCGTCCTACGCCCTGCTCACCCACATGGTCGCGCAGCAGGCGGGGTACGAGGTCGGCGACTTCGTCTGGACGGGCGGCGACTGCCACATCTACGACAACCACGTCGACCAGGTGCGCGAGCAGCTGAGCCGGGAGCCGTACCCGGCGCCGCGGCTCGTGCTGCACCCCGCGCCGTCGATCGACGGCTACACGTACGAGGACGTCGAGATCGTCGGCTACCAGCACCACCCCGCCATCAAGGCGCCGGTGGCGGTGTGACGGCCGGCCCCGCGGGGCGGCTGGGGCTCGTCTGGGCGCAGACGGGCGCGGGGGTCCTCGGCCGGGACGGCGCGCTGCCGTGGCACGTCCCCGAGGACCTCGCGCACTTCCGCCAGGTGACGAACGGGTGGCCCGTCGTCATGGGCCGCGCCACCTGGCAGTCGTTGCCGGAGCGGTTCCGGCCCCTTCCCGGGCGGCCCAACCTCGTCCTGTCCCGGGACCCCGGCTTCGTCGCACCCGGCGCCCGGGTGGCGCCCACGCTCGGCGCGGCCCTGGACGCCGCGTACGACGAGCACGACGAGGCCTGGGTGATCGGCGGCGCCGCGGTGTACGCGGCGGCCCTGCCCCTGGCCGACCGGCTCGAGGTGACCGAGGTGGACCTGCAGGTGGTCGGGGACGCCTGGGCCCCCGTCGTGGACGCCGCGCTGTGGCGGGCCGTGGCGGGCCCGTGGCTCACGTCCCGCACCGGGATCCGCTACCGGTTCGTCAGCCACACGCGCCGCTGACGAGGCGCGGACGGGCCCGGCCGCCGGCGGGTCCGGGCGGTAGCCTGCCCCCATGCCGCCCGCCAGCACCGCCGCGCGGCCCTTCGGGTCCGTGCTCACCGCCATGGTCACTCCGATGACGCCCGACGGCGACGTCGACCTCGCCGCGGCGGTGGCCCTGGCGACCCACCTGGTCGACGCCGGCAACGACGGGCTGGTGCTCAACGGCACCACGGGCGAGGCGCCGACGACGCACGCGCCGGAGAAGGCCGAGCTCGTCGCCGTCGTCGTCGAGGCCGTGGGGGACCGCGCCTTCGTGGTCGCGGGCGCCGGCTCCAACGACACGGCGCACGCCGTGCGCATGGCCGAGCAGGCCGCCGAGGCCGGCGCCCACGGCCTGCTCGTCGTGAGCCCCTACTACTCGCGGCCCTCGCAGACCGGCCTGGCCATGCACATCGAGACCGTCGCGAGCTCGACGGACCTGCCCGTGCTCGTCTACGACATCCCGGGGCGGGCGGGAGTCCGCGTCGCGCCGGCCACCTTCGCCCGCCTCGCCGAGCACCCACGGATCGTCGGCGTCAAGGACGCCGCCGGGGACGTGTACGGCTCCGCCAAGGTGATGCGCGACACCGGGCTGGCGTACTACGCGGGCGACGACAGCCTGTACCTCGCGCTGCTGGCGTGCGGAGCCGTCGGCATCGTCTCGGTCGCCGGCCACGTGGTCACGCCGCTGCTGGCGAGCGTCGCCCGGGCCTGGCAGGCCGGCGACACCGCCGGCGCGCTGGCGGCCTTCCGCGCCGCGGCACCCGCGATCGACGCCCTCAACGGCGCCGGCCAGCAGGCCCCCACCACGAAGGCGGCGCTCGAGCTGCTCGGCCTCATCCCGAGCCGTGCCACCCGCCTGCCCATCACCCCGCTGCCCGACGAGGAGCTGCCGGCGCTACGCGCCGCGCTCGCGGCGGCGGGCGTCATCGACGTCGTCGCCGGCTGACCCGGCGGCACCCACCCCCAGGAGAGTCGTGAGCCACCCGCATCCCGAGCTGACCCTGCCCCCACCGCTGGCCCCCGGCGCGCTCCGCGTCGTCGCGCTCGGCGGCCTCGGCGAGGTCGGGCGCAACATGTCCGTGCTGGAGTACGACGGTCGCCTGCTCGTCGTCGACTGCGGGGTGCTGTTCCCCGAGGACAGCCAGCCCGGCGTCGACCTCATCCTCCCGGACTTCGACTACATCCACGACCGGCTGGCCGACGTGGAGGCGATCGTCCTCACGCACGGCCACGAGGACCACATCGGCGGCGTGCCGTACCTGCTGCGGCACCGGCCGGACATCCCGCTGGTGGGCTCGCAGCTCACGCTGGCGTTCGTCGAGGCGAAGCTCAAGGAGCACCGGATCACCCCGTTCACGTTCGCCGTGACCGAGGGGCAGCGCGAGCGGTTCGGCGCGTTCGACTGCGAGTTCGTCGCCGTCAACCACTCGATCCCGGACGCGCTCGCGGTCGCGATCCGCACGCCCGCCGGCACCGTGCTCAACACCGGCGACTTCAAGATGGACCAGCTGCCGCTCGACGGGCGCATCACCGACCTCCGGGCGTTCGCGCGGCTGGGCGAGGAGGGCGTCGACCTCTTCATGGTCGACTCGACGAACGCCGAGGTCCCGGGCTTCGTCGCGGGGGAGCGCGAGATCGGGCCGGTGCTGGACCGCGTGTTCTCGGAGTCGGCGCGCCGCATCGTCGTCGCGTCCTTCGCGTCGCACGTCCACCGCGTGCAGCAGGTGCTCGACGCCGCCGCGGCGCACGAGCGGAAGGTCGCGTTCGTCGGCCGCTCGATGGTCCGCAACATGGCCATCGCCGCCGAGCTCGGCTACCTGCGGGTGCCCGAGGACGTGCTCGTGGACCAGAAGGAGGCCGGCACCCTGCCCGACGAGCAGGTGGTGCTCATGTGCACCGGCTCGCAGGGCGAGCCGATGGCCGCGCTGTCGCGCATCGCCAACAACGACCACAAGATCAAGGTCGGCCCGGGCGACACCGTGATCCTCGCGTCGTCGCTCATCCCCGGGAACGAGAACGCGGTGTTCCGCGTCATCAACGGCCTCACCCGGCTGGGCGCCCGTGTGGTGCACTCCGGCAACGCCAAGGTGCACGTGTCCGGCCACGCGTCGGCCGGCGAGCTCGTCTACGTGTACAACGTGCTGCGACCCCGCAACGTCATGCCCATCCACGGCGAGGTGCGTCACCTCGTCGCCAACGGCGCGCTGGCCGTGCTCACGGGCGTTCCGGCGGAGGGCGTCATGCTCGCCGAGGACGGCGTCGTGGTGGACCTCGCCGACGGCCGCGCGTCGATCGTCGGCGCCGTCCCGTGCGGCTACGTCTACGTCGACGGATCGAGCGTCGGCGGCGTGACCGAGGCGGAGCTCAAGGATCGCCGCATCCTCGGCGAGGAGGGCTTCGTGTCGATCTTCGCCGTCGTCTCGTCGGCCGACGGCAAGGTGCTCGCCGGGCCGCAGATCCACGCGCGCGGCGTCGCCGAGGAGGACGAGGTGTTCGCCGAGGTGCTGCCCGAGCTGACGAGCGCCCTCGAGGCCGCGGTCGTGGGCGGCACGATGGACACCCAGCAGCTGCAGCAGGTGGTGCGCCGCGTCGTGGGTCGCTGGGTGGCGTCCCGGCTCCGCCGGCGGCCGATGATCATCCCGGTCATCGTCGAGGCGTAGCCGGATCCGTCCCGGCGGCCCGCGTCAGTGCGCGGCCGCCGGGCGGGTGTGCCGCGACGCCCGGAGCGAGCCGAGCAGCCGACCGACGCGTCCCGTGGCGGCGTGGTGCGACGCCCGGGGCCCGCGGCGCTCGGCGCGACCGCGGGCGAGCGCGTGGCGACGCTCGAGCGCGTCGGCCTGGTGGCGAGCGAGCGTCTCGGCGGTGGTGACGTCGGCGAGCATGGCCTTCCCCCTGTCAGGTGCCGGTGGCACCGGCTGGCTGATGACGGGGACGACTCTGCGTGCTAAGGGGCCCCGCCCTCATCGGGCACCCGCCCTAGGGGAGACCTCAGGTTGCCAGCGGCAGCGCCGGGTCCGGCGCGGGCCGGGCCTCAGGCAGCACGCCGGACGGGCGGGCGCGCCGACCGGGGGCGGCCGGACGCGCCGCGGCCCGCATCGCGGGGACCACCTCGTGCGCGGGCAGCGCGTGGCTGTACCGGAAGCCCTGGGCCAGCCCGACGCCGGCGCACCGCAGCGTCATCTCGTCGAGCGGCTCCTCCACGCCCTCGCCGACGATCTCCAGCCCGAACCGCTGCGAGAGGCGCACGACGAGCGAGAGGACCTCCGTGTCGACGGGTTCGCGCGCCCCGGCGCCGACCACGAGGCTGCGGTCGAGCTTGATCGTCTCGATGGGCAGGCGGTCCAGCACGCGCAGCGTGTCGAGCGACGCGCCGAGGTCGTCGAGCGCGATCCGTACACCCGCCGTCGCGAGCTCGTTGAGGCTGCCGAGCGCCCGGGTCAGGTCGGGGACGCCCGCCCGCTCGGACAGCTCGAGCCGCACGCACCCGCGCGGCAGGCCGGACGCGTCGATCGTCGAGAGGAGCGACGCCACGAGGTCGGGGTGGGACAGCGAGTCGGCGGCGAGGTTGACGTGCACGGCGGTGGGGGCGTCGGCGCCCATCTCGTCCCGCCACGCGACCATGTCCTGGCACGACCGCTCGAGCACCCAGCGGTCCAGGTCGAGCGTCAGGCCGGCCCGTGCCGCCTCGTCCAGCGCCGTGGCCGGCCCGTCGAGGCCGCCGTCCGGGGTGCGGCGCCGGAGCAAGGCCTCGACCGCGACGATCCGGCCGCCCTGCAGGTCGACGATCGGCTGGTAGTGCACCTCGAGGTGGCGGCTCTCCGCCCACGCGCGCGGGCGGGGCGCCTCCGCGCCCGCCAGGCACACCCGGTTGCCGCCGGCCACCTTCGCGGCGTACATCGCCTGGTCAGCGGCGTGCAGCACGGCGTCCGACGAGGTGTCGGGCGACACCGCCACCGCGAGGCCGACGCTGGCGGTGGAGTGCGCAGCGGTGGGCAGCTGCGGGTCCTCCGAGTCGACCGCGGCGCGCAGCTCCTCGCCCAGCGCCAGCGCCAGGCCGTCCGCGTCCGGCACGTCGCCGGCGGGCAGGCACCGCACCACCGCGAACTCGTCGCCGCCCAGGCGCCCCAGCAGGTCGCCCGGACCGAGCCGGTCGCCGATGCGGCGCACCACCGAGCGCAGCAGGGCGTCGCCCCACGAGTGGCCGAGCGCGTCGTTGACGGCCTTGAGGCGGTCGAGGTCGAGGAACGCGACGACGACCGCGCCGATGCTCGTGCCGATGTCGGGCAGCCGGGCCGCGAGGAGCCCGACGAAATGGCTGCGCGACGCGCCTCCGGTGAGCCCGTCCGTGGCGGCCTGCTGCACGGCGAGGTCGGCGAGCGCCTGCATGAGCCGCAGCGGCCGGATGATGCCGAGCGGGACGCGGTCCTCGTCGACCACCACGAGGTCGTGGTCGCCCTCCCGGTCCGTGCCGAGCAGGGCGACGGCCTGCGGTAGCGACGCGGTGGCGGGCAGCGCGGGGACCTTCCAGGAGGCGAGCTCGCCGACGGGCCGGCTGTCCCACTGCAGGCGGCCGTAGCCTCGGTGGCCCGCCATGGTGGCCAGGAAGCGCGACCGGCTGACGATGCCGGGGTCGCCGCCCGGGTGGGGCGAGGTGACGATGATCGACGACGAGGTCCAGCGGTTCCGGAACGAGCGCTCGATCTCGCCGCACGTCGTCGTGGGCGCGACCACCGTCACGGGCTCGACGAGCCCGCGCAGCGCACGCCCCACCGCCCGTGGTCGATCGACGCTCACGCCGTGGACTCGGCACCGAAGCCGCGGTGCTGAGGGAATCGGACGAGATCGGGGTGCTAGCACCCAGGGGGCGACGGGTCCCCGACACGCGCCCCGGCCGCCGGGCCCCGGCGCGCGCCGCGGCTACCGTGAGGACCATGGCCACGCGTACGTCCTCACCGGGCGCCGCGCGGACCGCGCCGCGCGCCGGCTCGGGCACCCGCCCGTCGGCGTCGCGAGGCCGGTCCGCGCCGCCGCCGCGCCGTCCCGCCCTGCCGGTGCGGATCGTCAAGGGGGCGTGGATGGGCGTGGCGCACCTCGTCGGCGGCACGGCCCGTCGGGTGGGTCGCGGGGCGCGCGACCTCGACCCGGCACATCGCCGGGACGGCCTCGCGTTCTTCCTGCTCGCGCTCGCGGTCGTCGTGGCGGCGCGCGAGTGGTTCGGCCTGTCCGGCGCGGCCGGCACGGTGATCCACGACGCGACCGCCGGGCTCGTCGGGCGCGTCGCGCTCGTCGTGCCGCTCGTGCTGCTGTGGGGCTCGGTGCGGCTCATGCGGCACCCCGAGGACTCCGCGGCCTCGTCGCGCATCGGCATCGGCGTCTCGGCGCTCGTCGTCGCGGTGTGCGCCATCTGGGAGGTCGGCGCGGGGGTGCCGGCGACCGACGCGTGGGAGCGGCTCCGTGCCTCGGGCGGGCTCGTCGGCTACGTCGTCGGCACGCCGCTGGCCGGCGCGCTCACGCCCGTGGTCGCCGTCGTGCTCCTCGTGCTGCTCGGCGTGTTCGGCCTGCTCGTGGTGACGGCGACGCCGGTGAACCAGGTGGTGCCGCGGCTGCGCGCGGGCTGGCGGCGGGTGTCCGGCCACGGCCGGGACGCCGAGGACGACGACGCGCCCCTGGTCATCAACGCGGGCCACACCGCGGTGCTCGAGCCGCCGGCGAAGGAGCCGGGCCGCGGCCTGCTGGGCCGCCTGCGTCACCGCGCCGACGCACCGCCGGTCGACGACGACGCGCTCGACGGGTACGACGGCGACGAGGCCTTCGAGCGCGCGCACCAGGTGGTGCCAGCGTTCGAGGACGACGACGCCGCGGTCGCCGCGGCGCGCTCGGCGGAGACCGTGCCCACGACGGTGGTCGCCGGGGAGCACCGGCTCGAGGCGCCGCCCACCCGGCGGGTCCCCGCCGGCGAGCAGCCGATGCTGGGCGGCGACGTGCTCTACCTGCTGCCGGACGAGGAGATGCTCGCCAAGGGCGCGCCGCACAAGGTGCGCTCGGCCGCCAACGACCGCGTGGTGGAGTCGCTCACGAGCGTGCTCGAGCAGTTCGAGATCGACGCCCAGGTGACCGGGTTCACGCGCGGCCCGACGGTCACGCGGTACGAGGTCGAGCTCGGTCAGGCCGTCAAGGTCGAGCGCGTCACGGCCCTCTCGCGCAACATCGCCTACGCCGTGGCCAGCGCGGACGTGCGGATCCTGTCGCCCATCCCCGGCAAGTCGGCCATCGGCATCGAGATCCCCAACACCGACCGCGAGACCGTCGCGCTGGGCGACGTGCTGCGGTCGGCCGCCGCCAAGCGCAGCGAGCACCCGCTCGTCGTCGGCGTCGGCAAGGACGTCGAGGGCGGCTATGTCGTCGCGAACCTCGCCAAGATGCCGCACCTGCTGGTGGCCGGCGCCACCGGCTCCGGCAAGTCGAGCTTCGTCAACTCGATGATCGTCTCGGTGCTCATGCGCTCGACGCCCGACGAGGTGCGGATGATCCTCGTCGACCCCAAGCGCGTCGAGCTCACCGTCTACGAGGGCATCCCGCACCTCATCACGCCCATCATCACGAGCCCGAAGAAGGCCGCCGAGGCCCTCGAGTGGGTGGTGCGCGAGATGGACGCACGGTACGACGACCTGTCGATGTTCGGCTTCAAGCACATCGACGACTTCAACGCCGCCGTGCGCGCGGGCAAGGTCAAGCCGCTGCCGGGCAGCGAGCGCAAGATCGCGCCCTACCCGTACCTGCTGGTGGTGGTCGACGAGTTGGCGGACCTCATGATGGTGGCGCCCCGCGACGTCGAGTCGTCCATCCAGCGCATCACGCAGCTCGCGCGCGCGGCCGGGATCCACCTGGTGCTGGCCACGCAGCGGCCGTCCGTCGACGTGGTGACGGGCGTCATCAAGGCGAACATCCCCTCGCGGCTGGCGTTCGCGACGTCGTCGCTCACCGACTCGCGGGTGGTCCTCGACCAGCCCGGGGCCGAGAAGCTCATCGGCCAGGGCGACGCGCTGTTCCTGCCGATGGGTGCCGCCAAGCCGATGCGGACGCAGGGTGCCTGGGTGACCGAGTCGGAGATCCACGCCGTCGTGGCACACGTCAAGGGCCAGCTCAAGCCCGTGTACCGGCCGGACGTCACCGCCGCGCCCGCCAAGAAGCAGGTGGACGACGACATCGGCGACGACCTCGACCTGCTGCTGCAGGCCGCCGAGCTGGTGATCACCACGCAGTTCGGCTCGACGTCCATGCTGCAGCGCAAGCTGCGGGTGGGGTTCGCCAAGGCGGGGCGGCTCATGGACCTGCTCGAGTCGCGGGAGATCGTCGGTCCGTCCGAGGGGTCCAAGGCCCGCGAGGTGCTCGTCAAGCCCGACGACCTGGCCGGGACGCTGGCGCTGCTGCGCGGCGAGCCGCCGCTGGACGACGACGTGGCCCAGGACTGGCACGACGACGCCGAGGAGGACTGGAACGACCGCTGAGCGTTGATCGGCGGTCGCTGATCGGCGGTTGACGGTCGCCTCCGGCGTGCAGCGGACCGGAGTCCTCCCGGACCGTCGCCGGGCTCGTCGCCCTCAGCCGGCCGTGGCGGCGCGGGGCACGACGACCGGGGGCGGCCCGGTGGGGGTCAGGGGCGTGGTGCGCTCCGGCGCGGCGGTGCCGGCGGCGGCCGCGACGCGGGCGGACCGCGCCGCCACCTCCGCGGCGGGGAGCGTGTGCGTGCCGTTCGCGATGTCCGGCATCGCGTAGACCTTGTGGCCACCGAGCCGGTCCACCGTGATCGGGGTCCACTCGACCCCGGTGACGCGCGCCGGCCCGGCGGCGCGGCCCTCCGCCGGGAAGGCACCCTGGCTCGTCACGTGGACCGTCAGGAGGATCCCGGAGTCGGCTCGCGCGATGCCCACCGTGCTCTGGTCCTGGTTCGAGATGTAGTTCCCCAGGCCGTAGGCCACCCACATCCCCTCGCCGCGCGGGCCACCCGTGAGCTTGGCGATGGGCTGCGGCACGTGCACGTGGTGGCCGATGACGAGGTCGATGACGCCGGAGTCCGCCAGCTGCTGGCTCACCTGCTGCTGCTGGGCGTCGGGCTGGGTCTGGTACTCGTTCCCGGCGTGGATCGTCGCGATGACGAAGTCGGCGCCCGCCGCGCGCGCCGCCGTGGCCTGCGCGACGATGCGGGGCACGTCGATGCGGTCGACGGACCAGGGCTTGTCGGCGTCGACCGGCATCCCGTTGGTGGCGTAGGTCGCGGCGATGTCCGCGACGGTGATGGTGCGGCCCGCTCGTTCCAGCCGGTACAGCTGCGGCGTGGCCTCCTCGGCGGCGCTGCGTGCGGTCCCGGAGTGGCCGAGGCCGGCCGCGTCGAGGTCGTCGAGCGTCGTCGTGATGCCGGCGAAGCCCCGGTCCACGGAGTGGTTGGAGGCCGTCGAGCAGCCGTCCCACCCCTGCGCCTTGATGGCGGGGATGATCTGCGCCGGCGAGCCGAACACGGGGTACCCGCTGGGCTTGGTGCCGGGCGGCGCCACGGGCACCTCGAGGTGGCACAGCGCGAGGTCGGCCCCCTGGATCCACGGGTCGAGCGGCGCCAGCTCGGCGGAGTAGTCGTAACCACCCCCGGGCGTGGCGGCGTCGGCGTTCACCGGCCCGTGCATGAGGAAGTCGCCTGCGGCGACGATGGTGAAGCTCGCGTCGGGGTCCGCCGTGGGTGCGGGCGTCGGGGTGGGGGTCGTCGGGGGTGTGGACCCGGGGGAGACTCCGGGCGTGGCGGCGGCATCGACGGGGCCCGGCGGACTGTCGGTCGCGCGGTAGGCGGCGAACCCGGCCCCCGCCGCGCCCCCCACGACGAGCACCGCCGCGACGATCACCGACACCACCGGCCGCGGCCGGGTCCGAGCGTGCCTCACGCGCCCGAGGGTAGTGGTGCGCGCCACTCGCGCCGCCATCCTGCGGCGGGTCGCCGCAGGGCGACCGTGCCTCACGGCGCGCGGTGCCGGCGGGTCGCACTCGCGCGCCGTGCCCCTAGGCTGGCCGCGTGGTCGACGCAGCCCCCTCCGCCTGGAACCCGGCGAACGTGCTCACGGTGCTGCGCATCGCGCTCGTGCCGGTGTTCGTCGTGGCCCTCCTGTGGGACCACGGCCAGGGCGTCGCGCTGCGCCTCGTGGCGCTCGGGCTGTTCCTCCTGGCGGCGGCGACCGACCGGTTCGACGGCTGGATCGCGCGGCGCAACAACCTCGTCACCGACCTCGGCAAGCTGCTCGACCCGATCGCCGACAAGCTGCTCATGGGCGCGGCACTCGTGTGCCTGTCGCTCCTCGGGAACCTGCCGTGGTGGGTGACCGTCGTCATCCTGGTGCGCGAGCTGGGCATCACGGTGATGCGCTTCTTCCTGCTGCGCTACCTCGTGCTGCCGGCGTCCAAGGGCGGCAAGCTCAAGACGGTGCTGCAGACCGCGGCGATCGCGGTGTTCCTCCTGCCGCTGCACTCGCTGCCGGGGTGGGTGGCGGTCATCGCGTGGGTGCTCATGGTCGTCGCCGTCGTCCTCACCGTGGTGACGGGGCTGGACTACGTGCGCACCGCGGTGCGGGTCTGGCGGGACGCCGCGGCGCTGCGCGCGAAGGCGGGTGCCGCGGCGGCACCGGTGGCCCCGGCATCGGGCTCGCCTGCTGCCGACCCGGCAGCGGGCCCGACGAACGAGGCCACGGGCCCCGCCCGCCCGGCCGGCGTCTGACGTGGACCGCCCCGCGGGGCGAGAGGTCGACGTCGCGGCCGGGCTCCTGGCGGCCCTCGAGGCCGCGGGCTGGTCGCTGTCCGTCGCGGAGTCCCTCACGGGCGGGGCGGTGTGCGCGCGGCTGGTCGACGTCCCGGGCGCCTCACGCGTGCTGCGCGGCGGCGTGGTCGCCTACGCGACCGACCTCAAGGCCGCACTGCTGGGGGTGAGCGACGAGCTGCTCGCCGCGCGCGGCGCGGTGGACCGGGCGGTGGCCGTGGCCATGGCATCGGGCGTCCGGGACCGGCTGGGATCAGATGTCGGGCTGGCTACCACCGGCGTGGCCGGGCCCGATCCGCAGGACGGGCAGCCGCCCGGGACGGTGCACGTGGCGGTGGTGACCCCGGCGATCACACGCGTCGCCTCGTGGACCTTCCCCGGCGACCGCGCCGCCGTGCGGGCCGCCACGGTGCGCGGGGTGCTCGAGCTGGCCCTGGCGGCGGTCGGGGGCACCGGGGAACAGGATGCGGCCGCGCCACGTTGAACCCGCCGTGATGGTCAACCGGCCGCTGGGCCGCCGCGACGGGGCACGCGTCACAGCCTCACGGTACGGTGGACATCGTCCGGCAGGCGCGCGAGCGGCTGTCGCGGCGAACGGTCGGACGGGAGTGCCGGGCTCGGGCCCGGCTCGTGACACGAAGGGGGGAGCCCACATGGTGGTCCTTCGACACCACATCGGTGATGTGCTGCGCGATGCACGGCAGCGTCAGGGGCGGACCCTCCGCGAGGTGTCGTCCGCGGCCCGGGTGTCGCTCGGGTACCTCTCCGAGGTCGAGCGCGGGCAGAAGGAGGCGTCGAGCGAGCTGCTCTGGAGCATCTGCGACGCGCTCGACGTACCGATGTCGCTCGTGCTGCGTGAGGCGGCGGACCGGATCGCCGTGGCCGAGGGCCTGCTGATCCCGGACACGGTGCCTGCTGACCTGGCGTTCGACGGCTGGGGCCGCCGAACGGAGCTGGCGCCCGTCGGCTGACCGATAGGCGCACCCGGGTCACGGCCTGGGGACCCGTGCTGGGGCGTGCCTAGGGCTTGGCCGTGGACGGCGGAGTCGGTGCCGCCTGGCAGCGCGGGCACCAGAACACGGGCCGTTGCATCGGCGGTCGCCGCGCCTGCCCGCGCGCGACGAGCCCACCGCAGCGCACGCACCGCAGGCCTTCCCGTGCGTGGACGCGGCCGGGCGGCGTGCGCAGGCGCACCGACTCGGACATGAGGCGGCGGGCGGTGCGCAGCACCCGGGCCGGGTCGCGCACCTCGTCGGCGGGGGTCCACGGCCACAGCCGGAGCGCGAACAGCGACTCCGCCATGAAGATGGTGCCGATCCCGGCCACGACGTGCTGGTCGAGCAGCACCTCGGCCACCGGCGTCGCACCGCACGCGGCCCAGCGACGCAGCGCCTCGTCGATCCCCGGTCCCGGCGGGATGGCCGCCATGCCGCCGGGAGCATCGATGCCCAGCGGGCCGGTCCGGCCGGGCGGGATCCCGGTCGCCGGGCCGTCGCCCGGGTCGAACGTGTCGTCCAGCAGGTCGGGGCCCAGGGTGCCGACGAGGCGCTGCTCGTCCCGGGTGCGGACCACGTCCAGCATGCCGAGCAGGACGCCGACCGCCGTGCCGGCCTCGGTGGCCAGCACGGCGCGCACGTCCGGCCGGCTGATCGGCACCTGCGGGTCACCCGCGGGGCGCACACGCCACATCCCGTCCATGCGCAGGTGCGTGCGCACGGTCCGGCCGTCGTCCAGCCGCGTGAGCAGGTGCTTGCCGTAGGGACGCGTGCCCAGCACGGTGCGGCCCACCAGGTCGATGCCGCCGGCGGACGGCCAGCGCAGCTCCGCCCGGACGAGGGTGCGGCCCGCGAGGACCGCGTCCAGCGCCATGGCCGTGCGCCGCAGGATGTCGCCCTCAGGCACGGGCACGCCCCCCGGCCGGGCCGGTGCCGGCCCGTGCGGCCGGGACGCGCCCAGGAGAGGTCGTCAGCCGCCGACCGGTCCCGGCCACCCACGTCGTGGCTGCTCCTACCGGCACGGCTGGTCCCAGGGTCGCGGCCGCGAGCGCCGTCACGGCTGCTCCCGCAGGCGCAGGCCGCTCGGCGTCGGCGTGAACCCGGCCGCGACGAGGGCGGTGCCGAGGCCACCGCGCAGCGCGCCGCCCAGCACCGGTACGCCGTCCACCGTGTCGATGGTGAGGCGCCCGGTGCGTCCGGCCCGGACCGCCTCGCCCAAGGCGTCCGCCGCGGCCTCGAGCGCCGCGGGGTCGGTGGTGAACGTCAGCGTGGTGCGGCCGCCCCGTTCCACGTACAGCGCCAGTGCGCCGTCCACGAGCACCACGAGCGCCCCCGCCTTGCGGCCGGGCCGGTGCCGCGGTGGCTGGCCGTCGGGAACCCGGGGATCGGGCCACGCCAGGGCCGCGCCGTAGGGGTTGGCGGGGTCGGTGGCCGCGAGGACCACGACGAGCGGCCGTGACGCCACGCCCGGCCACGCCCCCGGACCAGCGCCGGTGCCCACACCCGACCACGCCCCGGGACCAGCGCCGGTGCCCACGTCGGGCCCGGCGTCGTCGGTCGCCTCACGCTCGGCGAGGTGGGCCGCCGCGCGTGCCACCACCTGGGCATCGGACCGCAGCCGGTCCACGGCGCCGGGCACGGCGAACTGCGAACCCCCGAGGTGCTCGACGAAGTAGCCGCGCCGTACCTGGCCGCCCTGCTCGAGCGCGGAGAGCACCTGGTAGACCTCGCCGAAGCGGCCGCCGAGCCCCTCCGACGGTGCGAGCGCCCTCGTGACCACGCCGTGCCGGTCCAGCAGCTGCGCCGCGGTGGCGTGTGCGCGCAGGGTGGGGTCGTCCTCGCGTGCCGGGAGGAGCGACCATCGGCCGGCGCCGCGGCCGACGGCCGGGTCCGCGGCCGAGCCCGCGCGGGCGGTCGCACCGGTCGGCAGCGAGACTCCGCGCAGGCCGAGCCGCGGCCGCAGCGCGCGGGCCCGTGGGGCGGCGGCGCGCGTGCGGTGCGCCGTCGTGCCCGTGCCGAGCCAGGCGCGCAGCGGTGCGAGGCGGTCGTTGGTCACCCACCCGTCCCAGACGAGCGCCCACAGCTCGTCGAGCACCCGCCCCTGGGTCACGGGTGGGTCGTCGACCACGGCCTCCTGGACGCGCGCGGTCAGCGCTGGCAGGAACCAGGCGCCACCGGCAGCGAGGGCGTCGAGCACCGCCGTGCGCAGCGGGCCTCCGACCGCGTCCGGCGCGGGCGGCGGGAGCGTCAGGTCGGCGACGCCGGCGGGGTGGAGGCTGACCAGCCCGTCGTGACCGGCGAGCGCCGCGTGCCCGGCCCAGACGACCTCGCCGGCGGCGGTGAGCTCGTCGAGCATCGCGGGGGAGTAGTCCGCGACGCGCGACGGCAGCACCCACGTCTCCAGCGCGGACGCGGGCACCACCGCGCCGGCGAGCTGCTCGACGACGCGCGCCACCCCGTCGACGCCGCGCAGCCCGCCCGAGGCGCCCCCGTGGGCGGGCCGCACGCCCTGCCACGCGGGCAGGAAGACGCCGAGCGCCTGCGGAGGCACGGGCTCGACCTCGGCCCGCAGCGCCGCGAGCGAGCGGCGCCGCAGCATCCGGAGCACGTCGGCGTCGCAGTACTCGTCGCCCGTGCCACCCAGCGCGTCCGGGCGCAGGCGGCCCCGCACCAGCACGCCGCGCGCGACGAGGCGTCCCAGCACCTCGGCAACCGGGGCCGTCCCCAACCCGAACCGGCCGGCTGCCGCGCCGGCGGCGAAGGGCCCGTGCGTGCGCGCGTGCCGGCGCAGCAGGTCCCCGAGGGGGTCCGGCACCACCTCGGTGAACACCTCCGGCACCCCCACCGGGAGCGCCACCCCGAGCGCGTCCCGCAGGCGTCCCGCGTCCTCCACCGCCGCCCACTGCTCGGCGTGCGCCGGACCCAGCCCAGCGAGGCGCACCCTGATCGCGCGGCGTGCCCCTTCGAGCTGGGTCAGCCATGCCTCGGTCTCGTCGCGCCGGCCCTCGCTGACCCGCGCGGCGACCTCAGGGAACGACAGGGGTCCGTGGCGGCGCAGCACGTCCGCGAGCTCCTCGACCGTGCGCGCCTGACGGTCGGCGGCCAGCGCGCCGAGCTCCGCCTCCGTCCGTTCGACCGCGGCGGGGTCCAGCAGGTCGGCCAGCTGCGACTGGCCGCCCTGCCCCAGCAGCTCGGCGAGCAGCGTGGGGTCCAGGCTGAGGGCCGCGGCCCGGCGCTCCGCGAGCGGCGCGTCGCCGTCGTAGAGGAACTGGGCCGTGTAGCCGAAGAGCAGGGACGCCGCGAACGGCGACGGGCGCGGCGTGGTGACGTCGACGATGCGCACCCGGCCGGTCGCGACGTCGCGCATCAGCGTGGCGAGCGCGGCGGTGTCGAAGTCGTCCTGCAGGCACTCGCGGACCGCCTCGAGCAGGATCGGGAAGTCGGGGTACTGCGACGCCACGGAGAGCAGCTGCGCGGCGCGCTGGCGCTGCTGCCACAGCGGCTGGCGGCGGTCGGGGCGGCGGCGCGGCAGGAGCAGCGCCCGCCCGGCGGCCTCCCGGAACCGGGCGGCGAACATCGCCGAGGAGCCGAGCTCGGCGCGCACCTCGTCGAGCGCCGCGTCGGGGTCCACGAGGAGGTCGGTCACGTCGAGGCGGGGCGCCCCCACGCCCGCGTCCGGCGGGTCGTCCAGCGCGGAGTCGAGCACGTCGGGCAGCCGCAGCACGATGCCGTCGTCGGCATGCATCACCGCGGCGTCGACGCCGTAGCGCTCCCGCAGCCGCGCCCCGAGCACCACCGCCCAGGGTGCGTGGACGCGCGCTCCGTACGGGGAGTGCAGCACCACGCGCCAGTCACCCAGCTCGTCCCGGAACCGCTCGAGCACCAGCACGGCATCCGTGGGGACCTCACCGGTCGCCTCGCGCTGCTCGTGGAGGTAGGCCACCAGGTTGTCGGTCGCCCACTCGTCGAGACCGGTCGCGCGCACGCGCTTGCGCGCCGCAGGCTCGGGCAGCGAGAGCAGCTCGCGCACCCACGCACCCATCGCCCGGCCCAGCTCGGCGGGGCGTCCCGGGGTGTCGCCCTTCCAGAACGGCAGGCGTCCGGGCAGGCCCGGTGCGGGGGTCACGACGACGCGGTCGGGCGTGATCTCGCGGATGCGCCACGTGGAGGAGCCGAGCGTGAACGTGTCGCCCACCCGCGACTCGTACACCATCTCCTCGTCGAGCTCGCCGACGCGCTTGCCCCCGCGGACGCGCCCGCCGGTGCGCTCGGGGTCCACGGGCACACCGGCGCTGTCCGACCCGTCCGCGAGGAAGACGCCGTAGAGGCCGCGGTCGGGGATGGTCCCGCCGGAGGTCACGGCGAGCCGCAGCGCCCCGGGCCGCGCCGAGAGGGTGTCACGCACCCGGTCCCACACCAGCCGGGGGCGCAGCTCGCCGAACTCCTCGCTCGGGTAGCGACCGGCCAGCATGTCCAGCACGGCGTGCAGCGTCGCGTCGCCGAGGCCCGCGAACGGCGCCGCGCGCCGCACGGTGCGGGCGAGCTCCGGCACCGACCAGTCCTCGACCGCGACCATCGCGACCACCTGCTGCGCGAGCACGTCCAACGGGTTGGCGGGCACGACGAGCTCCTCGAGGGCACCCTCGCGCATCCGCTGGGCGGTGACGGCGGCCGGCACCAGCTCGCCGCGAAAGGTGGGGAACACCACGCCGTGGCTCACCGCGCCCACCTGGTGCCCGGCGCGCCCGATGCGCTGCAGTCCGCTCGCCACCGAGGGGGGCGCCCCCACCTGGACGACGAGGTCGACCGCGCCCATGTCGATGCCCAGCTCCAGCGACGACGTGGCCACCACCGCCGGCAGGAGGCCCGCCTTGAGCTCGGACTCGGTGCGCGTCCGTTCGGCGCGGCTCATCGAGCCGTGGTGCGCGCGCGCCAGGATCGTCGCCGCGTGCCGGGTGTCGATCCCGGCCGACGTCCCCGACTCGCCGGGAGCCTGTGCGGGCTGTGCGGCCCCGACGTCCGGGACCTCCTGCCCCGACCGCTCCGCCCAGACCTCGTTGATGCGGCTCGTCAGCCGCTCGGCGCCGCGCCGCGCGTTGGTGAAGACGAGGGTCGAGCGGTGCGCCGCGATCAGGTCGACCACGCGCTCCTCGACGTGGGGCCACACCGACGGCCTGGCCGCCGCGACGTAGCCGCCGTCGTCGGCCGCGATGCCCGGCCCGGGAGCACCGGGCTCGGCCGCGCCAGCCGGCACCACTCCTGCCACGCCCGGCTCGGTGAGGTCGGGGACGGGCACCACCACGTCCACCTGCAGGCGCTTGGTGGCCGGTGGCTGGACCACGACCACGCGCCGGCCGCCGTCCTGCGGCGTGCGCGCGCCGGACAGGAAGGCCGCGACCGTGTCGACCGGTCGCACCGTCGCCGACAGCCCCACGCGCTGTGCCGGCCCGGGGCCGCCGGGCCGCTCGAGCAGCGCGTCGAGGCGCTCGAGCGACAGCGCCAGGTGGGTGCCGCGCTTGGTCCCCGCGACCGCGTGGATCTCGTCGAGGACGACCGTCCGCACGCCCGCCAGCCCGGAGCGGGCGGACGACGTGAGCACGAGGTACAGCGACTCCGGTGTGGTGATGAGGATGTCGGGCGGCGTGCGGCCGAACGCCCGGCGCTCGGCCGGCGGCGTGTCCCCCGTGCGCATCCCCACGGCGACGGCGGGCAGCACGGCGCCCGCTCGCTGCGCCGCCTGCCGGATGCCGACGAGCGGTGAGCGCAGGTTGCGCTCCACGTCGACCGCGAGCGCCTTGAGCGGCGAGACGTAGAGCACGCGGCAGCGCTCGAGCGGGTCGGCCGGCGCGGGCTCGGTGAGCAGCCGGTCGAGCGCCCAGAGGAAGGCGGCCAGCGTCTTGCCGGAGCCGGTGGGGGCCACGACGAGCGCGTGCTCTCCGCCGGCGATGGCGTCCCAGGCGCCCCGCTGTGCGGCCGTCGGCTCGTCGAACGCACCCGCGAACCACGCGCGGGTGGGTGCCGAGAACCGGTCGAGGGCCACGCGCCCATCATCGCCGCCCCCGCCGACACGCGAGCGGCCGCCCGGCGCGGCGCGGGCCGGTCGCGCCCCCGGCTCGGTGACGTGGGTGCGGGGTGGCAGGCTGGTGCCGTGCGGTACAGCGAGTTCTGGAGCCTGGTCGACGAGGTGCTCGGGCGTGCGCACGGCCGGGTCCTCACCGCGTCGCTGCGGCTCGGCTCGCTCGAGGACCGCACCGCCGAGGCCGCCCTCGCCGACAACGTCGACCCGCGCGACGTGTGGCACGCGCTGTGCGACGAGCTGGAGATCCCGGACTCCCGACGCTGGGGCGCCAACCCGCGCCGCACGGCCCCGCCGCGGCGCGCCCGCGCGTGAGCGCCGGCCGGCCGTCCGCCGCCCCGGCGCGGCGGCGGTGGCCCACCGGGGCCGACCTCGCGGAGGCCGGCTGGTCGCTGCTCGCCACGACGCTCGGCCTGTCGATCGCCATCGGCCTCGTCGGCGGCGTGCGGGTCCGCACGTGGTGGTCGGTGCCGGCGGCGGCGGCGATCGTCGCGGCCGGCGCGCTGCTCCTCGCGCCGCCGCTGCGGCTCGTGGCACGGCTCGGTGGTGCCGGCGGCGCGCTGGTCGCGGGACTGGCCGGACAGCTCGTCGTCGCGTGGGCGGCGCTGCGCTTCCTGCCGGGCGTGGAGCTGCGCACCGCCTGGTCGGTGGTGCGGGTGCTCGTCGTGTCGGGCGTCGTCATGGCCGTCGGCCGCTGGGCGTGGGCCGCCCCCGGCAACGGCTACGTCGTCGACGCCATCGTCCGTCGCGCCCGCCGGCGGGCGCTCGCCGAGGGGCGCGGCGCCGACGCGCCGGGGCGCGAGCCGGGTCTGCTCGTCGTGCAGCTCGACGGTGTCTCGGCGCCCGTGCTGGAGCAGGCGCGGGCCGCCGGCCTGGTGCCGACGATCGACCGCTGGCTCACGGGCGGTACGCACGCCGTCGAGCGCTGGTGGGCGCGCGTCCCCGCGACGACGCCCGCGAGCCAGGCCGGGTTCCTGCACGGCGACTCCGCACGCGTGCCCGCCTTCCGGTGGTGGGACCGGTCGCTCGGTCGGCTCGTCGTCGCCAACCGTCCCGCCGACGCGGCGCTCATCGAGGAGCGGGTGGGCACGGGTCGCGGGCTGCTGCGCGGCGGTGTCGCGGTGGGGACGATGCTGTCGGGCGACGCCGCCACCGCGTACCTCGTCATGAGCCGGGGGCCGCGCCGCGGGGTGGGACCGGGCACGGGGTACCTGAGGTTCTTCGCGGACCCGTTCGTGCTGGTCCGGGCGCTGACGGTGACGGTGGGCGAGATGCTCAAGGAGCTGTACCAGGCGCGGCGGCAGCGTGAGCACGGCGTGAGCCCGCGCATCCGCCGCGGCGGCTGGTACGTGCCGCTGCGGGCCTTGACCAACGTGCTCCTGCGCGACCTGTCGACGTCCGTCGTCGCGGCGTCGCTGGAGCAGGGCGCACCGGTGGTCTTCGTCGCGCTCGTCGACTACGACGAGATCGCGCACCACGCCGGGCCGACGCGGCCGGAGTCGTTGCGCGCGCTCGAGGGCCTCGACGGCGTCCTCGGGACGCTCGAGCGCGTGCTGCCGTGGGCGCCCCGGCGATACGACGTGGTGGTGCTCTCCGACCACGGGCAGGCGCTCGGCGCGCCCTTCGCGCAGGTGGCGGGGGCGAGCCTGCTCGACGTCGTGCGCGGGCTCATGGCCGCGCCCGACGCCCCGGGGCTCGCCAGCGGCGGCGGCGAGGAGCTCGGCCAGCTGGACGCCCTGCTCGCCGGGCTGGTCTCCCGCTCGTCGGAGCGGCTGCGGCGTGCGGCCGCGGGCCGCGACCAGCGGGGGCCGGCGCGGCCCCCCGACTCGCACGAGGCCCCGCCGGAGGTGGTGGTCGCGGCGTCCGGCAACCTGGCGCTCGTCTGGTTCCCCCGGCTCGCGCGCCGGCCGGTGCTCGAGGACCTGCAGGCGCTGTACCCCGCGCTGGTGGCGGGCCTCGCGGCCACCGCGGGCGTCGGGATCGTCGTCGTCGACACCGCGGACCGGGGCCTGGTGGCGGTGGGGCCGCGCGGCGTGCGCGCGCTCGAGCGCGACGAGCCCGTCGAGGGGGAGGACCCGCTGGCCGGCTACGGCCCCCGCGCGGCGGCCGACCTGGCACGGGCCGCGCGGCTGCCGGAGGCGGGCGACCTCACGGTGGTCTCCGCGCTCACGCCGGAGGGGCAGGTGCACGCGTTCGAGGGACAGGTCGGCTCGCACGGCGGCCTGGGCGGCGACCAGAGCTGGGCGTTCCTGCTCCACCCGGCGGCCTGGGCGGTGCCCGACGAGCTGCGCGAGCCCGTCGGGCACCGGCGCGTCCTCGTCGGCGCGGAGACGGTCTTCGAGTGCCTGTCCGGCTGGCTGTGCGCGGCGGGCCTGCGGGCGCCCGACGAGCGCGACGACGGCGCGTCGCTCGCGACCCCGGAGGCCGGGCCGTGACGCAGGGGCGTGTGACGTGGCTCGGCCACGCGAGCGTGGTGCTCGACGTGGCGGGCGTGCGCCTGCTCACCGACCCGCTGCTGCGCGAGCACGCGGGGCTGCTGCGGCGCCGCGGCGCGGCACCCGATCCGGTGCTGTGGCGGGACCCGGACGCCGTGCTGCTGTCCCACCTGCACTACGACCACGCCGAGATCGGCTCGCTCGAGCTGCTGGGGCACGCGCCCGTGGTGGCGGCGCCGGCCAACGCCCGGTGGCTGCGCCGGCACGGCATCCCCGGCGGGGTGGCCCTCCCCGAGGGCACCTGGTGGACCGTGCCGACCACGCGCCGCACCCGCGCGGCCCAGGTGCGGGCGATCCCGGCGGTGCACGGGGACCGGCCGATGCCGCACCGCCCCAATGCGGCGTGCGGCTTCGTCGTCCGCGCCGGTGACCTGCGGATCTGGTTCGCCGGGGACACCGGGCCGCACCCGGCTATGGCCGAGGTCCCAGCGCTCCTGGGCGGCCGGGTGGACCTCGCCCTGGTGCCGGTCGGCGGGTGGGGGCCGCGGCTGTCGGGCGGGCACCTGGACCCGGTGCAGGCGGCGCGCGCGTGCGCGCTCGTCGGTGCGCGGGTGGCGGTGCCGGTGCACTGGGGGACGCTGCACGCGCCGGCGTCGCGGCGGCTGCCGCCGGGCTGGATGGACCGCGCGGGCCCGGCCTTCCGGCACGCGGTGCGTCACGAGGCGCCGGGCTGCGAGGTGCTCCTGCTCGCGCCCGGGGAGTCGGGACTGGTGACGTCGGGGGAGTGAGGCCGGCCTGGTCGGTGCGACGCGCCCGGCGCGTCGCGTGCGTCGAACACGTGTTCGGCTTACTGTGGTCCGCGGGTGACCAGCCGCCCACAGCCCGTCCCGGGGCGTCCTCACGCACCGGGACGCGGGGGGTGGGTGGCCGTGTCGGTGGTCGGACATACGGTCGCCCACGACGAGAAGACCAGCCCCAGCCGGCGCAGCGCGCACGCTGCTCGAGACGAACGAGGGAACCATGCCCGCAGCACCCCAGGATCGCGCCAAGGCCCTCGAGGCCGCGCTGAGCCAGATCGACCGCCAGTTCGGCAAGGGCTCGATCATGCGCCTCGGCGACGAGGGACGTGCCCCCGTCGAGGTCATCCCCACCGGGTCCATCGCGCTGGACGTCGCGCTCGGCATCGGCGGGCTGCCGCGTGGCCGCGTCATCGAGATCTACGGACCGGAGTCGAGCGGCAAGACGACCGTGGCGCTGCACGCGGTCGCCAACGCGCAGCGCGCCGGCGGCATCGCGGCGTTCATCGACGCCGAGCACGCGCTCGACCCCGAGTACGCCAAGAAGCTTGGCGTCGACACCGACGCGCTGCTCGTGTCGCAGCCGGACACCGGTGAGCAGGCGCTCGAGATCATGGACATGCTCATCCGGTCCGGCGCCATCGACATCGTCGTGGTCGACTCGGTGGCCGCGCTCGTGCCCAAGGCGGAGATCGAGGGCGAGATGGGGGACAACCACGTCGGGCTGCAGGCCCGGCTGATGTCCCAGGCGCTGCGCAAGATCACCGGCGCGCTGAACTCCTCGGGCACCACCGCGATCTTCATCAACCAGCTCCGCGAGAAGATCGGCGTGTTCTTCGGCTCACCGGAGACCACCACGGGCGGCAAGGCGCTGAAGTTCTACGCCTCGGTGCGTCTGGACATCCGCCGCATCGAGACCCTCAAGGAGGGGCAGGAGGCGGTCGGCAACCGCACGCGGGTCAAGGTCGTCAAGAACAAGATGGCACCGCCCTTCAAGCAGGCGGAGTTCGACATCCTCTACGGCGTCGGCATCTCGCGCGAGGGCAGCCTGATCGACATGGGCGTCGAGCACGGGTTCATCCGCAAGTCCGGCGCATGGTTCACCTACGAGGGCGACCAGCTGGGCCAGGGCAAGGAGAACGCGCGGTCGTTCCTGCGCGACAACCCGGACCTCGCGGACGAGCTGGACAAGAAGATCAAGGAGAAGCTCGGCATCGGCGCGACGCTGGACAAGCCGGCCGACAGCGTGCCGGTCGAGTTCTGACCGGCACGCGCCGGGGACGGCAGGGGCGAGGCGGGATGGCCTCGGGGGCACGCGGGGTGAGCGGCGCCGGACAGGGAAGACGCCGGTCGCCCGCGCCCGAGCCCCCCGCCTCCGGGGCGGCGGCGGTCGACACCGAACCTGACGCGGTGGCGGTGGCCCGGACGATCCTGCTGCGGATGCTCACGAGTGCTCCTCGTAGCCGGGCGCAGCTGGCCGAGGCGCTGGCCCTGCGGGAGGTCCCCGAGGAGGTCGCGAGCAGTCTGCTCGACCGGTTCACCGAGGTGGGCCTGGTGGACGACGCCGCGTACGCGCAGATGCTCGTCCGGTCGCGGCATGCCGAGCGTGGGCTGTCGCGACGGGCACTGGCGGTCGAGCTGCGCCGTCGGGGCATCGACGACGAGACGGCGGCGGGGGCTCTGACCCAGGTGGGCGACGAGGCGGAGGTCGATGCGGCCCGTCGCCTCGTGGAGCGCAAGCTGGCCGCGACGCGCGGGCTCGATCCGGCCACGAGAACGCGTCGGACGCTGGCCGCGCTGGGCCGCCGAGGATACCCACCCGGGCTCGTGGCGCGGCTCGTCCGTGAGGCGTTGGGCGAGGAGGTCGATGCCGCGGGCAGCGACACGGACGGCTGGGACGTCGGCGTCGAGGACGACGATCACCCGCGGGGATGACATCGCGGTCGACGGGGTGCGGCCGGTGACCGGCGGCGGTGTGGCACCCTGGCCCTGGACCGCGCGGGACGACGAGCGGCATCTCGCCCGGGTGGGCAGCGGGAGGTGGGCATGAACTGGGCGCCGGTGCTCACGATCATCGGACTGCTCGGCGCCTGCCTCGTCGCCCTGCTCCTGGTCCAGCTGGCCCGCCGGGAGGCGGACGCCGTGCGGCGCCGCGCCACCGAGGACGTCGCCACCATCAAGGAGGAGGCGCGCTCGAAGCTCGCAGACGCCGAGCGGCGCGAGCAGCGGCTGGCCGAGCGGGAGCAGGCCCTCGCGCAGGACCGTGGCGAGCTCGAGGCGCTGGAGCGCCGTACGCGTGAGCGGGCCGAGGCGCTGGTCGCGGCTGAGCGCGGGGCGGCCCGCGTCATCTCGGACGCGGAGCGCGCGGCGGAGCAGACCCGGGCCGAGGCGGAGCGGGCGGCGCGCGCCGAGCTGGAGGCCGCGGCGGGCCTGTCCGCCGAAGAGGCGCGGGCGCAGCTCGTCGCCCGCATGACGGAGCAGGCGCGGAACGACGCCGCGGCCCAGGTGCGGCGCGCGGACGCGCAGGCCAGGCGTACGGCGGAGGCGCGGGCGCGGCGGATCGTCGCGACGGCGGTGCAGCGCCTCGCGGTCCCCACCAGCAGCCAGTCGGCCATCACGGTGGTGCCGCTGCCCTCGGACGAGATGAAGGGCCGGATCATCGGCAAGGAGGGGCGCAACATCCGCTCCTTCGAGTCGCTGACGGGTGTCAACGTCCTCGTCGACGAGACGCCGGATGCCGTGGTGCTGTCGTGCTTCGACCCCGAGCGGCGCGAGGTGGCGCAGGTGGCGCTCGAGGCCCTCATGGCCGACGGTCGGATCCAGCCGCAGCGCATCGAGGCCGCCTACCGGGACGCCGTGGCGGCGGTGGGCGAGCGGACCGAGGCGGCCGGGGGCGACGCCGTGGAACGGGCCGGGCTGCGGGGCCTGCACCCGGATCTCGTCCACACGCTGGGCCGGCTGCGGTTGCGCACGTCGTACGGGCAGAACGTCCTCGAGCACCTCGTCGAGACCTCGCTCGTCGCCGGCGCGATGGCGGCCGAGCTCGGGGCCGACGTCGAGGTGGCGCGGCGCGGCGCCCTGCTGCACGACATCGGCAAGGCGCTCACGGCCGAGCAGCCCGGCACGCACGCGGCGCTCGGCGCGGAGCTGGCGCGGCGCTGCGGGGAGTCGCCCGCGGTGGTCAACGCCATCGCGGCGCACCACGACGAGGTCCCGATGGACACCGTGGAGGCCGTGCTGGTCCAGGCGGCCGACGCGATCTCCGCGGCCCGCCCGGGCGCGCGGCGCGAGGAGCTCGACCAGTACGTCGAGCGCATGGACAAGCTCGAGGCGATCGTCGCCGAGCACCCCGGTGTGCGGCGCGCGCTGGCGATGTCGGCCGGTCACGAGGTCCGCGTGGTCGTCGAGCCGACCGAGGTGGACGACACGGCGCTGCCGGGCCTGGCGACCGCGATCGCGAGGCACATCGAGCAGGACCTCACGTACCCGGGCGAGATCAAGGTGACCGTGGTCCGCGAGCTGCGCGCGAGCGCCACCGCGGGCTGACCGGTGGGCCACCCCGGGGGCCGGAGCGGCCCACGGCGGCGACGCACGTACCCTTGACGGCGATGTCCGCTCAGCCGACCGCCCCGCCCGTCCCGTCGCCCGCCGCCTCGTCCGGCACCGGCGACGGCGAGCTCGCGCGCACCTACCTGGTGAAGACGCTCGGGTGCCAGATGAACGTCCACGACTCCGAGCACATGGCGGGCCTGCTCGACGCGGCCGGGTACGTCGCGGCGACCCCGGACGCGGTCGCCGCCGAGGACGCCGACGTCATCGTCATCAACACGTGCGCGGTGCGCGAGAACGCCGCCGAGCGGCTCTACGGGACGCTCGGGCGGCTCGCGGCGGCCAAGCGGGCCCATCCGGGGCTGCAGATCGCCGTCGGCGGGTGCCTGGCGCAGAAGGACCGCGCCGGCATCGTCGAGAAGGCGCCGTGGGTCGACGTGGTGTTCGGCACCCACAACCTCGACGTGCTGCCGGTGCTCCTCGAGCGTGCTCGGCACAACGCGCGCGCCCAGGTGGAGATCGCGGAGTCGCTGCAGGTGTTCCCGTCGACCCTGCCGACGCACCGAGAGTCGGCGTACGCCGGCTGGGTGTCCATCAGCGT
>Ga0187809_10000187_pt1 | contig 40648 bp, 37 predicted proteins | sample NC_wetland_sal_i_8_FD_132415 | JGI IMG/M metagenome (GOLD analysis project Ga0187809, IMG submission 132415) | Wetland sediment microbial communities from Neuse River Estuary, North Carolina, USA - ASW_4 | ecosystem: Environmental > Aquatic > Freshwater > Wetlands > Sediment | place: USA: North... | reverse complement strand
GTTCATCACTGACAGTGCCGTTTATGGCGATCAGTATCTCGGCATTGCCGGCAAGGCAGCAGTTGGCAGCTACATGACCAACCTGCCTGTGGGGGGAACATCCAACAACGCTCTGGCGAACTACCTTGCCACGAACCTCCAGAGCAAGTACAACATCAAGGTTGATCCTATTGACGCCAATGTTTTCGACGCTGTCATTGCTGTACAGCAGGCAGCGAAGAAGGCCAATTCTATTGCTCCTGCCGATTTGATTAAGGTCATGCACGACATCACCTTCACTGGTGCGACAGGACAGGTTTCCTTCCTTCCCGATGGCGACCGGGCGCAGGTGGACTATACCGTCATGAAAATTACACCACAACTGAAGTACCAGACCGTCAAGGAAGTCAAGGAAGTGCTTCACTGACAGCTGTTCAGCCGTTCAATTGTGTGGGTGACCACTGGTCACCCACACAATGCTTAACTTAGGAGGGGTTGTATGCTACTCCAGGAGTTGTTCAATGGAATCGTCATAGGTTCTTCGTACACGCTTCTGGCTTTAGGATTTACATTGGTATGGGGAATGATTCGGCTCATCAACTTTGCTCAAATCGGGTTGTACACCCTGGGCGCGTATGTTGCCCTGCTGTTGATGCCGTCGCTTGAACGACTCTTCCCTACCAGCGGCTGGCTGTCATTTCTGATTGCGCTCCTGCTGTCCGGACTTCTTGCGGGTCTAGCTGGGGTTGCGGTGGCTTTGATTGCCTGGTGGCCAATTCGACATGCGCCCGTGATATCTATACTGGTATCCTCACTGGCAGTTTTTCTCATGATTGAATCTCTCATTGAAGTGCTGGTGAGCCCTCTTCCCATGGTTGTCAAACCGCCGATTCAAAACCAATCCTTTTCTATCATTGGCACGCACATCAGTTCGCTTCAAATGGTAATTCTGGTTATTAGCGTGATTCTGACATTTGCACTCTATGAGTTCATCAAGTATGCCAAGACCGGACGCGCCATCCGGGCAGTGGCTAGTAACACCAATAGTGCAGTGGTGCTGGGGATTAACACTACTTTTACGGTCGTTTTGGTTTTCGGCATTGCAGCCGCCCTGGCGGGTATTGCGGGCGTGCTGGTCAGCAACGCCTACGGTGTCGCAAGTTTTACAATGGGTGAAATCATTGGTCTTAAAGGATTTACCGCTGCAGTTCTTGGAGGAATGGGGAACCTCTGGGGTGCCGTCGTCGGCGGGTTCGCTCTGGGTATTTTGGAAAGCCTTGCGACATTCTTTATGCCAAGTCAATGGACACCAGTTGTGGCCTTTGCCGTGCTGATTCTGGTACTGGCGTTTCGCCCTACTGGAATTCTGCCGAGTCGCTCTGCCGACAGGGCCTGAGGAGGGATTATGGTGCGAAATCTGCTTAACCGAACCGGATCCCTTCATAGTCGGATGAATTCCGCTGCTATCTATGTGCCTATTGCCATTGCCATTGGTATTCTGCTGCCGTTCGTGGTTCACAGCGGATACATCGTCGACATCATAGACGATATGGTGATATGGGCTGTTCTGACCATTGGTCTGAACGTAGTCGTGGGCTTTGCCGGGCTTCTGGATCTGGGCTACATCGCGTTCTTCGCCATTGGCGGATATACATTTGGTGTATTAGGATCACATTTCGGGATTGGCATGTGGATTTCCATTCCCCTGGCTGTGGTCCTTGTACTCATCGCAAGCGTCATTATTGGCATACCTACGTTGCGACTGAGAAGCGACTACCTGGCCATTATGACACTGGGATTTGGGGAGATTATTTACTTGTCAGTGAACAATCTCAACCAGTGGACCGGCGGACCCAATGGACTCTATAACATGCCAACGCCAAAGTTTTTTGGAACGAATCTCGTGCAACCCACTCAATTCTACTGGTTTCTCTTGCTGCTGCTAGTGATTACCGTGCTTGTGGTCCACCGCCTCCGTTATTCTCATGTTGGCAGGGCGTGGCTGGCTATTCGTCAGGATGAACTCGCTGCAAGAGCCAACGGTGTGCAGGTCGTCAGATACAAGCTCTATGCCTACATGTGCGGAGCGTTTTGGGCCGGTGCGGTGGGAGTGCTGTTTGCTGCCAAGGAGACCATCGTATCGCCCACCTCATTTCAGTTCTCTCAGTCATTCTATGTCCTGTCGGCTGTCATCATTGGAGGCATGGGGAGTATTCCTGGGGCTGTCATCGGCGGATTCTTGTTTGTGATAATTTCCGAAAGCATGCAGGGCTTTGCGCAAAACTATAGTGGGATTATCTTCAGCACGGCACTGCTTATCGTCATCCTTGTTCGGCCTAAGGGACTGTGGCCGGCTGCGCTTAGCAAACGGAAGAAGACTTCCGACGCAGGGGAGCACCGCGGCCTCGAGCTAAGCCATTTGAAAAAAATAGTAGAATTTCCTGGTGGACTTAATGGCCTTTCAGAGGGTCCGTTGCTCAACGCACAAAACATCAGCGTGCGGTTTGGCGGTGTCCAAGCCCTGGAGGATGTATCCCTGTCCGTAAACGTCGGTGAAATTGTTTCCATTATTGGACCCAACGGTGCCGGCAAGACAACCTTATTAAATGCCATTTCCGGGTTTATCAAGCCACAGACTGGTCACGTTGTATTTGGCGGCAAAGATTTAACGAAAACCAGTGTCGACTACCGGTCCAGGCAGGGCCTGGCGAGAACCTTTCAGACGCCTCGCCTGCTGCCCACCCTCAGTGTGCAGGACAACATCATTCAGGCTGCTCACCGCAACTTCAGGTCCAGTGTGTTCTCTGTAATATTTGGTATCCGCAAGCAGCGCAGAGAAGAATACACCGCGCTTACAGAAAGTATTGAATTGATGGAAGCCTTGGGCTTGTCCGAGATAGCCGGGCACAATCCGACAGACCAATCCTATGGCATGCAGAGAAAGTGTGAGATTGCCAGGTGTCTAGCTCTGCATCCCAGTATCATTCTGTTGGATGAACCTGCCGCAGGTATGAATAACAGCGAAACCAATGAATTGGCTGATTTACTGCTTCGGATCCGCCACCTCGGCCTTACCCTGGTACTCATTGAACACGATATGTCCATTGTGCGAGCCGTGTCCGATAGGGTCATTGCGATGGACAGAGGACGGATTATTGCCACCGGGGATGCGAATACAGTTTTGCTGGATGAAAATGTGGTTCGCAGCTACTTGGGAAACTAGTGGGAGGTGAAACAGTTGCTGAAAGTAGACAGCCTGCAGGTCACATACAGCGGAGCACTGGCCTTGCGTGGAGTCTCGTTTGAGGTCGGTGAGGAGGAAATCGTCGCTCTCATTGGGGCCAACGGAGCGGGGAAAACGACGACACTCAAAGCGATTTCCAGGCTTGTGAAGGCTCACAGCGGTACCATCCGGTGGAACGGGAAAGACCTGTCCACAGTTTCGCCTTACCATGTGATTTCCGAAGGCATCAGCCACTGCCGCGAAGGGCGCCAGCTCTTTGCAGACATGACAATGCTGGAGAATCTGCTCATGGGAGCTTACTCCCTATCGAATCGCAAGACGGTAAAAGACAATCTGGATTGGGTCGTCAGCATTTTTCCGGAGATTGAAAACCGGATGGACCAAGTGGCTGGGACGCTCAGTGGCGGTGAACAACAAATGGTGGCTGTTATGCGGGCGCTAATTGTTCGGCCGAAGCTCCTATTATTAGATGAGCCATCCCTTGGACTGTCACCCATTGCCACAAAAAGGGTGCTGTCGGCGCTTCCTGAATTGAAGAAAAGCGGAACCAGTATTCTCATTGTTGAGCAAAACGCATTCCAAGCGCTACAATATTCCGACAGGGCCTATATTATTGAGGTTGGAGACATTGTCATGGAAGGCAAGAGTTCAGACCTACTGGAGGATGAAAAACTCCAGGAGGTCTATCTAGGCGGGATGAAGACCTAATAGGGATGGCTTGCTTGCCGGCGTCTCTATCTTGTGCAGGGCGGCGGCGCCAGCCACATTTTGTCCCGTCCCATTCAAGAGAATGCCCTCAACAACGCTAGGTTGACTAACACAGTGTTTACAAGATACCTGAGGAGTGTGGAGAATCGTGTCCGACAGCGAAAAAAGAACAAGATTGATGCAACTGTTTCATGGTGAGACCTGTGACAGGCCCCCAGTGGCGTATTGGCACCACTTCTACCCCGAGGGAGAGGCCTCAAAACTGGCGTACGAAACAGCGAAGTTCTATTGGCAATTCGATGCGGACTTTGCCAAAATAATGCCAGACATCCCCTTTATGCTGCCAGATAACGCCATCCAGCGAGGTATTGACTGGGATTACTTGGCGCCGGTTTCCTTTGCAGAAGGAAATGCTGAGCAATACGTAAAGACTGTTAGCGAAACGCGTAAATTGATTGGACCGGAGGCCGTGTTGTTGGCGACGGTCTTTTCGCCACTGGCCTATTTGCAATACTTCATCGGTCTTGACCGGGTCGCTCATTTAGGTGAAGAACCGTCCGCGAGAGTGCACCGCGCTTTGGCGGCTATAGCGAGAAATGTTAACGCGGTGTGTCGTGAAATCATTGCAGCTGGGGCTGACGGAATCTACTACTCTGTTTGGGGAAGCGATATTCTCTCCTCTCAAGCCTATTGCGAATTTGGAAGACCCTATGATTTGATGGGGTTTGACGGAGCCAGGGGATCACAGTTCAATATTCTTCATGTTCACGGCGCAGCAAATCCGCAACTCAACTTGTTTAAGGATTACCCGGCGAAAGTCGTGAGCTGGAGTTGCCTGACGAGCGGTGTTGGCCTACTGGAAGGGAAAAAACTGCTGGGAGGCAAAATTCCGATGGGAGGCGTTGAAGAACTGGGTGAGCACCTCACCAGAGGCACCAACCTGGACCTCGTGGTGGCCCAGGGTCAAGCTGCCGCTCAGGAATTATCGAACCAGTGCATTGTAGCACCAGGCTGCTCCTTGCCGGACGACGTTTCCCCAGAAATTCTGAGGGCTATTCGAAAGAGTGTAGAATAGGTGAATGACAACGGAGGGGCTAAATTATCTGCCCCTCCGTTGTCATTCAAATAGTATGTCGACCACTCAGATATATCGCAGGCCAAGCCGCCTCTTGAATTGGCCCCCTCCTAACAGTTTTCGCCTACCCCACCTAATTTCAAAATGAAAATGTCGTAAAATGACGTTGACGTTACATGCACATTTATATAATATCGTCTCTTGGGTGTAATTCATTTGCAGTACAGACAAAGTAGGTGTGTTCAATTGAAGAGACAAGACGGGAATGAAACCGGTGGTTTGACAGTGGAAATGGTCACGGGGCAACTGGATATTACGCCGCGAACTCTTCGCTATTACGAGGAAGTGGGCTTGATTTCTCCAGTAGCTAGAACTGCCGGAGGGCATCGATTGTATGACGAAAATACGGTAGGGTACCTGAGACAAATCCTACGATTGAAGCGACATCTAGGCATCTCCCTTGAAGAAATTGAGGAGATTCTCACGGCTGAAAAATCCCTGGAAGAGCTCAAACAGTCCTTTAGGGCGAACGGTCATTTCCCTGATGTGCAAAGGCGGCTGGTAGAGCGTTACATTGAAGTCCTTCGCAAACTCGTAGAGAAGATGGACGCCAAGATTGAAGCCATTTCCACTATGCGTAGGACCTATGAGGAAAGTTTGGAACACTCCATCCGGTTCTTGAAAGAGGAAATGCAAGAAAGGGACGAGAGACAATGACCGTGGCAGCAGGAGTATTGGACAATCCACAACAGGGCGACCACTACAAGTGGATTGCGTTATCCAACACAACATTGGGGACTTTGATGGCGACCATTAACGGATCGATTCTCATCATTTCACTTCCCGTAATCTTTAAAGGTCTGCAGGTCAATCCGTTAGCCAGCAATCAAACGGGACTTCTCTTGTGGACTCTACTGGGTTTCAATGTGGCAACTACAGTGCTTCTGGTGCTGTTTGGGCGCCTGTCCGACATGTTTGGGCGGGTACGCTTGTACAATTTGGGTTTTCTCATTTTCACAGTGGGCTCTATCCTGGCTTCTTTGACGTGGAGCAAAGGCGCTGCCGGGGAACTGGAATTGATTATCTTTCGCGTCATCCAGGGTATTGGCGGCGGCTTCTTGTTTTCAAACAGTGCCGCGATTTTGACGGATGCTTTTCCGTCGAACCAACGGGGGTTTGCGCTGGGCTTGAACCAGGTGGCCGCTATCGGCGGAAGCATCATTGGACTTCTGGTGGGTGGTGCGCTGGCGTCCACTGGGGAATGGCGATTGGTGTTTCTAGTCAACGTGCCCATTGGCTTGTTTGGCACCGTATGGGCCTACATTGCCTTGAAAGAAACGATGAAGCCACGGCGTCACCAGCACTTGGACATTTGGGGAAATGTGGCGTTTACCGTTGGCCTACTGGGTATTATGCTGGGCTTAACCTACGGTATCATGCCCTATCAGAGCCACAGCATGGGCTGGACGAATCCTTCGGTTCTCATCGAATTCGCAGTGGGGATTGTGGGACTTGTTGGATTTGTCGTTGCGGAGATGTTTGTCAAAGAGCCCTTGTTCAATTTAAGACTGTTCAGAATCTGGCCCTTTACGGCAGGTAACCTGGCGGGGCTCCTGGCTGCGTTGGCACGAGGCGGACTGCAATTCATGGTCATTATCTGGTTGCAAGGCATTTACCTTCCGATGCATGGCATCTCTTACGCGAATACGCCGCTAATTGCCGGGCTCTACACCTTGCCGCAAATGTTTGGCTTCTTTGTTGCGGGTCCTATCAGCGGTATGCTGTCCGATCGCTATGGCGCCCGGGCCTTTGCGACTTTGGGTATGGTGGTTACTGCCGCTGGTTTTTATCTCCTGACTACATTGCCGCTGAACTTTAATCCGTGGCTCTTTTGGTTCTTCCTGTTCCTGCTTGGTCTCGGAATGGGACTATTTGGCTCCCCCAATACCGCCGCAATTATGAACTCGTTGCCGCCGGAGCACCGGGGGGTCGGTTCGGGAATGCGGGCGACCTTCATGAATGCGGGATCGATGCTAAGCATGGGCTTATTCTTTTCCATCATGATTGCCGGACTTTCACAAAGGTTGCCACAAGCCATGCAGTTGGGGCTCGTCCAGCACGGGGTGCCCCTTGCGGCAGCAGCGAAAGTAGCACAGTTGCCGCCCACGTCATCCCTGTTTGCTGCCCTTTTGGGCTACAACCCACTGCAAAACTTACTGGGGCAGTTTGGCATACTGAGCCAAATGCCACCGGCGCAGGCACATTTTATTACCGGACAAACCTTCTTCCCATCATTGATTGGACCCGCGTTTCTACACGGCCTTGATTTAGTGTTTACCGTTTCTATTATTATGTCGCTGGTTGCTGCTGTTGCATCAATGCTGCGCGGTAAGCGCTATGTTCACACAGAAGAAGAATCGCAGTAAGGTGATGTTGTTCCACAGTATCTACTGCTAGTGCCATGAATGCGTCGACCCAGGAGGGGCCTGCGAAAAACTGCGAGTGCTTGGATTGATTTCTCGTGCAGTTTCGCGGGCCCCTTTGTTTACGGGGACTTCGGGCAACTGCACCCACTTTAATTCTTCAAGTTCACGAAACGCCTCCCTGCTACTATCACATTCATATGTTAAAATAACGTTGACGAATAACATAAATGCGGCTATTCTAGTGTGCATGATGAAGGGTATTTCATAGTTGGCTATTGTGTGTCCGACAGCGCTGCAATCCCTTTGCTTCATCGATAAACACGGAATTTCTAAAGTGACGGGATGAGCGCATGGGGATTATTCCGACATCATCGTCAACGTTTAGTAGCATTTTATGTACACAAAAATGTTAGAATACCATGTTATAAATTGGGAAGTGTACCTTGCCATGCAGGTATTCAACAGCAACCTGTTGATTACGAGGAGGAAACCACATGGAAAATTTCCTTGGTCCGGATTTTTTGTTGCGCAACGACGTAGGTAGAAATCTGTATGAAAACTACGCCAAGGACATGCCTATCATCGACTTCCACTGTCACCTGAATCCGCAGCAAATCTACGAAAACAAGCGCTTTCAGGATTTGACTGAAATTTGGCTGGGTGGCGATCACTACAAGTGGCGATTGATGCGCGCCAACGGTGTGGATGAGGACCTAATTACAGGCGATGCCGAACCTTACGACAAGTTTCTTGCATGGGCGAAAACTATGCCCATGACCATCGGCAATCCCCTGTACCACTGGTCGCATCTTGAACTTAAACGTTACTTTGGCATAGACACTTTACTAGATGAGGCAACCGCGCCAGGCATTTGGAACAAGGCGAATCGACTGCTGCAGGGCGAGGGTTTTGGGGCGCGAGACTTTATTCTCAAGTCCAATGTGGAAGTTGTCTGCACCACCGACGATCCCACGGACACCTTGGCATACCATCAGAAAATTCAAGCAGATGAAAGTTTTCCTGCGAAGGTGGTTCCCGCATTTCGTCCGGACAAGGCCCTAGAGATTACCCGCGAGACATTTCTCCCCTGGGTGAGGCAGTTGGGCGAGGTTCTTGGACACGAGATTCGCGATTACGACGACCTTCTCGGCGGACTGACTGCCAGGGCAAAATTCTTCCACGAGGTGGGCTGTCGCGTATCCGATCACGCTTTGGACACGGTTCCGTACGCTTCCGCAACTCTGGAGGATGTTTCGAAAGTGTTCGCCAAGGCGTTGCGAGGAGCGTCTATCAGCCCGTTGGAGGAGGAGCAGTATAAGACGTACACCTTAATTTTCCTCGGTAAACTATACGCCCGGTTGGGCTGGGTCATGCAGTATCACATGAACGCATACAGGAACAACAACACCCGGGGATTTGCAAGACTCGGCCCGGACACCGGCTATGACGCCATCAACGACAAATCACTGGCGGTACCCTTACAAAAGCTGCTGGATGCCTTGGCCCAGGGGGATGACCTGCCTCGGACCATACTATATTCCCTAAATCCGGCAGATTTCATCGTTCTGGCGACGCTCATGGGTAGCTTTCAAGGAGACGGAATTCCGGGCAAGCTGCAACTGGGCGCGGCGTGGTGGTTCAATGATACGAAGGTGGGGATGCAGGAACAGATGCGCATTCTGGCGGAAACTGGGTTGCTAAGCCGCTTTGTCGGCATGCTCACAGACTCGCGTAGTTTCATGTCCTACACGAGACACGACTACTTCCGCCGACTACTCTGCGGCACGATTGGTCAATGGGTTGAACAGGGTGAAGCGCCGGACGACAGCAATCTGCTGGGGAATCTGGTGCGTGGAATTTCCTATCAGAATGCAAGGGAGTACTTTCGGTTCTCGTAGCAGGTTGCAGGAACATACTCATGCTTTTAGTACATCTATGATTCCAAACACAATAAATGAGCCATGGAACGCACAACATGGGACGCACAAAGGGCGAGTCCCCAGCGTGGAACTACGTCCTTTGTGTTTCATAGAATTTGATTGGCAACTGGAACTAGAGAATGACATCGGGACCGTTAAACTGAAAGCCATGTCTCTTTAACTCGTTGTACTGCTCGCGACGCAACTGGGCAGGTACTGCCTCCAACATGCCGTCATTGCCAACGACGCGCCACCAATCCGTGACATGCTCGTGCATTTCTGTCAGACACTCAGCCACTTCACGAGCACTGCACCCGTTATTCATGTACATTTCATAAGCTTCATATCCGTTATTCAGATAGACCGCGACTTGGGCGTAAGTGCACAGGTCGGCATGGCCCGCAGCCAAATTTTGTTTGCAAACGTCCTGAATTGCCTCACTCAACATCTCAGCTTTAGAAATCGCTAGAGCCGTCGTCATCGTGCATCTTCTCCTCGGAATTTTTTCCTAAACCCTCAGACCCACATTGCATTTCCGTCACATAGTTTACGTCGTCGCGAATCCTATGGGAAGAACACAAACGGATGGTTCGGCTATGCGGATGGATTAGTACACACTTGCAAATGACTAGTTCAAGTTGCCGCGCACTCTATCGCGGAATTGCAGTACTGGTCTGTTTTGGCTCCCTCACAAATCATGACACCATTTGCAGCTAAGGGGGTACCATTAGGCACCAAAGGGTATCCTTTCTTGCTGGGGTAAAATAATCCATTAACCGCATTTGAATTTGTGTTCATAAGTCATATTCTTAAAGTCGATAGAAACAGATTATATGCCAACTCAATACGTGAAAGTAACTTTATTAGGTTGGCCATATGTTCCTTTCTATCTGGGGTGTTTTGCACTTACTTGACGTATCTAAGGGAGGTACGGTAGATGAGCTATTTTGAGTATGTAGGAGCAGAATTCAGAAAGGGTTGGTGGAACGCACTTGTCATTGTGGTCTTTACAATTGCAAGACTAATTTTCGGCTGGAGTTGGTTTAAGGCTGGTTGGGGGAAGCTAACGGGAAGCGAGGGAGGCGCAAGCTGGATTGGCGGCAAGTTCGAGGCCGAAGGAATGATGAAAGGCATGGTTTCGAACCTGCAGCATTCGCACGGTAGTGACCCAATCCACTTAAACAATTTACTCATCTGGTTCACCAATAATATTTTTCTCCACATGGGTGGCCTCGTTGACTTCTTGGTTGTGGCCTTTGAGATTCTAGTCGGTATTTTCGTATTCTTTGGCTTTGCCATTGTCTGGGCTATGATTGCTGCACTCTTCCTAACACTTCAGTATGCTGCTGGTGGCGCAGCCAATTCCTTTGGGTACAATGTGGTGGAAATTGTTTGGTTCCGGTTCCCGCGCAATGTAGGTCTCATTGGAGTCGACGGCTACCTCAGATATCGCAAGGAAAACAAACTGCATGGTTCTACCGATGTCAAGGGTAATAACGCGGTTAAAGCTTAACTCCCCTTATTTCTCAAACGGGACTTCAGAGGAGTTCAGAAGGTACAGCGCTACTCCGGATAGGGATGTCCATCATGGACATCCCTCTCCTGGTGCGCCCGGCATGGTCCCTGTCCAAAAGGACAAAGTTCAAAAAGATGAAGGTTGTAGGTGTCAATATTCCAAACCCAGAATGTTCCTTATGGGGTTGAAACGACTGACAGTATGGGTGTACCGCAAAATGAACCAGTTGTATAAGCGCGTCCAGAGAAATATAGAAAATTTTCCACTTGTTATAGGATAAATGCGTTAGAATAGAAAGTGACGATGTCACCGACGATTAGTCACAATTTTATAACGGTTCGCAGAACAAGAGGAGGACCTCAAGTGGCAGGAATTCGACAGGTAATCAGTACGCTGACGGAGGACGGGAAAGAACTTTTAGGACCGGAGGTGCTTGTTTATCATTATCCAGACAACAGCATTATGAACGGATCGCTCTTGACAGTAGAAAGCAATCACTTCGCAGTGCTGAAATCTCGCGGAGCCATCATGGACGTTTATGACACCGGCCAGTATGCCATTAAGACACCTGACCGTCCCCTGATTGGCACGTTTCAGCAGGCTTTTTTTGGTGGAAACAGTCCCTGGCAGTACGAAGTCATTTACATTAACCGCGCCAAATTGATTCTGGAAGTGGCCGGCATTGCCTATTCTAGGGAAATGGCGGAAATGGGCTACCACGTCAGTTGCTATATCCATGTAGACACAAAGGACGACGCGTTGAAATTAGTACAACACATGCCCATCGCTGGTCATCATGTGACCATGAAAGAAGTCAATTCCTATGCTGCGCCGGTGATTGAGCAATCCATCAATAAGATTGTCCAGCTAACGGAACTTGAGCGGGTTAATGAAAAAATGCCCGACATTATTGAGCTGGTCAAAGGACACCTACAGGAGTTTCTCGCTGTCTATGGAATGATGCTCAACGATGTCAAAGCATTAGTATTTCCAAAGGACGAGCGCATGAAAGAATTAATTTCACTGCGTGCTTTCGGATTATCCGAATTGGATGCTGTGCGGTATTATACGGCCATGCTGATGGCGCAGCAGGGCATTGTGTCTGCTCCGAATATGGCTGTCGGAAAGCCGTATTATGTGGGTAATCCACAAATGAGCATGGATGTCGCAGAAGGTGGCGCCAGTGGGCAGACTAAGTAAATACGGAATCGCGTTGGCGCCTTCTGGGCCAATTACTGGTTTACTTAAAGGAACCCTGGATCTTTGGAGCTACGACTACAAAGACCCCGCGAATTCTTTCCGGGACGAAAGCACGCGGCTGCGCAACCTGTGTGACGATACACTTGGGCAATATACTGCACAGTTGCAGGAAAAGCTCAAGGATTTGCGGAGAAATTTGCCTCAACCAACACGGGAGAACCCCTACCCTCCAATGGAAGGTTTGGAAGCAGTGAGAGCGCTGGAGGAGTATATTCGGGAAATTGAAGCCCTAAGGGTGCAAGTGCGATCCGCTTGCAGCCCTCCCAATGAGTTTGTACGCCGCGGCCAAGTGGAGAATGAGGTATTTTTGAGAGAGCTTGCAGCCATCGACAGGGAGCTGCTGGAGTCGCTTTCTGCCATCGACGAAGACACCGTTGCCGATGTTCGCCGAATCCTCGAAAGAAGGCTGGACAGAGTGCGTGTCTTTGTCGCGCACTAGATTAGAAGGGCAGGTGCAGGTGCCCTGGCACAGCGTCTTTTTCTCCCTGCTCCGAGGACTTGCGGCATGCCTTCGGAGCAGGTCTTTCTTGAGGCGGCACCGCGCCGTCGCCGAACCTCCTTCATTTCGCTGAAGGGTATATTCACTGCCAACGGCGGACGCTCCGGCTTCTCTGTAAGGCCGGTGGGCCGGAAGGCCTGCTCGCTCTCTCTGTTACCTTGGCCCGGACGAGGACAGTTGTGACCACTCATCTCCGTAAAGATCACGGAGATGCTCCACATGTTTCACACCCCATTCGTGCATGGACACCAACAGCGGCACAAGTCCTTTACCGTAATCAGTGATGGAATACTCCACCTTTGGCGGAATCTGTGGATACACTTCGCGGTGAAGGATGTCGTGGTACTCCAGTTCCCTCAGTTGTGCGGTCAACATTTTCTTGGTGATGCCCGGTATCAACCGTTGTAGTTCACTGAACCGTAGCGTGCCGGTTTGGAAGATGTGATACAGAATGACGGGCTTCCATTTTCCTACCAGGATATCCAAGGCCGTTTCAATGGTACCAGGGCACTCTTCAGGCATGCTCCATTCCTCCCTGCTCATCGTTCCTATAGGTTTCCAAAATGATACTATGGCACATAAAAGTGCCTACTTACAAATTCGATTCATTGTTTCTATTATAGCAGTATAGGTCAATTTGAAACAGGGAAAATTTATCGGAGGATGAATGGCTTTGGCATCGCCCCGATGGGTTTTTTCAAACTCAAAGAGGAGATGAATTATGATGCATGTTACGGCTATTGTATTACAGATTTTTCTTGGCGTGGCGTTTCTGCTGTTTGGATTAATGAACCTCGTTGCCAAGCGCCAAATTGACGAGTTTGAGCACTTGAGGTACCCGCAGTGGTTTCGGGTCGTTACGGGGCTGGTAGAAGTCATGGGCGGTGTGGGAATGATTGTCGGTATTTGGTCTTCGGTCATTGCAGTCCTGGCTGGGTTATGGCTTGCTATTACAATGTTGGTTGCGGCCATATCGCATATTCGCATTAAAGACCCTGCCAAGGCGTTACCTTTTCCTATCTTGTTGCTGATTCTCTCTGTCCTTGTCTCAGTGCTGAATTCTATCCATTAAAACGTCTGTACCACTGACATACGTACCACGAGAAAAGTGTACCACGGTAAAAGTGTACCACGATAGATGAGCGGAAATGGAGAAGGCAATACGCTGAGGGTTGGCTATGGACCCACTCAGCGATTGCCTTCGTCCTCCGCGCTCTCCGCGATAAGTCCTGCAACAGACAGGAGCAGTTCCTGCATCTTCACAAAAGCCAGGTTGCCGTCTCGCTCACAAACTGCATCCAGCACAGCGCGATGCATTCTCAGCGCTTCCATCGTTGCCGCATCCTCCGACATCATGGACTGGCGTCTTATGACGTCGATGGTTTTTTCTCGGCTATAGAGCAGCGCTTCCTGGAAGGTCTGTACCAAACTCACCATTAACTCGTTATGGGAAGCCCTCAGGAGGCTTGAATGAAATTCATAATCGGCGTCTGCCCAGGCGGCCGCATCACCCACAGATTGTTCCAGGAGCGAGAATTTCGCCTTCATCAACTCCAAGTCATCTGCCGACGCGTTTCTCGCCGAAATGGCGACCATTGCGGGTTCCAGAACGAAGCGCATCTCCGTCAGTTGTCTCAGAAAATCATGGTTGTATTCGGCGTCCACCGCCCACTGAAGAACATCCAGATTCCACCACTGCCATTCCGATCGCGGACGCACAGCCGTTCCCGTTTTCGGCTGGGAAGCTACCAAATTCCTTGCCTCGAGCCCCTTCAGCGCTTCCCGGATGACCGTTCTGCTGACGCCCTTCAAATCGCTGAGCACTTCAACTTTTGGCAGGGTATACCCTGGTGGCAATTCACCGCCCACAATTTGCCGACCCAGCTCGTGAAGCAATTGTCCGCTTAGGTTTTGATGCATAGTAGTCCTCCGTCTGCCCCAAAATGACGTTCCATTCTGACAGCAATTCAATCATGATGAGATTGGCGCCGCTCGTCAAGTCTGGCTGTTCATTGCTTCCCAGCCAGCTGTTAGGCACGCTGGCTGCCTGTGAGCTCTCCATAGCGTTCTTTGTAGTTGTCGACGGTATCCATGTCGTAAAAGAACTCCACATAATGTCTATCAGGGTCAAAGATATAAACGGCAACGTTACCTCCAGATTCACCATCGCCCGTTGCATTGTGCTTCACCGGGCCGTAGCTTATGAAAATTCCTTCATCTCGCAAACGCTTGGCAAATTCATAGGATGTTCTCCCATCTTCCACTTCAAATGCAATGTGGAAGAAACTATTGGTGGAGGGTGGGACCTTTTTCCCGTTCTCATCCGTTCGTTCTACCAAAACCAAGGCATTCTTATGATACTTTGAACTTAGGTAAGCACAGCGTAACTGATAGCCAGGAAAATGAGGATGATTTTGGATTTCGGTGGTTCCCTCGTGCACGAAGCCGAGTCTCTCGACATACCAGGGTACCGACCGATTGAGATTGGACACATATATTGCCACACTGTCCAAGTGTGACACGAGAGAAGCTTTGAACACGCCATAGTCCTCGGTTTTGTTGGAGAAACGTTTACCTGACAGCGTTGAGGGCAACAGAATCAACTCTCGAACGACTTTTCTCCTCAACAATGGGCTAATAAACGTCTCAAATTTGCTAATCTGCTTCGCCATTATTTTCCCCCTCCCATCATTCAACCACTTCGATGACATGTCCGTTCGGATCGGTAAAGTGAATCACTTCGGTACTATCCTGCCATGGTACAGGCAGAAAACGCCCCATCTGGTATGGAACACCGTACTTTCTCAGGCGTTCTGTAATGTCCGTGATGGAAACGTCTTCGGGCAACTTAAAGGTTAGGTGGCTCCACTGTTCATGGTCGATGGCAACCTTGGGATTGTAGACAAAACATATGTCGTGGTGATAATAGCCAAAGCTGAAAAACTTCATGGTGTGGCCTACCAATCTCATTGCAGCACTGCTGTCCGGGTGGTTGGTTGCGGAGTACTGGACGTCAAAAATGTTCTGATAAAAGGTCTGAGATTCTTCGAGATCTCTCACATAAAACACGGCGTGCTGAAATTTTCCTGGATAGGGTGGAGAGATACTGCGATTTGAAGATGTACCAGCGACCATCTCATGATTCCTCCTCGTTTGTCACAATGGTATTTTGTTGCATGCCTAAGTCAATGGTGCCGCTGCTATTCCTGATGGCGGCTCGAATGACATCTCCGTTTGCCAAATACCTGGGGTTTTGCAATTGGCTCTTCACAAAGATATCCATGCGTTTTTGTCTACTCATAAACAGCGAAGTGAGTTTTTGAACGAGCGGACCCGGAGTGTGCAGCGCCACGCCCGCCGGCGTGCCGGTCAAAATCAAATCTCCCGCGTGGAGGTCCATAATTGTGGATAACTCCGTCAACGTCTCCGCGGGTTTATAGAGCATGTCTCCTGAATTTGCCGACTGACGCAGTTCGCCATTCACCCATAGACTCAGATTCAGGTTATGGATGTCAGCCGTCTCTTGCCGTGAAAGGAGGTAGAGATAGGGTCCGACTGGACAAAAGGTACGATAACTCTTCCCCTTGTCCCATTGTTCTTGAGGAATCTGAACATCCCGCGCGGAGATATCGTTGGCAATGACGATTCCAGCCACATAATCTGTGAGATTCCCGTCGTTCACCTGCACTGGCCCCGTTACGTCCTGGCCAACGACTAGCCCCAGCTCGAGTTCGTAATCCAGTAGACGAACATGTTTGGGACGGGTAATGTCACTGTATGCGCTTGTCACACTGCTAGGCGCCTTTGCAAATATCATGTTGTATGGAGGCTTTTGCTTGTCGTACCCGCCTTCAGCCCGGTGGTCGGCGTAGTTCACGCCTTGGCAGATGACCTGTCTCGGGTTCGAGACGGGACTCAGTATCTTCACCTGTTCCAGGGGAAGCCTGGGTCCATCGGTATTAGCGCTTGCAATTAAGGTGGCACGGTTCTTTAAAAATTCCGAAGTGGTGCTGAACTGGCCCAGTGGCAGTATTTGATTGTCTTGTACGATGCCCCAGTGGTGTTGTCGCTGGAATTCGTAATGCGCTATAAGAGTTCCCATGTTATGCCTCCCAAGAACTGCCTTACCTCATAAACTGTCTTACGGCGCTAAAAATGTTGGGTCTGGCAATGCTGTCTGTCGACGGGTACGTTGCCCCTTGTTCCAATTGGCGCGTAAGTGTCTTGACAAAATCTCCAGTTGGACCAACCTTTCCTAAAATGTACTTATCCGGGCGAACTATAAGGCACTTTGCGTCCAGCATCTTGAAGAAGGAATCCAATTCTCCATGGATGTCTGTCACGACAACCACGCCATCCTCTTCACGACGGCCTGCTCCGGCAATGTCAACATCTGATTTTTCTGTTTTTTCGTCCGGCAGCAACACTTCAACAAAAGCAGTTCCAAACTGTTCCCATTTTTTAAGCACACAAGTTTCCAGCCATTTCTTCGGGTTCTCTCCTAAACCAACAATGGCGAATCCAGTGCCGATGATATCGTCCAGCAATACGACATCGCCTTTGTAACGGACCGCACTTTGTAAAATCCGCCGACCGCTGTAGGGGTTGCCCATTTTCTTCGTTGAAATTCTGTCTGGCATCCGAGGTAAGTCGAAAGACAGATTGCGCATCCTCTTTTTCAACATCGGCAGCGAATTCGCCAAGGCAAACAGGCCGTCGCGTATTTGCACAAAGTGTTTCCCCATAATTATTCTGCCAAATGCGATAGCCAAATAAGTAATGACGCGTACGTGTTCCTTTCGTTCCAACTCATAAGTTTCCAGAATAGACGCATGGACTGTTCCCTGTAAGACGCTTGAAATTTTCCAACAGAGATTCGCCGCATCCCGTGTCCCAGAGCTTAAGCCCTGACCCAAAAACGGGGGCATCATATGGGCCGCATCTCCCAATAGAAACACCCGCCCGCGCCTCCACGCCGCTGCCTCCAACGCTCGAAAAGTATAGATGGCGGTGCGTTCAATGGCAACCTTTTCTCGGGAAATCCAAGGGGAAATCAATTGATAAATCGTTTCCGTTTGCCGAATGCTTTCTGCGGATTCGCCTTGACGAAGTTGAAATTCCCACCTTCGGTCCTTGGTTCCATATCGCGGAATGTAGGAAACAGCGCGGTACGGATGGCACAGTTGCTGCATGTTTTCCACAACTTGTGCGTCTTCCTTCAACTTAGCATCCACAATGAGCCATGGTTCGCTGTACGTGGCAAGCTCCTTCAACGGAATCTGACAGGTTTCCCGGACAGAACTCCTGGCGCCGTCGCAGCCCAAGACGTATTTGGCAGCGTAACACCCCGCATCTGTCTTTATATCCACCCGTTCATCCTCTTGGGTAAGTCCCAGGAACTCCTCTCCGGTGTGAACTTCCACGTTGGGAAAGTCACCGACACGGCGCCGGAGAACTCGTTCCAGCTCAGGCTGTCGAAATAGAAACGTCTGTCCCCAAAAGTCAACGCTATCGCGGAGTTCACGCTGGATGGCAAACAGCATGCGACGATGCCTGTCGACAAATTCATAACGCGTTGAACTGACGAAATCCTGCAGGAGTTCTTCAGTGATGCCAAGGCGCTGAAGAATGCGCATCACTTCATTGTCCAGAGCAATGGCTCGCGGCAGGGAGTATACATCCTGCTCCTTCTCAATAACGAGAACGCGGAGGTCATTTTGTCCCAATAAAATGGCTGCAACTGCACCCACGGGCCCGTAGCCGATAATGGCAATATCGAATAATTCAGTCTTTTGATTCGAACTTTCCTCCTTGGTCCCCATCGGAGCACATCCCCTGAGAAAACGATTTCATCTTTAATAAATAATATTATATGATTTAGAGGTTTGTCAACACCCGGAGCCGTCCCGAATTAGCGCTCCATCTGCCTGCCCAGAAAACGGTGAGGGGAGCGGCTCGGAACCTCAAGTGATGCCTACGGAGTCGTCACTTGTTGTACAATAACCGTAGCGCCACCTGTTGCGAGCAAAGTGGGGTGCAATGGGTGAAAACAGTTTCGGTACATCCAAGACACACCAGAAATCTCTTGACAGTGTACCGGCAAGCAAGGAGGCCGATGGATTGAAGTTAGAAGGAATTCCGGCATTCAATAGAGAGCGATTCCTGCAGCGTTTCAATGAGTTCTCACGCATTGGACAGGACCAGTCAGGGGCTATTAACCGCCCCTTCGGAAGCGAGGCGGAGAAAGAAGCGCGAGGGTGGATTACGGCAATGGCACAAGAGGCCGGGTTTACTGTCACCGTTGATGCCATCGGTAACATGTGGGGAGGCCTTGCCGGGCAGCATGAGTGGCCGGCGATTGCTATTGGATCGCACCACGACTCGGTTCCTGATGGGGGACGATTTGACGGACCTCTGGGGGTGCTCATGGGCATTGAAGTGTTGCAGTCCCTGCGGGAAGCGGGGTATGAGAACAGACATCCATTCACATTTGTATCGTTTACGGCAGAAGAACCCAATCCCTTTGAACTTTCCACCATGGGCAGCCGGACAATTTCGGGAAGACTCTCGCAAGAAAAGCTCTTGGCGGCCAAGGACTGGCAAGGCCGTCCCCTGGCGGATGCGGTGGCAGAGGTTGGCGGAAATCTTCAGCAGGTGCCACAGGCGAGGAAAACGGCGGAGGATATTGCAGCCTTCATTGAGTTGCACATCGAACAGGGACGGCGACTGGAGAAGCGGGGCATACCCATTGGCGTTGTCTCAGGCATCTGTGGCATCTATCGCGAACTCATTACGGTCACAGGAGAAGCCAACCACGCGGGTACCACCGAGTTTCCGGACAGACGGGATGCCCTCCTGGCCACCAGTGAGATGCTCTTGGCGCTAGAACAAAAGATAGGCTCACTGAACAACTCTTCCTTGGCGGCTACAGTGGGGCGGCTGAATGTGGTTCCCAACGCCATGAACATCATTCCGGGCAGTTGCAGTTGGAGTCTGGAATTGCGCAGTGGCGACATGGATGCGGTGTATGCTTTGCGGGATGACTTGCTGCCATCCTTTGAAGCCATAGCCAGCCGAAGGCAGGTGTCGATTTCTCGCGAGGTGCTGCTCAATCAGCAGCCTGAGCCCATGCATGAACAGGTCATCTCGACACTGCAAACGATGGCTGATGAACTGGAGATTCCGTACGCACCCTTGGCCAGTATGGCCGGTCATGATGCGACTCACGTCGCCAGTTTTACGAAAGCCGGGATGTTGTTTGTTCCCAGCATTCATGGCAAAAGTCACTGCAAAGAAGAGGAAAGCCGCATGGAAGACATTGAGAGGGCGTTTTATGTCCTTGCGGCTGCTGTAAGACATTTAGACACGGCGCTCGCTGGTGGGAGGAAACTTCAGTGAAACAACGCTACGACGCAAAGTGGGTTCAGGTAGGCGGAAAGTTTCAACCAGGAATCTCTGTCCTGGTGGACGATGGAACCATTGCTGCCGTGGGCCCGAAAGAAGAACTGGCCCGGTCTCATCCTGATGCAAAGGTCGTGGACTGGAATCAGTTTGCACTGTTGCCTGGTACAGTCAATGCCCATAACCATTCGTTTCAAAGTCTGTTGCGGGGTATTGCCGCGGATGAACCGTTTTTAGTTTGGCGCGATGAGGCTCTCTATAAATATACCCCTGCGCTGGACGCAGAGACCCTCTATGCCGGAGCCCTGTTTGCCTTTGGGGAAATGATGCAGAACGGAGTCACCACCGTGTGCGATTTCTTCTACGTCCACGGGAACGGGACGGAACGGGACGAGGCGGTCATTCAGGCAGCGAAAGACCTGGGGATTCGCTTCGTTATGGCTCGCACCATGTACGACTGGGCTGGCGCACCCAATGCTTACCTGGAAAGTGTAGATGATGCCGTTCTTCATACGCGTAACTTGGCTGTAAAATATCAAGGCGACAATATGGTGACGATTCACCCCGCTCCCCACAGTCCCCACGGTGCATCGCCGGCAATGATTCAAGCAGGTCATCAACTGGCCCGGGAACTGAACACACCCTTTCATATCCACGTAGCCGAGGAACCCTTTGAGGTGGAAGAAATTCTGCGCAATTTTGGTGCGCGGCCCGTTCATTATCTCGACAACTTAGGCGTGTTGGACGATTCCATGATTGCGGTTCACCTAGTGTGGCTGGATGACAGCGAGATTCAACTGCTGGGTCGGCGACAGGTGTCCTTGGCCTACTGTCCGTCCAGTAACATGTTCCTGGCAGACGGCATCACCAAGATTCCTCGTTTGCGCGACGTCGGCGTTCGGATTGCTCTTGGCACCGACGGGGCCTGCAGCAACAACCGCATCAGTATTTTTGAAGAAATGCGGATGACGTCTTTGCTGCAAAAGGTGGATACGTTGGACGCTACCAGCATTCGCGCGTCACAAACCTATGCCATGGGAACTAGCGGCGGTGGGGAAGTCCTGCGCTTGCCTGTGGGTCAAATTGCCGCCGGGTACCAGGCGGATTTTGTAGCGGTGGATACGAACCACCTGTCTCTGTGCCCCAGTGATGCCAACCTGCTGCTGTCTCACATTGTCTATTCCATGCAGCCTGGCGCCATTCGACGCGTGGTTGTGAATGGGAAGATTGTCGTTAAGGACGGAGAACTCCAGACGGTGTCCAACGCCAGGGTTCGCAATCTGGTGGAACTTTCCCAGGCCCGTTTTGCCGCGGTTGCCAGCGGGGGGCAATGAAGTCCGGCTTCACCTTGTTCTCGTAAGGATTAGGAATACAGGCCCCCAAGTATCAGCTGTTCTGTGCTGGTACTTGGGGGCTTTTTGACCGGAATGAAGGGTGTCTTTTACGAGCCATAAAAACCTTCCGGCGCCTGGCCCCCGTTCTATAGATGAACGTGGATGAATATTTTGACTTGTAACATGCGCCCGAAAATGGAGTGAATGGCCATATCCCATTGCGGAGGATTTTATGAACATTGTCATATTGCACGATGACTCTGTAATAGGTCAGCAAATCATTAACACTTGGCGTGAAGGGAACAGTGAAAGCAGGCAGTGGCATCTGGTGCACAACTGTTCACTGGATGACCTGGAAAGTGATTGTCCCAAGCTTGTCATATTGGCATCGGATAGGTCTTCTGCCTATGAAGAGTTGGTATTGGGCAAGTGCAGAGACTTAAACCTTCAGGTTTTCACGGTGTTGGGGAGAGGCCAGACCGTTTTGCTGGGTCCGTTGGAGAGACCAGAGATACCTGGTTGCGCCACTTGTTTGCAATTACGGTGGGAAAATACTTTTCGCCGCAGTCTTCTCAGCGCCTTTCTCAATTCCCAGGACGACGATGCCACGGAACCTCTGGAGGTGTCTCAGTCTGATTTGTCAAAGTTAGCAAACATTGTGATTATGGAAATAGATTCCATTGTTCTGGAATCGTCGAACTCCCCAAATTGCAAAGGGAGAGTGGGTGTGTACGACGCAGAAGAAGGCATCCACTGGGTGCCCCTTGTCCCCAGTCACGATTGTCCGCGGTGTCGTCTTATGCCAGATGACAAACCCGCTCTTGCCAAAGTGGAATTCACTTCTCACCTCATGACTGATGTAGAATCTTTGCGAGTTGGAACCGTGGATTATAAAAGTCTGGAAGAGCTATACGTGCACACCAAAGTGGGTTATATTTCAGCCACCAGCGAGTTTTGGAATGGAGACGGCTACGTTCAGGCAAACGCGTACATCTATACGCCTGCTGGTCACGAAATTGCCGGATATGGTTCAGCTCTGTCCGCTGGCGATGCGAAGCAGTCCGCAGTCCTGGAAGTGTTGGAGCGCAGTTGTGGATTTCAGGCTGTCGGCCGACGACCAATTGTCCTTGGCAAGTATTCGGAATTTCGCCATGCGGCAATACACCCGTTAACGTTTGGGCTTCACAGCTACGAGCTGTTTCAGTCGTCCAATCCAGTCCTTGAGCCCTTTGATGAAGAAAAAAAATATTCATGGGTATGGGCACACTCAACCAAGTACAATAAGTCCGTTCTCATTCCAGAGCAGATTGCGTTCTATGGGCCTATTGTAGACAAAAAGCGGTTCGTCACGGAAACATCCAGCGGATGTGCCATTGGAGGGACTCTGGAAGAAGCTGCCCTCCATGGAATTTTCGAAGTTCTTGAACGCGACGGCTTTCTCAACATGTGGTACGCAAAAATGCCGGTGCCCGAACTCAAATTGGGGAGGGACTGCCCGTCCAAAGTATGGGAGCTTGTGAATCATCTTGTCGACGATGGCTTTGAGGTGCGGCTATTCAACCTGTCCCACGATCTCAGCATACCAGCCATTGGTGCCGTGGCCATTGCCGCGGACAACGAGTTTCCGAAAGTGGTCAGCGCTGCGGCGTGTCACATAAATCCCTTCCAGGCTGTCTTTGGGGCGCTTCGTGAATTGACTCTTCAAGTTGTTAACCTTCGGCAGGCGCCGGAAGTCAGGCGTCAAGAGGCCTTGTCCATGCTGCTGAATGAGGAAAAAATCAAAGATATACTCCATCATGCTGCGGTTGCCAGTCTTCCCGAAGCCTATTCACGTTGGGCGTTTCTGTTGAGGCGAGAGCAGCGAGGGTACATTCAGTCAGTGGACGAAGCCTACGCCGACGTAGCTCGGCGGTACCACTTAGAGTCACGAGACATTGGCAAGGTTCTCAATTCCGTACTTGAGGATTTACACGGGCGAGGATTTGACGTGATTGTATTGAATCAAACCAGTGCGGAAGTGGCTTATGGAGGGCTTACCGCTGTGAAAGTCTTGATTCCGGGAATGACCCCCATGACCTTTGGCTATGGTTTTCAGAGAGTGCGTGGCCTCTCAAGACTTTACGAATTGCCCTATCGAACCGGATATTCCCAAAGGGTTCTCACCGAAAAAGACCTGAATCAGGATTGTCATCCCTTTTCGTAGCGTAAAGGTCCTTGACGGTAATGCCCGTGTTGGCATAAGTAAGAAGGCGGTAGGCAGTACCTCCTGCCTACCGCCTTCCGGGTAATAACTTTTAGTATCCTCCTGCACCGCCGGCACATGAACCAGCGCCGCCGCCCCAATAAGGAACGAGCAGGATAAACAGGACAAAGATAATCAGAAACACAACTGCCCACTGAGTGTAGCCGCCGAATGCTCCTCCACCGTACACTCTCATCACCTCACACCATTTTTAGTATCCGCCGCCAGCGCAACTGGCGCCCCCACCGTAATAGCCAGGTACGAGCAGGAAGAACAGCACGAAGATAATCAGAAACACAACAGCCCAACGCGTGTACCCACCAAAGGTTCCACCATACATCGAAATCCCTCCTCAAATAAATCCGACGTGTTATATGGTATGTCCTTGGCCAAGGCATAGGGCAAGGCGAATGGACTATTGAGGCACACATTTTTTCTGTTCACGTGAAACAAAAGTCCTCATGGCCGAATAGCCATGGGACCTCTCGTGGCGGTACAGTGATTTCTCTGCCATGACTTATTCGGGTACAGGATGTGCTGGCCGCGGTGGGCTAGCTTGCCAGTATCGCATTAAACAAATACCCAACGATAATAATGGAAATTGCCAGGATGGAGATGATAATCGCCATAAGTTTTGGCTTAATCACTTGTTTCAAAATAACGAACTCCGGAAAACTGAGGGCAGTGACAGCCATCATGAACGCCAGAGCCGTTCCAATCGGCATACCCTTTTGCAGCAAAGCCTCGACAATAGGAATCGTTCCTGCGGCATTGGAATACAGCGGGACGCCAATCAATACGGCGAGGGGAACGGCATACCATGTTTCAGGTCCAGCGTACCGTGCAAGCAGTCCCTCCGGGGCATAGCCATGGATAAACCCACCAATGGCGATGCCCACTAACACGTAAATCCATACTCGCCGAATGATGTCCGCTGCGTAGCCTAGTGCATAGTGATGGCGGTCCAGCCAAGTCGTTGTTCCCTCCGAAGAAGCTGCGGCCTGGGTGCGAATTTCGTAGACATAGTCCTGCACCTGATTTTCCATGTTCAAATGACCAATGGTGAAGCCTGCGGTAATGGCCACTATGAGACCGGTTCCAATGTACAAGAGAGCAATTTTCCAGCCACACAGACCCAACAGCATAACGAGTGCAACTTCGTTAACCATGGGTGATGAAATGAGAAAGGATAGCGTCACCCCCAAGGGGATGCCTGTTTCCAGGAAACCAATAAATACAGGCACTGCTGAACAGGAACAAAAGGGGGTAACGATACCCAACAACGCAGCCAGAATATTTCCGATGATTTGGCGGCGGCCCCCACCAAGCAATTTGCGAGCTCGTTCAGGTGGAAAGAAACTGCGAACGACGGATATGCCATATATAATGATAACAAGCATCAAAAAAATCTTAATGGTGTCACCAACAAAGAAGCTCAAGGCGCCGGCGAGTCGAGAGCTGTGAGAGAGGTGCAATACACTATACACCACCCAATTTGCCAGTGCCGCCATCTAGGGTCACCTCTCTATGCAAGCTTGCAGAATAGCAGACAGTTCTGGTTTGCGAGGTACGCGGCCTTGCAGCACCACTTTCTCATTCACGACTAATGCCGGTGTTCTCATGACTCCGTAGGACATGATTTCTGGAATATCTTTGACTTCCACAACGCTTCCAGGCCAGCCCTGTTCCTGCTGCAGTTCCATCACCAACGCGTACAGCTTCTTGCAATTTGCGCAACCGGTACCCAAGATTTTCATTCGATTCACGATGCTATCTCTCCAATCCAAAACAATGTAATCAATCAAACAAGAGTCGAATTTCCACCGGCACAAGAGGGGATACCCATTATGCAGGACAGTCACTTTTGCGGTAATGATGCCAGAGCGTCTCATTCAGGAACATCACCAGAGTGATGCCCAGGAAGTGAACCAAGTGTGTTTGCCAGAGGCCATTGACTTAAAGTGGTCATCAGGTTTCCCTTATGCAATGAATAAATAGTGAATTTACCTTCCCGTCTTGCCATAATGACGCCACCGCGTTCGAGAATTCTCAAATGGTGGTTCATTGTGGAAGCTGGGACCTTCAAAGCGTCCACCATTTCACAGAGGCACGTATCGCGAAGCTGCAAGAGACCCACAACCCGTAAACGGGTTTCATCCCCCAGTGCCTTGTGAAACTGCGCCAACTGCCCAATATCTGCGGAGTCAGTGAGAATTGGAAACCCCCGCTCTGCCGCTTCTACCAATTTCCGCAAGTCGTCACCAGAAGAGGGCTCCCAGGCTCGTTCCTTATCCACCAACTTGAACTCAGCCCCTTTCCATCCGTCGTAATTGGCCTTTACCAACTATAAAACTAACTTTATGGTTATGTAATAGTCCTTCTGAATCATTTTGTAATAGCGACTCAGGCAAGGTTTCTTGTATGCAGGATGAAGTGTTGCAGTAAACCACCTCGCAAGCTATTATATAAGAAAATCATTATATTGCGATTGGTTGATGGTGAGGTGAATCCATTGTACGAGACAGGCACGACGACTTTCGAAAATCTTGCCGAAGTCTATAAGGCTCTGGCGGACAAGAGCCGTCTGCACATGCTGGCCCTGCTGTCACACAGAGAAATGTGTGTATGTGAACTGGTCCAAGTGTTAAGTATGTCACAACCGGGTGTGTCCCAGCACTTGCGGAAACTGAAACAGGCTGGGCTGGTGAAGGAAAGAAAGACGGCCCAGTGGGTGTACTATTCCTTGCAAGACACGACCCCAAGTGTCATCAACGACATCGTTGCGAGTCTGCCTGACGTTAGTGATGACCTGGAGAAACTCGCACAGGACGATACGCTGACTTGCAGACGATAGGAGGTGGGGATGTCATGGGCAAGCGATTATCTTTTCTCAATCGCTATTTGACCCTTTGGATCTTTCTCGCCATGGCAGTTGGCGTGGGCGTCGGCTATAGTTTCCCGCATTTCGTCGATGCTTTGGGTAAATTTCAGACAGGAACTACCTCCATCCCCATTGCCGTGGGCCTGATTCTGATGATGTATCCACCCCTTGCAAAAGTGCGCTATGAGGAAATTGGCCAGGTATTTAAGAATGTCCGGATATTGGCGCTGTCACTGTTCCAGAATTGGGTAATTGGTCCCGTGTTGATGTTCGTTCTCGCCATCATCGTTCTCCGTGGATATCCACAGTACATGATTGGCATCATCATGATTGGTCTGGCTCGGTGCATAGCGATGGTGGTGGTATGGAACGATCTCGCTGGAGGCAGCGCTGAGTTCGCGGCGGGATTGGTGGCATTTAACTCGCTGTTTCAGGTGTTACTCTATTCCGTCTATGCGTATGTCTTCGTAACTCTCGTTCCCGGATGGTTAGGCTTGCACAGCCTGGTCATTCATATCACCATAGCTCAAGTAGCGAAAAGTGTATTTATCTACTTCGGCGTTCCCTTTATTGCCGGTGTCGTAACGAGGTACAGTCTTGTAAAGGCCCGAGGACGCCAGTGGTATGAACAAAAGTTTGTGCCGAAAATCAGCCCAGTCACCCTGATTGCGCTTCTGTTTACTATCATTGTCATGTTCTCGTTGAAGGGTAACCTCATTGTCCGTCTGCCTCTGGATGTGGTTCGAATTGCCGTTCCCTTATTGGTTTACTTTGTCATCATGTTTCTGGTCTCGTTTTTCCTGGGAAGGAGGACGGGAGCGAATTATTCCGTCACGTGCACGCTTTCATTCACAGCCGCCAGCAACAACTTTGAGTTGGCGATTGCTGTGGCAGTAGGTCTGTTTGGCATCAACTCCGGGGCCGCATTTGCAGCTGTCATTGGGCCTTTGGTGGAAGTACCTGTAATGATTGGGTTAGTCAATGTCGCTCTGTTATTTCAGCGTAGATACTTTTCATCACGACAACTGCCGATATCAGGAGGTGCCCAATGAGCAAGCCCCTCGTCTATTTTCTATGCACTGGAAATTCGTGCCGAAGCCAAATGGCGGAAGGAATCTTGAGACATATGGGCGGAGCCCACTACGGTGTAGCCAGCGCGGGCATTGAAGCGCACGGATTGAATCCGCGAGCCGTCAAGGTGCTGCAGGATATAGGGATAGACATCAGTACCCACGAATCAAAGGTCATCGACGAAGGCGTATTGAATCGTGCGAATTATGTCATAACGCTTTGCGGCGACGCGGACGAACGCTGTCCGGCGATCTATAATCCAGACGTCGTAAAATGGCATTGGGGTTTTCCAAATCCCGCAAATGCGACAGGCACAGAGGAGGAAATCATGGGGCAGTTTCGGGAGGTAAGGGACGCGATTTGCAGTCGTATTCAGGAATTTCTTGCTTCCGGTCACTGAGTAAAACGAGAATGCCGGCGGTGTCCAATGACCTCAATAGAATGATGATTAAACTGGAGGGATAACCATGAGTCACGTACAGGATGATGAAATCCGCAGTGTGGTGCGCAGCAGGTATAAAGAGATTGCAGTACAAACAGTGGTGGGCGACAGTTGTTGTTCTACCTCAGGCTGCGGGTGTTGTTCGACGGCGGATTTTGGAGCAACTTCCACGAAAATGGGTTATTCTGAAGAAGAGTTGGCAGCGGTTCCCGATGGCGCAAATCTGGGTCTGGGCTGTGGCAATCCTCAAGCCATTGCGGCTTTGCAAGAAGGGGAAACGGTCTTGGATTTGGGCAGCGGCGGAGGGTTCGACTGCTTCCTGGCAGCTCGAAAAGTGGGAGAAACTGGACGCGTCATTGGCGTGGACATGACACCGGAGATGATTAGTCGAGCGAGATTTAACGCATCCAAGGGAGAGTTTACAAACGCGGAATTTCGTTTGGGGGAAATCGAACACCTTCCAGTTGCAGATGCATCGGTAGATGTCGTCATTTCCAATTGCGTCATTAACCTGTCGCCGGATAAGCAACAGGTCTTTAATGAGGTGTTCCGCGTGTTGAAGTCCGGGGGTAGGCTGGCCGTTTCCGACATTGTCATGACTGCCGACCTGCCTGAGGAGATTCGCAGAAATACCAACGCGTTGGCTGGATGCATTGCGGGGGCCGCCGCCATAACACAATTGGAGTCCATGCTGGCTGTGGCGGGATTTCAGAAGATTAAGATTCAATCCAAGGATGAATCTCGCGAATTCATAAAGGACTGGATTCCGGGTACAAGTGTCGAAGATTATATCGTGTCCGCGGTGATTGAAGCTGTAAAACCCTAACGGTGCAATCCACATTTTCCTGGTACTTAGACGAGTAAAAAGAAGTTGATGGATAAGCGTGAGAGCAAATTGCCCGGTCAAATAAGGGGATGGGCAATGGTGCTCTTGCTCGTCGAACTGATAATCGCCACTTTTTGGCAAACGTCTATCCACCTTCGCTGGCTTTGATTCGTAAGCGTTTCTTCGGAATATTCTTCATTTGCCATCTGAGTGTATAATAGGGACACGTTGTCCTTGATGTCAACCGGATGGAATGAGTTAATGAGAGCCTGTGGGGGTGTTTGTATGAATAGGTGGGGCGCTGGAGGGTTGGTGTTCGTCGGGTGCATGTTTGTTGGTGGTGGAGTGGGAAGTGTGCTTGGTAATTCGACTGCGGGATGGCTGATAGGAATGGGGTGCGGTTTTATTGGTATGGCAGTAACCAGGCTGATTCGCAGGCCGTGAAACAGCAACAGATATTCCTGACGCCATCCAGAGGGCTCTTTCACTGTATCGGCGATGTTCGCCGATGGTGGCAAGAGTGCACCTCATGATTGTGGATTGAAACAGCCTGACGGGGGCATTTAAATAATGATTTTTATCACGGGTAAGAGAGTCGTACTGAAAGAAGCCTCTGATAGTGACATTGACAGTTTATACTACTGGAAATATGAGGAGTTGGAACAAGAGGCGAAGAAATGGAATGGGCCTTATATTCCAGAGGAAAAAATCACAAAGGAAGAATACCGAAAGAGTTGGTCTGAGGAAATTTTGCCCTCTATCCCGGCCTATCTGGTGATATCCATTGAAGGTCGAGCTGTTGGATATGTGGGTTCATACTGGGTAGACAGAAACACCGACTGGCTTGAAACAGGGATTGTCATCTATGACAAACAATTCTGGAATGGTGGGTACGGTTCGGAAGCCTACGGGCTATGGATTGATTTTCTATTTGAGACAACTCCGCTGCATCGGTTGGGAATGGCGACTTGGTCCGGCAATGCAAGAATGATGAAAGTTGCAGAAAAGATTGGGATGAAGCTAGAGGCCAGAGTCAGAGACGCAAGGGCCGTCAATGGCCAATACTTTGACGCTATCAAGATGGGGATGTTGCGAAGAGAGTGGGAGGAGTTACGCCGTGGCTGAATAGCCATGGTGTTGGACGGCCATGTCGGGTCAATGGCGGTCTTCCCTGCCAAGGCAATTAGCAAATGCGCCATAAAGCCACGTGCTTTAGACTGGTTAGATTGGCTTTGGCCATGGGGGAGGTTCAGTTTCACTGAGGGGGAATTGCGAACAGATGGTAGAGATTAGCCGAAGTCTGGATGTCATCTCCATGTGCGTTTCCTTCGGGTTAGGTACGCCGTTGGGGATACCAAAACAAGTGACGGGTGGACTGCTTCACTGCTTGTGGCGAGTGGAGACGAGCACTGGAATCTATGCCCTCAAGGTATTGAACCAAGAAATTAGGCGCGGCCTGAGGCCAAGTCGAACTATCTACGCTCAGAAAGGCTGGCACGAGTTGCCAGCATCAACGGTATTCATGCTGTGCCGGCAAAAGTCCTGGGAAACAATCCGTGGCTGGAACTCAATGGCCAATACATCATGGCATTTGATTGGATTGATGGGCGCGTATTGCGATATGAGGAATGCACCACCGAACACTGCCGAAGCATTGGACGGGTGTTGTCCAAGCTGCACCATCTCGATACAGATATGGTCGATGTGGATGCAGCTGCGGTGTTGACAGTACCTGAGAATGTGTGGCGAGGACTTGTTGACAGGGCAAGACAGAGCCTCTCCTGCTGGGGTCTTCCGTGCGAAAGTCTGCTCCAGGATGTGATGCGGTGGTCTCACCTCTATGAAAACGCGGTGGGGCAGCTTTCCCATCGACAGGTCTTTAGTCATCGAGATTTAGATTTCAAGAATGTCATCTGGAGCGATAGAAATGTTCCCTATCTCATTGACTGGGAGTCTGCAGGCTACGTGAATCCCAGCGAAGAATTAATGGAAGTAGCCACTAGTTGGAGCCGGGGCAGCCAAGGGACCTTGAATCGCCACCAATTTCAAGCGGTCATTGGAGGCTACCTCGAAACAGGAGGGACCGTAGACGGGCCAGTGCTGAATGCAGTATACGCGAGTTTGGGTAGTGCATTGGGGTGGCTCGCATACAATATGCGACGCTCGTTGGATGAGGATACATTTGCTGCTGATGAACAAGCTCTGGGGTTTAATGAGGTAGTACGTACCGTAGAACAACTGAGGAACTTTGATGAAATTGGGGGAGATTGTGCTCATTGGGCCGAAGAGGTGTTGAACCGTCACTAACTCGTGGAGGTGGCATCCATTGTTTCCTGTGACTTCAAGGGTTCACCGATTGATAGAAGCCGCGGTGCAGACATTGCCGTCAGTGAGACGCACGGTTGTGCTTCCAATAGATTTGTTCGTGGGGATTCAGGCAGGATTTGATTCCTATTTTTATTGCTGTTGACAACGAAGTGAGAGGCTTTGCGTGCTACGACGTAGCCCGGATGAAAAAAGGAACATTCGGTCCCATGGGAACATCTTTGACATGCCGTGAGAATGGCATCGGGAAAGCGCTGCTCCTTCGCAGTCTCGCTGACATGCAACGGCTGGGCTACGACTATGCCGTGATTAGGAACGCCGGGCCGATTGGGTTCTATGAAACTACTTGTGGGGCAGTAGTCATTCCGAAGTCGATACCTGAGGGAGGAGCAACGGTTACGGCGACACGAAGCCACTAGACATGGTCCAGGGCAAGATACGGCCCGGCAGGTACGCGGCTTGGTGTATCATGGTAATGAAGACGGGGAGCCAGAATCCTTTCGGGGGCACACCGTGCCTAGAGCAATTGGCCGTGGCATCGTGCAAAGTAATTGCTCTGAAAATTGCGAAACAGTAGGCGGGATTCGAGTCTTGTAGCTTCTCTGAACTCCGATGTTCCATAGACGGGAGGGGACGAAAGTGGAAGTATTCTGGACCATACTAATCTTTGGGTTTCTCTTGGCGTATGCTGTTGGATACTTATATCTAAGCAATAAACTGTCGCATGTGACCGATAACGATCCGGGTGTTGCCCACAGCGACGTCTCTGTGCGCACCTGGACGGTAAGTGTATCTCGTCTCAATATGCAAAGACTGCTGGGTGCTGTATGGCTAATTGACGGCCTCCTCCAATTAAAACCACAGATGTTTACTTCAGCTTTCCTGCAACAGGTGGTGTTGCCAATGAGTCAGGGGCAGCCTCAGTGGCTCGCGGCTATGGTGAAGTGGGGCGCCAGTCTGGAACTGCCTCAAATGGTTCTCTGGAATACCCTTTTTGCCTTCATCCAGATGGCGATAGGGCTTGCACTGGTCGTCAATTTCAGGGCGAAGAAAGCCATCATTGTTTCTCTTGTGTGGAGTTTGTTTGTGTGGGTCTTTGGCGAGGGAGCCGGTCAGCTTCTGACAGGTCAATCTCTGCTCATCAGCGGGGCCCCCGGAGCGGTGCTCATCTACGGGTTACTGGGAATCGTCATCTATCCTAGGCGAGAAGCCGAGTCCCGCGAATGGAGCAACTCCAGCATTCGCGTTGCGCAAGTCTCCTTCGCGCTCTTGCTCATGGTTGGAGCTGTCCTGCATTTGCAAGCCGTCTATTTGACTCCAACGGGTCTGTCACAAGCGGTTGCCTTGCCCTGGTTGGCTAAGTCCATCGGTACCGGGGGTATCCCTGTATCCATGTTGTTGGCCGCCATTGAATTGGGTCTCGGCCTGATGATGTGGTGGAAAATTCAAGTGCGCCTCGCAATGTGGACTTCCGTTGTCCTGTTCTTCCTCTACTGGTGGATGGGTCAAGGCTTCGGCCAGATTGCACAACCGCTGGCGACAGACTTTAACTCGGGTCTGGTGATGATGCTTCTGGCCATTTGCTGTCAGCCTGAACTTGTTCGTTGGCAGGCGACACAGCCACTTCAGCAATCGACAGTGCACAATCCTGCAAGTGGCCATTAGCCATGGATGTCATACTTTTTCATCTTTCTCAGTAGGGTGGAGTGGCTAATCTTAAGTCTCTTCGCAGCATTTCGAACGCTGGATTCCACCTGAAGCACCTGTGAAAGAATCAGCCGCTCCTGCTGCTGTAAAAATTCTTCGAGACCGACGTCAAAACTCCCGAGGAGTGACTCAATTTTCGTTCTAAAATTTGGTAAATGTTGCATGTGGTTCGATGCCTCCCCCGTAGGTGCCAGGGAGGCTTCACCTTCTTTTTCGGCGCTCAGGACATACATCGGTAGGTCGGCAACCGTAATTTCCTCAGTCGTGACACTGACGCACAACCCCTCTAACAGGTTGCGGAGTTCCCGTACATTTCCGGGAAATTGGTATTGCTGAAGTAGGAGGGCCGCTTGAGGCTGGAATCTCCGAACGATGTCAAATTCCCGCGAAAAATGTTCCAGATAATAGTCTAGCAGCGGCGCGATGTCTTCTCGACGCTCGCGAAGCGGCGGGATGCGCAAAGACGCAACGTTTAACCGATGGTACAAATCGGCTCGAAATCGTCCGTCCTCCACTCGTGAGCGTAGCTCCTGATTGGTGCTGGCAATAATACGTACGTCAATCACGCGCGACCAGTTTCCACCGACACGACGTATTTCGCGGTCTTGTAGCACGCGCAACATCGTTGCCTGCATTGATGGTCTGAGTTCGCTTATTTCGTCCAGCAGTAGAGTGCCCTTGTCGGCCATTTCAAACAGTCCTGGATTTCCTTCACGCTTGGCACCGGTAAAGGCGCCTTTTTCATATCCAAATAATTCGGATTCCAATAGCGATTCCGAAATAGAGGCACAGTTGATTTTCACAAACGGCATGTTGGCACGGGGGCTGTTTTGGTGAATCCAGTCCGCCATAACCTCCTTGCCCACACCTGTTTCACCCTCAATTAACACGGTTGATGGGTATTGAGCAAGCCGCTTGGCTTTCTCAAATACATTCTGGATACTTGGACTCTGAAGTATGACGCCGGAGCTAGTAGCCACAGCGGATTCACCTACCAGGCAGTCTGGATAGCGTTTACAGTCACCACTGCACCACAGGGGCTGTGTTCAACCAAGTATAGCATCACCCCACCGGAATCGATACGACCAAAAAGTGGACGCACATGCCGTTTTGGCGAAAATCCAACGGACCCTATGGTTCGATACTAAACCAAGTATACAAATATGAACCAGAAACGCTGCACAGGTGACTGGATAGATGAGGAAAGATGCAATGTCATTTCCACAACGGTGGTCCATCCAAATGAAAAGCGGGCGCCAAACGTCCAAGTTGTGCAAGGATTTCCCGCCGTCGGCGGCCCTTTTTTCCCAACCCTCCGGTGCCTGGCATGATTTTTGCTCTATATGTGACTAGGTTGGCAGTTTTGAATCTTTTATGTTTCACGTTTTTCGGTGTTTTTTAATGACATCAACTGAAAAGGGGGTCAGAGTAATTTTGACTAACGACGCCAAAGTAGAATCTTGGGTACAACACATTCAGCAAGTGGTTCGCCAGCACAATATCCAGACGGTGCGAGTTTGCGTTCAGGATGCGTCCAACGTATCGCGATCGCGCTCTGTACCGGTCCGGAAGTTCCTGGAGATGATTGCGGGCGACAGGGAGCTATCTTTTCCGTCTGCTGTGTTCTCGTTGGACACGTCGGCCCGGCTCCAACGTGAGATAGGCGAGGACTACGGAGGTGGATACCCAAGTTGGCGGATGGATTTAGACTTGCCGTCATTCAGTGTGCTTCCCTATGCCCCTGAGGTGGCGCGCATTATTGCAGACTTGCAAACACACGACGGGAAACCCATTATGCTCGCTCCTCGGAATGTGCTCCGCAGGGTGCTGAAGCAGTATGAAGAGCATGGATATCGTGTGTTCGGATCGTTTGAGTACGAATTCTACGCGTTTCGCGAGAGCGAGGGTGGTTTGGTTCCTGCGTGGGAGGGTCTGCAGTGCTTCTCGGAGACAAAACAATCTGAGGTGGAAGACATTGTCCGAGACATACTGTACCACTTGACAGAAATGGGGGCCGATCCGGAGGTCGCCAATACCGAGTATGGAGCAGGGCAATTTGAAGTTTCCAATTCGCCGTTCTGGGGAATCCAAATTGCAGACATGGCTTTCTACTATCGAACAAGTATTAAGGAAATATTGGCCCGCAAGGGCGTTAAGGCCAGCTTCATGAGCAAACCGCAAAACGGCATGAGTGGAAGTGGAGCACACCTGCACCATTCTGTTTTCGACGAGCATCAACAGAATGTGTTTTTTGACAACCAAAAGCCGGACGGGCTGTCTGATTTTTGCCGATGGTTCATAGCTGGACAGTTGTACCATGCTCGGACAATCAGCGCACTGGCCAACATGACGGTGAACAGCTACAAGCGACTGCGGCCATATACCTTTGCCCCGAGTAAAGTCAATTGGGGCTATGACAACCGTGGTTGTATGATTCGGATTCCGGCAACACGGGGTGAGGCCACCAGAATTGAAAATCGTATTCCGGGAGCAGACACAGATCCTTACCTAGCACTGGCAGTCACACTTGCGGCAGGACTTGATGGCGTCATAAACCAAATTGCTCCCAGTGAAGCGCTCCAGGAAACGGTGGACGCCTATTCTGCAGAGTCTCCATACCTTCCTCGCCACATGGGAGAGGCTCTGGAAGAACTCGAGAAAGATGAGTGGGCCCGCCGAGCTTTAGGAAATGAATTTCTGCAACACTATCTGGCACTGCGTAAAGCAGAGTATGAACGCTATTTGACGCATGTGACGGATTGGGAACTGAAGGAGTACCTAGATCTCTTTTGAAATCGATTCAATTATAAGGCACGCAGGCGTCTTTCAGACGACAGGAGGCAGAAAAGACATGAGTACTCCGAATACGGACACGTCTCTTGAGAAATTTGGATACAAGCAGGAATTGAAGCGATCTATGGGTTTCTGGGATTTGCTGGTATACAGACTGATTTTCATGGTTCCCATAGCGCCTATGGGGATTTATGGACAGGTTGTTCAGACTGCCAACGGCATGGTCGTGTTTGCGTACTTTATTGGCGTCGTTGGTATGATTTTTACGGCATTCAGCTACTTTAGAATGTCGGAAGCATTTCCAGTAGCGGGATCGGCCTATGCCTATGTACAACGGGGTTGGAACCCCTATGTTGGGTTTATTGCCGGTTGGATGATTTTGTTGGACTATATTCTTATTCCCGCCCTGCTCTACCTTGTATCGGCGTCCTGGCTGACAGAACTGTTGCCGGCTGTCCCTATTTGGGGCTGGTTAATCATTTTTGTAGGAATCAATACCATCATAAATATTCGCGGAATCGAAATGACGAATAGAGCCAATTGGATTATACTGATACTGGAAATCGTGACCTTTGTGTTGTTTTGCGTGATGGCTTTTGTCTTTGTAGCTGCGGGGAAGGATCACACAGCATTCACGATGGCTCCCGTTCTGAACCCGCACAAATTTAATATGAGTATGGTTGGTGCTGCCACATCTGTTGCGGTTTTGAGTTTCCTTGGGTTTGATGGTATTTCCACACTCTCTGAGGAAACTGTTGGCGGGAAAAGCACAGTCGGCAAGGCCACCGTGTGGTCACTGGTCGTTGTGGCCATCTTCTTTATGATTCTGACTTACCTGGCAGCCGTGGCTTATCCAAAATATATGTCCTTTCCCGACCCGAATGTCGCCTTCTACTTCGTCGCACAGCAGGTTGGGGGTACTTGGCTGAAACTGCTGACTCTCATAGCCACGGTTATCGCATGGGGCATAGCCGACGCCTTGGCTGCGCAGGCCGCTATCTCTCGACTGTTGTATAGCATGGGCCGTGACCGGATGCTTCCTGGCTTCCTTTCGCGAGTCCATCCCAAATTCAAAACACCCTATGCGTCTACGCTGCTTGTTGCTGTCGTCTCCATTATTGTCAGTCTGTTGATGACCATTAATAATCTCAGTCGTTTGGTCAACTTCGGAGCACTGACAACGTTCATGGCGCTGAATCTCACCGTAATCATCTATTTCCTGGGGAAGAGGAAATCGAAGAAATGGTGGGCGCACTTGATTATGCCACTGATTGGATTTGGCGTGCTCCTGTACGTCTGGGTGAACTTCGATAGAGCGACATTCATCATGGGCGCAAGCTGGTTTGTGGTTGGCATGATTGTATTGGCCATCTCTACCAAAGGGTTTAAGAAGATGCCTACGACTCTGAAGTTTGATAGTAAAGACTAGCAACATTCATCTAAGCTGCCAGCAACGCGGGCTACAACACATTGTCTGATTTCCATCGAATCAAAGGAGGCGTTTCTCTTGATATTCAACGTTCCAAAAGGGCAAATCATCTATGCGATGTCCGCGGAAAATTCACCTGTCCTGACGGTGAAAGACGGAGACACTGCCGTATTTACGACCTATGACTGTTTTGAGAACCAAATCACCACCGAGGAGCAGGATTTTGGCAGATTGAACTGGGATCGCATTAATCCTGCCACGGGACCCGTCTACGTGGAAGGTGCCGAACCCGGCGATCTCTTGGCGGTGAACATTCAAAAAATCGACCTAGCCGACCACGGAGTCATGACAACGGGTCCAGACTTGGGAGTCATGGGAAAATCGCTGACGAGCAACGTCATTCGTATCATACCTATCCGAGACGGCAAGGCTATCTTCCCAGATTTTGAGCTTCCCCTCAATCCCATGATTGGCGTTATCGGCACGGCCCCCGCGTCTGGCAGTGTTCCCTGTGGAACTCCAGGAGAACACGGCGGGAACATGGACTGCAAGCGCATTGCGGAGGGCTCCTTCTTGATTCTACCAGTCAACGTTCCTGGAGCGCTGTTTGCACTGGGTGACTTGCATGCAGCCATGGGGGACGGAGAAATCGGTGTCTGTGGCGTGGAGATTGCTGCTGAAGTGACAGTGTCGTTTACAGTGCTGAAAGGGAAGCAATGGCCGGCGCCCATGATTGTCGACAGTGAGCGAATCATTGCCATTGCTTCGGAAGATGACCTAGACGCAGCTGCGGAAAGAGCGGTCTACAGCATGGCACAGTTTCTTGAAGTGGAGTTTGGAATGGATAAGGCAGAATCCGCCATCTTAATGACGGCCGCCGGTCAGTTGGCCATTTGCCAGGTTGTAGATCCCAAAAAGACGGTACGAATGGAAATCCCTCGATGGATTGCAGAGAAAAAGGGTTTTCAGTGGGATCTGTAGCTCGTCCATGATTTGAGAGTCATGCTCAACGTGAGAGTCATGCTCAACGGTGCAATGGTCAAGGTTCCTGTAGGAACTCCCTGCAAAATAAGCCCCCCGGACTGCTCTGGCTACCAAAGTGCCGCATCCGGGGGGCTTTTCCTACAAGGGTCTATCCCATGAAAACCATCTGTACATCAGGTAACAAATCGTTGCTATCCCTGTATGGGCTGCATTCTGCACAGGAAATGCCTTAGCACCTCAGGCTCGTAGGTAAACTCCAGACCCCTGATGCTTTCGCGGCGTTGCCAGATGTTGCTCAGCGCTTCAACCACCACGTCCATGTGCCGATTTGTATAGACACGCCTGGGAATCGTCAATCGCGTAAACTCTGCTCCGGCAGCGCGCTGCTCGCCTGTATTGGGATCGCGGCCGAGCAGCAGTGAACCAATTTCCACCGCGCGAATGCCGGATTCCAAATACAGTTCGTTGCACAGCGCTTGAGCCGGGAATTGTTCGGCAGGGATATGTGGCAGGAATTTCTTGGCGTCCACGAAAACGGCGTGCCCCCCAACGGGCCATTGAATGGGGATGCCACGTTTGCGCAGTTCATTCCCCAAGTACTCCACTTGGCCAATTCGACTCTCCAGGTAGTCACGGTCCATTCCTTCGTAGAGGCCCACTGCCAGGGCTTCCATGTCGCGACCTGCCAGTCCGCCGTAGGTGACGTATCCCTCCATGGGAACGCAGGATGCGGAAGCCGCAGCATAGAGATTGCCGTCTTTCTTAATGCCAATCAGGCCACCTATGTTGACGATGGCATCCTTTTTCGCGCTCATGGTAAAGGCTTCACCCAGCGCAAAAGTTTCCCTGACGATTTCCAGAATTGACTTGTCTTGATACCCAGGTTCACGTTGCATAATGAAATAGGCATTCTCAGCAAACCGCGCCGCATCAAGCACCACGGGAATTTCGTAGCGACTGGCGATGGACGCTACAGCTTTCATGTTCTCCATGGAGACAGGTTGTCCACCCGCTGAATTACAGGTGATGGTAATGAGGATGAAAGCGATGGCCGCACGGCCGTGTTGATTAATGAACGACTCCAGTTTTCCCAAATCAAAGTTTCCCTTAAACGGGTGTTCCAATTGGGTGTCACATGCTTCGTCTATAACCAGATTGACGGGAATTCCGCCGTTTAAATCGATATGTGCCATGGTTGTGTCAAAGTGCATGTTCCCCAGGACATACTGGCCTTTCTCCTTAATCAGGTGAGGGAACAGCACCTGTTCCGCACCGCGTCCCTGGTGCGTCGGAATTGCGTAGTCATATCCGAAGATATCCCGCACTGCGTCTTTCACTTTGTAGAACGATCGGCTTCCAGCATAGGCCTCATCGCCCATCATGAGAGCTCCCCATTGGTGATGGCTCATGGCGCCGGTGCCACTGTCTGTAAGCAAATCGATGTAAACATCTTCCGATCGCAATGAAAAGGGATTGTAACCGGCTTCTTTAAGTGCGCGTTCTCGGGCTTCACGAGGGATGAGTGAAATCGGTTCAACCATTTTGATGCGATAGGGTTCTGCTTGCATGCGAAATTCCTCCTCAAATGATGGTAAACTTTCACGTTAGGCAACAAGCAATATTCGTGCCAAGCTGGAAGTCTGCAGGCAAGGCAGCGGTCTCCGCCGGGAATACCGCCACCATAAAGTCAGTACGCAGGTATGATGTTGCCAAAATGACCTCCAATGACCTCACTGCGTGGAATGGGTGACAAGAATACTTGTCAACAATTTATCTCACTGAGAAGAATTCGTATCACGACTGTGAGGGTAAGGGATGTGATAGGCTTTTACCTTATTCAGAATGGTTGTGTTGGAAACACCCAAAATATTGCCAGCCTTACGCGACGACGGATACTTGCTCAGTACCCGCGAAATCAGTTGTTTCTCAACTTGAGCCACAGCATCCGCCAGTTTGGGCCAGCCTTCTTCAGATACTTCCACCCGAATCTCGTTTCTGACCTCTGCCGGCTGTGACACAGGCACAAGGTCCGTCCATTGATAAAGGTGCTCCGGTGTGATTTCCGTCGCGTTGGGAAAGATGTTGAGGATTCGCTCTAGGGCATTTTCCAACTGACGGACGTTCCCTGGCCACGGTTGATTTTCCAAAACACACAAGCTTTCTCTTGACAAGTGTCCCCTGATGCGCGTCATTTTCTGTGCAATTCTGGACAGCAAGGCATCCGTAATGGGCGCTATGTCCTCAGGTCGCTGGCGCAAAGGGGGTATGTTGAGGGGGATGACATTGAGTCTATAGTACATATCCTCACGAAAGGATCCCAACTCTATCATGGTCTCCAGGTCTCGGTGTGTCGCCGCGACAATTCGGACGTCCACAGCAATTTCCTGAGTTCCGCCAACGCGTCGAATGGATCCCTCTTCCAGTACCCGGAGCAGTCTGGCCTGCATGGACATGGAGAGGTCTCCGATTTCATCAAGGAACAGCGTACCTTCATTGGCCTGTTCGAACAGGCCTGGCTTCCCGTTTCGGGAAGCACCGGTAAAGGCCCCGGCCTCGTAACCGAATAGTTCACTCTCCAGCAGTGTCT
>Ga0187809_10000186_pt1 | contig 40658 bp, 42 predicted proteins | sample NC_wetland_sal_i_8_FD_132415 | JGI IMG/M metagenome (GOLD analysis project Ga0187809, IMG submission 132415) | Wetland sediment microbial communities from Neuse River Estuary, North Carolina, USA - ASW_4 | ecosystem: Environmental > Aquatic > Freshwater > Wetlands > Sediment | place: USA: North... | reverse complement strand
GCCAGGCGCTACCGACACAAGGGCCTGAAGGACGACACCATCTCCGTGACGCTGACCGGCACGGCGGGGCAATCCTTCGGCGCTTTCCTGGCGCGCGGCATTTCCTTCGAACTCGTCGGCGACGCCAATGACTATGTCGGCAAGGGGCTTTCGGGCGGCCGTCTCGTCATCCGTCCGCCGCAGAACGCCCGCATCGTCGCGGAAAATTCGATCATCGTCGGCAACACCGTGCTTTACGGCGCGACCGAAGGCGAATGCTATTTTCGCGGCGTCGCTGGCGAGCGTTTCGCCGTCCGCAATTCCGGCGCGATCGCCGTCGTCGAGGGCGTCGGCGATCATGGCTGCGAATATATGACCGGCGGATTGGTGGTCGTGCTCGGCAAGACCGGCCGCAATTTCGCGGCGGGCATGTCGGGCGGCGTCGCCTATGTCCTCGACGAGGAAGGCGATTTTGCCGCCCGCTGCAACATGGCGATGGTCGAACTGGAGCCGGTTCCGGAAGAAGACGAGATGCTGGAGCGGCTGCATCACCATGGCGGCGATATCGCACATATGGGACGTGTGGACGTCTCCGGTGACATGACGAGCAATGATGAGGAGCGGCTCTATCAGCTCATCGCCAATCATCTTCATTACACCGGTTCGGCCCGTGCGAAGACCATCCTCGACAACTGGACGGATTACCGGCCGAAATTCCGCAAGGTTATGCCGGTCGAGTACCGCCGCGCTTTGCAGGAAATGGAACGCGCCCGCATGAGCGTGGCGGCGGAGTAGGGGATTGGTTGAATCGATGAAGCATATGGCATATGTTTTGGCATATGCCATATGGAGGCTGCGATGAACGCACATGATAAGGACGTCCGCACGGCCAGCCTGTTTCGCAACGGACGCAGCCAGGCGGTGAGGATACCGAAGGAATTCGAGTTCGAAGGCGACGAAGTTCTGATCAGTCGCGACGATGCAGGCAAATTGACCATCGAGCCCATCAGGAAGAAGCCGACACTGCTGGAGGTACTGGCGACTTTGGAACCGCTGGGGCCAGAAGATCAGTTCCCAGAAATCGATGATAGTGATCTGCTGCCGTTGGATGACGTCAAGCTGTGACACTTTACTTGCTGGACACAAACGCGGTGTCGAATTTGGCAGATGCTCCGTCCGGGCCGATCGCTCAGCAGATTGCTAGGGTCGGAGTCGAAAACGTCGTTACCAGCATCATCGTCAATGGAGAGATCGAGTTCGGACTGGAACTGAAGCAGAGCAAGCGGCTCAGGGCTCAGATGGAGCGGGTGTTTTCGGTCCTTCCGGTCCTGCCCTTGGATCAGCCGGCGGATCGACGCTATGGGGTCCTACGGGCAGAGCTCAAGCGGCGGGGTCGCCCCATCGGGCCGAACGATTTGCTGATTGCAGCACATGCGTTGGCCTTGGGCGCTACTCTTGTCACGGCGAATGTAGGGGAATTTTCTCGTGTTCCGGGCCTCAAAGTTGAAAATTGGCTGCAGACGCAGCCGCGAATGCGAACGTCAAGCTAGCTGGAACTGACATGGGCAAGGTGACAGGTTTTCTCGAAATCGACCGGCAGGTGCAGAAGTACCAGCCCGCTTCCGATCGTATTCGGCATTTCAGGGAATTCACCCTGCCTATGTCGGACAAAGAGGTCGAGAAACAGGCCGCACGCTGCATGGATTGCGGTGTTCCCTATTGCCATGGGCCGACGGGCTGTCCCGTCCACAACCAGATTCCCGACTGGAACGATCTCGTCTACAATGGCGACTGGGAAGGGGCGATCCGCAACCTCCATTCCACCAACAATTTCCCCGACTGGACCGGTCGCATCTGCCCGGCGCCCTGCGAGGAGGCCTGTACGCTCAACCTTGAGGATATCCCCGTCGCCATCAAGACGGTGGAGCAAGCGATCGCCGACAAGGCCTATGAGCTTGGTCACATCCGGCCACAGCCCGCTGCAACGAGAAGCGGGAAGAAGGTCGCCATCATCGGCTCCGGACCAGCCGGAATGGCGGCGGCGCAGCAACTCGGACGCGCCGGCCATGAGGTCCACGTCTATGAGCGAGAAAGCCGGCCGGGCGGGCTGATGCGCTATGGCATTCCCGACTTCAAGATCGAGAAGCACTATATAGACCGGCGCGTCGAGCAGATGCAGGGGGAGGGCGTCTCCTTCTTTTGCGACGTCAATATCGGGGTCGATAAGAAAGTCGAGGAATTGCAGGCGCAATATGACGCCGTCATCTATTGCGGCGGGTCGGAAACCCCGCGCCCCGCCGGCATTCCGGGCGCCGAACTTGCGGGCGTCCATGACGCGATGCCCTATCTGGTGCAGCAGAACCGGCGGGTCGCCGGCGAAAACATAGATTCGGTTGCTTGGCCGTCGGCGCCCATCATTGCGTCCGGCAAGCATGTCGTCGTCGTCGGCGGCGGCGACACGGCTTCCGATTGCATCGGCACGGCGTTCCGGCAAGGCGCGGTCAGGGTGACACAACTCGATATCCGGCCCCAGCCGCCCGAACGCGAGGACAAGCTGACCGTGTGGCCCTATTGGGCGACCAAGATGCGGACTTCCTCCTCCCAGGCGGAAGGGGTAGAGCGTGAATTTCAGATCGCTACGCTCGAATTTGTCGGCGAGGACGGCATGCTCACTGCCGTGAAATGCTGCGAGGTGGACGAAAAGCGCAAGCCGGTGCCCGGCACGGAGTTCTTCATCCGGGCCGACCTCGCTTTCGTCGCGATCGGCTTCGCCGGTCCGCTCAAACAGGGAGTGCTGACCGAACTGGGTGACGCGCTCGATGTGAATGTCGACCGGCGCGGGTCAACCAATGTCGTGGCGAATGACCGCGACTACCGCACTAGTGTAGAAAAGCTCTTCACAGCCGGTGACGTTCGGCGTGGCCAGTCTCTTGTCGTATGGGCAATCCGCGAAGGGCGGCAGGCCGCGCGGGCGGTCGACGAGTTCCTTATGGGATCGACGGTGCTGCCCCGGTAATCGCGCCTGGGTCCACCGTTTGCTGCTGCTGCGACTGCAGGATGATGCGGGTGATCGCATCCTCGTCGGCGGACTTTGCCGTGACCGGCCTGGGCGCGGGGCCACCGAAATTGTCGGCTCTGCCGCTCGGCGGAGTGGAGCCAATTCCTTCCGCCGTCAATTTTTCCATTGGGGTCTCGCCGGCTAGCGCTGGGGTCACGGTCGCTCCGGCAAGCACGCTGTTGTCGCCCGTTCCCTGATCATCGAGCGGGATCGGCTGCGTCCGTTCGGTCGGGCCCTCGCCTACAGGGGATCCGGGCTGCGAGCCATTGCCGGAAGGCAGGGACGCAATGTCGGGCGAAACTGCATCCCCCAGCAGGCGGTTGAGGTCCTTTTCGGCATAAAACGCGATCTTGGCCTTGCCGGCGCGTGAGAAATTGATGCCGTCATCCAGTCTGAGCCGCGTCGGCTGGCCGTTCACGTCCGGTCCGGTCAACGTGAAAGCGCCATTGTCGTCGACAAAACCGTCCCATATGTCAACGAAGCTCCCTTTTTCCTCGCCGACGATCTTCTGATAGATATCGTTAAGGGCAAGCATGTCGCTCGACATCGATGCAGAACGGAAGGACGGCACCCCGACCCAGACGAGCGGTATATGACGGTCATCGAGGATTTTGGCGAAGGCCCTTACGCGCTTCGAGTATTCCTCCACCCATTCGTCGGAACGGACCGGCTCGCTCTTGCCATCCACAGTGATCTGTTGCCGGTCGTTCGATCCGATCATCATGACGACGACGGATGGCTTCACCGTATCGAGCAGAGAGCCGATGCTAGCGCCCCAATCGTAAAAATCGGTGCGGACGAAGCCGGACGAGCCATTCGCCTTGTCGACGACCTTAACGCCTGGCGATTTGGCATAGGCGTCGGTCAGCCCCGCTGCCAGTTCCGAAGCAAGGAAATCGCCGACCACCATCACCGTCCGGGCGTCGGGAAGCTTTTCCACCTGGTCTGGTGCGGGAGGGACAGGGGCGGGCGTTGCCGCTCGCCTTGGCTGTGGTCTCTCCACCCGTCGCAAGGCGGGCGGGTGCATCCGCCTTCTCGGATAGGGTAAATAGAAATGCTGCGAGCGCTCGAACGCCGGTGGTGCGTTTTCGGCATAAGCCCTTGGAACGTGCCCGGTGGCAGTGATCACAACGACAAGGAAAATGGCCTTGGCGAGCGCGGCGCCTCGCGAGAAGACACGGAAAAGGCGTGACAGGCCGAATACATCACGCCTTTCCGCTCCGCTGTCGTGGCGCGGAAGAACGCCGGTTGCTATCCGTCCATGCCGCTTTGCCATTCACCGCTGTCTCAGGCTGCTCAGCACTTTCTGGCTCGGATTGCCGTCCTGGCTCAGCCCCGCCTGCGCCTGGAAGGCCCTGATCGCGTCGCGGGAGCCGTCGCCGATACGGCCATCTATCTTGCCGTCATAATAGCCTAGAGCAAGGAGTCGTTTCTGCAATTCCCGACGCTCATCAAAACTCAGCTTTACAAAGGGCCGATCCCAATCCTGAACGAGGCCGCCATAGCCGGCGATCTGGTCGGCGAGCAAGCCGACGGCAAGCGCATATCTGTCGGCATTGTTGTATTTCTTGATGACAAAGAAATTCTTCAGCATCAGGAAGACCGGCCCGTCGCGGCCCTCGGGAAGCCTGAGTGTCGCCCGGTCCGACCCGCGCGGGAAATCCTTGCCATTGGCCCGCGTCACGCCGAGCGCCGCCCATTTATCGAGCGATTCGAAGCCTGCGGGGAATTTCCTTCCGGCGGGGAGCTTCACTTCATAACCCCAGGTCTTGCCTGTCTGCCAGCCATTGCGCGCCAGGAGATTGGCGGTGGTCGCCAGGGCGTCGGGAACCGATGTCCAGATGTCACGCCGACCGTTTCCATCCATGTCGACGCCATAGATCTCATAACTTGTCGGTATGAACTGCGTCTGCCCCATGGCGCCGGCCCATGAGCCGGTGAGATGCCTCTCGTCGATATCGCCGCGCTGCAGGATCTTGAGCGCCGCGAGCAATTGCTTGCGCGCGAAGCTCGAATAGCGCTCGCTGCCATAGCCGAGGGTGGCAAGCGAACGGATAACGTTGCGCATGACCTTGTCGTTCTTCAGCGTTTCCCCATAGTTCGATTCCATCGACCATATGGCGAGCAGAACATAGCGGCTCACGCCGTAACGCTGCTCGATACGGTCGAGCCATGGCCGCCACTTCGCCGCCATTTTCTTGCCGTCGGCGATCGACTGCTCCTGCACGCGATTGTCGAAATAGTTCCAGACCGGCGCGTTGAACTCCGGCTGGGCGCGGGATTTTTCAAGGACCTCGGGGTCCGGCTCGGTGACGTTGCGGAAAGCCCGGTCGAATGTCGAGCGAGAAACCCCATGGGCGAGAGCGACAACACGAAAGCTCGCCACCCAATGGCGGAAGCCCTGGTCGGCCCGAGCAGGCGTCCCACCGGCAAGCGCCGCTATCAGCGCGGCGGCGAGGATCGGAGCGATGCGTCTGGCGATGGATGAAGCGGACATCTTTCCCTCCTTCGAGCAGTTGGAAAGCCTATTCATCGCGCGGGCCGGTTAGGATTTAGTTTACCATGAGTTCCAATCGGACCACTATTCCTGTACCTTTCAAGAGCGGGAACCATCATCCGACCACATGCGTTCAGGACTCGGGCGGCGTTACGCCTTTTCCAATTCCCAACTGAGCAAGGAACAGAAAAACACATGAAGAAAGTGCGCAAGGCTGTGTTTCCGGTCGCCGGTCTCGGGACCCGGTTTCTCCCGGCGACAAAGGCCATCCCCAAGGAGATGCTGACAGTCGTCGACAAGCCGGTCATCCAGTACGTGGTGGACGAGGCCAGGGAAGCCGGCATTGAGCACTTCATCTTCGTGACAGGCCGCAACAAGGCGGTGATCGAAGACCATTTCGATATCCATTTCGAGCTCTATGACACACTGGCGGAGCGCGGCAAGGACGCTGTCCTCGACCGATTGCAGCGTCTTCAGCCGGGACCGGGTCAGACAAGTTTCACACGGCAGCAAGTGCCGCTCGGGCTCGGCCACGCCGTGTGGTGCGCGCGCGACCTCGTCGGCGACGAGCCATTCGCTCTGCTTCTCCCCGATATGATCATGCAATCGGAGAAAAGCTGCCTGAAGGCGATGGTCGAACTCTATGAGCATACCGGCAACAACATCGTTGCGGTGCAGGAGTGCGATCCGGCGGAAACGCACAAATACGGCATCATCGGCAAAGGCGCAGACGCTCATTCCGGCTTCGAGATCACGGCGATGGTGGAAAAGCCGAAGCCGCAGGATGCGCCGACCAATCTCTACATCAACGGGCGCTATATCCTGCAGCCGGAAATATTTTCCATTCTGGAAAACCAGGAAAAAGGCGCCGGCAACGAGATCCAGCTCACCGACGGCATGCTCCGACTGAAGGAAAAGCAGCCTTTCTACGGCTATCATTATCGCGGGCGGACCTTCGATTGCGGCTCGCCGGAAGGCTTCATCGAGGCGAACGTCGCCTTCGCCCTGTTGCGCGAGGACATGCGCGAGCGCATAGGCGCGCTGATCGATGAGATTTCGGGCGATATCCGGACCGGTTCGATGCGAGCGGCGGAATAAGCCGCTTCCTGTCAGCGCTGGACGATGAAGCCGAGGAAAACGCTCTCGGCTTTGTAGTCGCGGCCGACAAGATTGCTGATCTGCTGCTCGTGCCTGACCTTGCCGGTAATGCCCGCATAGCGGTTCAGCCAATAGGTCAGGCCGGCCTCGGCATTCCAGCCGAAATCGTGGCCGTCTGTTCCGGAATAGTCTCGCCACAGCATGCCGAGCGTCGCGATGCCCGTGAGGTTGGCGCGCATCTGCCGTTCGAGCGAAATCTGACCGGTATAAAGGATGTCGCCGGGTTCGCCCGCGGTGGTGGTGCCCTCGATTTGCGTCGTCCCCTGAAGCGAAACAGTCGTTCCGCGAATCGGAGACCATTTCAGGTCCGCCGCTATGGATGGGCCTGAAATCGAGGCGAGGCGGTCGTCATCCGGCGTTTCGCGAAGCCAGCCGGCCGAAAACTCGCCCGATAGCTTGTCGGTCAAATTGAGGGTGACGCCGGCGCGTGCGCCGATGCGGTTGGCGGAGCGCGCAAAGCCTGCATCGTCAAGCCGCTGATCGTAATAACGCCGGCCAAGCTCGCCCTCGACGAAGGGAATGACGGAAGGGGAAAGCTCGTAGCCGGCGCGAAGGACGCCCGCGACCAGCGTGTTGTTCCGATCCTTCTGCGAGAGCGTGCCTCCGGAATCGAGTCTGGCGTCGTTATAGATCTCGCGCTCCACATTACCGGTGATGCCGAGCCGAAGCTTGCCGACCGGCTTTTCAAGGCCGACGCTGCTGGTGAGCGTCTGCGTCAGCGGCTCTGCAGTCGTGCCTTCGATGATGACGGGCGATTCCGCCGTTTCCGGCGCGACGGCATAGCCGAGCTTGATCTTGCCGCGCAGGTCATGCGTGATATCGAGATCGAGTTCGCTGTTAACGCCGGCAATCGGCTGCGACAAATCCTGGCCTGCTATCGACTTGCGGAAGATGCCGTAGGCATTGATGTTGGCGGAATGGCGCGACCAGTCCGACGCCGCGTTCAGGCGCAGCGTCGTCTCCGACAGGATGGCGGACTTACCATCCGTGCTAGAATCGGCGTTCGTCGTCCCGGTCAGGCCGGATTGGATCGAGGTGTTGACGTTGAATGTTCCAAGTCTGAGACCGAGCGGCGCATAAGGATCGTCATCATATTTCAGTTTTTTGCTGCTCTCGATTGCTTTTTCACGCTGGTTTTCGGGCGCTGCGCGCCGCAGATCCTCATCGAGGGAATCGAGCGGGACTGCGCGGAGATTGCCGGTGTTGGCCGGGGTAAGCTTTTCGTCCTGAGCATTATCAGAGGCAGTTTTCTTCTTTCCGGCGGGCTTCCTGGTGGATTTCCTGCTTTGGCCTGCCCCGCCGGATTGGTCCTGATCGGAGGAGCCGAGGTTCCCGAGAGATTGCTCGTCAAACCCGCCGGTCGTGTCGGCGGCGTTCGGGAAAGCTCCCGCGTGGCTGCTGCTCGCCGGTGCAGGAAAAGATGCGTTGGGAGCGGGCGGCGCGTTGTCGGGCAAGGTATCCTGGCTTGCCGGGAGATAGGTCGGGTCCTCGTTGGCGCCTCCGGCATCCACGACCGAATCCGCAGGCAAGGTCGAGGCGCCGAAAAGGCCGCTGCTTGACTGGTTGCCGGGTAAATCGCCTCGCAATGCGAATGCTTGCTGCGCCAACGCGGAACCGGCATTGAGCCATGCCAGCGCCGCAATGCCCGCAAACAGGACGGCCAGTCGCGTCTTGCGCGCACGTCTGTTCATTGGCTTCGGAGAAAGAGACATCGTCCGCTGACAGGCTCTTGGCGCGCATAGAATTTTACGGAAAGGTAAATCGCGATGGTTAATGGAGCGTTGCGCTCGCGGCTCAGGCGGGCGTGGTGTTTACCATTTGGAAGCGGCGGTGCGTCGATGCGGGCCAAAATCCCGGGCGAAAACGCCTGAATCGCACGCGAAATGGATTCCGCTTTTCGCGCCGATGCTGTAGAGCGGGTCCATGATGCATGGATTGACGATGCGCAAACCAGCGGACAGGAAAGCCGCTATACAGTCGGCTATAAGGACGGTGAAGACCGAGCATGCCGGCGTCATTGCTCTCGCGGAGGCGCTCGACAACGGACTGGCGGAACCTTTTGCCGAAGCGGTTCAGCGCATTTCGGCAATTACGGGCCGGGTTATCGTCACCGGCGTCGGGAAGAGCGGCCATATCGGCTCGAAACTCGCCGCCACGCTTGCCTCGACGGGAACGCCGGCGTTTTTCGTCCACCCGGCCGAGGCCAATCACGGCGATCTCGGCATGATAGGCCATGACGACGCGATCATCGCCATGTCATGGTCGGGGGAATCGGTCGAACTGAACGGCATTCTCGCCTATTCCCGCCGTTTCTCGATCCCGCTGGTCGCCATCACCTCCGGGACGGCCTCGACGCTTGCCAAAGAAGCGGACACGGTGCTGTTGCTTCCAACGGTTTCGGAAGCCTGTCCACACGGGCTCGCGCCGACGACATCGACGCTCCTGCAACTCGTCATCGGCGACGCGCTCGCCATCGCGCTTCTGGAAGCGCGAGGCTTCACCGCCGATCATTTCCGCACCTTCCATCCGGGCGGCCGCCTCGGGGCGAGCCTGATGCACCTGGCGGAGATCATGCATACTGGCGAGGAGATGCCGATCGTGCCGCTCGGCACCAGCATGCCGGAGGCGATCATCGTCCTGTCGCAGAAGCGCTTCGGCTGCGTCTGTGTGGTCAATGAGGAAGGAAAGCTCGCGGGCATCGTCACGGACGGCGATCTCGCCCGCAATCTCAACCGCAATCTCGGCGTCCTGACGGTGGAAGCGGTCATGACGCGAAATCCCAAAATCGCGGCGCCCGACATGCTCGCAAGCACGGCAACTGCCATCCTTAATGACTACAACATCAGCGCGCTAGTCGTGGCGGAACAAGGCAGGCCGGTCGGCATCGTGCATTTCCACGATCTGTTGCGGATCGGCGTCGTCTGACAGAACGCCCCAAGCCATTCAGGCCGGCTCCACCACAAGTTCCATGTCCTTCACCGCGATGACGCGGACGCGCGCGCCGACGGGAAGGTCCGGGCCGGTAACGAGCCAGAACGTGTCGCCGAGGCGAATGCGGCCACGCCCTTCCGCGATGGGCTCGGCAAGAGTGGCCGTCCGGCCGATCAACTGTTCGGCGCGGCGGTTGAGGAGAGGCTGATCGCTTTCGCCGCCGGTTTTCGCCATCACCCTGTGGCCGACATAAGCCGAAATGACTGACAGGATAAGGAACAGAACCACCTGCGCCTGCCATACCCAGAATGCAGCATGGGCAAGCTGAAGCGTCAGCGCGCCGACGAGTATGGCGGCGATACCGATCCAGAGCAGGAAAACGCCTGGGACCAGGATTTCGAGAATGAGCAGCACGAAACCGAGAACCATCCAGTTCCAGGGACCGAGTTCGGTGAAGATGCGTTCAAGCATGGCCACACCCTCCGCTAAAGCAATTCCAGCAAAAGCGCATGGCGGTTTTGCGTTCGGAATCGCGTAAAAACAAACAGATAGAGCAATCCCGCGATTCGAAGAAAAACGGAAATGCTCTGGTGTGGGTCACGACTGATCCTGGCCGGTACGCGGCGGCCTGCTGCCGGAAGCCGCGCGCGGCGATGCCGATGGGGCATCATTGCCGAAAACCTCCTTGGCAATGGCGCCGATGCCGCCCAGCGATCCGACCAGAGAGGAGGCTTCGAGCGGCATCAGAACCACCTTGTTGTTGGCCGACGAGCCGATCCTGGCGAGCGCTTCGGTGTATTTCTGCGCGACGAAATAGTTGAGCGCCTGAACGTCGCCCTTGGAAATCGCGTCAGAAACGACCTGGGTGGCTCGCGCCTCGGCTTCGGCCGCGCGCTCGCGCGCCTCGGCGTCGCGGAAAGCGGCTTCCCTGCGACCTTCCGCTTCAAGTATCTGCGCCTGTTTCTTGCCTTCGGCCTCGAGAATCTGGGCGCGCTTCATGCGCTCCGCCATCATCTGGCGCGCCATGGAATCGACGAGGTTGGCGGGCGGGTTGATGTCCTTGATCTCGATGCGCGTCACCTTGATGCCCCAAGGATGGGCGGCCTGATCCACGACACGCAGCAGCCTTTCGTTGATGGCGTCGCGGTTGGAGAGCAGTTCATCGAGATCCATGGATCCCATGACGGTGCGGATATTGGTCATGGTGAGGTTGAGGATCGCGTTTTCGAGCCCGGCGACCTGATACGCGGCCTGGGCGGCGTTCAGCACCTGGTAGAAGGCGACGCCGTCGACGCCGACAATTGCGTTGTCGCGTGTTATGATCTCCTGCGATGGGACATCAAGCACTTGCTCCATCATGTTCATCTTCGCGCCGATGCGGTCGATGAAGGGGATAATGAGGCTCAGTCCTGGCGAGAGCGACTTGGTATAGCGGCCAAAACGCTCGACGGTGTAGTTGTAGCCCTGCGGAACCGTCTTGATCCCTGCGAACAGGAACAGGACAACGAGAATGACAAGGACCGCGATGAGAATATCGGAACCCGTAAACGCCATATCTTCCCCCGATCGTGATACGGCAAGCGCCGCCGCGACAATGATCTAGGCACTGCCGGACCGGCTTACAATGAAAATGGGGAAGAGCGGACATCGCAGCTAACGGGCGGAGCCGAGTTCCTTGTCAAAGCCAGCCCGAGAGCTCCCGCCGCACCGAGGCTTCGAGCACCTGCATGCCTTCGTCGGAATCGTTGAGACAGGGGATATGGGAAAAATTTGAGCCGCCGGCATGGTGGAAGGCTTCCCCGACCTCCATCGCGATTTCCTGCAGCGTTTCCAGGCAATCCGCCGCAAAACCGGGGTTGAAGATCGCGATAGACTTGATCCCCTCCATGGCCAGCCTTTCGACCGTTTCGGCCGTATAGGGTTTCAGCCATTCCTCCGGGCCGAAACGGGACTGGAAAGTGGTGAGCAACCGCTTTTCGTCGAGGTCGAGACGTTGGCGCAGGAGGCGCGTCGTCTTCTGGCAATGGCAGTAATAGGGATCGCCCTTCTCGAAATAGCTTTTCGGAATGCCGTGATAGGAGGCGATCAGCACCTCCGGCTTGAACGCGAGCGTGGCGAGATGCTTTTCGATCGATCGCGCCAGCGCCTCGATATAGACGGGCTCGTCATAATAGGGCGGGACGATGCGGATCGCCGGCTGGAACCGGCGTTTCATCAGCACCTCAAAGAATTTGTCGTTCACGGTTGCGGTGGTCGCCGCGGCATATTGGGGGTAGAGCGGAAACAGCAGGATGCGGTCGCAGCCTTCCGCGATCATCTTTTCGGCGACGCTTTCAATCGACGGCTTACCGTAGCGCATGGCCCATTCGACCACGACGGCCTGATGCTCCTTCAGCGCCGTTGCGAGCTTTTCTCCCTGCGCGCGGGTGATGGTGCGCAGCGGCGATTCGTTCTGCTCGCGATTCCAGATTTTGTCGTAGAGCGCGCCGGACCGTTTCGGCCGCACGTTGAGGACGATGCCGTAGAGGATCGGATACCAATAGGCGCGGGGCCATTCGATGACGCGCCCGTCGGACAGGAATTCCCTGAGGTAACGGCGCATCGAGGCTTTGTCCGTGCCCTCGGGCGTGCCGAGATTGACGAGCAGAACGCCGACCTTGCCGATGCGAACCGCAGGATGGCCGGTGGGAAGACCGGACTCCCGCTCGGCAGGTTCGGTGCTTGTCGTCGATACGTCCACTGATCGCCTCCGGATGTCGCCTAATTAACGAATGGAGGGAAGATTTCAATGCCGCCCGTGGCCGCAGGCTGCCGGCGATTCCGATCGTTCAAGGGATGATCAACGTATCGCCGGGGTGGATCGGCTTGCCTTTCAGGATAGGGTTTGCATCCGCGATCGCCTTCCAGCGGCCGCCTTCGCCATAGAGACTGCGCGCGATTGTCCAAAGGCTGTCGCCCCGCTCGACCGTGTAAGTGCGGGCGGACGGTTTTTCCGGCACGACTGGGGCCTTTGCGGGCGCTTGCTTTACAGGCTCTTTCGGTTCGGGCTCGACTGGGACGATCGGCGGCTGGAACGCGATGGTTCCCGACATGGCGGGCAGGTCGGGCATTTCGGTTTCCGCCGTGGCGGCGGCAGGCGTCTCTTTGGCGGAAGCCTTTACTTCGGTCGCAGCGGCTGGCTCCTGCTTTTTCCGCGGCCCGTTGATCACGACCGGCGTGACGTTGCGGATGCGGCCGTCCAGATGCGGTGTATAAGGCTGATGTTTCTGCAGGTAGTCCGCGAGAACATCCGCCAGATTCGGCCCAAAGTCATAGGCGTCCTTCGCCTTGTCACGAAGGACAGCATAGCCGTCGCCGCCGGCGCGCATATAGTTGTTGGAGACCACCAGGTAGGTTTTCGCGGGATCGATCGGCTTCCAACTGGCGCCATCGAGCACGTCGACCGATTTGATCCGGCCGCCATTCGGCGGCATCGAACGATCGAAAGTATAGCGGAGGCCCGAAACCTGGGGGAAACGGCCGGCATTTTCCTCGATCTGGCTGACGCCGTTTTCGAGTGCGGCGACAATATCCTTGCCTGAAAGCTGGAAAGTGGCGAGGGTATTCTGGAAGGGCAGTACATCCAGCACTTCGCCCATCGTCACCTCGCCGGCGCCGATCGAGGCCCGCACGCCGCCGCTGTTGATGATGGAGATCGTTACGCCCTGCTTGCGCACCCGCTCCAGCATCGCGTCCGCGACGAGATCACCCATCGCGCATTCCTGCTTGCGGCAGGTCTCGCGATCGCCGTCGATCGACGCGCTGGCTTCGGCGACGGGCTTGGCCTTGAGCGCGGCGATTGGACCCGAGAGTTCCCGGACCCGGGCTTGCACGACCGGGTCGGGCTTGATGCTCTGATCGAGCGGAATCGGGTCGCCGGAGGCTTCCTTCACCACACCCTTGTCGTCGAAGGTGACGGTGACTTCGCCGAGATATTTGGAATAGGACGCGGCGGTGACGATCGGCACCTCATAGCCTTGCGGGTTTTGAACGAAGGTCGGATAAGGACCAGCCGCCTTGGGATCGGTGTTCGACAGCAGCGTGTGCGAATGACCGCCGACGATCACATCGACCCCGGGAATCTTGGCGATCACGCTCATGTCCCGGCGGTAGCCGACATGGGTGAGCGCGATGATCTTGTTGACGCCCTCTTTCTGCAGGTCCTTCACGGCTGCGGTGATGGCGTCGACATCGTCGCCGATCAGCACATCTGGTCCGGGCGAAGAAATCACATCGGTGTCGTTGGCCACCGCGCCGACGATGCCGATCTTCTGCCCGCCAATGGTGAGCACGACATAGGGCTTCACACGGTAGCCGATCCTGGCATGGGCATCCGGCAGCACATTGGCGCCCAGGACCGGAAAGTGTACCTTGTCGAGGAAGGCTGCCAGCCCTTCCTCGCCATCGTCGAATTCGTGGTTGCCGACGGTCATCGCGTCGACCTTGAAGAGGTTCGTGAACTCGGCCTCTACCGCTCCCTTATAGGTCGTGTAGAAGAGCGATCCCTGAAAATTGTCGCCGGCGTCCAGCAGGATCACGTTCTTGCCGGCGAATTTCTGCCGTTCCTGGTCGATTGCCGTCTTCAGCCGCGCTGCGCCGCCGATACAGGCGCTCTTGCGCTCATCATCGGCGGAACAGGTCGCGTCGAACTTGTTGATCGGCTCGATGCGGCTGTGCCAATCGTTGAAGTGGAGGATCGTCAAGCTGTAATCGGCAAGCGCCACAGCTGTAGAAAAAGCCAGGAGCGGCGCCGCCAGAAAGGCCGCGAGGGCCATCTTTCTCATCGTCATTCTCCGCCCGCCAAACGGGCCACACAGGCTGTTGGAAAAGGTCGCGGAGAGTCCCTTAACCTAAGCCTGCCGGCGATTGAGCACGAAACGTGTTCCCGACGCCAGGGTGCAGTTCATTTGGTTCCCTCCGCCGACAAGGAGGCAGGCCGCCGTGGTCCGCTTCTGGCTCTTGATCGAATAGAAATCGAGATCGATCGTCGATTGGTCGCGGACGGAATAGGTCCCGCTCGTCAACTGCTCGCCGGTCTGGACGGAACGGGATTCGAATGTGCCGTTGCGAAGCGTCGAAACCGCGACGCCGTCCGTGCCGATCCATTGCCCGTCGAAGGGCGAGGAGGCGACCGGCGCCACCACGGGTCTACCCGTTCCGCGAGGTGTCGATTGGCAACCGGCCAGAACCATCGCAAGTCCACTGAAAGCGGCCAGAGCGGCCACGCGCGCATTCATCATCCCGATCATCCTCTCCTCGGTCCGATTTGCTTCGTCTTGGCCCGAAAAGGGCTCGAAAGCAAGGACAGCACTGCGGCGCACCATCGCACCCGCGCGTAGAGGAATGCTCAGCGCACCAAAACGTTGCGAAATTGCCACGGGTCGCGAGGGTCGATGTCCTCCTCAAAGAGGCCGGGCCGCCCTTCGAGCGGTGTCCAGTCCGTGTAGTAACCCTTGACCGGACCGAGATAGGGAAATTGCACATCGAGGCAGCGGCGGTAATCCATCGCGTCGGTCTCGACGATGCCGGCTTCGGGATTTTCAAGCGCCCAGACCATGCCGGCCAGCACCGCGGAACTCACCTGCAGGCCTGTCGCGTTCTGGTATGGCGCGATTTTGCGGGTCTGGTCGAGCGAAAGCTGCGAACCATACCAATAGGCGTTCTTCGCATGGCCATAGAGGAGCACGCCCAATTCATCGATGCCGTCGACCAACTCGTTCTCATCGAGAACATGCTGGACCGGCTGCGGCTTTCCTCCGGCGCCGAACATCTCATGCAGCGACAGAACGGCGTCGTTTGAGGGATGATAAGCGTAGTGACAAGTGGGGCGATAGCTCACCTTCTCGTTCTTGTCACTCAGCGTGAAGAATTCGGCGATCGAGATCGATTCATTGTGGGTGACGAGGAAGCCGTATTGCGCGCCGAGCGTCGGGCACCACGTCCTGACGCGCGTGTTGGCGCCCGGCTGCTCCAGATAGATCGCGCTCTTGGGACCGTATGACTGCTCGCGCGCATTCTGAGGCATCCATTTTTCATGCGTGCCCCAGCCGAGTTCGGCTGGCTGGAGACCTTCTGCGATGAAACCTTCCACCGACCATGTGTTCCAGAAGACATTCATCGGCTTCGGTTTTTTCGTGCGCTGGGTATCGCGCTCAGCAATATGGATGCCCTTGACGCCGGCGTTCTTCATCAGCTTCGCCCAACCCTGGCGGTCGGAGGCTGCCGGTTCCTCGAATTCCAGCCGCAATTCGTTCGCCAGATCGACCAGCGCTTTTTTCACGAACCAGGACACCATTCCCGGATTGGCGCCGCAGCAGGAAACGGCTGTCGTGCCGCCGGGGTGTCGCGTTTTTTCGGCCACGACGGTCTGGCGCAGCGCATAGTTCGTACGCGCGGCGTTGCCTGCTTCGGCGTCGAGATAGAAACCCGGCCATGGCTCGACGACCGTATCGATATAGAGGACGCCGAGCTCGCGGCAGAGCTTCATGATGTCGAGGGACGAGGTATCGACGGAAAGATTGACGCAGAAGCCCTGGCCCTCGCCCTTGGTCAGGAGCGGCGTCAGCAGTTCCTTGTAGTTCCCCCTCGTGACCGCCTCCTGGACGAACGCGATGCCGCGATCGTCGAGAAGCTTCCTGTTTTCATCGTTGGGGTCGATCACGACCAGGCGCGACTTGTCGAATTTGAAATGCCGCTCGATGAGAGGCAGCGTGCCGCGCCCGATCGAGCCGAAGCCGATCATCACGACAGGACCGCTGATCTCTCCATGGATGGGCCAATTCGCTTTCGCCATTCCGCAAAACCCCTTTCGTTCGAGCATAATCGGTCAACATTGGTGGCTAACCCATATGCCGGTCATAATAAAGGGGCAGGATAGAGGGGATTCCGAAGCGGGTTCCTGGGCGGCTTAGAAAAGAGGGAGGCGCGCCTCCTCAGTCGAGCGCCTCCAATTCGCTGATCAATCCATCGATGACGGACAGGCCTTTCTGCCAGAATGCCGGATCGGAGGCATCGAGGCCGAACGGCTTCAGAAGTTCGGAATGATGCTTGGTGCCGCCGGCCTTCAACATCTCGAAATACTTCTCTTGGAATCCCGTTTCGGCGTTCTGATAGACGGCATAGAGTGAATTCACCAGGCAATCGCCAAAGGCGTAGGCATAGACGTAGAAGGGCGAATGGATGAAGTGCGGGACGTAGGTCCAGAACGTCTCGTAGCCTTCGCGCAGCCTGATCGCGGGGCCGAGGCTCTCCGACTGTACCTCCAGCCAGAATTCGCCAATCTGGTCCGAGGTCAGTTCGCCCTTCTTACGCTCGGTGTGGACCTTGCGCTCGAATTCGTAGAAGGCGATCTGGCGCACGACCGTGTTGATCATGTCTTCGACCTTCTGCGCCAGCATGGCCTTGCGCTCGCGCCGCTCTGTCGTCCTGTCGAGCAGTGAACGGAAGGTCAGCATTTCGCCGAAGACCGACGCCGTTTCGGCAAGCGTCAGCGGCGTCGACGCCATCAGCGGCCCCTGGGCGCCCGCCAACACCTGGTGCACGCCATGGCCAAGCTCATGCGCCAGCGTCATCACATCCCTGGGCTTGCCCATATAGTTCAGGAGCACATAAGGATGGACGGAAGGCACGGTCGGGTGCGCGAACGCCCCCGGCGCCTTGCCGGGGCGCACCGGCGCATCGATCCAGCGGCGGTCGAAGAAGGTCCGGGCGATATCCGCCATTTCCGGCGCGAAGCGGTGATAGGCGGAGAGCACCGTGTTTCTTGCCTCCTCCCAGCCGATCGTCGCCTGCGGGGTATCGGGCAGCGGCGCGTTGCGATCCCAATGGTTCATCTGGTCCATGCCGAGCCATTTGGCTTTCATCGCGTAATAGCGGTGGGAGAGGCGTGGGTAGGCTTCGCGCACCGCGCTTGCGAGCGCGTCCACCACCTCGCGCTCGACGCGGTTGGCGAGGTGGCGCGAATCCGCGATGTCCCGGAAGCCGCGCCAGCGGTCGGAGATTTCCTTGTCCTTGGCGAGCGTGTTGGTGATCAGGGTGAAGGTGCGCAGATTGGCCTTAAAAAGGGCAGCCAACGCCTCCGCCGCCTTGCGCCGTGTTTCGGGATCGGCGTCCTGAAGCTTGTTCAAGGTCGGCTCGAGCGTCAGTTCCTCGCCGTCGACATCGAAGCGCAGGCTGCTCATCGTCTCGTCGAAGAGCCGGTTCCAGGCGCCGCGGCCGGTGACGGATTTTTCGTGGAAAAGCTGCTCTATCCGGTCTTCAAGCTGGTAGGGCTTGTCCTTCCTCAAATCGAGCACCCAGGGACGGTAATGGCCGAAAGCCGGATCGGCATCGAGGGCCGCCTCGATCGCGTCGTCGCCGATCGTGTTCAGTTCCAGTTCAAAGAAGATCAGATGCGCGCTGGCGTCCGTCATCTTCTCCTGGATGTCGCCATAAAATTTCGCCCGTTTGGGATCTGACGTGTCGCCCGAATAAAGCAGGCCTGCATAGGAATAGAGCCGACCGATCAATTCCTGGATTGCCTCGTAGGAGCGAAGCGCCTCGCCAAGCGCGCCCTTTTCGCGGCGTTCCGCTTCCCGAGCCAGCGTGCCCTTCCAGCGCTTTTCAAAAGCCGCTGCATCTGAGGCGACCGTTTCCAGATCGCGCGCCAGTTCAGGGGAATCCATGGCAGGGTAGAGGTCGGAGAGGTTCCATTCCGGCAGATCACCGAGAGAATTCCTGCTGTCGGCTTTCGCCGCCGTCGCGCCTTGAGGCGACGACTGGCTGGATTGGCCGCGCTGGCCGTCGGCAAATGGCATGATGTCCTCTTTCGGCGTTCGCTGGTCGATGATCGGAGAACGGATTCCCGACAGGCGGAAACAAATCATTCACCGGGTTTTTGGAAGCCTTTATTTAGAACCCTGTGCCAATCTGATCCAGACACCACGCCGGCAAAAATCGCAAAGGCCCGATGGCAGGCACCGTACTCATTGTCGACGACGATCCGGTCCAGCGCAGGCTGCTTGACGCGGTCGTCTGCAAATCCGGATACAGCACGGTTCTCGCCGAAGGCGGCGAGGCGGCGCTCAGCATGCTGGAGAGCGAAGCCGGCAAGGACGTCGCCGTCATTATCCTCGACCTTATGATGCCCGGCATGGACGGCATCCAGGTGCTGGCCAGCCTGCGCTCGCGCAATCTCGCGCTGCCGGTTATCGTGCAGACGGCGAAGGGCGGCATCGACACCGTCGTCGCCGCCATGCGCAACGGCGCCTTCGATTTCGTCGTGAAGCCTGCCTCGCCGGAGCGGCTGATGACGGCGGTGAGCAGCGCATTGAAGCTGGGCGCCTTCGAAGGCGACGCCAAGCGAACGCGGCAACGCAGCGACCGCGTGCTCTCGTTCAAGGACATCGTCACGCGCAGCCCGGTCATGGAGCGCGTCGTCAGGCTGGGCAGGAAAGCGGCTGCCTCCGACATACCGATCCTGATCGAAGGCGAATCGGGCGTTGGCAAGGAACTCGTGGCCCGCGCGATCCAAGGCTCCAGCGAGCGAAAGGGAAAGCCTTTTGTTACGGTCAATTGCGGCGCGATCCCCGACAATCTGGTGGAAAGCATTCTCTTTGGCCATGAGAAGGGCGCCTTCACCGGCGCGACGGAGCGCCATATCGGCAAGTTCGTCGAAGCCGACGGCGGGACGCTGTTCCTCGACGAGATCGGCGATCTGCCGCTCGACGTCCAGGTGAAGCTCCTTCGTGCCGTGCAGGAGGGAGAGGTCGATCCAGTCGGGGCCCGCTCGACGCAGAAAGTAGACATCCGGCTGATCTCCGCGACGCATCGCGATCTCCTGCAGCGGGTGCGCGACGGAAAATTCCGTGAGGATCTGTTCTATCGGCTGAACGTCTTTCCGATCCTCGTGCCGCCGCTTCGCGAGCGGCCGGAGGACATTCCCTATCTGGTCGATCATTTCATCCAGCGCATGGGAGCGTCCGGTTCCGGCAAGGGGGTGACTGGGATCAATCCCGAGGCGCTTTCCTTGCTGACGGCCTATGATTGGCCGGGAAACATCAGACAATTGGAGAACGCCGTCTTCCGCGCCGTCGTTCTCAGCGAAGACGGCCTGCTGACCCCGGATGAGTTCCCGCAAATCAGAGCTCAGATCGAAGGAATCGACCTGACGCAGCAGGACGGGATGGCGCTTGTAGGCAATGACGGAGACGCGGCGAGCCGGCGTGTACGGCCCGTGGAGCAGGTCCAGCGGGATCGGCCGGAAAAACAGGGTTTCGGCGTTGTTCGGGCGCTGGACGAGCGCGGAAATGTGCGGCGGCTCGCGGACGTCGAGCTGGAAATGATCAAATTGGCGATCGACCATTATCAGGGGCAAATGAGCGAGGTCGCGCGCCGGCTCGGCATCGGTCGCTCCACGCTCTACCGCAAGCTCAAGGATTACGGCATCGATCCCGAGGCCAGGACGGAGAGCATGGCTTCCGCTTCCTGATCCTTCTACGGCCTGTGCGAAGCCGCAGGGGGCGTGGATAAAGGGCCAAGCCGGATTGCGATTTTCCCTTATTTTTCATATGCATTGCATTTACCACGCTTTGCGGCGACTTGATGCGGTCATTCTCTTGCCATGCTGTGACCGCAATTGGCCGCCACTAAGTGCGGATTAACCATTCGCAGCGATAGTCGGGAGGTGATCCATCTTTCGAGTGTCAGGTTCGGGGACATCGGTAAGCCGTAAGGCCGTTGATTTGACCAGATCGCATACACCCATCATCGGGCGCGGGGATTTTGTTCTGGGCATTCCGGGATGGATGGCGCGTTTCGTCGTGGCGATCGCTTCCCTGTTCGCTTTCATTGGCGGCGCGAGCGCCGAAGTGCGGACGCTCAAAATCTACCACCTCCACACACATGAAAAGGCCGAGATCGCCTACAAAAAGGACGGGCATTACCTGCCGGAAGGGCTGAAGAAACTCGATTACATCTTGAGGGACTGGCGTCGCAACGAAGAGGTGAAGATGGATCCGCGCCTCTTCGATCTTCTTTGGACGGTTTATCAGAAGACCGGCTCGCACGATTATATCAATGTCGTGTGCGGTTATCGTGCGCCCGAAACCAATGCCATGCTGCGCAGGCGCACGCGCGGCGTCGCCCGCGAGAGCCAGCACACGCGTGGCAAGGCGATCGATTTCTTCATTCCCGGCGTGCCGCTTGAGAAACTGCGCGAGATCGGCCTGAAGATCGAGGTCGGTGGCGTCGGCTATTATCCGACGTCGGGCTCGCCTTTCGTGCATATGGATGTCGGCAGCCCGCGGCACTGGCCGCGTATGAGCCGGCGTGAGCTGCTGGCACTCTTCCCCACCGGCAAGACGCTTTATGTGCCGTCCGATGGAAAGCCGCTGCCAGGTTACGAAGCGGCGCTCGCTGATTACAAGGCACGCGGCGGGCAGGCGCCCGACATACAGGTGGCGAGCGCATCCACGAAACATAAGGGCTTCTTCGCCATGCTTTTCGGCGGCGGCGCCGATCAGGAAGAGGATGAACGGGACGTTCAAATTGCAAGCGCCAAAGCCACCCAGGTTCGAACCGCTGTGAAAAACCCCGCGTCCTCAACGGGCTTGCCCGGCGTCGAACTGGCAAGCGGCGCATCCCAGCCGAAGCCTGACAAACGCGAAGCGATTGTCGCCGCGCTTCCGCCACAGGACGTTCCGCTGCCGCTCAGGGCGCCGCGGCCGGAAGTCGATGTTGGGCCGGCCAATGCGAGCGACGCGCCGGAGACCCCGGCGGAGCAGCCACAAATCGCGCTCAACATACCGATTCCTTCACGACGGCCGGATTATTCGCCGCCGCCTGACACGACGGAAGTCGCCGGTCTGCGGCATAGCGAACCGAAGGCCCAAACTTACGCCGCCAATGCCGATCAGCTGGCGGCATTGATCGCCGGACATTCCGCGCAGCAGGCGCCGCGCGACGCAGAGCACACCGATCCGAGGCCGATCCCGACACTTGCGGCCTTTACCGGCCAATTACCCTCGGCGCGGCCAGATGAGCCCCGGACGGGCGCTGGAAAGATCGCCATGCTTCCCGAACAGCGGCCAAGCTATGAGCCGCAAGAGACGACCGCTGCTCCCGCCGTTTTCAGAACGGAAGACAATAGCGGCAAGGGGGATCGCCTCGCCCCGTCCGCATCACCGCGGCTGGCCCTGCTCGATCGGCCTGCAGGCATGAGCGCAGCGGACGCGATCGCCTCCGGCGTCAGGACAACGGACAAACATTCGAGACGATCCGCAGCCACGGCCAGGCCGAGGCGGAAGTCCTTTGAAGTGCCGATCCACAGCGAGATCGTCCGCTGGGCTGTCCAGCAGCATTCCTTCAGCCCCGCGATTGCCAGCAGCAAGGCGCGGTCGCTCGCTTATAACATCGTCCACAGCACGCCGAGGATGGTCTATACGGAAGGCTTCCAAGTCAGCGGCCGGCCGAGGGACGCCAGCCATTTCAGCGGGAATGCCGTGACTTTCCTGCCGGTCGCCCGCTTCGGTACGGATTGAGCCGTCCGCCGAAACGCTATAACCCGAAGATCAGCCAGCGCGTTTCAGCCCCGCCGCTTCGCGTGCGAGGAGCGTGATTTTTTCCCATTCGCCGGCGGCGATAAGCTCGTCCGGAGCGACCCAGGTGCCGCCGACGCAGACGACATTGGAAAGGCTGAGATAGTCCTTTGCGTTCTTTAACGAAATTCCGCCGGTAGGACAGAAACGCGTGCCGGCAAGCGGCGAGGCGAGCGACTTCAGGAACGCGGCGCCGCCCGTTTGTTCCGCCGGAAAGAATTTGAGGATCGAGAAGCCTTCTTCCCTCAGCGCCATGATTTCGCTCGGCGTGATCGCGCCCGGCAGGAAGGGGACGGATGCGTCCCTTGCGGTGTCGAGAAGTTCCTGGGTCGTGCCGGGGCTAACGATGAATCGCGCGCCCGCATCGACGGCGCTGTCATAATTGCGTGGCGACAGCACGGTCCCCGCGCCGACGATCGCATCCGGAACCTCGCTCGCGACGAGCCGGATGGCGTCGATCGCATCCGGCGTTCTGAGCGTGATCTCGATCGCCGGAAGCCCGCCGGACACAAGAGCGCGCGCCAGGGGAACCGCATCCGCCAATTGCTCGATCTTGAGCACGGGGATCATCGGCTGGCCCTCGAGGATGGCAGTCAACTTCTCGAGTTTCTTCTGCATGACGGGTCCATCCTCGGCGAGCAGGGAAATAATGATCGGCGCTATGGCGGCATCTGCTGCGCCGCAATACAATCGGTTTAGCAGCTCGCTTCGATCAAGTCCACGAACGCACCGCTCCGAAAAGATCAACTTTCCGAGGTCGATTCATCGCCTGAGCGCTCGGCGTCGGATAGGCTCGCCATCGTTGCCGGCCCGGCTATGCCGTCGGCCGCCAGGCCATGTTCAGCCTGAAACCGGCAAACCGCGGCGGAAGTCCGCGCGCCAAAAATGCCGTCCGCATCGACGACATAGCCTCGTTCCGCGAGGCATTGCTGCAGGCGAGTGACAGCCGGCCCGACGGAGCCGGCCGAGAGCAGGGCCGGTTCTCCATTGGCGGCGAACGAATAGGCGAGGGCGTCGGCGCTGCCCCCATAGGCGACAAAAGCCTCCGCAATCCGGCGATCGTAGGAATTGCGTGCGAAAAGCGACCCGTTATAGCCGCGCGCGAACGCCGCCCAGTCGTGGCGCTTGAGCGCGTCCACGAGGCCCGCTTGAGCAATAAAACGAGCCATCACCCTCGCTTGGCCGGTGACGCTCTCCCTGAGTTCGGAAACAAAGGCGTCGACATTTGCGTAACCAAGCATCTTCCAATGAGCGCCCATGACCTGGCCGAGCCCCCATGAAACAGATTCCCGAGCGGCCTCGCGATCTATGGCTTCGGCGCGCGTCAGAAGCCGCCAGCGCGCCGCTTGCCCGAACGGATTGCGAATGGCGCCCGGCGCCGGAGAAGCGAGGCCGGCCTTTCTCGCCCGCTCCCGTTTCTCTCTGCTCAGCCTGCGGTCGAAATAATGACCCTCGAACCGTATCAGCGGCTCCTTTTTCCCTCGAACGATCGCATAAGGCTGCCCGCCGCTTTCCACGTCCGCGACGGCGAGCAGCGCCGCCGACTCGATATCGAGATCGGCGGCCACAGCGGTGATTGCGCCGATCACATCGTCTGAAAACATCATCCAGCTCCCATATCCATTGACCGGGCCGAAATTGCGCCCGCACCGCAGGGGGTGGAGAAAGTCACGCAATTTTGCTGCCCGTTTCTGGCGGATAAGGGAAGGCGGGAACAGGCGTCTTGCCAGGCGGAAATGCCAGGGATAAGGCTGGCCTGGCGGAGCGAAGGCCTTGAGCAGGCTCTCCTCACCGCCCGCTCCCCCGAAAGCGACGAAACGTCTTATCCCTATGGTTTTGTCCACACCTGAAGATCCCGTCAGCGTCGCTGCGCTTTATCGTTTCATGGAGATCGCGGAGCCGGCGGTCTTGCGCTCCCCGCTTCTTGCGCTTTGCCGTGAACAGGGGCTCAAGGGAAGCCTGCTTCTTGCGCCGGAGGGCATCAACGGGACGGTCGCGGGGTTGGAGGAGGGCATCGGCAGGCTCCTCCGTTTCCTGGAAGAACTGCCGGGCTTCCATGGCGCGGAAATCAAGTTCTCCACCGCACCGTCCATGCCTTTCCGGCGCATGAAGGTGCGGCTGAAGAAGGAGATCGTCACCATGGGGGTGGCGAGTGTCGATCCCGTTCGCCATGCAGGCGCCTACGTCACGCCCGATGAATGGAACAGGCTGATAGCCGATCCGGAAACGGTCGTGGTGGATACCCGCAATGTTTATGAGGTGGCGCTCGGCACGTTTTCGGGCGCGACCGATCCCGAAACGGAGAGTTTCCGCGAATTCCCATCCTGGGTTGACGGGAACAGCGAGCGGTTTCGCGGCCGCAAGGTCGCGATGTTCTGCACCGGCGGTATCCGATGCGAGAAGGCGAGCGCCTATATGCGCGCAGCAGGCGTTGAAGAGGTGTTCCATCTCAAAGGCGGGATCCTCAAATATCTGGAAGACGTGCCGGAGGAGAAGAGCCTCTGGCGTGGCGAATGCTTCGTCTTCGACGAGCGTGTTTCGGTCGCCCACGGATTGAAGGGGGGAAGGGCGAAACTCTGTGCCGATTGCGGCAGGCCACTGCGCCCAGCGGAGGCGGCCGGACCCGTTGCTGAAAAGGGCTTCTGCATGTGTCCGCCCTCGGAGCGACAAGAAGATTCCACCCGGGAATTGGGTTAGTTGGGGAAAGGCGCGCCCCCCGCGGCGCTCGCGATCACTTTCCGATACAGTCACGAAATCGTCTGCGCCGCGTCATTGTAATGTCGTGAAGCATCCTTACCTGACGACGCGCCTAGGGCGGGTGTCGATCATGATGCGGAGGTTCCATGCTAGAACCGAAAAAGCTGCTTGACGACTTTCTGGCGGCCAAAATCAGCGGCTTCGGCGGGGCCATCGCGGAGAGTGCCGCGAAAACAAGCCATCCCGTGAAAACCGATCCGGTGGCGACCGGAGCCGTCGCCGCGCTGCTGCTCGGCACGAGGACGGGCCGGCAATTGGCGCAAACGGCAGTGAAGATCGGTGGGGTCGCCGTCATCGCCGGCTTTGCCTGCCAAGCCTACCGCAATTATCGAAACGGCAGCCAGCCGGCCAACCCGATCGACGGCGGAACCTTTGTTCTGACGCTTGCGCCGGAGGACACCGCGTTTCACCCCAAGCGCCTGCCTCAGGGGGAGGAGGCATTCGCTCTCACCCTGGTGCGGGGCATGATCGCGGCGGCACGCTCGGACGGCGTAATCGATGCTTGCGAAAATCAGACCATCCTCGACAGACTACGCGCATTGGCCATGGAGGGCGACGTCGAAAGCTTTCTGTCCCGAGAACTGGCCCGTCCCGTCGATCTTGATGAGATGATTACCGCTGCGAAGACCGACGCCCAGAAGATCGAGCTCTATGCGGCCTCACGCCTCGCGGTGGACGCGATTTCGGATGGGGAACGCCGGTATCTCGATTGGCTGGCGAAAAGGCTGAAGCTGCCGCAAGGCCTTGTCCAGCATATTGAAGGTTGCGTCCTCTCGCTCGACGGATGAACCGCATCTCGCCGCATGAAACGGGCGGCTTGCCCGCGTTTCTTTCGCATGAGAAAGGAGAGATGTTCTTGTAAACACGGAGACGGTGGTTGAAAGCTGTCGTTCTCGTCCTTCTCCTGCTGCTGTCCGGCTGTTCGGACGGGATCGGGCTGATCAACGCTATTTCCCCGCATAAGGGAACCGCGGTCGACCGGAACGTCGCCTATGGCGGCGATCCCCGGCAGCGGATGGACATATATCTGCCAGCCAAGAGGAGGAGACAGGCGCCCGTCATCCTCTTCGTCTATGGCGGCAGCTGGCGCAGCGGCAGCCGCAAGGATTATGCTTTCGTCGGGACGGCGCTCGCCCGCGAGGGTTTTGTCGTCGCCATTCCCGACTACCGAATCTATCCAAAGGCCATCTTTCCGACTTTCATCGAGGATGTCGCCAAGGCGGTCGCGACGGTTTCCAGCACCGTGGCGAAGGGCCGGCCGATTATCCTCATGGGCCATTCCGCCGGGGCGCAGATCGCAGCTCTTGTTACCTTCGATCCGCACTATCTCGGGGCAGACGGCATCGATGTCTGCCAGAAGATCGCAGGCTTCGTCGGACTCGCCGGGCCATACGATTTCAAGCCGCCGAGGGAACTCTACAACCGCATCTTCCCGAAGCCGCTTCTTGCGGCGAGCAGGCCAATCAATTTCGCCGGGGGGCATCATCCGCCGTCGCTTCTCATCAGCGGTACGTTCGATCTTGTCGTCGATCCGAAGGAGACGAAAGAATTGGCTGCGGCTCTTAGGCGTTCCGGGAACGACGTCAGGACAGCGCTTTATCCGCGGCTCGGTCACGTGACGCTGATCGGAACGCTCGCGCCGCCGCTTCGGCAATTCGCACCGACACTCATGACGATTTCCGCTTTCGTGCGGCAGGAAAGCCGGAAGGCGCCGCCCTATTGCCACGGGTGAGAACCGGCGACCAGGCCGCCTCAATCGGGTTGTTTTTTCGGCAGCACCCGCGCGAGGAGAGCACTGTATATGTCTTTCCGCTTGCCGGGACCGAGGGCCGATAACATCCGCAACTGGCCGGCATTCACAAGTTCGGCAATGCCGTGGACCATCGCCCATGCGGCCGCGATGTCTGGCGCGGCGGCCTCCTCGTCCTCGCTACCCCTTGCCGCGCAAACCGCCTGAACCAGCGCTTTGTAGGCTGCGGTTGCGACCTCACCCAACGTAGGATCGGAGAAATCAGGCCTGTCGGAGGAGAACATCAGCTTGAAGAGGGCGGGTTCGGCGGTGGCAAAGTCGATATAGCCGAGACCGAGCGCCACAAGCTGCGAAGCGGCATCTTCTTCGGCTTCGGCCTGCCTGGCGTTCATCGCGGCGACCAAACGGGAATACGCGACAGCGGCGAGTGCCGTCAGCAGGGCATCGGCATCGCGAAAGTGATGCGCCGGGGCGGCGTGGGAGACGCCGGCCCGCTTGGCGCAGCCGCGCAGGGTGAAGCCCTCGATGCCCTTTTCCTTCAGTTCCTCCTCTGCCGCCCGCAGAAGCGCCTGGCGCAAATCGCCATGATGATAGGGCCGCTTGCCGCTCTCGATGTTGTCCATTTCCGACTCCGCGCCCGCGTCGCGGCAACTCCGCGCCGTCTTTCGTCTTAATCGGAAAGCGAGAGCAGACGCAATCTTTACGACGGAAAGTTCTATCTTGACTTTGTAAAGATTGCGATGGAAGATGCCTATCTCTTTAGTTGGTCCCGTGGAGGTCGCACATGGATCCCGACATCATCTTCCGGATTACGAACTTGATCGCCCTCTTTGGCTGGCTCGTACTCCTGGCGAGTCCTCTTAAGCCCTCTCTGGCCGAACGGCTTTCCGGCCTCGCTATTCCTCTTTTGCTCTCGGTCGCCTATTGCGGGCTGATCTTCGCGTTCTGGACAAGCGGAAAGGGCGGTTTCGGCAGTCTTGAAGATGTGGCTCGTCTCTTTCAGACGCGGCAATTACTGCTCGCCGGCTGGATCCACTACCTGGCCTTCGACCTATTCGTCGGCGCCTGGATCGCGCGCACCGCCCGGTTGGACGAGGTTCCGTTCTGGGCGGTCATTCCCTGCCTCGCCGCAACTTTCCTGTTCGGCCCGGCCGGCTTCCTTCTCTTCAACGCCATCCGTTCAACGAAAAGCATCGCGGCGCAGCCCGGGATGAGCACAAAGGTGATGTCATGAGCGTCTTTTCCGAAACCTTCCACGCTCCGTCCCTCGGTCGTCCGACGGCAACAGGGTGGCTGAAGGAACTTTCGGCGCGCCAATCCGTGTTGACCGGCGCAGGGGTGCTGCTCGTCGCAGCAATGCTTCCGATGGGATTTGCTTCGCTGCTTGATGCGCGCCTCTTCAATGGCATCGACCTCTGGATCAAGCCGCTCAAATTCGCGCTTGCCGTCGCTATCTACATGTTCACGCTGGCGTTCTTCGCCAGTTGGGTCGAAGAAGCGACGAGAACCGCGCGCTGGTTTCGCGGGTTGGCCTTGGCGACCGCAAGCGCCGGGACGCTTGAGGTCTTCTATATCGCATTACAGGCATCGCGCGACGAGGCCTCGCATTTCAACTATACCGACAATTTGCATATGGCGCTTTACGGGCTGATGGGGATCGGCGCCGTGCTGATGATCGGCTTCTCGGCGGTTCTCGGCATCCTCATCGCACGAAACCGCCGGCTCGACGTTGCGCCGGCCATCAGGGACGCGGTGGTATTGGGCCTGACGCTCTCTTTCGTGCTCACGCTTATCCCGGCCGGAACGATGAGCGCCATGGGCAGCCACTGGATCGGCGGAGTTCATTCGGATTCCGGTGGCATGGCGCTCACCGGCTGGTCGCGCGATGGCGGCGATCTTCGTGTGGCGCATCTCTTCGGCACCCATGCGATGCATTTCATTCCTGCCTTCGGCGTCGTTTCGGCCCTCGTGCTGGGGCCTGAAAGGCGCTGGCCGGTGTGGCTGTTCGCGCTGCTTTTCTGCGGCTTCGTCGCGTTCCTTTTCTTTCAGGCGCTTGCGGGACAGTCCTTTCTTCCGTGGTTGCACTGAGGAGATGAGACAATTGTTAACGTTTTGTTAATCAAGTTACCTCATTCTAAGTTCATCGAATCGGTTTTCCTCCTCCCAGACCGATCGAAAATTCGGGCGGTCCCGCGACCGCCCTTTTTGTCAGCATATCAGTTGCCCTCGCTGCTTGCTCCCGATCTCCCGATCTGCCATTTGAAAGGGCAGACAGGAGAGCAGATATGAGTTCAGCGAAAGTCGCCATCGTCACCGGCGCCGGAAGCGGCATCGGCAAGGCCAGCGCCATCGCACTGGTGAAAAATGGCTGGAACACCGTTTTCACGGGGCGGCGTCTCGACGTGCTCGAAGAGGCGGTGAAGGCGGCGGATGGCGGACGAGGCAAAGCAATCGCGGTCAGTTGCGACGTCTCCAAGCCCGAAGAGGTGGACGCTCTCTTCGAAAAGACGGTCGCGGAATTCGGTCGGGTCGATCTTCTCTTCAACAATGCCGGCCGCGGCTATCCGCCGACGCTCATCGACGAGATCCCGGTGGAGATTTGGCGCGATGTTGTGGACGCCAATCTGACCGGCTCGTTCCTCTGCGCACGGGCGGCGTTCCGGCAGATGCGGCGGCAATCGCCGATAGGCGGCCGCATCATCAACAATGGCTCGATTTCCGCTTATGCGCCACGGCCTGGTTCGGTACCCTATACGACGACGAAGCATGGCATTTCCGGACTGACGCGCACATTGGCGCTCGACGGCCGTCCCTTCGACATCGCCTGCGGCCAGATCGACATTGGCAACGCAATGACGGAAATGGGCGCTCAGATGACCAGGGGCGTGCCGCAGGCGAACGGCCAGATCGCTGTGGAACCAGTAATCGACGCCCAGATCGTCGCCGATGCCGTGCTGCATATGGCGAGCCTGCCGCTCGACGCCAACATCCTCTTCATGAACGTGATGGCGACGAAGATGCCCTTCGTCGGCCGCGGCTAAGCGTTTCTAACGAGGAATGTCTTGCGGAGCCGAAAATCTCTGACTAAGGTCAGAGAATGGAAATCGGCCAGGTCAAACAGATCCGTAGTTTCAATCGGCTGGTAACGCAGCGTGTCGGCGCGCTGCAGGACAGTTATGTCTCGCGCGGGCGGCCGCTCGCGGAAGCGCGGCTGATCTTCGAGATTGGTGCGCTGGGCGGCAGTGCTGATTTGCGCATGCTCAGGAACAGGCTCGGTCTCGATTCGGGCTACCTCAGCAGGCTTCTGCGTTCTCTCGAAGGGCAGGGCATGGCCGAGGTTCAGAAAAGTCCGAATGACGGGCGCGTGCGCGAAGCGGTTCTGACGGCGAAGGGCGAGCGGGAATACCGGACCTATGACACGCTGTCCGATCGCCTGGCCGAGGAAATCCTGGAACCGCTCGGTCCATCGCAACGCGACAGGCTTGTCGCGGCGATGGCGGAGGTCGAAAGACTGATGCGTGTTACAGGGCTAACGATTGCGCTTGAACCGCCGGAAAACGCGGAGGCGCGGTGGTGTCTCGCTCAATATTTTGCCGAATTGGCCGAGCGCTTCGATGCCGGTTTCGACCCGGCGAACGGCAATATGCTGACCGAAGCCGAAATGACGCCACCCGTCGGATGGTTGCTCGTCGCACGGTTGGACGGCGAGCCTGTCGGATGCGGTGTGCTGAAGCGGCTGGACGAGGCGACCGGCGAGATCAAACGCGTCTGGACGGCGCCTTCCGTTCGCGGCCTCGGCGTGGCGAGCAGGCTGATGGACAGGCTGGAGGCGTTGGCGATCGAGCAGGGGTTCAAGACCGTGAAGCTCGACACCAACAAGGCGCTCATCGAGGCGCGCCAGCTTTACCTCAAGCGTGGCTATGGCGAGATCGCGCGCTACAATGACAATCCCTACGCTCATCACTGGTTCGAGAAATCGCTGTTCGGAAAGAGCGGGTAGAGTTTTGCGCTTCAGCCGTCGAGCGTTGCACCGGGACGGAAGTGCACGATGGGGCGGACTTCATAGACCGCCGTCGGATTGACGCTGCGCAAATCACGCGCCGCAGCGACCGCTTCGTCCTGGGTTTCGAAATCCACAATGTAGAAGCTGCTCCTTGGTTTCGGCGAAGGGGCCATCCATGACGGCGTCCCGAAGCGTGACCGCGTCCTTCGTTTTGCCGAGGCGGGCGGCTGGCCCAAGGCTGCCCATCTTCGTCAGCCGCTCATGGATGCGCTCGAGGTCCGCCATCAGAGCGGTGTCTTCCGCTGCGCTCATCGAGCTTATCTTTTCCTCGACGTGATAAGCCAGGATCGCATAGAGCATCGGCAAGTCCTCCCCGGTCGTGTTTCTATCTTGCCAGGAACTTTTCCATCCTGTCGATGGCGCGCAAAATATTCTCTTCCGAATTGGCGTAGGACAGCCTGAGATAGCCCTCTCCGAGAACGCCGAAATCCGGCCCGCCGATCAGCGCCACGCCGGCTTCTTCGAGAAGGGCCGAGGCGAGCTTCTTCGCCTGCCAGCCCGTCTCCTTGACATTGGGGAAGGCATAGAAAGCGCCCTTGGGCGTGGCGCAGGAGACGCCCGGAAGGCCGTTCAACCCCTCGACGACGATTTTCCGGCGACGGTCGAAGGCCTTCAGCATCGTCTCGACCTCGTCCTGCGGGCCATCAATTGCGGCGATGCCGGCGAACTGGCTCGGCGCGTTGACGCAGGACCAGCAATTGACCGCGAGTTTGCGCACCTTGTCGTAAAGCATTCCGCTTTTTGGAGAGTTCGGCCAGATCGACCAGCCCATGCGCCAGCCGGTCATCGCCCAGGTCTTCGACCAGCCATTCAGCACGATGAGGCGGTCGCGGATTTCGGGGAAGGTGAGGAGAGAGGTAGCCTTCTCGCCGTCATAGGTCATGACGTCGTAAATCTCATCGGAGAGGATGGCGACATCCGGGAATCCCTCCAGCCCCTTCACCAGCTTTTCGATCTCCGCGCGCGGCGTCACGCCGCCCGTCGGGTTCGCCGGCGAGTTGAGGATCAGGAGCCGCGTCTTCGGGGTGATCAGGGAAAGCGTTTCCTGCGCCGAGAAGGCAAAGCCGTTCTCCTCGCGAACCGGCACCGGCACGGGCGTCGCGCCGGTGAACTCGATCATGGAGCGGTAGATGGGAAAGCCGGGATCGGGATAGAGGATTTCCGCGCCCGGTTCGCCGAACATGATAATCGCCGCATACATTGTCGGCTTTCCGCCCGGCATGATCATGATGTTTTCGGGCGAAACTTCCACGCCCGTCATCGCGAGCGTCCGGCGCGCCACGGCCTGGCGGCAGGCGAGCAGTCCGGTGGCGGGCGTATAACCATGGTGGCCATCGCGTAATGCTTTGATCGCGGCTTCGACGATGTGGCCGGGCGTGTGGAAATCCGGCTGACCGATGCCGAGATTGATGATATCCCGCCCTTGCTGCGCCAGCGTCGTGGCGCGCGCCAGAACGGCGAAGGCGTTTTCCTCGCCTATTCGATCGAAGGCGGAAACTGTGTGGAGCATCTGACGGTCCGTCTGGTCCAGTTGTAATTGGGAAGGTTTTGTGAACCTTCTCCTGCTTTGTCAAACGGAATGACATCATGAGCGCATCGCTGAAAGACTGGACCTCGCGTCAACGCCCAGCTCGCCGCACATTCGAAGGCCGCTATGTTACAATCGAGCCGCTCGACGCCGCTTATCACGGCGATGGCCTCTATGCGGCCTCGACCGTCCCCGACGCCGAGCGCCTTTTCCGTTATCTTCCGGATTATCCGCCGGCAAGCCGTCCTGCCTTCCAGCCTTGGCTCGACAAGGCGGAGCGCAGCGAGGACCCGCTTTTCTTCACCATCGTCGACAAGGCGAGCGGCGAGATCGCCGGGCGGCAGACGCTGATGCGTATCGACACGAACAATGGCGTGATCGAGATCGGGAATGTCTATTGGAGTCCGCTGATGGCGCGCAAGCCGGCGGCGACCGAGGCGCTTTTCCTTTTCGCGCGCTACGTTTTCGACGAACTCGGCTATCGTCGCTTCGAATGGAAATGCCACAATGATAATCTGCCGTCGAAGCGGGCCGCGGAGCGTTTCGGCTTTGCCTTCGAAGGCATTTTCCGGCAGCATGTGGTCGTCAAAGGCGCAAACAGGGATACGGCCTGGTTCGCCATGATCGACAAGGAATGGCCGGGAAATCGCAAGGCCTTTGAAGAATGGCTCGATCCCGCTAATTTCGACAAGAACGGCGTTCAGAAGAGGCGGCTCGAAGAGATACGCGCGAGCGTTCCGGCCTGAAACGGTTCCAGCCTGAAGACATGGCACACGAGCAGTCACATCACGGGCATTCCGATCATGGGCATAGCCATGATCACGCGTCCGGCCATCATCATCACGACCACGCCGGAGGGCATATCCACGGTGGCGGCGACAAGCAGCGCATGCTGATCGCGGCTTGCCTGACGGGCGCGTTCATGGTCGCCGAGGCGCTGGCGGGCTTTTTCGTCGGCTCTCTCGCTCTCTTGGCGGATGCGGGCCACATGCTGACCGATTCCGTGTCGCTCGGTTTCGCCTGGTATGCCTTCCACCTCGCAGGCCGGCCGGCGACGTCCGCGCATACCTATGGCTTCGACCGGGTGAAAACGCTCGTCGCCTATAGCAACGGGCTGGCTATCTTCTTCATCGCCGCCTGGATCGTCGTCGAGGCCGTCGGGCGCTTCGCCTCGCCAGAAAAGGTTCTGGGCGTGCCCATGCTGATCGTCGCCGCCGTCGGGTTTGCGGTGAATGTCGGCATTTTCTTCGTCCTGCATGGCGGCGATCGCGAGAACCTGAACATGCGCGGCGCCATCATCCATGTCGCAGGCGATCTGCTCGGATCACTGGCTGCGATCGTCGCGGCGGCCGTGATCATTGCGACCGGATGGTATCCGATCGATCCCATCCTTTCGGTGCTGGTCGCGGTGGTGATCTTCGCCGCCGCCGGCCGCCTGATGCGCGATGCCGGCCGCGTCCTGCTCGAAGGCGTGCCTAGGAGCATCGACCGCGACGAAATCGCGCGCGACCTGGCGACCAATATCAGTGGCGTGAGGGGCGTCCATCATGTGCATGTCTGGTCGCTAGACGGCTCCAAGAACATCGCCACGCTGCATGCTCTTCTCGAAGACGGCGCCGATGCCTATGAGGCGACCGTCGCGATCAAGGCCCGGCTTGCGCACAGCCATAAAATCGGCCATGCCACCGTGGAAACCGAATTCGGCCATTGCGCCGACGGCAGGGTACTCCACTGACGATCAGCGGGAAAGGCAGCCGGCGATAGCAGCCGTATTATTGCGGGAGAGGGAATGCCAGGACGATTGAAGGACAGGATCGCGGTCGTCACCGCCGCGGGGCAGGGGATCGGCCGCGCGATCGCGGAAGCTTTCGTGCGCGAAGGGGCGACGGTCTACGCCTCGGATGTCGACCGATCGAAGCTCGAGGGCCTTGCGCGCGCCAAGAAAGCCAAGCTCGATGTGCTCTCGACGCGCGCCGTGGAGAATTATGCCGCCAAGATCGGCGAGATCGACATTCTGGTGAATGTCGCGGGTTTCGTTCATCACGGCACGGTGCTCGATTGCACCGAAAAGGACTGGGACTTCTCCTTCGATCTCAATGTCAAGTCGATGCACCGCATGATCAGGGCATTCATGCCGGGCATGCTGGCGCGGGCCGAAAGCCGCGGCAAATCGGGATCGATCGTCAATCTGTCCTCCGGCGCCTCGTCGTTGAAGGGCGCGCCGAACCGCTACGTCTATGGCGCGACGAAGGCGGCGGTGATCGGATTGACGAAGGCCATAGCGGCCGATTTTGTCGCCAAGGGCATACGCTGCAACGCCATCTGCCCCGGCACGATCCGTTCTCCGTCATGGGAAGAACGCGTCGAAGAACTCGGCAAAGCGATCGGCGGCAAGGAGAAGGCGCTCGACATGTTCGTGGCGCGCCAGCCGATGGGACGCGTCGGCGAAGCCGAAGAAGTGGCGGCGCTCGCGCTTTATCTCGCCTCGGACGAAAGCTCCTTTACCACCGGCGCCGCCATCCCGGTGGATGGCGGGTGGCTGATTTGACGGAAGAAAACCGCAAATCGGCGATTGCCGCGGCGCTCATCCTTTTCGGCTTTGGCGCCGCGTGGGTTTTCATGCCACGACTCATGCTTGCGGTCGGCAGCGTCTCGACCATTGCGGCCGGGATCCTGGCGATTGCCTTTGTCGGGGCGTTTTTCTTGATCTTCTGGCTGCGCAGCAGAAGCCAGAACAGAAAGCGGCGCTGATAAGCTCCAGCGGCCTTCAGACGTCCTTGGCAAACAGCGCTTCCGGCTTGACCGGCTCGAGCGTTTCGGCGCGAGGCAGGCGCAGTTCGGTGATCAGTCCGCCGCCTGGCCTGTTCGCCAGCCTGATATCCCCGCCAAAGCTTCTTGCGATGGTGCGGGCGATGGTGAGACCGAGGCCAAAGCCACCGGTTTCGCGGCTGCGCGATCCTTCCACCCGGGTGAAGGGACGGAAAACGGCGTCGAGCTTCTCCTGCGGGATTCCCGGCCCTTCGTCGCGGATGACGAGGACGATATCTTCTCCATCACGAAGCAGGCTCACATGGGCCTTTCCCCCATATGTCACCGCATTGTCGATCAGGTTAGTGATGCAGCGCCGGAGTGCGATTGGCCGTCCAACGCAGACGAGACCGCGCGAAGGGAGGGCCTCGCCGTCGAAGGACACCTCCTTATAGGGGTCCACGATCGAATCGACGAGCGAACGCATGTCGATCCGCTCGTCGGCTTCGTCTTTCACTTCGAAAGTGGCGAAATCCACCACCGAACGCGAGATTGCCTCTATGTCCGAGAGATCGTGGAGAAGCGAGGATTTTAGCTTTTTGTTGGTCAGGAGTTCGAGCCGCAGTTTCATGCGGGTCAGTGGCGTGCGCAGATCATGCGCGAGCGCCGCGGCGAGTTGTTCGCGGTCTTCGACATAGTCGCGCAACCGCGCCTGCATCGCGTTGACCACCCGCGCGGCGGATCTGTATTGCGGGCTGCCGCTCTCGGGGAGGGGTGCGCTTTTCAAATCCTCTCCCAGCCTTTTCACGGCGCTTTCAAGCAAGCGGTAGGGCGCCGTTAGCCCGCGAAGCGCCCAGATGGAGAGGATAACGACGAAGGCGGCGACCAGCACCAGAAGCGCCAATGTCCTGCCCGTCAGAAGCGGGCTGACCGGCGTGAGCGGCATGACAAAGTTCAGCCACTGCCCGTCCTTGAATTCGATGGACGCCAGAAGCCGGGCGCTTTGGGAGATGCTGGCGGCAAGGCGCAGGAATTCGTGCTCGATCTGTCCGACATCGGGATCTGGGGTGAAAGCAGGCGGCTCCGCCGTGGACGTGTCGGCGGATTCCCGCCTGATCCGGGCTTCGACGATGCCGAATTTCGTCAGGCGGGCGACAATGTCGTCTTCCAGTTCAGCAAGGTCGTCGTCGGAGGGGATCGCCGTGCTGATCGCCGGCGTGTCGGTGATCGTCACCACGAAGGCGGAGTTCGTCAGCCGGGCGGCAAGCTGCTTCCGTTCCGCCGGGCTGACGGAATTGAGCAGCTTCACGAGCGAGAACGCCCGGTCGCTAAGGCGGAAAAGTTCGAGCAGATTGTTGGAGGCGGCTCTCTCCCTGTTGACGATGGAAAGCGTCGTCACTTGGGTGATCGCCAGTCCTGCGATCAGGATCAGCAGGAACCATGCGGGTAAAGTCTGGGGCAGGAACCGCCTCATTCGGTCGCTATTTCCGGCACGAACTGATAACCGCCGCCGCGCACCGTCAGGATCAGCTTCGGCGAGCGGGGATCGTCTTCCATTTTTCGGCGCAAGCGGCTGACGAGGATGTCTACGCTGCGGTCATAGCCATATTCGTTGTCGTTCCCCGCCAGTTCCATCAGCTGGTCGCGGGAAAGAACGCGCTGGGAACTCTTGACGAGCGCCTGCAGCAGATTGAACTCGGCGGTGGTAAGTTCCACGCGCACGTCGCCGGGCGCGATCAGGCGACGGCGCGCGCAGTCAAGTGTCCAGCCGGCGAACTTATAGATCTGCGGCTCCTGGCGTTGGGCCGGCCCCGCCATGGCGGGACGGCGCAGGACGGCCCGCACCCGCGCCAGCAGCTCGCGGGGATCGAACGGCTTGGGCACATAGTCGTCGGCCCCCATTTCGAGACCCACCACCCGGTCGACCGTTTCGGTCACCGCCGTCAGCATGATGATCGGCACGCGCGACCAGGCACGGATTTCGCGGCAGATGTCGAGGCCGCTCTTGCCCGGCAGCATCACGTCGAGAATCACCAGATCGACGGCTGCGCGCCGCATTGCCACCTGCATCTCCTCCGCGTCGCCGGCGATGCTGACGCGCATCCCGTGCTTGTGGAAAAACTCCTGCAGCAGGTCACGGATCTCCCTGTCGTCGTCAACGATCAGAATATGCGCGTCGGTTTTCACGCCGGTTTCCCTCATGGGACACAATAGCATTTTTCGGTCACGGCCTTGGAGAGCGCTCGTGGCGAATCTGCGGCAGGTCAGACAGAAACACAGCTGCAACAAAATTCAACAAGCCAGAAAAATCCTCGACACGAATCGCTGCAAAAAGGGTGGCGGTCGGAGGGCCGTTTCGGACTTTTCCGCCAATTACCGCATGATCAACAATTGGGCTTGGGTTTTCCCTGCCCCTCAAAGGAAATGTCCATGAAGAAGACCTTCGTCTCCGCGCTCGGCCTTGCCGTCGCTCTCGCTTTCTCCGCTCCGATGATCACCAGCGCCGACGCCGCGACCGTCACGACCAAGACCGTCGTAAAGCATCCGGCTCACCATCATCATCATGTTCGCCATCATCATGTTCGCCACCATCACCATCATCATGGCAAACATGTCGTGGTGAAGAAGGTCGTGAAGAAGAAGGGCTGATTTCCGGCCATCCCGGCAAGCAGATCCATGGGGCCGTTCCGTCCGCAAAGCGACGGAACGGCCTTTCTTATGAGGCGTCGGCCGCATTCGTCGGCGTTACATTCCGGAAACAAAATCCAGCATTCCAGACAAACGCGGGCAAAACAAATCGGACATGACAGGATGCACGCCTTCCGGCGTCCGAAAGACTGAAATGTACAAACTCGTGATTGTCATCGCCGCCCTGCTTTGTGCCGGCGCCGCCGCGGCAAGCCCGGCGACGCCGCATCCGGCCAAAAGAGTGATGATCACACGCGTCCAGCGTTGTGAAGACATGCAACGTCAGTTCAACCACGCAATCTCCCAACACGCCAAGGCCAAGCGAGCCGCCGAGGCGAGAGCACTTCAGAAAAGAGCCCAGAGATACTGCGCCGGCAAGAGGCAGGCGCAGGGCATCCGAGCGTATGCGGAAGCACTGAAGCTGCTTGGGGTGCAGCCGATCGAGCGATGAACGGAAGCGCCTTCTCTTGGCCCGCAAACTCAGTAAAGGAAACCACATCATGAAAAAGACCCTCCTCTCCGCGCTCGGCCTCGCCGTCGCCCTCGCCTTCTCGGCTCCGATGATCGCCCCTGCTAACGCAGCCGCTGCTGCTACGACGGCGACGACGACGGCCAAGAAGCCGATGGCCAAGAAGGCCATGCACAAGAAGGCGATGCACAAGAAGGTTGTGCACAAGAAAGCCGCTCACAAGAAGATGGCAAAGAAGCCGGCCGCCAAGAAGAGCTGAGCCGCGCGGACACATTCGCGATCGGTGCGCCGTAGAGCGCATTTCTAAGCCGACTCAAGACCGTCCGAGCCGCCGACGCGGCGAGGGCGGTCTTTTTTTGTCTGGATCGCCGAACGACAATAGAATGGCCGGATTTCAGCCGCGGCCCGGATGGCGCGCAAGGCGCTCTTGACAGATGCGGCCGAACACCACTCTACTGGCCTAACGGCCGGGCCACTAGGACAGTAAATGTGAGGGCTACGCGAAATCTCAGCATATTGGCGCAAGTGCCGGATCTGCGTCATGGTGTCGAGCGGCGTTCAGTAAAGGATATCGTATGCGAGAAACTTGCGCTGCTCATCGGGACAGGCGTGCTGCAGATCGGTGATCAACTGCCGGGCGAACGCGAACTGGCTTCGGCGTTCGGGGTGAGCCGGGAAACCGTGCGAGGCGCCGTGCAGGTGCTCGCTCTGCGCGGGATCATCGACGTTTCCCATGGCGCCAGGTCGCGCGTCGTCAATACCGACATCGGATCGTTGCAGGCGGGACTCATGCCGGTGCGCGACATCGATCATTACGAGATCGAGGACGTCCACTCCGCCAGGCTCCTGATCGAACGTCAAGTCGTGGCAGACGCGGCGGAAAACATCGATGACGCGACGCTTGCCGCCCTCGATCGGTCTCTGATCGAGCAGGAAAGGGCCAAGGGCGACCCTCTGCGCTTCCTTATCTTCGACCGCGAGTTCCATAGCGCGATCTATCACGCGGCAAGCAACCAACTACTTGCGGATCTCGTAACCGATCTCTACGCCTACATGATGGAACACCGCCGCTCGGCCATGTCGCGTCCCGGAGCGATCGAGGCGAGCCGCGCCGACCATCGCGCGATCGTAAAAGCCCTGCGGGCCAGGGACAGGGACGCCGTGATCGCGGCGTTTGGCCGTCATCTCGAACGCATATATCGTTCGACGAAGACCGTTTTGACAGATAGGAAAGACGGCCGCCCGCCGGAGGCGAAGGCTGCAAATTCGAAGAGAGGTTGAATGGCATCGGTCACAATTCGCGACGTCCGCAAGGCCTTCGGCGCAACGGAGGTACTGCACGGGGTCTCCGTGTCGATCGAAGACGGCGAGTTCGTCATCCTCGTCGGCCCCTCGGGCTGCGGCAAATCCACGCTTTTGCGAATGGTGGCCGGTCTCGAACGGATCACTTCGGGCGATATCGCGATCGACGACCTCATCGTCAACGACGTGCCGCCGAAGGAACGCGACATCGCGATGGTGTTCCAGAACTATGCGCTTTATCCGCATATGACAGTGGCGCAGAACATGGGCTTCTCGCTCATGCTGCAGAAAGCGCCGAAAGCGAAGATCGATGAGCGGGTGAAGACGGCGGCTGGCATTCTCGGCCTTGAGCCGCTGCTTGACCGCTACCCGCGCCAGCTTTCAGGCGGCCAGCGCCAGCGTGTCGCCATGGGCCGCGCGATCGTGCGCGATCCGAGGGTCTTCCTGTTCGACGAGCCGCTTTCCAATCTCGACGCCAAATTGCGTGTCGCGATGCGCGCCGAGATCAAGGAACTGCACCACCGGCTTTCGACAACCACCATCTATGTCACGCACGATCAGGTAGAGGCGATGACAATGGCCGACAAGATCGTCGTCATGCATGACGGCATCGTCGAGCAGGTCGGCGCGCCGCTCGACCTCTATGACAATCCGGCCAATCTCTTCGTCGCCAGCTTCATCGGCTCGCCGGCGATGAACCTTATCAAGGGCAAGATCGCCGTCAACGGTTCGGCCGCATTCGAGACGACGGGAGGAGAGAAACTGCCGCTCGGGAATGCACCGGCCGCGAGCGACGGCAAGCCTGTGATCTACGGGTTCCGGCCTGAACATCTGCGTCTCGACGACCGGGGATTTGCTGCGAAGATCGCGGTGGTCGAACCGATGGGATCGGAAACCCATGTCATTGCGCGCCTGGGCGACGGCCAGGAGATTATCGCGGCGCTGCGCGACAGGCGCAAATTCACCCCAGGCGAGACGATCAGGCTCCTGCCGGAGCCAGATCTCGTCCACTTTTTCGATGAGGGCAGCCAAAAGCGCCTTCAGTAAATGCGGGCGGGCGAAATAGCCCGGCTGATGATGGCTCACGCAAAGGGAGAGAGAAATGAGCATAAACAG